>Ga0079306_1000132_pt1 | contig 88271 bp, 74 predicted proteins | sample Methanotroph_Enr_FD_79181 | JGI IMG/M metagenome (GOLD analysis project Ga0079306, IMG submission 79181) | Enriched soil microbial communities from Old Woman Creek wetland in Ohio, USA - Methanotroph_Enrichment_5 | ecosystem: Environmental > Terrestrial > Soil > Wetlands | place: USA: Ohio... | reverse complement strand
GAAGTTTAATGCCCACGACTGATAAGAATTGGGCTTCATTTAATTTTAAATCGTTGTAATTCTGCATATTGTTTGCAAAGTAACAACTTTTATATCATATATTTATAACTTATATAACGACTAGTAAATAATTTTATGTTAGAAGCACTAAAAGAAGAAGTATTTCACGCAAATCTGGAGTTGGTAAAACACGGATTGGTAATTTTCACATGGGGAAATGTGAGCGCTATCGACCGGGCAACCGGATTAGTGGTTATCAAACCTTCGGGCGTATCGTACGAAAACATGAAAGCCGAAGATATGGTAGTGGTTGATTTGGACGGGAAAGTGATCGAAGGCAAACTGAAACCATCGTCGGACACAGCTTCGCATCTGGTTTTCTACAAAGCATTCCCGAACATTGGTGGTGTGGTTCACACCCACTCTACTTACGCCACTGCATGGGCACAAGCCGGCTGTGACATTCCAAGCATTGGAACAACACATGCCGACTATTTCAGCGACGGCATTCCATGTACCCGAGATATGACGCAAGCCGAAGTGGAGGGCGAATATGAACTGGAAACCGGAAATGTAGTGGTGGAAAGATTCAACGGATTGAACCCGGACCATATTCCGGGTGTACTGGTAAAAAACCACGGACCATTCTCGTGGGGAAAAAACGCACACGATGCTGTGCACAACGCTGTGGTAATGGAACAAGTAGGTAAAATGGCCTATATCGCTTATGGCGTAAATCCAAACCTGACCATGAACCCACACTTAATCAAAAAACATTTTTATCGCAAACACGGACCGGGAGCATACTACGGTCAATGAAAATGGGGTGAACGGAATTCAGATTCCGTTCAAACATATTAATAAAACAAAACGGAATCTGAATTCCGTTCACCCAAACAATCAAAATATATTAAATAATTAAACAAAATGGAAACGGAATTGAAATTCCGTCCTCCCAAACAATTAAAAATAAAAAACTATCATGGAATTCAAATTTGAAAATTTAGAAGTATGGTTTATTACCGGAGCTCAATTGCTTTACGGTGGTGACGCAGTAGTGAGCGTAGATGCACACTCAAATGAAATGGTAGCCGGATTGAATGCGTCTGGCAATTTACCGGTAAAAGTGGTTTACAAAGGAACAGCTAACTCATCTTCAGAAATCTCTGAAATTATGCGTGCAGCCAATGGTGATACAAAATGTGTTGGTATGATTACCTGGATGCACACTTTTTCTCCGGCTAAAATGTGGATTCATGGTTTGATGGATTATAAAAAACCATTGTTACACCTTCACACTCAGTTCAACGAGCAAATCCCTTGGTCGGAAATCGACATGGATTATATGAACCTGAACCAGTCGGCACATGGTGACCGTGAATTCGGATTTATCACTGCTCGTCTGCGCAAACCGCGCAAAGTGGTTGTTGGTTTCTGGAAAGATAAATCAACCCATGATAAAATCTCCGGCTGGATGCGCGTTTGCGCCGGTTGGGCTGATGCACAAAACATGCAAATTATCCGTTTTGGCGACAACATGAACAACGTGGCTGTAACCGATGGCGATAAAGTAGAAGCTGAAATTCGCCTGGGTTACCACGTGGACAATGCACCGATCGCTAAACTGGTTCCTTATGTAAATGCTGTTACAGAATCTGAGATCGATGCTTTAGTTGCTGAATACGAAAAACTATATGACTTTGCTGATGACTGTAAAAAAGGTGCTGAAAAACATATTTCAGTTCGTCAGGCTGCTGCGCAGGAAATCGGTCTTCGTCGTTTCCTTGAATCTAAAAACGCTACTGCTTTCACTACCAGCTTCAACGAGTTGGAAGGTATGTCTCAGTTGATGGGCTTTGCTTCACAACGTTTGATGGCAGAAGGTTACGGTTTTGGTGCCGAAGGTGACTGGAAAACAGCTGCTCTTACACGCACCATGTGGGTAATGGCACAGGGCTTACCTGGCGGTTGCTCATTCCTGGAAGATTATGTATTGAATTTCGACGGAGCAAACAGTGCTATCCTTCAATCACACATGTTGGAAATCAACCCTGAAATTGCGAAAGCAAAACCACGTATCGAAGTTCACTTCCTGGGTATAGGTGATGCAGGTGTTTGTGCCCGCTTGGTATTCCAGGCTCACGAAGGCGAAGGTATTGCAGCTACAATTGTTGATATGGGTAACCGTTTCCGCATGATTGTGAACGAAGTAAAAGTAATTGAACCAAAAGCATTGCCTAAATTACCTGTGGCTTGTGCATTGTGGATCCCACAACCAAACCTTGAAGTAGGTGCAGGTGCATGGATCGTTGCCGGTGGGACACACCACTCAAGCTTCTCTTTCTCTATTACAACAGAGATGATGGAAGACTATGCAGAAATCGCAGATCTTGAAATGTTGATTATCGACAAAGACACCAATATCCGCAATTTCAAACAAGACATTCGTAATAACGAAGTGTATTACATGTTGAACAAAGCACTTAGATAATAATCAGCAGCAAGCGGTAAGCAGTAAGCAGTAAAAGCTTGCCGCTTACCGCTTAAATAATCACAAAAGAAATGAAATACGTTATAGGTTTAGATTACGGAAGCGATTCTGCCCGCGCGGTTGTAGTAAACGCCGAAACAGGCGAAGAAATGGCTTCATCAGTAAAGTATTATCCACGTTGGATGGAAGGCAAATACTGCGTTCCTACTGCCAACCAGTACCGTCAGCACCCACAGGATTATGTTGACGCATTGGAATACACCGTTAAAGATGCACTTTCAAAATGTCCGGCCGGAACTGCTGAACAAGTAGTTGGCATTGCCTTCGACACCACAGGAAGTACACCTGTATTTACCGACAAAAACGGTACACCGCTTTCATTATTACCTGAATTTGCCGAAAATCCAAACGCCATGTTCGTGTTATGGAAAGACCATACAGCTATCAAAGAAGCTCAGGAAATTAACGACCTGGCTGCTAAATGGGATATCGACTACACTTCGTACGAAGGCGGTATTTATTCTTCGGAATGGTTCTGGGCAAAAGCGTTGCACGTGCTTCGCGCCGATAAAAAAGTGCGTGAAGCAGCTTATTCTATCGTAGAACATTGCGACTGGTTGCCGGGATTATTGGTTGGAAAAACCGATCCGCACGAAATCTGCCGCAGCCGTTGTGCATCAGGACATAAAGCTATGTGGTTGGAAAAATGGGGAGGGTTGCCTGCTGAAGAATTTTTAGTAGCTTTGGATCCGCTTTTGGCCGGTTACCGCGAACGTTTGTACACCAGCACTTGCCCTAGCGACAAAAAAACAGGTGAATTGACCGAAGAATGGGCTGCACGTCTAGGTTTGACTACCAAAGTAGCTGTTGCCGTTGGTGCATTCGATTGCCACATGGGAGCAGTTGGTGCTGAGGTAAAACCGGGTGCATTGGTACGTGTTATCGGAACTTCTACCTGCGATATTATGGTATCGAGCTACGAAGAAATGGGTCATAAACTGATTCCGGGTATTTGCGGACAGGTTGACGGTTCGGTTATTCCGGGCATGGTTGGGCTTGAAGCCGGACAATCCGCTTTCGGTGATGTTTACGCATGGTTCAAAAACGTTGTGGCTTGGCCTGTTGTAAACGTTCTTTCAAAAACAACCCTGATTGACGAAGCTACCAAGCAAAAACTGATTGACGAAACAATGGATCAGATTATTCCTGCTTTATCTATCGAAGCTGCGAAAGTTCCTGTTTCTGAATCAACAATTTTAGCAACCGACTGGATGAACGGTCGTCGTACGCCGGATGCCAACCAAAAAGTAAAAGGAACTATCACCGGATTAAATTTGGGTAGCTCTGCTCCTCTTATTTTCCGTGCATTGGTTGAAGCTACTGCTTACGGTTCAAAAGCTATCGTTGACCGCTTTATCGAAAATGGTGTGGTTATCAACGAAATCATTGGTATCGGTGGTATCGCGTTGAAATCGCCGTTCGTAATGCAGACCCTGGCCGACGTATTGAATATGCCTATCAAAGTGGCAAAAGCAGAACAAGCTTGTGCATTTGGAACATCCATGTTTGCAGCAGTTGTAGCCGGTGTTTACGAAAAAGTAGAAGATGCTCAGGCAGCTATGGGAATGGGCTTTGCACAAGAATTCTATCCGAACCCTGCTAATGTGGAAATGTACAAAGAGCTGTACAAAGACTATATCAAATTGGGACAATTTACAGAAAAAGAATTATTTTCTTAATAATAATCTAATAATATTATCACAAAATGAATTGGAATTCACAAGAATTTATTTGGCTCGACTGGGTAATTATCGCAGTCGGAATATGTGCTGTAGGTTGGGCCGTTTGGCGCTCGGTACAAAAACACAAACTTTCGATGGATGGCGCAAACAGTGAAGATTATTTGTTTGGCAAAGGCGAGCCATGGTATATCATTGGTGCAGCTATCTTTGCGGCAAACATTGGCTCGGAACACCTTGTAGGGCTTGCCGGTACCGGCGCAAAGGCTGGTGTAGGTATGGCGCACTGGGAGATGCAGGGTTGGATGATTCTCATCCTGGGTTGGCTCTTTGTACCATTCTACCAACTTATGAACAATAAACTGGGAAAAATCATTACCATGCCCGACTTCCTCAAAAACCGCTACACACCCCGTACTGGTTCGTGGCTATCAATCATTACACTAATAGCCTACGTGCTGACCAAAGTGAGTGTAACAGCGTTTACAGGCGGTATCTTTATGGAGAGCCTTCTTGGCTTGCCTTTCTGGTACGGAGCTATCGGCTTGATAGTCTTGACGGGTATTTTTACCGTTTTTGGCGGAATGAAAGGTGTGATGACACTGTCGGCAATTCAAACTCCGATACTTATCATTGGTTCATTCCTTGTGCTTTTCCTTGGATTGTCAGCACTTGGAAACGGCAATATCGGTCTCGGTTGGACTGAAATGATTAATCATGCTAAAGGGTTAAGTATAGGGGCAGACGGCCATGCTTACGGCACAAACCACATGTTCCACATGGAAACGGGCGACCCGCTGTATGACGACTATCCCGGTTTTTGGGTATTTATCGGAGCTACAATTATCGGCTTTTGGTATTGGGCTACCGACCAGCACATTGTTCAACGTGTACTCGGACAAACAAAAGGCGAAGCTAACGATGTAGTAATGAAACGTGCCCGTAGAGGTACTATCGCTGCCGGTTATTTCAAAATATTACCTGTATTTATGTTCCTGATACCCGGTATGATAGCCGCCGCATTGGCAGCACGTCCCGGCAGCGGCTTTACCTTAGAAAACCCGGATACAGCCTTTGGCTCCATGGTTAAATTTGTATTGCCCGCCGGTGTGAAAGGTATTGTAACCATCGGTTTTATCTCAGCTCTTGTTGCCTCTTTAGCAGCATTCTTCAACTCTTGCGCTACGCTGTTTACTGAAGACTTCTATAAACCAATGTTCAAAGGTAAAAGCGAAGACACATACGTTTTGGTAGGCCGTATTGCAACAATTGTGGTTGTGGTACTTGGTATTGGTTGGATTCCGGTCATGATGAGCCTGGGCAGCCTTTACTCCTATTTGCAAGGCATTCAATCGTTGCTTGCACCTGCCATGGTGGCCGTATTCGTAATGGGTATATTTTCTAAAAAAATCACACCTAAGGCTGGTGAAGCCGGTTTAATAGTAGGCTTTGCTATCGGTATGGCACGCTTGCTCACCAACATCCTGACAGATACAGGTAAAAACGTAATGACAGGATCATTCTGGGATTCAACCCACTGGTTCTGGCACACTAACTGGCTCATCTTTGAGATATGGCTGCTTGTCTTCATCATGTTGTTTATGGTTGTAGTATCATTCTTTACTAAAAAACCAACCGCTAAACAGATTGAGTTTATCACGTTCACAGGTGATTACAAGAAACTCATCACGAAGAGCTGGAACAAGTGGGATGTTATTGCCTCACTCGGCGTAGTAGCTCTTTGTACTGCATTCTACTGGTATTTCTGGTAATTAATTTATCGGTTTTATAAAGCTATCGGGGCTGACTATTGATTTAGTCAGCCCCGTTTTCTTATTTTACTCCAACAAACAGTTTTATATCTGAATAAATTTAGTAAATTTGTGCTATTGAAAAAAAAAAAATAACCATGAATCTGATTATCCGAATTGCACTATCTATATTAATATGCCTGAGCCTGTCCGGTTGTTCCCATACATCCGAACAACTGGATGCTGCCGAACAGCTTATGGAAACCGCTCCCGATTCAGCCTTACATATCCTGCAAAAGCTCAAGCCCAATTTATTCTCTACCCGCTCCGATAAAGCTCTATACGCCTTATTAATGAGCCAGGCACTGGATAAAAACGACATTAAGGCTGAATCGGACTCCCTGATTTCCATTGCCACAAAATATTACGATGAAAATGATCCGGTTCATGCCGGATATGCCTGGTTTTACAGGGCGCGATGTGCCAACAACCGTGGCGATGCAAAAACACAGGCTGATGCCTTGCTGAAAGCACAGGAATTTGCTAAAAAAGCAGAAGATAATAAATTAATGGGACTAATTTACTACGACAAAGGATTAATTTACAGCGACCAACGTCAGTTTGACAGTTGTATTATCTATACTAAAAAGGCATACAATTCATTTATTGTTATTAAGGATTACAGAAACAGCACATTATGTTTAATCACTATTGGATATAAATATCTATATACACCTTATATAAAAAGGTCAATTTTTTATCTGGTAAAAGCAAAAGAAATAGCGACTTATCGTAAAGATTCTGAACTATTGTCAACCATTTACAAGCATTTAGGGATTGCCTATTTTCAGGCGGAGGATTATCCGCAAGCATTAAAATACTTCCATAAAATACAATTACTCAACAATCCGATTCATGATAATAACAAATGGTATTTACTGGCAAACGTTTATGTAAAAACCAATAAATTAGATTCTGCACGATATTATTTAAATAAAGTCAATCAATTATTTGATATGGCACCGAGTTATTATCAACTCTGGTTGACAATAAATGAAAAAGAAGGAAATATCTCAAAAGCATTATTCTATGCAAAACAAGTTACTTCAGCTACAGACTCGTTATACAAACGGAAACTCAATGTAAGTTTTGCCGGCCTGGAGAAAAAATACAAATACCAAAGCCTTCAACTATCAAACAAAGAATTAATTATAAAAAACAAGCAAAACAGCATTCTGCTTTTAATTATACTGTTTATCTTGAGTTTGGGAGTTTTAATTGTTTTGTTCTGGAGAAACAGGGTAAAAAATCACCAGCTAAAAATTCACAAGAAACTTCTTGAACATGAAAAAAATCTGATGGAAAAAGAAAAAGAAAATATCAATTTGCTTGAACAACAACTTAAAATGCAAAACATTTTACTTTCGAACGTTGAGCAATATAGGAATCATTCGGTGAAACGGCCTGATGGGATTGAAGGGAAAAGACATGGGGTGAGTCCGATCTTAAACCAAACTTTTCATGAAGAATTAATTGCCTGTATGGATATCCAATATAATAATATCTCCAAACGGCTCAAAGACCGTTTTCTAGATCTGACCGAACGTGATATTTTAATCTGCTGCCTGCTATTAGCCGATTTCGACACAGGCATGATTGCCACTATTCTGGATGTAAAAAACGATTCAATAAGAATCCACCGAACACGCCTTCGAAAGAAGCTTGGATTGGAAACTTCTGAGAATCTGACACTCTACCTAAGTCAATTTTAGCCTAAAAAAACGCCATTTAATATGCCGTTTTGGCATGTATCCATGCCAAGCTTTTCCAAACAACATAATTGAATGATATAAAGACGTTTACAGAGCCAGCAACGGCTCAATGTATCTTAAATAAATCCTGAAGAATTGAAATCTTCAGGATTTTTTTTGCATTTATTTGTGGGATAAATTTTTTAAATATTTATCCTTATGAAAAAGTGCGTTTCCTTATTTGCAGCAATAATGATTATTGCAATTCTCGCTATTAATGGCAGAAATAGTGTAAAAAACAGTCTTGCAGGAGATCCTTCGGTAGGCACAATCCCTTTGCCAAAAGTAAACGGTAGCATACCAGAACAAATTATCATTAAAGCTGAAATGGTTCAATTTAGATTTGAACAAGAATATATGATTTGATTTAGTCAGGAAGTTCATAGTGAATATAGTGAATAATCTTCCGTGACGTGATTAGGTAAACAGTATAAAAACTGTTTACCTAATTTAAACAACAATCAATGCATACAAATTTTCGACAATAAAAAAACAAATTATTTTCTAGTGACTTATTAAAAAAATCATTTATGGAGAATCGTATCGATGTGACTCTTACTGATGAGTCAAAAAATCAAATTTTACAGGGAGTTTCAGGATTAAGAGCATTAATGCCTTTCCTGATCAAAGTCAGTGAAGACCAGAAAAAGTCCATACAACAAATGGACGATGGCCGGAAACCATTTACCGAAAAGGCCCGCGACTATGCTACGCGCAATGCAGCCATCAATCCTGGTGATACGCTATTGGCTGCTGCTGAGCACGACTTGATTCTTTATTCAGGTTTATCGGTTGTTGAAAACGAACTTGAGCAATTATTGGAAATGGTACGCGACACGAAACAATTAGCCGGAGCCGAAGCCTACGAAGTGTCGCGCTTTGTTTACATGAAAGCTAAAATGGCTCTCAAAATGAAAGAACCGGGCATGCAAGCTATCGTTGGCGAACTTGGCAAACTATACAAATTGACCACCCCTACTGCTGCAAAAGCAGATACCATTGCAAAATAGCATAGTGATAGTGAGTATTATGCAAACCTGACAAATCAGCGCTTCTCCTGCCGAATCGACAGAGGAGGTGCTGATTCAGGGTAAAACGGTGCGTTATCGCACCAATTCAGTGCAACATCGCAGTAAAAAGGTGAGTGAACGCAGCAAATCAGTCCTGTACCGCAGCAAATCGGTGCGACATCGCAGTGAATCAGTGCGTGAGCGCAGTGAATTGGTGCGACAACAGGGTCAAACGGTGCAACATCGCAGCAAATCGGTACGTGATTGCAGTATTTCGGTGCAAAACAACTACTAATTACCTAAACAACAAACGAATTCTTTTGGGGACACATAAAAACGACATGGTAAAACATAATAATATTTTTATGTAATCAGATAGAACAATGTCCTCTTAGAACAAATTTAAAAAAAACATACCATGAGATACAAATTACTTTTTATTAGCCCTCTTTTTTGTTTTCTCAGTTTGAGCTCTACTGCTCAAACTGAGAAAACCCTCAACAGCCACCGCAACCATTTCCGTAGCGGCGATGTCATTATCAAACAACAAGTAGAATTTAAAGATCCCGGTGCATCGGGAAAAGACATTACCTGGGATTTTTCGCATCTGAACATGGTAGACGAAAAATACCAATTGGTTTATTACAACACGACCAAAGGGGACACGACTCACATAACAGGCCTTGAACATGAAACACGATACCGTTACCTGCTTAAAATGGATACCCTTTGGCTCACCGGATACGAAAACCGCACTACCACCATGGATTATCAGCAACCGGAAGCCTTGCTCCGTTTCCCGTTAAGGTATGGTGATACATTGGGTATTGCCTTTGCCGCCACGGGATTGTATTGCCAAAAGGTGGAGTTGGCTGCTGAAGGGTACACCAAAGTAGTGGCGGACGCAACCGGCAACCTGATAACTCCCGAAAACGACACATTGAAAAATGTGTTACGGTTACTGCGGATAAAAGAGTTTACGGACATAGGCACGGATAGCGCCAATTTGGGCACCACTATGCGTATGGAAACCTACTCAGTTCGTCGTAGGTTGGCGGCATTGAGTTCGGCCAAGCGTCTTTCGCTTGGTCGTGGTTAGAAGGAAAGCTCCAGCTTTCCATATTGAAATAGAATATGGAAAGCGGAGCTTTCCTTTTAACTGCGGCATAGGCTAGAGCCATACGCCGAACAGCGGTTGCCGAAGATTTTATACGCTACGGGGAACTAGGGGCGGCAACTGGAAAGAAATTTACGATTATGCTTTGGAGAATAATTTCCGGGTTCTTAGTTATGGGGATAGTTCGTTGTTGATGAAATAAAAAAAGTTAAGGCCTCATTCTATGTGAAGCCTTAATTTCCTAAAAATACATTAACATATCATTTTTTACTTAGATATTTCATATTTAGGCTCTTCACCCAACCTTTTCAACAGTTCGTTTATTTCCTTCTTAAGCTCTATCATTGTAAGTTCGCGCCCAACCGATATATTATTAAACCACTCTAAATCGGCCATTTTCTTTTTAATGGCAGCTTCCGCTTCCTTACGTTCAGTAATATCCTGATAAAATCCCAGATAAAACCGGGCATCAATGTCAATCATACTTGCTGTAACACTTAGAGGAATGACATGTCCATCTTTATGATAATGCTCAACCTCATAACGCACAACTTCACCATCCTGCAAGCGACTAACAATATCGGCATTTTCTTCAATAGCATTCCCTTTGGTTGCATTTAAAACACTAATATCCATATACATAAGCTCATAAGTATTATAACCATGCATATCCGCAAAAGCCTGATTCACTGCGACCAGTTTTCCAACAAGAGTTGTCAAAACAAGCCCTTCGTTTGCCTGATCAAATAAATTATGATAAAGCTTCTCACTGATCATTAAAGACTCTTCTGCTTGCCTGCGCTCTCTTCTGGTTTTTGCATCTTCCAGTTCTCTTTTAATGGCGGGCAATAGTCTGGCCAAACTATTTTTCATGATATAATCTTTTGCTCCTGACTTCATCATATCAACAGCTATATCCTCTCCAACCGTACCTGACACCATTATAAAAGGAGTATCGATTTCCTTTTCATTACAGAGTTTCAATGCATCAAAACCTGTAAAAGAAGGTAATGAATAATCTGAAATTATTATATTCCACTTTTCTTTTAATGCATTTTCAAATCCGGTTGCATCTTCAACTAAAGTATATTCAATTTTGTAAGGGCCCTTGTTAAGTTCTCGAAGCAAGATTGAAAAATCATCTGCTGAATCTTCAAGGATTAACACTCTAAGTTTGTCTGTTTTCATAATCGTTTAGATGAATTTGGGCATTCATTAATAAGAAGCCAGTATAAACCAAGGGTTTGAACTGCTTCAAAAAAGTTGTTGAAATCGACTGGTTTTCGTATGTAACTATTTGCACCCAGCGAATATCCGTTTACAATATCCTGTTCTTCCTTCGAAGAAGTAAGAATTACAACGGGTAAGAGTTTTGTTGACTTATTTTCCCGAATTGCTTTTAAAACCTCAAATCCATTAATTTTTGGAAGGTTTATATCAAGCAAAACCACAGAAGGTAAATCTTGAGAGTCTTTACCTTCGAATCTTCCTTTACATAAAAAATAATCAAGAGCTTCCTGACCATCTTCAATGGTAATAACTCTGTTCTGAACATTGCATTTTTTGAAGGCTCGTAAGGTTAATACAATGTCATCCGGATTGTCTTCTACGAGCAAAATAACTTTTTCATACATAATTTTCTCATTTAAGGGCAGCCACAAAATCCCGAATGCTATCGGGAGGAACTTGAAGACCAGAGTTAATACATTTAGTTAGAAAATCAGATTTAATTTTATAATTTTATTACGCATATTCTTATAGCGTAAAATAGAAGGTTGTTCCTACATTTAATAGGCTTTCGGCCCAAATGTCACCGCTGTGCCGTCTGATAATTCGTTGCACAGTAGTAAGTCCTACACCCGTACCCGGATATTCTTTATCAGAATGCAATCGTTGAAATGCGCTGAATAATTTATTGGCATATTGCATATCAAATCCGACCCCATTATCTTTGACATAATAGATGGTTTTCGAGTTTTCTGTAAAGAAACCAAATTCAATGACGGTTTTGTCTTTCTTCGAAGTGAATTTCCACGCATTGCTTAATAAATTTTCAAAAACTATATTTAATAAACTTGCATCACCAAAAGCAGTTATATTTTCAGGAACAATAAACTCCGTAATTCTAGATTGATCAGACTGTTGCAAATCATTTGTAATTTTACGCACAATCAGAGATAAATTCACTTTTTCGAATTTCATCTCGAAACGGGAGATTCTGGAAAGCTTTAATAAACTATCGATCAGTTCATCCATTTTCGTTGTTGCAGCTCTTATTCTTGCAATATAATCTTTGCCGGTATCATCAAGTTTTTCTTGATAATCTTCCAATAAGATCTGGCTAAATCCATCTATCCCCCGCAATGGTGCTCGTAAATCGTGTGAAACGGAATACGAAAAAGCCTCCAGTTCTTTGTTGGCAGTTTGCAACTGACTAGTTCGCTCTGCCACCTCACTTTCCAACTTTTGGTTGTGATTTTTAATACTTCTAACCCGGAACAGAAATCCGGAATATACCAGCGACAGCAGCAGTACAACTGTGGCTCCTCGGAACCACCAGGTTTCCCACCAGGGTGGAGTAATAGTTATTTTGATGGACGCACCTTGTTCATTCCATATCCCGTCGTTATTTGAAGCCTTTACCCTAAATCTATATTTACCGGCATCGAGATTGGTATAGGTGGCCTCTCTTTTATTACCTACATAATTCCAGTCTTTCTCAAAACCTTCCATCTTATAAGCATACTGATTTTTTTCACTGAAGATATAATTCAATGCAACAAACCTGAACGTAAAGACAGATTGGTTATACTTTAATACTAATTGCTGTGTTTGCGAAATATGTTTTTTCAGGGGTGAATTTTCTGCTCCTATGATCACAGGTTTATTAAATAATAAAAAGTCTGTAATATGTACGGGGGGAATGTAATGGTTATCCTTTATACTATCAGGATGAAAAGCATTGAAACCACTAATGCCCCCAAAATACATTTCTCCGCTGTTGCTCTTTAAAAAGGCCCATTTATTAAAGACATTGTCTTGTAACCCATCTTTGGTTGAATAATTCCTAAATGTAAGTTCTAATTTTTCTTTCGTTGAAACAATTGTTGCCTTCGAAATTCCTTTATTGGTGCTTAGCCACAGGTTATGGTGGCCGTCTTCCAATATCCCGACAATTGTATTATCTGGCAACCCCCGGGTATAATGCGTGAACGTATTGGTTTCCCTATTAAAAAGACTTAATCCGGATGAACCAATCCATAATCGTTTTTCACTATCTTCAAAAACTACATTAATGCCATCACTGCTAATACTTGTGGTATCTTTCTCGTTATGGGTAAAACGTTCACATTTCCCTGTTTTCCGGTTTAACCTTATCAAACCTGTACCTAAGGTGGCAAACCAAACATTACCATGAGAATCGGATAAGATGTCAATAATAGCGCTTTTTGCTTTTATTTCCCTGGTAGAATCATTTAGTAAAAACATGGTTTTAAACCGTTCCGTTTTAGGGTCGAACAGATAAGCCCCGGTTTCGAAATTCCCAACCCAAATTTCTCCTGCTCTATTCCGGTATATCCTGAAAATGGAATTACTCTTCGGGTCAGTTTCGTCGACATAAGGATATTTCTTTTTTAATATGAGTTTACTGCCGTTTATTTGAAAATAATTTAACCCGCCCTGCCACATCCCAGCCCACAAACCTCCCTTATTATCAGTCACAACAGCCAGCACTTTGTCGTTGGTCAACGTTTGAGGATCTTTAATATCGCTCAAATGCCTGACAAATATCTTTTCTTTGGGGTTAAAATAAGTTATACCCCTTCCATCAGTAGCAATCCATATATTTCCTTTTATATCTTCAGCAAAACTGGTAACTGCATTAAAAGAGTACCCGGTTTGTTCATCATGTTTATATTGTGTAAACTTTTCATAGCGTTTATCATATATACTTACCCCGCCCCCCCAGCATCCAATCCATATTGTTCCATCATGCCCGATATATATTTTTTTAATCGAATTGCTTAAAATTGATCCTTCTGTTTCATTTTTTTTATAATGTTCAAATATTTTAGCTACAGGGTCGAACACGTTTAATCCGCCCTCAGTACCAATTAGAATTTTTCCATCACCGGTTTGTGCCAATGTAGGAACATAATTATTGCTTAACGAATTGTCATTAACAGGGTCATTTTGATAATTAGTAATAGTTTTTGTATGCTGGTTTATCATAGACAGGCCAGTTGAATACCCTCCAACCCAGATATTTTCCTGTTTATCAATTAACAAACCGTACACGGCGTTTTCTTTCAGTTTGAATATTGGGTGCTGGGTATTATAGCGGTCAGTTTCCTTTGTTACCGGGTTATATTTAATTATTCCACCGTTAACCCGATCTTCAGATATAAACCAAAGTATCCCGTTTTTATCCTGGTGTATCTCATTAAAATTGACTAATATATCCTTTCCATAAGTATCAGTAAAGCAGGGATGGAAGATCTTTTTGTCGGTATCGAACCAATATACGCCGTTGCTGGTGCATACCCAAAGTTTGTTGGAATTATCATCAAATAATGCAGTTACAATGTTTTCGATTTTTTTATTCTGATCATCTGTATAGGATATTCTTTCAAAATTATCTTTTTCCCGGTTATACCTGCACAAACCGTTTGATGTTGCAGTCCCTATCCAGAGATTGTTTTTTTTATCTTCATAAATACAAATAATACAATTATTAGGTAAAGAAGTTATGTCTTTATGATTGTACTTATACACTGTAAATGTTGCACCATCATATTTATTTAAGCCATCTACCGTACCTATCCATATATATCCTTCATGGTCCTGGTAAAAACACACAACATCTCCATGAGATAAACCCATTTCCGTAGTAAGACTTTTAAAGGACATCTTCTCAGCAAGGGCAAAAGAGCTAAAAAAAACAATTACTAATGCAAAGAATAAAATTGTTATTTTCAGCCGAAAATAATTTGTTTTTAAGTTGCCTGTTGGAACTCGCATGTCACTATTTTGGCTTACGCCGATTTTCAATTCATGCAAGTTTGTGTTTCTCAAAAAACATGCTCGTATCATTGCTTTATTTTTTTAATGTTCGAGAAGCCTATATTATTTGCGATAAAGAGTATTTTAAATATTTTAATAAATTGCAAAATAAAACGTTGTTCCATTTTCCACCTTACCTTCAGCCCATACATTACCACCGCGCCACTTGATCATGAACAATAAAAGTAGCCTTTCTGGATATATCAGATTCTTTTAGGTCAGATGCAATTTTCTGTACAATCAGAGATAAATTTACCTCTTTGAAATTCATCTCGTAACTGGATATTCTGGAAAGCCTTAATAAGCTATCAATCAGTTCATCCATTTTCTTTGTTGCCGCCTTTATTATCGTTAAATAATCTTCCCCGGTATCGTCAAGTTGTTCATGATAATCTTCCAATAAGGCCATGCTAAATCCATCAATTCCCCGCAATGGTGCAAGTAAATCGTGTGAAACTGAGTACAAAATGCTTCGAGTTCTTTATTGGCTGCTTCAGTGACTTCTTTTGCCATTTTTAATTCATTAGCCATTTGAATAAGTTGATTATTTTGCTCGGAAATAAATTTATTGGTTTCCTTTTATTTTCTTAACGAAAGGAAATACTGAAACATAATAATGACCACTAAAAACAAAATAATAATGATTATCAGGTTTATGTATTGTTGATTTTTAAATGCATTAATGCAGCTTATTTACATAAAACAAATACCAACCCGCCACTGTTTTACTTCAGGTAATAATTTTACCTCCACATGTATCCTAAGAGATCCAGCTACAAATCAGTTAAGTAGTTATGAGTAAATAGTTATGAGCCTGCCTGAGCAGACAGGCAGGTTACGAGTATGTTTATCTGAATATTAATTTCAAAAAACATATCAATAAAATATAATAAACGACATATCGAAAGCCTGGAATCAACAAATATTAAAACGGAAGAACTAACCTTGCACGTAAGTGCCGGAACATTCCAACCTGTAAAAACACGGGATATTGCACACCACCTCATGCATACAAAAGTGATTTCGGTAAACCGCAGCACTGTCGAAAACTTGCAAAAGAAGTCAGGGAATATTATTGCTGTGGGAACAACTTCGGTAAGGACGTTGGAGAGTTTATATCACATTGGATTAAAATTGCACAACAACCCGGCAAATACGGATTTTAGTGTTTGGCAATGGACGCCCTATGAAACCCAAAGTGAACTGCCGGCTTTTTGATGCATTTTAAAACATTCCGGATTATCTGGATACGAATAATCTGACAATGCTACATGCCGAAACTCAGATTATGATTAAACCCGGGTACAGGTTTCATGTGGTGAATGGTATAATTACCAAGTTTCCCATCAACCAAAAAGTACCTTGCTTTTGCTCGTTTCGGCCTTTGTGGGCGGTAACTGGAAAGAGATTTACGATTATGCTTTGGAGAATAATTTCAGGTTTCTGAGTTATGGGGACAGTTCGTTGTTGATAAAATAAAAAAGAATAGCCTGAATTTCGCTTCAGGCTATCACTCTCATTAATAAATTCTCAATTTATTTTTTCACAAATTTATAAGTATATTTCCCCTCACCGGTGTTTATAAACAAGAAATAAATACCGGTTTTTAATTTCGTAACATCAATTGCATCTTCTACTAATTGCCTGTTATTGAAAACAATCCTACCATCTATTGACACAATTGAACCCGTTGCATGTTTTGCCAAATTATTGATGTGCAGAAAATCAATTACCGGATTTGGATAAATCGTCAAACCACTATCACCGCCAATTACATTTAGCCCTGTAAACTTCGAAGGAGAATAATAATAGTTTGAAACAGATTGCTTAACCCAGGCATTGCTACTCCACGTATAAGAAGTGTCAACAGTTTTGTTACCATTAGTGTTGTACAAATAATCGGATTTTACATATCCGACCCACGTAGGTGAATTTTCATCCCACATATATATTATGAACGAAGTCAGATTAGCACTAGCATCAAAAGAATATACAGCCTTAAATACTCCTTCCCATAACGATGTGCTACTATTCCATTGATAGCTTACAATTGAAGTCGGCACTTCATTTGTTCCGAAAGTCATGACCATTTTTCCTTTTAAATCCCATGACGTCGTGCTGCTATTCCATTTATATTCCGTCGAAAGGGTATCTCTTCCTGCAGCATCATTCGAAAATACGAATTTCTCGTCGTTATCCAGTAAATTTGTACTATTGTTTAATGTAGAATTAATGACAAGGATCAAATATCCATTGCCATCGTAGGAATAATCGGTTTTACCATTTAACTTCCACGAACTTGTGGCACTTACCCACGTGTAATCCCGATCCAGCATCTCTTTTCCATTTGTGTAGGTCGATTCAGTCTTTGTAGAAGCGACCCAGGAAGATGTAATGAAGTTCCATGTATAGGTAATATATTCCGTTTGGTTATTATTGGCATCATAGCTTGCCACATACTTTGAAGTGCCAATAGAAAAACCTCCATATACAGCTGCAATAGTACTCGATGTTATATTGCCTCGGGAGTCATGTGTAAGTTGATTTTTCGTACTAATGTCCCATTCTGATGTACCGCTGTTCCACATGTATTGGGCAATAAGCGTATCCCTTTCATTACTGTCCCTGAAATAAATTTCCTTATCCACGTAGTTCCCGGTTGCGTCTTTAGTCACAACACTGTCTAACACCATAGTTGAAAGATTATTAGCATTCTGTTGCTGAAGAGCAATAGCACGCTTGGCATAAAGTGCAAAAGTAGAATTCTCAGAAAAGATTTTTTTTAATTCTACTTTGTTTTGGTTCGAAACTGAAACAGACTCAATATAACCCGGAGTACTGGCAAGTGAGTTTTTAAATTGAGCAAATAGCGATACTACACCAAAGCTCAGAAAAACAATTACAGGTAAAATCTTTCTCATACTCTTAAATTTTAATGACCATAAATAACTAAGACATCCAAAATTAACTCACAGTGCATCATAATTGTGAAACAATCGATGTTATGAAAACAATCTCGCCTAATTGAATGTTTCTCGCCCGAAACCAAACCTTGTTTCTTTTAATATAAATAAATATAGTTTATCTTATCCGACCAACATTTTAACCTACAATGACTTACACAAGTAAAGACGGTTCAATTTCATATTTTGCAAAAACTTCCACTAACCAGTCTGTTTTGAAATAAAAATAGCAGACGTGGTGAATTAAATTCAATTCACCACGTCTGCTAATGCTGATACTTTTAATGTGCAAAGATTTTTACTCTTTTATCTTTCCCAACCGCGCTGTTGCTTTCACAGTTGTTTTGGAATAAAAAAACGGAATCACAAACTTCTTGGTTTCATATTGCGGATAAATAACCACATCGTAACCCGGATTTTTTTTCATCATATCGTAAAGTGCATAATTGTTTACTGCTCCTTTAGCATTTTCGCCCAGAACAGGAATTACTGCAGATAAAACACTTATTACCGGATCAGTAACTAACGAAGCTCCCATTGAAATATTTAAAGGTGTAGTCGGTTGAGTTTCACCAGACACATCACCGCTTTTCCAACTAAATAACCTTGCCCAATCAATCATTAAAATTTTCACCGAAGTAGCTTCACCACTCACTTGGGGCGAGTATTCAAAATCTCCTTTATAAAACTCAATATGGTTGTTTGGCTGTTTCATTGCCATATTTGATATTGAACAACTACTTAATAAAACGCAAAATAATAAAACAACGCAATAACTTAACTTCTTCATGTTTGAATGTTTTGGGATTATAATTTTCTTAATATTTAATTTGTGCGGCACAAAATTAATAAATTATTTTAACCAACAAGACTATTTTACTAAATATTTAAAATTGATAGCGGAAAATACAATTCCCAAATCACAAGACATTTTCTCGTTAACATTAATTCCATTCCACTTTGTTGCACAACCCTCACATTTTTCGTACTTTTGCGCAACTTTTCAGTTCAACTGCACAACGCATTCAATCAAATGGAAAAAATTATTATTCTCGATTTTGGTTCTCAAACCACCCAGTTAATTGGTCGTCGCTTACGCGAATTAAACGAATACTGTGAAATTCTGCCATACAATAAGTTTCCTGAACAAACCGACGACATCAAAGGTGTGATTCTTTCGGGAAGTCCATATTCGGTTTACGACCCAACGGCATTCAAGACTGATTTAAGCCAGATCCGTGGTAAATTTCCGGTATTAGGCATCTGCTACGGAGCTCAGTTTATGGCTTTCACTTCGGGCGGAAATGTTGAATCGGCAGGTTCGCGCGAATATGGCCGTGCCAATATGACTTTTGTCGATAATAATGATTTATTGCTTAAAGATATACAGGCAGGATCGCAAATATGGATGTCGCATGGCGATAGCATTACAAAAATCCCTGAGCATTTCAATAAAATTGCCAGTACCGACGATGTGGAACTGGCAGCGTACAAAGTAGAAGGTGAACAAACCTGGGGCGTACAATTCCACCCTGAAGTTTATCATACGCTGGACGGAACACAGTTGCTCGAAAACTTCCTGAATATCTGTGGTTGTAAACGCGATTGGTCACCGGCTTCGTTCGTGGAATCCACCGTTGCCGAACTAAAAAAACAACTTGGCAACGACAAAGTGGTTCTTGGTCTTTCGGGCGGTGTTGACTCATCTGTAGCAGCCGTATTGCTAAACAAAGCCATTGGCAAAAACCTGACTTGTATCTTTGTGGATCACGGTTTGCTCCGCAAAAATGAGTTCGAAAACGTGATGAGAGATTACGAACATCTGGGATTGAACGTAATCGGTGTAAACGTAAAAGAACGATTCTACAAAGCATTGGAAGGTGTTTCTGATCCGGAACAAAAACGCAAAATTATTGGTAGCGGCTTTATCGATGTGTTCGACGAAGAAGCTCACAAAATAAAAGACGTAAAATGGTTGGCGCAAGGAACCATTTATCCTGATATTATCGAATCACTTTCCATTACCGGAACGGTGATCAAATCGCACCACAACGTTGGCGGACTTCCTGAAAAAATGCATCTGAAACTTTGTGAACCATTACGTCTGCTTTTCAAAGACGAAGTGCGCCGCGTAGGAACTGAGTTGGGCATGATGCACCACCTGATTAAACGCCAACCGTTCCCCGGACCTGGATTGGCCGTACGTATTCTGGGCGACATCACGGCAGAAAAAGTGCGCATATTGCAGGAGGCCGACGACATTTTCATTTCAGGGCTTCGCGAATGGAACCTGTACGACATGGTTTGGCAGGCAGGTGTAATTTTGCTTCCGGTACAATCGGTTGGTGTAATGGGCGACGAACGCACTTACGAAAATGCAGTGGCACTGCGCGCTGTAACTTCTACAGATGCAATGACAGCGGACTGGGCACAACTTCCATACGAGTTCCTGGCCAAAATGTCGAACGAAATTATCAACAAGGTAAAAGGAGTGAACCGCGTGGTGTACGACATTAGCTCGAAACCTCCTGCAACCATTGAGTGGGAATAAAAAAATGACGATATCCGATTTTAAAATTTACGATTGCATGCTTCACGGAAATTGAAGATGCAATCGTTGTTTTTAAATAATGAATCATTTATACAAAAACTCAAAACCCAATTGTAAATTTTAAATCCACAATCTAAAAATTGATAGATACCCATTCCCATATTTATTCCGAAGAGTTCGACACCGATCGTGCCGAAACTATTCAACGTGCCAAAGAAGCTGGGATTACGCATATCATCCTGCCCAATTGCGACAGCGAAACATTGCCTCAAATGCTGAGCCTGGAAGCCGAATATCCGGATTACTGCAACGCGGCCATAGGGCTTCACCCCACCAGCGTAAAAGAGAATTACCGGGAAGAACTGGAATTGGTAAAATCGGAATTGGAACGCCGCAACTGGGTTGCTATTGGCGAAATCGGCATTGATTTGTATTGGGATAAGACGTTTTTGACTGAACAAATCGCTGCATTTCAACAACAAATAGACTGGGCACTGGAATACAATTTACCTGTAATTATTCATGTCCGCGATTCGTTCAACGAAACCATGGATGCTCTGGCACCTTATAAAAATTCCGGGCTGCAAGGCGTTTTCCACAGTTTTACCGGAGCAATTGAAGAAGCCCGTGAGATTATTGCCTTTGGAGGTTTTATGTTCGGGATCAACGGCATTGTCACTTTCAAGAATTCAGGATTGGCAGCTGTTATAGAACAAATTGAACTAAAACATATTTTGCTCGAAACCGATTCGCCTTACCTCACTCCCGCCCCGCATCGCGGAAAACGGAACGAAAGTGCATACACACAATTGGTTGCACACAAGCTGGCTGAAGTTTATAACTGTTCATTAGAACAAATTGGCAAAGAAACAACAAAAAACGCTCTATCTTTATTTAAAAGTTTAAAGAATTAGTATTTTTTATTCGGTATATTTTTATACTTTTGCAATTCCAAAAAACGGAGAGGTGCTCGAGCGGTTGAAGAGGTACGCTTGGAAAGCGTATGTACTCCAAAAGGGTACCGGGGGTTCGAATCCCTTCCTCTCCGCAAAATTTTTTATCAAAAAAGCCGACTATTATTAGCCGGCTTTTTGATTTTCTTAATTTATTGCCAGGTTCGGGTGCAAATTATACCACAGCATCATTTCTATTAAGAAAAATTGCATATCTTTGCAACTTAACATTTTCCCCAATCACCTATTAAAATTATAAATTATGATCTCAATTCCTTTCATTATCATTGGAGTTCTGATACTCCTTTTTATCTTTTCCGGTTTTGTAACCGTCAACCAGGGCTATGTAGCTGTCATCACCATTTTCGGCAAATACCGGCGTATTATGGGCCCGGGGCTAAACTTTAAAATTCCCTTTATCGAAATGGTCCACCGACGCATCTCTATTCAGAATCGTTCAGTTGAGCTCGAATTTCAGGCGGTTACACAAGACCAGGCCAATGTGTATTTCAAAGCCATGTTGCTTTATGCCGTGTTTAATCAATCGGACGATGTAATTAAGAATGTGGCTTTTAAGTTTGTAGACGACCGCAACTTTATGCAAGCACTTATCCGTACTATCGAAGGTACCATCCGTAGTTTTGTGGCTACAAAGAAACAAGCTGAAATTCTGAGCCTGCGTACAGAAATCATCGAAGAAGTAAAGAAACACCTCGACGACACTCTCGAAGCATGGGGTTACCACATGATTGATATCCAGCTGAACGACATTACGTTTGACGAAGAAATAATCAAATCCATGGCTCGCGTAGTAGCGTCAAGCAACCTGAAAGCGGCTGCCGAAAATGAAGGGCAAGCACTTTTGATTACCAAAACCAAAGCTGCCGAAGCCGAAGGTAATGCCATCAAAATATCAGCATTGGCCGAAAAAGAAGCTGCCATGCAACGCGGGCAAGGTATTGCACTCTTCCGCGAAGAGGTGGCCAAGGGTATGGCGCATGCAGCCAAGGAAATGACTGACGCCGATCTCGATGCATCTTTCCTGCTTTTCAGCATGTGGACCGAAGCCATTAAACATTTTGGGGAAACAGGGCAGGGCAATGTTATCTTCCTCGACGGTTCCACCGACGGTATGAACAAAACCATGACCCAGATGCTGGGCATGATGAAGTTGGACGAAAAACCCGAGAAGAAAGAGAAGAAAGAGAAGAAATAAAGTCTCAATTAAAATACGAAATAGCGTATAACTTGCTTTAAATAGCAGGATATACGCTATTTTACATCTATAAATACAAATACACAACACTTTGGTTCTTTCAACCCCGAGACCTGGCAGCATGCCTGCACCTGACGGCGTCGGCAATCAAACAACAGACCATCAACTTCAGGCGATTACATATTATCACCAATTTCTTTGCAATTTATTCATTCTAATCCTATCACTCACTTCTCTTTCTCTTTTCATTTATTTTTTGTAATTTTGCACCCCTAAATTAGTTATCCATTAATCAGATATAGGTTAATTAGTTGGTACGCACTCAAAATTTGAGTAATTCGTTTTAATTCCTGTAATTAGTTTTTTCTAATGAAAAAGTTTAAAGAATATTCCGGCCTGAATTTATCGGACATCAACAAGGAAATGCTGTCGCAATGGAGCGATAAAAACATTTTCCATAAAAGTATCGAAACCCGCGAGGGGAAACCGTCATTCGTTTTTTATGAAGGACCACCTTCGGCAAACGGGCTTCCCGGTATTCACCACGTCATGGGACGTACGATTAAGGATGTTTTCTGCCGTTACAAAACCATGCAGGGCTTTCAGGTAAAACGTAAAGCCGGCTGGGATACACACGGACTTCCCGTGGAACTTGGCGTGGAAAAAGCATTGGGAATTACCAAAGAAGACATTGGCAAGACCATCAGCGTGGATGATTACAACGCTGCTTGCCGCAAAGATGTACTGAAATACACCAAGGAATGGGAAGATCTGACAACTCAAATGGGTTATTGGGTGGATATGAACGATCCGTACATCACGTATGACAACCGCTACATAGAAACACTCTGGTGGTTGCTCAAACAACTTTATAACAAAAACTTATTATACAAAGGCTACACTATCCAGCCTTACTCTCCGGCTGCCGGAACCGGACTTTCTACTCACGAACTCAACCAACCTGGTTGCTACCGCGACGTAAAAGACACTACTTGTGTGGCTCAATTCAAGCTAAAAAAAGAAGAAAACACGTACTTTTTAGCCTGGACAACAACTCCCTGGACTTTGCCTTCGAACACCGCTTTGTGCGTTGGCCCGTCTATAGATTACGTGAAAGTAAAAACGCAAAATCCATATACTAAAGAGGTTTGTAATTTGATTTTGGCCGAAAGCCTGCTTGGTGCAGTAATGGGCAAAAACGAGTACGAAATCCTGGAACGAAAAAAAGGTTCTGAACTTGCCGGCATCGAATACGAGCAACTTATCCCTTGGGTAAATCCGGGCGAAGGAGCTTTCAAAGTTATTACAGGCGATTTCGTTACCACCGAAGATGGTACCGGTATCGTTCACATTGCTCCAACTTTTGGTGCAGACGATGATCGCGTGGCCAAACAAAACGGCGTTCCACCGCTGTTGCTTATCGACAAAGATGGAAACCGCCAACCAATGGTTGACCGTACCGGTAAATTCTTCAAAATTGAAGATTTAAGTGCAGAATATGTCGCTTCGAATGTAAACGTAAACTTGTATGCAGAATATGCAGGACGTTACGTGAAAAATGCTTACGAAACGTCACCCGTTCCAACTCCAACAGGAGATACAGACCCTGTAACCACATTGGACATTGACCTTTGTGTGATGCTAAAACAACAAGGTTTGGCTTTCAAAATAGAAAAACATACGCACAACTATCCACACTGCTGGCGTACAGACAAACCCGTTTTGTATTATCCGTTGGATAGCTGGTTTGTAAAAACAACTGCTTGCCGCGAGGAAATGATGTCACTGAACGACACCATAAACTGGAAACCACAATCGACCGGAACAGGCCGTTTTGGCAAATGGCTGGAAAACCTGCAAGACTGGAATTTATCGCGCAGCCGTTACTGGGGAACTCCGCTTCCTATCTGGCGAACAGAAGATGGAAATGAAGAAATATGCATTGGTTCAGTAGAAGAATTGATTTTGGAAATTGAGAAATCAATTGCAGCCGGTTTTATGAACGAAAATCCATACAAAAACTTCAAAGTAGGTGAATATACTGCGGAAAACTACGCGGTGAAAAATATTGATTTGCACCGTCCGTATGTGGATGGCATTATCCTTGTTTCAAAAAGTGGCAAACCAATGAAACGGGAACTCGATCTGATCGACGTTTGGTTCGATTCGGGCGCTATGCCTTATGCACAGTTGCATTATCCGTTTGAGAACAAAGAATTGATTGACAACTACACTAATTTCCCTGCTGATTTCATTTCGGAAGGAGTTGACCAGACTCGCGGTTGGTTCTTTACACTTCATGCTATCAGCACCATGGTAAAAGGAAGTGTTGCTTTTAAGAGTGTCATTTCAAATGGGTTAGTGCTTGACAAAAACGGTAATAAAATGTCTAAACGGTTGGGCAATGGAGTTGATCCGTTCTCAACGATTGAAAAATACGGTTCCGATCCGCTTCGCTGGTACATGATGACCAACGCTTCGCCATGGGACAACCTGAAATTTGACTCGGAAGGAATTGACGAAGTGCGCCGCAAATTCTTCGGAACGCTTTACAACACCTATTCTTTCTTCTCGCTTTATGCTAACGTGGATAAATTCACGTATACAGAAGCAGAAATCCCAATGGAAAAACGTCCGGAAATTGACCGCTGGATTATTTCATTGCTGAATACGTTGGTGAAAGATGTAACCGAATACTACGAAACCTACGAGCCAACCCGCGCCGGCCGTGCTATTTCTGATTTTGTAGGTGAAAACCTGAGTAACTGGTACGTACGCCTCAACCGTAAACGTTATTGGGGTGGCGAATACGACGAAGATAAAATCTCTGCATACCAAACGCTTTATACTTGTTTGGAAACCGTAGCACGACTTATGGCTCCGATTGCGCCTTTCTTTGCCGATAAATTGTTCCTCGATTTGAATGCTGTTACCGGAAAAGACACAACAGAGTCGATTCACTTAGCTGATTTCCCAACATATAACGAAGCATTAATCGACAGCAATTTGGAAGAATGCATGCAATTGGCACAACAAACATCGTCCATGATATTGGCGCTGCGCCGTAAAGCCGACAAAAAAGTGCGTCAACCGCTGTCGAAAGCCGTTGTTCCGGCTCAGGATGAAACATCGTACAAGCAAATGCTCTATATTGCCGAATTGGTAAAAGCCGAAGTAAACGTCAAAGAACTGGAAGTGATTCCTGCTGATGCCGACATGGAAAATCTGGTAAAAAAGATTAAGCCAAACTTCAAAACGCTGGGAAAAAAATACGGCAAACAGATGAAAGAAATTGCGCAGGTTATGCTAGGTTTCACCAAACATGAAATTACCGAAATTGAGCGCAAAGGTTCATATACATTGGCTTTACCAAGTGGCAACGTTTTGCTGGAACTTGAAGATGTTGAAATCATTACCGAAGATATGCCGGGCTGGCTGGTTGCCAACGAAGGCAAGTTGACTGTGGCGCTCGACATCACCGTTACCGATGCATTATTGCGCGAAGGAATTGCCCGCGAATTGGTAAACCGTATTCAAAACATTCGAAAATCAAACGGTTATGAAATCGTTGATAAGATTCTGGTGAAAATTGAGAGCCGCGATGAAATAAATGAGGCAGTAAAAGAATACGCAAATTACATTGCATCGCAAACATTAGCCAACTCTGTGGTGTTAGTAACGGAATTAACTGATGCCACCGAACTGGAATTTGATGAGTACACTGTAAAAGTATCAGTAAAAAAAGCATAAAATACTCATTGGAAGCTAAATTTGATTACTTCTGAAGTCACGAAACTTCATTTTTAAAGCAAAGCTGATTTCCAAAGTAATTATATTGTGTTTCACCAAAATTAAATACGAAAATAATTGTCAAACTGAAACTAATTTCCTATTTTCGCAGGCAATTAAAAAAACTGAAGAAAACTTAGAGTTTAGGGGATCTTTCTTTAAAAACCGATTAATAAATACGACTATGACTGAAAAAACGAGATACACAGATGCCGAATTGGATGAGTTTCGCGCGTTGATTACCGAAAAACTTGAAAAAGCGCAACGCGAATACGAAGAATTACGTATGGGGATTGCCAATTTGGATGGTAATGACGTAATGGACACTTCACCTACTTTTAAAGTATTGGAAGAAGGAGCTGCAACGCTTTCGAAAGAAGAAGCCGGACGATTGGCACAACGTCAGATGAAATTTATTCAACATCTACAGTCTGCTTTGATTCGTATTGAAAATAAAACATACGGAGTTTGTCGCGAAACAGGCAAATTGATTCCGAAAGAACGTTTACGTGCTGTGCCTCATGCTACGTTGAGCATCGAAGCAAAGAACGATCAAAAATAATCGAACCGAAAATAAGAATCAATTCGGCAACGGGACTATTGTCTGTTGCCGAATTTGTGTTTAAATAAATTGACCATTTTCCATTAGACATTTACCATTTTTTGGTAAGTATAACACCTGCATTTAAAGTGGATCAAAAGTCAACCCCAATTGTAAATAAATTGTAAAATTCAGTTATGTCAATAGCAAAAAAGTCCATCTTACTCATATTCCTTGTTCTATTAGTCGACCAGATATCAAAAATCTATATCAAACTGAATTTCAGCCTGGGCGAACATGTAGATGTTTTAAGTTGGTTTAAGATCTACTTTATTGAAAACAACGGCATGGCTTTTGGCATGGAACTCATCGGAAAGCTATTCCTCACGCTTTTTCGCATTGTTGCCGTTGCTGCACTAGCCTTGTACATCAATAAACTTATTAAACGGCAATTCCGTACGGGTTATATTCTTGCCGTATCATTAGTATTGGCAGGTGCTGCCGGAAACATTATCGATTCTGTTCTCTACGGGGTAATTTTCAGCGCGAGCAACTATTTGGGCCCGGTAGCCACTTTATTTCCAGAAGGCGGCGGTTATTCCAACCTATTCTACGGAAAGGTTGTGGACATGCTCTATTTCCCGATTATCAAAAATGCTGCTGGCGAAACCATATTTTTCAGCCCGATTTTTAATGTGGCTGATTCAGCTATCAGTGTGGCCGTAGGGATTATTCTGATTTTCTTCCGCAAAGAACTGAACGATAGCCTTGAAACAAAAAAAGAATCAAATGAAGAGGTTGCAAAGTAATTTTTGGAGTCGTATATTTTTCGTTGCCGGAATCATTCTTCTTTTTACAGCTTGCGATGCAAGGCCTAAAGGAGTTTTGAATCAAAGCGATATGATTAATATCCTGGCTGATTTACACAAACTCGATGGTTCGATGACTGCAAAAGGATTGCCATATGACCAGTTTGACAAGAAGAATGAATACTACGTTTCGGTACTCTGCAAATACGGCATTACCCAGGCTAAATTTGATTCATCGTTGGTTTGGTACTCCAATAATCCAAAAAAATTCGATAAAATTTACGACAAGGTTATTGATCAATTAACCAACCTTCAAAACGATATAAACAAAGGCAAATATCATCCGGTTGATTCCGTTGAACTGGCTAAAGTCAAATACAACATCTGGACTAAACGTACGAAATATATCCTGACAAATGATTCTGCACGTACACATCTAGATTTTGAGATTCCCGATCAGAATTTTATGTTGGGTGATGTTTATACGCTGAAATTCCTGCAACGCATTGCGCCTGAGGATTCAAGCAAAAATCAGCTTATCAGCTTCCAGATTAATTATGTGAACGGCAGAGTACGTGGTGTAATCAAAAAGTCGTATAATGACGGGGTAACCCGCCGGTTTACTTTACGCATATCATCGATTCATCCGGCTAAGATCAAATCTATTTCGGGTGAATTACTTGGAAGTTCAGCTTACAAAGGCAAATTGAATGCAACGATTGATAGTATTTCAGTAATAAGAGTGTATAATGCGTTAAAACAGGACAGCCTGCTCAAAGTCCTGCAAGCTGCTGATCCGGAACATTATCCGGTTATAGCTCTGCCAGCAAATGATGACCTGTTACAGCCGAAACAAAAAAACATCAGGGTACTGATTTTAAAGAAATGATGCGTATAGCCAGCCAGCTGACATTCTGTTCCCCGAGTGAAATCCTTCGTAGAACTGTAGTCGAGCAAGACGAGCAACAGAGAATTACCCGCTTGTTCTGTCTCGACGAAAATGCAGTTGAATCAGCCCAAACCTTGTTTTTTGACGGGATTATATCAACAGAGATCATTTCAGTAAAAGAGAAGGTCTCGGATTTATACAGTTTAGTTTCAGCATATAATTACATTGATTTATCCTGTGGAATTCCCACTGAAATAGTAGCTTCAGAGAAGCCGCTATTTCTGGATTTCGGAACTCATTCTCCGGAGAAAATCAATCAGATATTGGCAGCACTTGCACCGGCACTTACTGATTATTCAATGTTTGAAATCATTGCAGCATGCTGCTACTTCCCCGCTTTAGCCATTGGAGAAACATCCTCGCTGAGCGTAAACAGAAAAACAAAATTACTACTTTGGGAAGGCTCGGATTTAGTAAACAAACGAATTACAAAACAAACCAGAATCCGGGAAATTTCCTGATTCGTCGGCTATTTTAAAAACAAAAATCCGTTGACAGCGTTATTAGTAAGTCTGACTTATTTTTTACATAATTTCATTTCCAATCCGTCTAACAATAAAACAAAATACAATGTGGCAAATATTTTTAGGAAGTCTTCTTTTGAGTTTGATTCATGCATTAATTCCGCATCATTGGATTCCGATAATTGCAATTTCCAAAACAGAAAACTGGACAAATAAAGAAGCACTTTTTGCCACCTTCGTCACGGGGCTTTCGCACATGGTCAGCACGATAGTCATTGGCATTATTGTTGGATTTGTTGGCATTAAACTGGCCGAAAGTTACAGTTCCATTACAAGCATTGCTGCTCCTACCATCCTGCTGGTTATCGGTATCGTATATTTAATACTCGATCTACGCTCCAAACATCACCATCATCACTTTGAACTGGAAGATGTGGCTTTGAAAAATAAAAAATCAAAAACTGCTATCCTGACATCGTTAAGCATTGCCATGTTTCTTACACCCTGTGTTGAAATTGAAGCTTACTATTTTCAGGCAGCAACATATGGCTGGACTGGAATCTTCATAGTTTCAGCAGTATATCTGATTATGACATTGCTGTTTATGTTTGGACTGGTTTATCTTGGGCTCAAAGGTGTAAACAAACTGAACCTGACATACCTGGAACTTCATGCAAAACGTATTACAGGACTTGTTTTGATTGCATTGGGAATAGTGGCGTATTTTGTTGAATTTTAAATCACATAAATCTTATGGCAATCAAAAACTGGAATACAACACACATTCCCGATTTAACCGGCAAAACAGTTATAGTAACAGGTGGTAACAGCGGCTTGGGGTTCGAAGTTGTCAAAGCTCTTGCAGAAAAAAGTGCAAGGGTTATCATTGCTTGCCGTTCAATTGAAAAAGGAAAGGATGCAAGACACAAAATAATTGAGATTCATCCAAATGCCGACATCATCGTTATGGAACTTGATCTGATGGATTTAAAATCAATCCGGAATTTTGCCGACCAGCTGAGAAAAAAACATTCCAGACTAGACATTTTGATAAATAATGCGGGAATAATGATGGTTCCTCACACCTTAACCAAAGATGGGTTTGAAAGCCAGATTGGAACGAACCACCTGGGACATTTTGCATTAACCGGCCAATTACTCGATTTATTGAAGAGAACACCCAAATCAAGAGTCGTAAACGTTAGCAGCATGGCACACAAAAGTGGTATAATGGACTTTGAGAACCTACTCTATACCAATGGAGAAGGATACACACCCATAAAAGCTTATGGCCGGTCGAAGTTATCCAACCTCCTGTTCACATACGAATTGCAACGATTTTTCGAAGTAAATAAAATAGATTGTATAGCCTTGGCAGCCCATCCGGGCGTTTCGGATACAAATCTGTTTAATCATGCTGCCCCAAAATGGTTACTAAAAGTTTTAAGACCATTATTCCTGCTTATGGTTCAACCGGCCGACATGGGTGCTTTGCCTGAGCTACGGGCTTCTGTAGATCCAAACGCAAAAGGCAGTGAGTATTACGGACCCAATGGAAAGCGCGAGATAAAAGGTTACCCCGTATTGGTGGAACCGACAAAACAAGCCAGGGACTTTGAAGCAGCCCGAAAGCTTTGGGAAATTTCCGAAAAACTTACTTCGGTAGTTTACAACTAGGGGACTAAACACATTCTTGCAGTTCTAAATTCACAGCCTTACCAATGATAAAATCTGCACGCGCCATATTTCATCCGGAACAATTTCAGGGCTGGGGGAAAACCAACCAATATTTTGAAGGCTGGTATTTCAAGGTGGTGAATGCCGATGAAACAGAAGCATTTGCATTTATCCCGGGCATAGCCATGGATAAAAATGGTCTGCAACACTCTTTTATACAAGTCCTTGATGGGAAAAGGCGGACAGCTGAATATCACAAATTCGAAGCATCCGAATTTATGCCACGAGCCGGAAAATTCGAAATTCAAATTGCAGGCAACTTCTTTTCAGGTAACACTCTTCAACTCCATTTACCAAATGCAAAAGGTAAATTAGAGTTTTCAAAACAAACCCTCTGGCCAAATCCTTGGTACTCACCCGGCATAATGGGACCCTACACTTTTGTTCCTTTTATGGAATGTTATCATGGTATTTTGAGCATGGATCATTTAATAAGCGGCGAATTGGCAATTCATGGGAAAACTATCGATTTTACTAACGGACGCGGATACATGGAAAAAGACTGGGGACGATCTTTCCCCAGTGCTTACTTTTGGATACAGACGAACCATTTTAGCAAACCGGGAATTTCAATGAAAGCTTCGGTTGCAAAAATTCCCTGGCTGGGCAGTTCGTTCACCGGATTCATTGCCGGCATTTGCCTGCAAAACAGATTGATACAATTCACCACCTACAACGGAACCAGATTATTGAGATCATTTGCGGACAAAGACAAAGTGGAGTTGATACTGGATAATAAAAAATACCGACTCGAAATTCTCGCCCACCGTGAGGCAGTCACCCAGCTTGCCTCTCCCATTTCAGGATTTATGACAGGAAGAATCGAAGAAAGTATGACTTCAAACATCGAAGTATTGCTTTCTGAAAAAAAATCCAAAACAATCCTACTGCACGAAATAGGCCGGAATGCAGGATTAGAAGTTGCCGGAAAGATAAACGAGATTATGGTTGATTTCACGAAATGATCGTTTAACAAGGCAAGAAATAATCAGGAGAATTTACAGGGACAATCTTACAGTGAATTGTCTCTGTTTTCATTTAATTATATCCAAATATTGTTTTTTAAAACTAAAAAATCTATTGTAATTCCGCACTAGCTGTTAACTAATACATCTCCATGACTGTCAGTTTGAAAAAAAATAGTACTTTTGCAGTCAAATTTGAGTATTAATATCGTATTAATTGGGACTTATTCATGAGTGTTGTAGAAAAGATCAGAAGTGCAAAATCGACCGCTTTTTCATTTGAGTTATTACCTCCATTAAAAGGAAACGGAATTGAAACAGTGTATAAAACCATAGATACATTACGTGAATTCGACCCTAAATATATCAATATCACCACTCACCGCAGCGAATTGGTATTTAAAGAAAATACGCCCGGACAATTTGTACAGGTTGCAGAGCGTCATCGCCCGGGAACTGTAGCCATTGCCGCTGCCATTCAAAACAAATACAAAATTGCGGTTGTTCCGCACATTATTTGCAGCGGATTCACACGCGAAGAGACTGAATATGCGCTTATCGACCTTCAATTCCTAGGCATAACCGACTTGCTACTTCTGCGTGGTGACAAAGCCAAACACGAACGTGACTTCTCACCTACAGGTCATAAGAATGCCACTGAGCTTCAGGTACAAGTGAACAATTTCAACCAGGGCTTGTTTTTAGATGGATCGAAAATGAAGTCGCCAATTGTACCTTTTTCATACGGAATGGCTTGCTATCCTGAAAAACATGAAGAAGCGCCTAATATGGATTCGGATTTGTTTTACGCTAAACAGAAAGTGGATGCAGGGGCTGAATATCTGGTAACACAAATGTTTTTCGACAATCAGAAATACTATGATTTTGTTGAAAAATGCAAGGCTAATGGTATTAATGTTCCAATCATTCCTGGCATTAAGCCAATTACATTAAAGAATCAACTGACTGTATTACCCAAAATTTTCCATACTGACATTCCCGAAGCGTTTGCGGCGGAATTGCGAAAATGTGAAACTGACGCAGAAGCGTTGGAAGTGGGTGTAGAATGGTGTACGATGCAAGCCAACGACCTGAAAGTATCTGGTGTACCAAGCATACACTTCTACAGTATGATGGCTACTCAAAGCGTAAAACGAGTGGCACAAGCAGTTTTTTAAACATATATTGAATATCTCATGTTAAGTTTTCTCTTCTTTATAGTGGTTTTTGGTTTAGTAATCGGATTGATTATTATCTCAACCATTTTTGGTTTTTTGCGTTCCATTTTCAGCTTTGGGAAACGAAATAGCCAGACAACACAAAGCACCCAATCCCAAACGCACGAACAACCAACTTCAAAATCTAAAATTTTTGACAGGAACGAGGGTGAGTACGTTGATTACGAAGAAATAAAATAATTTGATAATTATTAGCGCATTAAAAACTGTACTTCCTTGAAATAAAAAGCTTTTCGTTCTCCGGTTGTAGTTTCAAGTTCGAGCTGTCCATCAGAATAAACTGAAATGATTTTAGCCTGAAACATTTCGTTTCCTGACTTATAACTGTGAAAACCAACTTTCCGGTATAACATATCTGTATAATCAGATCGAATTATTTCTACATTTAATTCATTATACAATTCCAAAACACTTTGGCAAATCCTCTTTAGCAGCAGCTTCCTATTTATCGATTTGCCAAGGATTTGACGCAACGAAACCGGATTAGGAGCACCACCTAGAAACACTTTCTGATTCACATTCAACCCAATGCCAACCACTGTCCTGACTTTATTTGCCTGAAGTGAATTTTCAATCAGTATTCCGCACAGCTTTTTATCGTTCCAATAAATGTCATTCGGCCATTTTACAGTAATTCCTTCAGCATATTTATCCAATACTTTTTTTATTCCCAAACTAACCAACTGGGAAATAAGGAATAATTGATCCATGGGAATTTTCTGAGGATAAAGCACCAGACTAAAAAGTAAATTTTTTCGGGTTTCCGACTCCCACAAATTTCCAATCTGCCCTTTACCGGATGTCTGAAAATCTGTATATACAACGAATCCTTCAGGCAACCGTTCTTTCCGGAGCATTTCCCACAACAGAGTGTTAGTGGATTGTGTTTTCTTTACAAACAAGCTATTTTTCATCGGATTCTTTACTTTATCGATATCTGCAAAAAGAATTCTTCCATTTTTTTTACTACTTCCTTGGAACTTCCATTGGCATTATTTACCAACATGGCAAAGACAAGGTTTTTACCATTGGCATCAATATATCCGGCGTAGCATTTTACACGCGAGATTGTTCCGCTTTTGGCATGAACCTTCCCTTTTAAAGGCGTATTTTTAAGCAGCGAGGACAACGTCCCGCTTTCGCCCGCAACTGGCAAAGAATTGTAGAAAATAGTACCATTCCCGCTTTTAGTTTTCATATATAATAGCAATTCCACATAGAATTGAGCCGAAACTACATTCTGAGGCGAAAGTCCCGATCCATCGTACTGTATGAGTTGGTCAACCGGCAATCCTTTCGACTTCCAAAACGACTCGATGGCACTTACGGCTCCGTTCGATGTTGCTACCGGACTATTTTTCAACGACAAATATCGAAAAACATGCTCTGCAAAATGATTGTTACTGTGGATATTTATTTCTGTAACAATCTGTTCCAATGGTGGTGAATCGTGCGTATAAATAACTTTTCGTTTTGCATTTCCGGACAGTTTGTCTGTAGGCAGTTGGGAAATATTGAAACCATTTTCAACCAACTTTGTGTGAAAGTGCTGTGCCAACAGCAAACCCGGGTTTGGAATATCACCTTTTATAACAAACTCAGTCCTGTTAGCCGGAATTTCACCCCGGATAATACGTTGGTTGGAATACGGCGCACCATAAAAATAAGCACTATCAAACGAAATACCAGTGCTTTTAAGTTGATTATCAAATGTAAGTTCCTGGATTTCAGGATTTATTTTGAATATTTCGGGCGTAGTACCCTCCTGCCCTGACCGCAACACCAATTTATAGGTATTATCCATATACGAAATGCCATAAGCCCCTGCAGCATAATAATTCCCGATATCTTCCCACGTCCAGTGCGGATTCACCCCTTCGTCGTCGTACAAACTTGCATCAGCAATAATTTGTCCGGTAATCCTTTTAATTCCGGCAATTTTCACTGCCTGAATCCATCTAGGAAAGAAATCTTTTTCCCCAAGTTTCTCAGAACCTAACGTAGGATCACCACCGCCATGGATATATAAATTACCTGTCAGAACACTATCCTTACTAATTTTGCCATCAATTTCCAACTTTGTTTCAAAGCAAAAGTCAGGTCCAAGCAATTCCAGCGCCGTAGCTGTTGTAACCAGTTTCATCGTTGATGCTGGAGTTGCCAGGCTTTTGGGACGAAACTGATAAAGCGTTTGTCCTGTGTTTGCGTCTTTTACCAGCAAGCTGACATTGGCATTTTCTAACAACAGACTTTTGGCAAAATCATCTACCGGATTTCCGGCAAATAAGGACAATGCGGGGAACAGAAAGATAAAGAATATCTGTTTTATTTTCATTGAATAATCGTTAATAAAAATTGTAAAACATTGTTTTGCAAAAGTAAAGAGAAAAAACGTATTGGTTGCCATATAGCCCTTGCAACTCTGAAAATAATTATCAAAAAAAGAAGAGTTTCAAAAACCAATATCTATATTTGCATGTTGAAACCAGTGAAGATGAATTCAACCTGTTGATATCAAAATCATTAATTTAAAACTCTGAAATTATGAAACTGTTTATCAAAATCAATTCAATCGCATTGGTGCTTGCATGCATATTCGCTTCTTGCGATCTGCTCAACGAATTACAATCATCGTCATCAAAACTGACTTTCAGGACAACTATTCATCAAAAAGACACAGTTTTATTTACTGGCACTGCCATAAAATCCTACAACGACTCAACCCACGAAGTCATTTTTGTTGACTCAATGACAATACCAAATGTATTCCCGTTTCACAAACTGACATGTTACCTTGGGACCGACTCTTTATTTACTGCAGCAATGACTTCGGACGTCATGTCATCGATAGTCAACGACTTGGTTTTAAATCATAATCTTTACAACGGGAAATACTACTTCGAAGACGGTTACCCTGCGTGGATTGATATCCTTGGTGCAACAACCCTACGTGCTCAAAACAAACTGAAACGTGCCGATGCTTGGGCTAAATTTATTGCACAATTGAAATTGGAAGGAAGGTATAAATAAAAAAAAGCTGCAACCCTATTGGATTGCAGCTTTTCTATTTAATATTAAACTTATTCAGCTTTCGGTTTTTCTTCACGTGGAGGGCGTGGCATCAATGCTTTGCGGGAAAGTTTAAACTTACCAGTTTTCTGGTCAATTTCCAACAATTTTACATCAATCATATCACCTTCTTTAATTCCGGCCTGATCCATAGTCTCGATACGTTTCCAATCGATTTCTGAGATATGAAGTAAACCTTCTTTACCTGGCATAAACTCAACAAATGCACCATAAGGCATAACCGATTTTACTTTCGAAGGATATGTCTCGCCAATTTCAGGAATTGCAACAATGCCTTTAATTTTAGCAATGGCAGCATCAATAGCAGCTTTATTGTTAGCAGCAATTTCTACACGTCCCTGGTCGCCTTGTTCTTCGATAGTGATTACAGCGCCAGTTTCAGCCTGCATGTTTTGGATAATTTTTCCACCAGGTCCAATGATGGCACCGATCATTTCTTTCGGAATGAACATGGCCACAATACGTGGAGCATTCGGTTTCATATCTTCGCGTGGAGCTACCAATGTTTCCTGAATTTTACCAAGAATATGCATACGACCGGCTTTTGCCTGATTCAATGCTGTTTCCAGAATTTCGTAAGAAAGTCCGTCAACTTTGATATCCATTTGAGTAGCAGTAATACCGTCTTTAGTTCCGGTTACTTTAAAGTCCATATCACCCAGGTGATCTTCATCACCCAAAATATCTGAAAGAACAGCAAAGTTTTTACCTTTATTTTCAGAAATCAATCCCATGGCAATACCCGAAACCGGTTTCTTGATTTGTACACCTGCATCCATCAACGCCAATGTTCCGGCACAAACCGTAGCCATTGAAGAAGATCCGTTTGATTCCAAAATATCAGAAACAACACGAACAACATAAGGATAGTTATCAGGAATCATATTTTTTAAAGCACGGAGAGCCAAGTTGCCATGACCCACTTCGCGACGGCCTACACCACGTGATGCACGAGCCTCACCTGTAGAAAATGGTGGGAAGTTATAGTGCAACAAGAAACGTTCTTTTCCACGAATCAAAGCTTCGTCAACCAGTTTCTCATCCATTTTGGTTCCCAAGGTAACGGTAGTCAACGATTGAGTTTCACCACGGGTAAATACGGCAGAACCGTGAGCTCCGGGAAGGTAATCAACTTCTGACCAGATAGGACGGATTTCGGTAGTTTTACGGCCATCCAAGCGTTTGCCTTCATCCAAAATAGAACGACGCATAGCTTCTTTTTCCACATCGTGATAGTATTTGCTGATCAATCCTTTTTTAGCAGCAGCTACTTCAGGGTCAAGGCTCTCGATATATTCAGCTTTTACAGCTTTGAAATTGTCAACGCGTGAGTGTTTGTCGGTATTGCAAGAAGCAGCCACTGTGTACACTTTATCATACGTTTTGTCCCAAATATCTTTTTTCAGATCTTCGTCGTTTTCTTCGTGGCAATATTCACGTTTTACGGTTTTGCCAACTTCTTCCATCAACTCGATTTGAGCCTGGCATTGAACTTTGATAGCTTCGTGGGCTACTTTCATAGCTGCCAACAAATCATCTTCGCTCACTTCTTTCATTTCGCCTTCCACCATCATGATGTTTTCAAGTGTGGCAGCAACCATAATTTCCATGTCAGCGTCAGCCAATTGTTCGAAAGTCGGATTTACTACGAATTCGCCATTAATTCGAGCTACACGCACTTCGGAGATAGGACCATTGAAAGGAATATCAGAAACGGCCAAAGCAGCCGAAGCAGCCAAACCTGCCAATGCATCCGGCATATCTACACCATCAGCAGAGAACATAGTTACTGTAACAAAAGTTTCAGCGTGAAAATCATCAGGAAACAACGGGCGCAAAGCACGGTCAACAAGGCGTGAAACTAAGATTTCGTAATCCGAAGCACGGCCTTCACGACGAAGGAAACCACCTGGAAAACGACCTGAAGAGGCAAATTTTTCTTTATAATCAACTGACAATGGCATAAAATCAGTTCCCGGAACAGCTTCCTGAGCCGAACAAACTGTTGCCAAAAGCATGGTATCACCCATGCGAACCATTACAGAACCATCGGCTTGTTTAGCCAATTTACCTGTTTCAATAGAAATGGTACGACCATCACCCAATGTGATAGTTTTTGTAACTACATTCATAAAATTACATTTTTTCTTTTTAAACTTCTAAATTTCGCGCGCAAAGATACGACATTTTTTCTCAAGAATAATCAAAAAACCAGCAAAATAGTCATTTTTTGAGGTTTGATAACTCCATGAAAACAAATTAATTCTGTTTAAAAAACTCCACATACCAGATTTAAACAAAAAAAACTAATTTCTGCTTCTGATTATGATTCAGACAGAAATCAGTCAAAAGAGAAGTTGGCTTTAGTTAGAGTTTATAATTCCAACCTACGCCGCCATAGAGCATAGTTTTCGGATTGGAAACCTGAACTTCCTGATCATAACGCAGCAAAAATTCCAGTGTGGTACGAGCTGATGTGCGATATTTTGCACCAATTACCGCCCGATATCCATCCATGAAAAATCCGTTTGCCCCATTAATCGGGCAAAAAATTTCTCCTGAAACAAATGGCTTTACCGGCGATCCAAAAATGGTATACTCACACTCCAGTTTGTTACGCCAAACATATTTCGGATTAAATTTATAATCACCCCTACTCTCATCGCGCCAGGTTGACTGCCCACGGGTACGCAGTTTAAAACCAAACGAATTATATTTCATTTGTGCTGATAGCGAAGCAGATGCCCTGTGTTTGAATTCAAAATAAGTATCCTGACGCTGATAAATCAAATCATAATTAGCTTCCGCCTTTAGCAGTTTCTTTATGATTGAATAGTCAACACCAACTGATGTCAATGACCGGTCGAACGATGAAATATTCTGATTAAACCGAAATTCCTGCTCAACAGTAGCACCCATATTACGTCCTATATCTTTCGACACCGACAACGACCCAATTGCTCCGGCATCATTTGTTTGTGCTGACAGGAAATGAGGATACGCCCAAGCGAGAAAGCCAAAGATAATTATTCGGGTTGCTTTTCTCATTACGAAAAATCGCTAAGTTTTGTCAATGTATCAATCGAATTCGGCTCATTTCCTGCAGGACTATAGTAAATTTTTATAAATGCAACGTCACGTAAAAAATCGATATGCCCAACTTCCGCTTTAATAATTTTCAATCCGGTTCGCTCTTCTAAATCAGCTTTAAGCTCATCATATTTATCGGGCTTTACAAGGTCAATCCGTTCATATAAAACCGCTTTTGTTGACGTGTGTTTTATAAATCTCCGGCTTTCCATCATGGCTATAGCACCTACAAAAAGAAAATTTGCAGCTAACACCTCGGAGATGCTAATGGTCATAGCCAACCCATTAATAACCGAAACGCCAATAATTACAAACAAATAGGTCATTTCACGGATTGAAACCTGTTCTGTTCGATACCTGAGAATTCCAAAAATGGCGAAAAGCCCCAGAGCCATACCAATTTGCAACTTAACCGAATCCAACATGAAAATCAACAAGAAAATTGTTACAGCAAAAAGTGTATAAGTAAACAAAAATTCCCTGCGACCATTTTTTTTATAATAAAAATATCGTATAATCAACCAACATATCAGCATATTAAACCCAAAACGAATCAACAACTGGATTAATGCATCATCTTGAAAAATGGGGACACCCATAAAATCAGGGCCGGTAAAGCCCTCAGCACCATACTCTTTGGCAATGGTCGGATCAAATTCGGGAAAGTCAGACTGTAACATAATTCTTTTGTGTAATTTTATTGATTCTACGTAATTTCTTTTTAAAACTATTATATTTAACCGTGGGGTTAACTAGCACCATGCCCAAACAATATTTACTCATGCTACCAGGCAAAACATTAAGCTCATCGAGATATTCCCTAAAAAAAGATTTACAAGCCCCATCTTGCTTCATTTCAACAATAACCAAATCATCCATCGCCTTCATTGCCTGATTATTGAGATTCTTAAACACCAGGCCCAAATCTAACGTAACCCGTTCTGTTTTACATTTATCGACCAGCGTAATGCGTTGAAAATAATTCTGTAATTGAGGAATAAGTGATTCCGGACTATATGGCAAGCGTTTATGAATAAACAACTTATCATTAGCTTCAAAAGTCATCTGCTTAAAATTATCTGTTGCAATCTCGATACGTTTTTTGGATGTGCGGCCTTTATTATTTTTTCTTTTGATTTCTAAAAACGAAAGCCCTGATTGAACATAAATCCGCATTCTTATTTTATACCGATTCAGCTTGCCATTGTGGTGCATGTTATACATTATAGTATCATCAGTATCAAAATAGATACTTGAATATGGCAAAATTCGATTACCATCTATTTCTACAACACGATAATGCTCCGCAGCCCGTTGTAGTAACATTGGCAACTGATGTATATTCAACAAAAACTTGGTATCTACCCTATTCATCAATTTTACAGAGTCCATTTCTACCAACGAAATAGGATCAAAGCGTTGAATTAAAGCACCAAACTGTTGGCCAATGTTCTCGTTCAACCGTTCGGTTTCAATTGGAATATTGATAGACTTTTGTGGAATATAGGCGTCCATTGGGCAAGTAATTATATTGAGTTTTTCGGGTTCCATCTGGATTAAAGTCGTATTTTCGAATACGGCTCACTTTGTTGCGATCATCATAAACCACCTCTTTTACACATCTGTCCTGAGCATCATATTCGAAAATAATTCTCTCGCGCATGCCATATGTAGCATATTCAATTTCTTCAATTTTTAGTCCTTTAGCATTATAAACTGTAAGGTGGTCCATCCAGCGGCTTGAGCCTTTAGCATCTGTATTATATTCTCTGACGGTAAGATTTTTCTTTCGTTCGCGCTTATCTGTTAGCGACTGAGGTGATGCTTGGGCAAATACTGCAACAATAAACCCTACCAGGAAAAAGGACAATAGACAGGTCCGCAATGAAATTGATCTCATTAAATTAAATATTAGTTATAAGATTTTTTTAGAAAGAATTAAACATTGATATTAATAAGAAAAGGAGTATTAATTGATTTTATAACACCAGCGCTGTCAATTGTCACCTCCTGAACCACCGGATATAAAACCTCCGTGCTTACCACTTCCGAAAATACAAACACTTCGTAAGTACCCGGCTTGAGATTTTGGAATACGAATGCACCATCAAGGCCTGTCCTGGCCTCATCAAAATGATAAGCCGCTCCTTTTATACGGATATAAGCACGAACATCGTATGCAGCAAATACTGATTGAGGATACCAGCTGCCCTTGTTGTAGTATTTCACGTTTACATTACCTTTGATATATGAAGTTTCATACGATTTTCCTTCATGAATATAAATATTCTGAACATTTTTTGTTTCACCATCTGCCACAGTCACCGTATCGATAACAGCTACTTTACGGGCATCCGTTAAAGTATTGTAAGCGTATACCTTATAAGTTCCTTTTGTCAGGTATTTAAAACGATAGAAACCATCATATCCAGTTTCCATTTTATCGCCGTAAATAGGCTCGTCGCCGTAAACGATATAAACATCCTCTTTGGCCGCAGGGAAAGTGTCTGCCTCCAGCGTAAAATTATCGTTGGGGTGAAGTACTTTAAAAACCTTGCCCTGCACAATTGAAACTCCGCCCTCTCCTTCTTCATTTACACACGAAAGCACAAAAAGCGAGATTAATCCGATTAAAAGAAAGTTGTATTTTTTCACGATAGTATAATTAAGTTGGGAAATATTATTTTCTTATTTTTCACAAAGCAGAAGTGAGGATTTGCAACAAATCAGGCAGCTGGACTTCTTTTTAATAAAACTCAATACATTTATATTACATATTTATTAAGTTGTTGCAAAAGTAACTTTTTTTGCAAAACAATAAGCCTATAATGAGCAGAAACTGCTAAATAACATACGGAATACACACATTTGAATTTATTTTCACCTTTGATTTTTTAAGGTGTAAATAATCAACAATTATTTATCAAAAAAAAGCCGGAAGAATCTCCGGCTTACTAATTAATTTAAGAAATGACTTATTCTAATTTGAATTTCACGGGAAATGTATACCAAACTGCCACAGCCACCCCGTTTTGTTTTCCCGGAATAAATTTAGGAAGCGATTTAATGATTCTGATTGCTTCTTTATCACAAGCGGGATCGAGGCTCCGTAAAATCTCTACATGCGAAATAGATCCATCTTTCTCCACCCTGAAACGAACTATTACCGTACCCTGAATTCCATTCTCCTGAGCTGAAACCGGATAAGCAAGATTCTTGCCCACAAAACCCATTAAAGCGTTTTCTCCTCCCGGGAATTGTGGCATTTGCTCAATAACATCGTACACTTTTTCTTCTTCTACCTGAGTAACATCAGACCTGACGTCGGCTATATCTTTGCCGTTCACTTCATCATTTCCAATTACATCAGAAACAGAAATCACACCTTTAGCATTCGTAAGCTCTTCCTGACTTTTCATTTCATCAACTTCTTCATCCTTTTTTATAACAGGTGCTGTAAAATTCACCCGCTTTGTCACTCCCACCGCACTATTAGAAACTCCTTTCGGAAGCGGAAGCGGCTGGTGTACAGTTACCAGTTTTTTATCTTTATCCACCCGGTAGTCTTCGTCAATAGCAATAAAGGAAGTGTATTGCGTCATCAAACCGTATTTCAGCCCAAGTTGTGTAATTTCGTTTTTGATAAAATCATTTATTGCCGACGGCCGGTATTGATTATAATCCGACGAATAATAATCCTGCAACTTGATTCGCTCGCGGGCCCATAAATAGCGGATGGCCGAAAAAGCAGGATTAGGTTTCACTGTCGACAAATCGAATGACTTTTCGTACGGCTGCTTGCCGGTCATTCCACTAACTGTAATTGTTCCGGCATGACTTCCCTTGTATTTTCCAAAGATAATTACCGGACGTTCGGCAAGCATGTCGGGCGTTGATCCGGGTTCAATATCATACGCAGCAATGGCTCCGAAATCCGTTTTAATCTGACTCAATACAGGCGTATTGATGTAAGTCCGGAATTTTTCTGCCTGCTTGTCGGCCACCTCAGGCCGGTCAACTATCATAGGTTCGCCGTTGCCCATAAAAGCCATCCCTTCGAGCAAATGCCGGTTCACACTACTTCCAATTCCGAAACAGAAAAAGTTGCTGTTGTCGTTGTGGCTGCGCACCATTTCGAACGATTCTTTTTCCACATCAACATATCCGTCGGTCACAAGCACAAACGATCGTGAGCAACCTTCGCTTGAACGCGGAATTTGATAAGCCCGTTTTAAAGCAGACAACAACTCTGTGCCTCCACCGCCCCGTTCACTATCAATCAGCCGGATAGCCCTGTCAACATTCTCCGGCGTAGCATTTACCGATTCATCACCCAGCACACCTGTATAACCAGCAAACAGCACCACGTTGAATTTATCGGTCGGCTTAAGGTTGACAATCATATTGCGAAGCAGTTTTTTAGAAATGTCAATAGGGAAACCCTGCATGGAACCTGAAACATCCATAATGAAGATATACTCGCGCGGTGGAATTTCTTCTTCTAACACCTTCTTGGGCGGCTGAATCATCATCAAGAAGAAATTCTCATCACCATGCTCATAAAGCATCACACCCGATTCTATTTTATTACCTTGCAGAGAATAATTTAAAATCAAGTCGCGGTTGCCTCCGTTGCTTTCGCTTGGGTCAAGTTTCAATATGGCTGTATTTAAGGCCGGGTGCGACACATTCATTTTATGCGTATTGCAAGTCACATCCTGAATCGGCGTTCCGGAGTTTATCGTCATTGTAATGCCGAATTTATAGGTTGGCATTTCACCTTCCTGCGTGTAAGGAGAGTTGACAAACTGATTATCGGCAGCAGCATTTTCTTTGGGCCGGTTGGAATAACGCGGACCCACAACGGTAGGATACACGAACGAATAAATCCCATTTTCGGGAACGAGCAACTCAGTATATCTCAGTTCCACCTCAATGGTGTCGCGCACCGCAATATTGGCCACCTTCATGGTAAAAACATTCGGGCGGTTTTGTTCCAGCAACGAAACACGTTTGCCATCCGATTTGGCCTTGTCGTAATCTTTCCGTGCCTTTTCCTTTTCGCTGATTTTGGCCGTGATAGTCCGCTTGCCAATGGTCATTTTCATGGCATACACCGCTGCTTTGGTCGAAAGCGGGAATGTATAAATGGCTTCGAGGGTATTTTTGCCCGCATTCACATACGTTTGCCTAATAGTCACATCGGCAATAACGCCCACAATGTTTACAGCCGCTTGAGTCGACTTGAGCGGAAGACGGTCGGTTTCAGGATTCTCGCTAATTACCACAAAATAGGGCGACAGCGTTTTCGCTCCCGACGATTCTGATTCAGGAATTGTTACCGGCACTTTGGCACTGGCCGTACTTGTACAACCGGAGGCTAACAACAAGAAAAAGATGAAAAATTGAGAGAAGGGAATGATTAACTGGATTCGTTTCATGACTTTTACATTTAAAAGGTAAGAAAATAAGTTTCGAATACAGCAGCTGCTATTAACTAAAACTAATCCAGGTGATAAAAATTGTGTGGAAGTGAAAATAAATGTAAAATATTAAAGAAAACGCTGTCAGGTGCAAGCACGCTGACAGATTTCCACAGACCTGACATTGTCGAAGACATGTCAGCGTCCAACATACAAGCACAAACCCCACCCTGTCATTCTGTCACCCAAATTCCGTTGGCACTTTTTTTGAATAGCAAAAATGCCGAATCCGTGGAATGGTTCTTTAAGGCACTCCACGATTACACAACTACTAATTAACTAATTGTCGGAATCGGAATTCCGACCACCCAAACTAAATAAACTAAATAAACAATGGCAAAAGGAAACATCGGGGTTACGAGCGATAATATTTTCCCCGTTATCAAGAAATTTTTGTACAGCGATCACGAGATTTTTTTGCGTGAATTAGTGTCGAACGCGGTAGATGCCACTCAAAAGCTAAAAACGCTTGCTTCGGTTGGCGAATACAAAGGCGAGCTGGGCGACCTCACCGTACGTGTGGCAGTTGATAAAAGCAAAGGCACTTTGACTATTTCCGACCGTGGAATTGGTATGACTGCCGACGAAATTGAAAAATATATCAACCAAATTGCATTCTCGGGAGCTGAAGAATTCCTGGAAAAATACAAAAACGACGCACAAGCCATTATCGGTCATTTCGGGCTTGGTTTCTATTCGTCGTTTATGGTTTCTAAACAGGTTGAAATCTTTACACAATCGCACAAAGAAGACACAACTGCCCAACACTGGGCATGCGATGGCAGCCCTGAATACAACCTGGAAGACACCATCAAAGCAGAGCGTGGAACAGATATCGTGCTTCATATCGACGACGACAACAAAGATTTCCTCGAAGAATCAAAAATTCAGGAATTGCTGACCAAATACTGCAAATTCCTTCCGATAGAAATTGCTTTTGGCAAGAAAAAAGAATGGAAAGACGGCAAAAATGTGGAAACCGACCAGGACAACATTATCAACAACACCAACCCTGCCTGGACTCGTAAGCCAGCCGATTTGAAGGACGAAGATTACACCTCTTTTTACCACGAACTGAACCCAATGGGCGAAGATCCGTTGTTCCACATTCACCTCAATGTTGATTATCCGTTCAATCTCACCGGAATTCTTTATTTCCCAAAAATCAAGAATAACATTGACATGCAGCGCAACAAAATCCAGCTGTATTGCAATCAGGTTTATGTTACCGACCACGTGGAAAACATTGTGCCGGAATACCTGACATTGTTGCATGGTGTGATTGACTCACCGGATATTCCGTTGAACGTATCACGCAGCTACCTGCAAAGCGATGGCAACGTGAAAAAAATCTCAAGCCATATTACTAAAAAAGTGGCAGACCGATTGAACGAAATTTTCAAAGCTGACCGTACTGCATTTGAAGAAAAATGGGATAACCTGAAACTTTTCATTCAATACGGAATGCTCAGCGACGAAAAATTCTACGAACGCGGCGAAAAATTTGCACTGCTGAAAAATATCGATGGCAAATATTTCACCTTCGAAGAATACAAAGCATTAGTTGGAGAGAACCAAAAAGACAAAAATGGCGAAGTTATTTACCTGTATGCCAATAATTCCGATGAACAATACAGCTACATCCAACACGCTAAAGACAAAGGTTACGATGTGCTGATTATGGATGGCCAACTGGACGTTCACGTGGTAAGCCAGCTGGAACAGAAGTTCGAAAAAACCCGCTTTGTTCGCGTGGACAGCGACGTGATTGACAAAATAATCCAGAAAGACGATGCGGTAAAAGTAACTCTGACCGATGACCAACGCGATGCACTTGTAACTGTTTTCGATTCGCAAATCCCCGCATTGGAAAAGACCAACTTCATTGTCACTTTCGAACAACTTTCACCTTCGGCCAATCCTGTTTTCGTTACACAAAACGAATTTATGCGCCGCATGAAAGAAATGTCGGCCCTGCAAGGTGGCATGATGAGTTTCTATGGCGAAATGCCTGACAGCTACAATTTGGTTGTAAACACTGCTCATCCGGTTATTGAGAAATTATTAAAAGATGAAGAAACGGCTTGTAGCACTGAAGTCGCTCCAGTAGCAGAAGAAATTGCACTTGCCGAAAGCAAAAAAGCAACGCTAAAAGAAAATCACAAAGGCAAAAAAGATGAAGAAATTCCAACTGCCGAAAAAGCCGAAGTGGAAGAACTCGAAAAACAAGTTCAGGAACTTAGCGATAAGAAAAAAGCCATTCTGAAATCTTTTGCCGACAAAAACAAACAGGTTCGCCAATTGATAGACTTAGCCCTGCTGGCAAATAATATGCTGAAAGGTGAAGCATTGGCCAACTTTGTAAAAAGAAGCGTGGAATTACTATAACTCGAGATCACCTTCAAATAATTGAAAATGGGGTTGCAATAAAGTTTGCAACCCCATTTTTTGAGTTATAAATTATTATTTCTTGATAAATTTGAGAGTTGTGCTTTCGCCCTTATCATTCGAAATACTTACAAAATACATACCCGGCAGTAGTTCCGATACTGGAACCGTAATAACCTGATTCCCTGTTTGATTCTCGCGCACAACATTCACATACTTCTGATTACCTGCTATATCACAAATTTTAAAGATTAAATTTTGTGCTTGCTCTGTTGCAAAACGAATAGAAATTTGTTGGACCGCAGGATTCGGATATAATTCAAATTTCCGTGCTACAAATTCATTTTGAACCAAACCGGTAGTTATCTGATTAATCTTCTGGATATACCATTGTTGATTTTCACTTCCGCTAATGTTATTTGTATACTCAATAACACTTGTTCCATTTGCAAAACTACCGCCACTATTATTAATAGAATATCCTGATTTTTGATTCACAATTCCATAAATATTGCCTGTACCAACCGGCTTTATTTTCCACTTCTGGCTATTATCAGCATCATTTAACGGAATCTGGATCAGGTTTATACTTTTTCCATTCCCTGCCATGGCCAACCCTGAATTTTTATTCACAAACCTATACAAGCTATCATTGACTTGCCTGATCTCCCACAACTGTGCATTATCATCCTCAACTGGCTCCCACATAACTAAATTCGCGTTAGAAGCAACAGAATTTTGAGTCACATCTATTGCATTATTCGTCTTCTTATTCATCACCATATAATAATAGTTCGATGCAACAAATGGCTCAGATGGCTTAACAGGCTCAGTGTACAACAAGGCAGAGTTGAGATAATTAATTCGGTTTCCGATAAATGTTTTTAAATAATCAACACCACCATCGTAGGTGGTAAACAAGTAATTTTCACGATAAACACGCGTATTTAAAATATTCCATTTATTGAAATTCAATTGTTGTGATTGATCTAAAAGTGCTCTGGTATCATTAATATATGTATTTAAAGTCCCCTGCAGGTTATTGGCAGTAATCTCTTTCCAACGCCTCCACACCGCTTGCCTGAACCATTCATCCAGCCACATTTGTTCTATCCATGTCCTGGGGTTAAATGCATATTGCCGCATCAGCTTTTGAGTTATATCCCCCAGGCGGTTATCATTATTAAAGGCAATATCATAATCCCACATAGGGCCGAAATAAAGCTTATCATCAAGCCTTTTTTTATAGATATATGTGCTCCAGAACGAATCGGGGTTACCAGTTAATTCACAGGCTATATACCAGTTTACTAACGATGCGGTATCCACTTTTGTCCGATAACCAGTGACAGGTTCTTTGAAATTTGACGAAAAAAGAATAGTTTCAAAATTGGTTATGTAGTTTTTTATGTAATCAATCTGAGTCTGATTAATTATATCGCTATCTGGAGATTTAACGGTAATCTTAAGTCCCTTCCCTGTAGCAAACCATACAGGCTCTGTGTTGGCAAAACCATCAATTTCCAACAAATAACCTCCGGTAATATTCGGTTCGGTTGTATCTGTTGAATCCTGCTTATCAATATCAACCCGGTTCGCACCTACCTCAATCTGGTCCGCCACAATATAATTACCTAAAAAAGACCCATTTAGCGTTAAATCAACAAAACCAACCGAAGGAGTAAAAGGGAAACCCAGAATTTGTCCTATTTTATATGCCACTGCATTTCGCATCAATGTTTTATCAGCATAATTGGCTAGTAACACCCAGTTTTTATCTTTTGCCGGCAGATTCAACAAATGCATTTTACTGTCAAGTTTGATACGGTAAGGTTTCTTTGCCAGGTTCCAGGTGGAATTACCACGTCCTCTGATTTCAGTCAACATATTTAATTGTTGCGCTGTATCTGCACTCACAACAGTAATATTGGCGGGCACCCAGGTAACCTTATCTGCCACTGCCTGATTATTAACCGTGGTAATATACACTGAAGGCAAATTGGTTAATTGACTTTGTGCAAATACAAAAGCCGAAATTTGAACCATCAAAAAAATGAGTAGAGAGTAAATTCCCTTCATATGTAATAAGCTAAAATAAAATTTATTAGATACGGTTAATTTTCATTATAAAGCATACAAAACTAACACTTGTTTTAGTTTTATCAAAAAAAATTCAACTTTTATGTACAAATAAATGAATTAAAGCGCATTTTGAATTTATTTTCATCTAATCACACTAAAAAATAACGAATTTCAGAAAGATTTCTATCACAGACATAACTTATGAATAATACTATGCTACTCAATACACCAATTATTACAATTCGACACATTTTAATGATTTATATTTTAAAAAACGAAACTAAACTACTATTTTTGTGCGATTTTATAAAGTAAACATAAAACCATGAAATTTACATTATCTAAATTACCAACCGAATGCAATAGCAAGGAAGAGATTCGGGAGCAGATTGATATTATCGACAAAGAAATTATTGCTTTATTTGCCAAAAGGTTTGAATACGTAAGCGAAATTGTAAAATTTAAAACCGATGCCGAAAGTGTTGTTGCTCAAGACCGAAAGAACCAGGTAATCAAAAACCGTGGTGAATGGGCCGAAGAGTACGGGTTGGATAAAGCAACTTTCGAACAAATTTATCGGTTCCTGGTAGATCATAACATTGGTAAAGAACTGGAAATATTAGAAAAACAAAGAACCACTCCCCTTTGAAACCCACGCAAAAAACAACAAAACAATAATAACATAAAAAAGACTGTTGACTGAAGTCAGTCGACCGTCGCCTTAAAAGAAATGTACAAACAAGAAATTAAAGTAATGGATTGCACCGTACGCGACGGTGGATTGATGAATAAATGGCAATTTTCGGACGATTTCGTTCGCGGAGTTTATAATGCTTGCGTCGAAGCCGGTATCGACTATATGGAAATCGGCTACCTGAGTAGCGAAAAAGCATTTGATCGTAGCGTTTATGGCCCCTGGAAATTCTGTCACCAAAAAGACCTGGAACGCATTGTCGGAAAAAACGAAACCAATCTGAAACTCTCAGCCATGGCCGATATAGGCCGTATTGACCTTGACGATATACCAATGGCAGCTGACAGCCTATTGGATATGATTCGCGTAGCTTGTTATGTACACCAGGTTGACAAAGCCATTGCACTGGCTCATCACTGCATGGACAAAGGATACGAAGTTTGTATCAACCTAATGGCAGTATCAACTGTTGGTGAACTGGAATTGGATGAAGCTTTGAAAGATATTGCTAAATCTCGTGTGAAAACTTTTTATGCAGTAGATAGTTTTGGTAGCATGTATGTAGAATCTATCCAACATTTGGTTCGTAAATACATGGCAGCTTTGCCCGGAAAAGAAATTGGGATCCATGCGCACAACAACATGCAAATGGCCATGTCGAACACATACACTGCCATTATGGAAGGATGCACCATGCTCGATGCTACCTTGATGGGACTTGGACGTGGAGCCGGAAACTGCCCGATTGAGATTTTGATTGCATTTCTCAAAAATCCTAAATATCGCTTATTACCTTTATTGCAAGTCATTCAGGACTATGTGCATCCTATGCAATCGCAAATCGACTGGGGTTATCACATTCCATATCTGATTTCAGGAGCTTTGAATGCTCACCCACGCAAGAGCTTGGAATGGATGGATTCAGATCGCAAAAACGATTTTGTGACTTTCATGAAAGAAATGCACGACAACGAAATATTAGAATAGTATTCGTCACAAAACAGAAACAGAAACAGCCACTCAATAATTTGCGTGGCTGTTCTGTTTTTACACATAAAACACCGAATTATCAAAATAGAGCATTAAAAATTAAACTTATTCTGAAAATAATTATCCGCAAAGAGCCCTAATAAATAGAATTAGAGTTTTCGAGCTGGGTCTCGCGATTTCCAAATCGCGCAAATTGCTTTTTTAACGCGATAAAAAAAACGCGGGACCCAGCTCTTTTTACTTTAATCCATATTATAAAAACATTAAGATGCTTGCGGATAATCATATTCTAAAAATTTAATACTGGCTATAACAGCACTGAATTTTCACTAAAAAGAGCAAGACAGCTCATGAATATAATTTCCAAAAATCCATTTTTCTCATTGTGTTTATGTCAAAAATTTATCGTATATTTGTCTGTTTTTCGAGATAGGACGCTTCGATGCAAGTAGAAACAAAAAACTATCTACAAACAACTGTAACAAAATAACTTAAAATAGAAAATGAGCGAATTAGAAAAAGCAAGAGAGACTGCAAGTGCCAATTATGGCGCTAGTAGCATTCAAGTGCTGGAAGGTTTGGAAGCAGTGCGCAAGCGCCCTGCTATGTATATTGGCGACATAGGCGTAAAAGGTCTGCACCATTTGGTGTACGAGGTAGTCGATAACTCCATCGACGAAGCGCTGGCCGGACACTGCGATACCATTCAGGTTTTTATCAACGAAAACAACTCAATTACTGTTATTGACAACGGACGTGGTATTCCTGTTGATCATCACGAAAAAGAAGGTAAATCTGCTTTGGAAGTGGTTATGACTGTGCTTCATGCCGGTGGTAAGTTCGACAAAGACAGCTATAAAGTTTCCGGTGGTTTGCACGGTGTGGGTGTTTCGTGTGTGAATGCTCTTTCTACTTTACTTCACGTGGAGGTTTCACGTAACGGTAAATTGTACATGCAGGAATATGAATGCGGTGTACCTAAGTTTCCGGTGAAAGAAATCGGAACTTCTACTACCAATGGAACCTCAGTAACATTCCAACCCGATGGAAGCATATTCATCGAAACAGTTTATAAATATGACATTCTGGCAAGCCGCTTGCGCGAGTTAGCATTTTTGAATGCCGGTATCACACTGACCCTTACAGACAAACGATTCACCAACGAGGATGGCACCTACAAATCAGAAGTTTTCCATTCTACTGAAGGGTTGAAAGAATTTGTTGAATATATCGATGAAGCCCGTGAAAAACTTATTGAGAATGTAATCCATATCAGCACTGAAAAAAATGGTATTCCGGTTGAGATTGCCATGACTTACAACACCTCATATAACGAAAACATTCACTCATACGTAAATAACATCAACACCATCGAAGGTGGAACCCACCTTGCAGGTTTTCGCCGTGGTTTGACCCGTACGTTGAAAAAATACGCTGAGGACAGCAAAATGCTCGAAAAACTCAAAATCGAAATCAGTGGTGACGACTTCCGTGAAGGATTGACTGCTGTTATTTCTATTAAAGTTCAGGAGCCACAATTCGAAGGACAAACCAAAACCAAGTTGGGTAACAACGAAGTAATGGGTTCGGTAGATATGGCCATTGGAGAAGCATTAGGAAACTATCTGGAAGAAAATCCAAAAGCAGCCCGCACCATTGTTGATAAAGTTATTCTGGCCGCTACAGCCCGTCACGCAGCGCGTAAAGCGCGTGAAATGGTTCAACGTAAATCACCTCTTTCTGGCGGTGGATTGCCCGGAAAATTGGCCGACTGCGCCGACAAAGATCCTGAAAAATGCGAATTATTCCTTGTCGAAGGGGACTCGGCAGGTGGAACGGCCAAACAAGGCCGCAGCCGTCAGTTCCAGGCAATTTTGCCATTGCGTGGTAAAATTTTGAATGTCGAAAAAGCCATGCAACATAAAGTGCTTGAAAGTGAAGAAATACGCAATATATATACCGCTTTGGGCGTTACTATAGGAACGGAAGACGATAGCAAGGCGTTGAACATAAAAAAACTTCGCTACCATAAAATAATCATCATGACCGATGCCGACGTGGACGGAAGCCACATTGCAACACTGATTATGACATTCTTCTTCCGCCACATGAAAGAGTTGATTGAGCAGGGTTATTTATATATCGCAACTCCTCCACTCTATTTGTGTAAAAAAGGAAAAACAGAGGAATATTGCTGGACAGACTTACAACGCCAGGCATTTATTGAAAAATATGGCGGTGGCGTAGAAGGTGCTGTTCACACTCAACGCTATAAAGGTTTGGGAGAGATGAACGAAATTCAATTGTGGGATACAACCATGAATCCTGAAAACCGCACATTGCGTCAGGTAACAATTGATAACGCAGCAACTGCCGACCACGTATTCTCGATGTTGATGGGCGACGATGTTGCACCACGCCGTGCATTTATTGAACAAAACGCAACTTACGCGAAGATTGACGCATAATATTTGTCGACAGACAACAGGCAACAGTCAAATGGCTGTCGTCTGTGTCCGTTGCCTTTAGACAATAAAGAATGAACATAGCCGTTTTCTGCTCCTCAAGTAATCACATTGCCGACCATTATAAACAAGCGGCATTCCAACTGGGCGAGTTGATTGCCGAAAGTGGAAACACACTGGTATACGGAGGGGCAACAGGTGGTTTGATGGATGCTGTAGCCGAGGGGGCCCGCTATAAAAACGGACAGATTTTGGGTGTGATTCCACAAGCTGTCATTAAAATGAAGCGGCTTAGTTCGCTGCCAACGCAACTGATAACGGTTGAAACCATGAGCGAACGAAAAGCTCAAATGAAAATATTGGCCGATGTGTTTATTGTTCTGCCCGGAAGTTTCGGAACATTAGATGAAATGCTTGATATCGTGGCTTCAGGGATAGTTGGCGAACATAAAAAACCGCTGATTATTGTCAATCAGGATGGCTTTTATAATCAATTTCTTAAGCAAATAGATTTCATGCGGAATGAATCATTTATTCCTGCAGAAGAAAAATACAAGCCATTAATCAGCCAAAACATAAATGAATGCATGGAGTTAGTTAACTCTTCAATTAAAAACTCATAATACCCATTACAATATGAATCTGTTCTGGAAAAAACTTTTTGGAGGCATTACACCAACTGCCAAACTTGAAAAAAATGAAATAGAACTTGTCCAAGCCATGCAGCGTTACGCTGAAGTTGAAAAATCAGTTGAATTGGCAGAGTACAAGAAACTTTTTCACATAGTAAAAGCAGCCGGATTCCAGGAGAATAAAAAGATTCTGCAAAACCGTAAATATAAAGATACAGAGGAGTTTCAGATAAACAAGAAGTATCACAAATTACACAATTCACCTGCCATCAAACTATATTACGAGGTTGTGGAATCAGAAGAATTGAAACATTACCTGATATTCAAATCAACTCCGGATTATGAGTTATTGGGTGACAAAAAGAAATTAGCCGCTTCCGAATCGCTTAGGAAAATGAAAGCATTTGAAAAATCAAATGCTTATAAAACATACAGCCGATTCCACGATTCATTCATCATTAAAGAGTATGAGCAACTCAAAATAAAAATTGCCACCCCCGAATTCAAAAAAGCCAATGAATTTTGGGCCAACGAAAAACGCTGGCACAGTACCCCTGAATTTGTTCAGCAAGAACGATTCTACGAATTAGCAAAAAATCCGGATATTATTTTCTTTGAAAACGAAAAACCTGAACGATTTGAAAAATATCGTGCTTTAAAGCTAACTTTTCAAGACGAATTCGAATGGAATACGCTCGACAAATCGCACTGGAATTTTGGATTTCATTACAAAAGTCCGGCACTTATTGGAGACCATTCATTTATCAATGAAAAACAGGCAAATAACTCCGGAAGAAATGTATCGGTAGAAAACGGCATTTTGAAGATTAATACCAAACACGAAAAAGTAAATGCCCGCGCATGGCATCCTCAAAAAGGTTTTGTAGAAAAAGAATATCATTTCACCTCCGATGTTCTTCAAACAGCCAATGCATTTAGCCAGAAATATGGAATTATCAGGGCTAAACTTCGCTGCACAGGTAATGTTCAACACGCATTTTGGTTAGGGGCAGATGGAAAACTTCCGCATATAAATATTTTCCACTTTAATGGGAAACAGATTTCTGTTGGAAATGCCAATCAAAATCTGTTCGACAGTGTGAAAATATCCGGATTAAATCCCTCAGAATACTTTATTTACACCTTGATGTGGAGTAAAAAAGAATTAATCTGGATGATTAACGATCTGGAAGTTTATCGCACAGCCAGCAACATTCCAAACGAAAACATGTTCCTGGCTTTCAACTCTTTCATCTCCGAAAAACAACACGGCAGCGTTGGTTCCATTGAAGTGGACTGGGTTAGAGTGTACGCGGGTTAAAGTGAAATATTGAAAACCAAATTCAGTTCCCAGTAGCTTGTCGTAAGGTTCTGACGTTGTAAGTTAGGACCTGATTAGTTTCCTGAGCAAGCAATATGGTTCAGGTTAATTCATAAAAACAAATAAAACGATTACACCCAAATCAAAAATGAACAAAAAAGTCTCATTTCCAACTTTAATAAATCTTTTTAATCTTTTTTCGGTACTATGCATTGTAGCCGGATTTATGTTTTCTGAATTTTCCGTTGCTCGTATTGCTTTGTATAGTTTCTTTATATCTTATTTTATTGAAATTTTCACCGACAGCAAGCTAAAGGCATTTAAATTAGATAAAACAAGTATTTATTTTATCACGATTATTGTCTTTTTCCTTTTGGCTTTCGTTCATTTTCCTTTTGAACAAAGCAACGAATACAGGAACGAACTGATAGAAAGACGATTATCATTGCTCGGCTTTGGAATAGTGGGTGTATTGGGTGTAAACCAACTGTTTAAATTTAAATATTTTCTCTATGTTTTCATAGCTACTTCGGTATTTGCTATACTATTTATATTTTCCCATTTGGATATATCTGAGTTTATCCGACGCCCCGACCGCTCAGATATGTTTACCGCAACAAGAATTTTGTATGTAAATAGTCATATGAAATTTAATTTCTATCTCAATGTCTCAATTATCTGTATTTGGTATTTACTCAAAAAACATTGGAGCTCTATATCAATATGGAAGATTGGGTTTGTAATACCAGGATTAACTCTACTCATGTATGTTTTATCAATTACCGAAGGTAGGAGTGGATTTATTGCAGGAACCTTACTTATGCTCTCATTCGTGTTTTTAGAACTGGTTAACCGTTGGAGAATAATTGGAGTTATCTCTGTGTTATTGCTACCATTGATTTTTGTGGGAATTGTTAGTACACAAAGACGAATGAATGAAGAAATGGTTAAGCGCGAACCGCGATTATTTTTGTGGGAAAGTGCATGGAATGTTGCCAAAGAAAAACCCGTTCTCGGTTATGGTATTAGCGATGCGCAGGCCACATTTAATGCTGAAAGAATCCAAAACCAGGACCAAAGTTACGAAAACTATGCTATAGGACTTTCATTTATTGACAGCCATAATCAATACTTGCAAACTACCATGGAATTTGGCTTTGCAGGACTTATATTATTATTATTCTTATACATGTTCCCAATATTTATTTCAGACAAACGAAGAAAGTTCTTTGCAATTTATATTATCTTTCTTTGCCTGTTTCAGTCGGTCTTCGACATGTTTATCACCGGTACTTTTTCTTTATTATTTGGAATTTTGATGATAATGATACTCAGAGCGCAATCGGAACCCGGTTTTTCTTTAGCTGAATCAGACGAAAATAAGTTGATTGAATAAATAAAAGGCGCAACGTTTTGTAAGTTTTTTAAAACCAAAATAGGCTTTTTTCCCTTTAAGAGTGAATTTCAAAAGAGTTGAACTGAGATATTCTGTATTTTTGTTTAGATATATAATTCAGTTATGTCTGCAACGTGTGAAAACTAAAGAAATGAAAAAGATTTGTGCTATTACAATGGCCAGAAACGATGAGTTTTTTCTTAATCGTTGGATTCAGTACTATGGAGCTGAATTAGGTGAGGAAAACCTCTATATTTACTTGGATGGTGTTGACCAGCCTGCGCCTGAGCATGCAGGAAAGACAAATGTTATTCATCGTGAACGTATAGTCGAACATGTAGTGGCAGCGGAAAAACGACGTTTAGGTTTTTTGTCGGATATTGCAGCTGACTTACTCAAAACCTACGATATTGTAATTGGTGTTGATGCCGATGAGTTTTTAGTAGTTGATCCCAGATGCGGAAAATCTCTTGTGGAATATCTTAGTGTAATAGAAATAGCCCCTTGTGTGTCGGGTTTGGGTATGGATATTGGTCAGCATTTGCAGAATGAGCCAGCACTGGATTACAAAAAGCCCTTTCTCGAACAACGCGGATATGCCTATTTATCGACCAGATACACAAAACCTTCAGTAATATCAAAAGCCGTTCAATGGGGCTCCGGCTTTCATCGTGTAAAAGGACATAATTTTCGTATTGATCCTAATTTATATTTGTTTCACTTTGGTTCCGTTGATATGGAAATGATCAGGATGCGCTTTCAGGACAAAGACAGAATGGCGACTGGAAGAGAAAAACACATACAAAAGCGAGCTCAGACAATGCATATAATAACACAAAAAAATGCATTAAAAAGTGAAGGTTGGTTTAGTTTTGCACGTCTTTTGCAAACCTTTATCCGACCTATATATGCCTTGAATAAACCATCGATGGCTGGCTTGAAAATGGTCATTAAAGTTCCTGAGCGATTTAAACGAATTATATAGAGATCATGAATACAATTCAACCTGTTGATGTCGTTATTTCGTGGGTCGACGGTAACGACCCGGCTCATAAACAGAAAATACAGCCTTATTTAGATCCTCAGGCAAGAAAATCCGAAGATATAGCAGGTCCAACACGATATGGTTCAGTAGGCGAGATCTTTTTTTGTATTGCGTCTATTTATCGTTTTGCCCCTTTTGTACGCAAGGTATTTATTATTTCCGACAATCAGAATCCGTGTTTAGATGCCTTCATCCAGGAAAACTTTCCTGAGAGTAAGATTCAAATTGAAATTATAGACCATAGCGTTCTTTTTAGTGGATATGAAAAGTACCTACCAGTTTTTAATAGTAGGGCAATTGAAACATGTACTTATCGTATTCCGGGGTTGAGCGAAAATTACGTTTATTTGAATGATGATTTTTTCTTAGTGAGACCGGTAAAATACCAAGACTGGTTCAGAGGCGAAAGCATAGTTGCTTACGGGCATTGGCGTAGCATTATTCTGGATAGATTACTGTGGCTTATTAAACCTTTGAAAAACGGTCACAAGCCGGTTGGTTTTAAAGATTCTATGATAACTTCGGCTCGTAAACTAAATAGAAAATGGCGATATTTTCATTTGGAACATATGCCACACCCGCTAAAAAAAAGTATTCTGGAAAAGTTTTTTCGTGAACATCCTGAGCTTTTTATTTCGAATATCAATCATAAGTTTCGAAGTGCAAAACAATTTAATACGCAAGCATTGTACTATTTATTAATGTTTGAGGCAGACAGAGCAATTCTAACAAGTACAAAAGATAATTTTCTTTATATGAAGCCTGTGAAACGAGGAGATAATTATATAATACGAAAACTAAGCACTTTTGAAACAAATCCGAATATCCGATTTTGTTGTATAGGTTCGCTCGATATGGCAACCGAACCTGACCGTTCTGCATTATTGAATTGGCTAAAAAATATTATTAATATTAAATTCTGAGATGATTTTACAACCTGTTACGATATCAGTAATTATTCCCATTTATAATGATGAATTATATTTAAGAGATGCACTACGTTCTATTCAGCAACAAACATTTACTGATTTTGAATGTATATGTGTGAATGACGGCTCTACCGACAAATCGGAAGAAATTATCGATGAATTTGTTAAAGCTGACAGTCGGTTTGTGAAAACAAACAGGGTAAATGGTGGCGTTTCAGCTGCAAGAAACACGGGATTGGACGCTGCAAAAGGGGAATATGTGTATATGATGGATCACGATGATTTGACCCCGGATTATACATTGGAAAAGCTTTATAATGCCGCGAAAAAGTATAATGCAGATATGGTACGTGGAAGAATGATGATGATAGCAGAAGATTTTACATTGGAGCAACTTCCGAAAGATGAGGGAAAGAGCAAAGAATACTTTTATGCAAATCCGTTAACAGATTATTATCGACATATCCGCGGAAAAAATAAAAAATGGTACTATATCTGGATGTGTTTGTTCAAAAAAACGTTTTTAGAGGATGTGAAATTTGTAGAAGAACTACGCTCAGGTGGTGAAGATTTTCTATTTACTTTTGACGTGGTAGGGAAGATTAAAAATTTTGTACAAATAAGCGATGTTGTAGCTTGCCACCGTTATTCAAAAATAAGTGTTACATTAAATGGCTACAATCCGCAACTATTTTTCGAAATCAGCAAAATTGTCATCCCACATATTTATCAAAAATACAAACTTGATAGTAATATCGACAAAAGATTGCTAAGGTGGGTATATCGGAAAGAATCATATGCCGCTTATCGATTTCTTATTAGGAATATAATTAGAAGAGATGATGTCAATATTCATAGTCAGGCAAATAAAATTTTGCTAAATATGATTGATACTCCTGCATTTAACGAAGTATTTAAATATTGGAATTTTAGACAAAAGATATTCTTTCAATTAGTGTTAAACGAAAAGTATAATGTTGCAAGAAAATTAAAAATTTTCATGTAGTTATGAATTTGAATAGAAAGAAAAAAATGATAGCCATTAAACCGAATGGCAATCACAGCAATAGATTGCTACAAAATCTACATTTCGAGGTATTCTGTATAGAACACCAAATAGAATATCATAATCCTACTTTCAATGATATTGCGCGTTATTACGTAGAACCATGTAATACCGAAACGACTCCTTCTTTGAAATTTCTACAAATAGACATTCTTGGTAAATTATTTCGACATAGTAGATTAGTAAAAAAATTATTCTCTGTCGTATGGATAATATCTAAACTAAGTTGCTTAAAACTTATTCGTTTTGACAAAAGAAGTGAACCTGCTGATTCAGAAAGTTTACTTTTGAAAACATTTGAAAAAAACGATGTGGTTTACGTTGGTGGATGGAGATTTGAATTCCCTAAATTAATAGAAAAGCATTGGAGTGAAATGTCAAGAAGATATTCACTAAAACCAATAATGTATGAAAATAATGAATTGGTCAAAAAAGTTATTAAACTGAAATCGGAAGGATATTCTCTTATTGGTGTTCATATTCGAAGGGGTGATTATAAAAAATGGAAAGGTGGAATTTATTGTTATGATGATAATGTTTATAAAAAACACATAGATAATATTTCACTTCAACTTGCAAAAAAAGGCAATGAAAAGCATATGTTTGTGCTCTTCTCCAATGATGTTGTAAATTTTAAACAATCAGAGAATCTAATTATTTCATACGAAGATTGGTATATAGATCATCATGTTATGTCACTTTGTGATTATTTAATTGGACCACCAAGTACTTTTACACTATGGGCAAGTTATGTTGGAAAAGTGAAATTATTTTATCTTCACGATTGTAATGAGGATATAATTTTATAATTAGTCAATGGCTAATAGTTAGTATGTGAAATTTATTTAAATTCTAAAATCATTTGCCCATGAAAACTAACAATCCAAAGGTATCAATAATCATTCCCAGTTTTAACAGAGAAAGATATATAATAGAAACGCTAAAATGCGTTCAGTCAATAGACTATAATAATTTCGAATGCATAATTGTTGATAATACATCTACAGACAATTCAGTAAATCTTATTAATGAATTTATCAAATTGGACAGTCGATTTAGTTTAATAACAGGAAATGAAAATTTAATTTCTTCATCCCGGAATAGAGCGATTCTAGCATCAACAGGAAAATATATTTTACCTCTCGACTCTGACGATTTAATTCATCCAGATTACATTGAAGAGGCTGTTTACATATTAGAATCAGAACCCGATGTAGCCGTTGTAACTTGTAATGCTGTTTTTTTTGGTCTGAAAAGAGGAAAGTGGAAATTGCCTGAATATGATTTTTCTAAGTTTATTATAACCAACTCCTTACACAACAGTTCAGTTTATCGACGAATAGATTTTGATCGAACTGAAGGATATAAGGTTGAGTTGATTGTGCGTGAAGATTGGGAATTTTGGATAAATCTTTTGAAAACAGGTCAAAGAGTAGTTAGAATTCCTAAAACCTATTTTTTTTATCGAAGACACAAGGATTCAATTATGAAAAAATACTGGAAATCCATGGAAGTAAATAAAGCTTTTCAGATTATTTACAATTACCATAGTGAGCTTTATACACCATATTTAAACAACCCAATTATTTTGCTTAAGGAATACAATAAGTATAAAATTTCTTATAATTTAATCAGACGATTAACATTCAGAAAACCTATTGAATAACGTCTTTTTTAGTGACCATCCAAGTAAATTTGCGGTAAAAGCGAGTTAACCGGAACAAGCAAAATAATTTTAGATATATTATAGCAACGAAAATACAACTTTATAAACACTATGATTTCCATTATCATTTGCTCCAAATACTCAGATATTCCTCAGGAGTTAAAAGAAAACATTAAAAATACCATTGGAACAGATTATGAAATTATAGTCATAGACAATTCCAATGGACAGTATTCTATTTTTTCTGCGTATAATAAAGGGGCCAGTCAAAGTAAATTCTCATTTTTGTGCTTTATACATGAAGATATTTTATTTAAAACCGAAAACTGGGGAAAACTCCTAATTAATCATTTGAGTGATAGAAAAACAGGAATTATTGGAGTTGCAGGTGGAAAAATTATGACCAGAATACCTGCATCGTGGTGGTTGGTTGGACCTGGATATAAAAATTTGATACAACATTATAAACACAACAAAACATCCCGTTTAGAAAAGACTCAAAATTACCCCGGTATCAGCCAACCAGCTATTTTACTTGATGGGGTATTTTTATCGGTACGGAGCGAATTGTTCGATAAAATCAAGTTCGATGAAGAACTAACGGGCTTTCATGGATATGATCACGATATTTCAGTTCAGTCTGTAATGGCAGGCTACAATAATTATGTGGTGTTTGATATTCTGCTGGAACATTTTTCGGAAGGAAATATGAACTCCCAATACTATGCCAACCTGATAAAGATATATAAAAAATGGAAAGATTATTTGCCACTTTTCACTCCAGATATTCCCAACGAAACTAAGGATGATATCGGCAAAGTTGAGATAAGAATGCTTGAAAAACTTATACGCAGAATGGCTCGAAGCGGGTTTTCGACACAAGAGATTGTATCAAATACCATGTTTTTTATTGTTAGCCTTAAAAGCAAAGGAGTTAATGTTGATATAAAAAATATTAAACTTCGAATATTTTTTACGAGACTCTTCAATTCACCCGAGTATCTTTTTAAATAACCGTCATTTGTCCCCAGCTTACAAACTATCACTATACCTACACACATTCACATTATCTTGAAATTCAAAAAAATCTATATTGAGATAACGAATAGCTGCAATTTTGCTTGCAGTTTTTGTTTTAAAACGACACGAGCCAACAAGTTCATGTCAATAAATGAATTTCAAATAGTTATAGAGAAAATCCGACCATTTACAAACTATATTTACCTGCATGTGTTAGGCGAACCACTCTTGCATCCACAGCTGGACAAGCTGCTGACTATTGCTGAGACAGCCGGGTTAAATATCAACATTACTACAAACGGAGGATTATTGGAACGCAAAAAAGAAATATTGCTAACACATTCCATTCGTCAAATAAACATATCACTGCACGATGCGGAAGAAAATATTGTTTCTGAAAAATGGGAAGATTATGTACAATCTGCACTAAACTTTGCTACGGAAGCATCTCTCAACACTTATGTTTGCCTCCGGTTGTGGAATACAACCAATGAATCAAGCGTTGGTTTCAACAAACTTTGTCTTGAACGGATTAGTTCTAAATTTAATATTTCGACGGAATTATTGAATGAAAAAACCAATGGAAACGGGTTCAGATTAGCTGAGCACATTTTTCTGCAACGGGCACCCCGCTTTGAATGGCCCGATGAAAAGAATGAAGGTACACAAACTCAAAAGAACTGCTATGCCCTCCGCGACCATATCGCCATACTGGCAGACGGACAAGTAGTTCCCTGTTGTCTGGACGCTGATGCAAATATGAAACTCGGTAATATATTTTCAGAAGAACTTTCAAACATTTTGCAAACCAAACGCGCCCAAGATATAAAAAAAGGGTTCGAACAACGAAAAGTTGTCGAACCTATTTGTGCTACCTGTGGCTTTATTATTGATTAGATTTTCAATCCATCAAGCAACTGAATATATATTTCAATTGCTTCTCCTATTTCATCCAACAAGATATATTCATCGGCAGTATGCGACCGTGAAGATTGCCCAGGTCCCATTTTCATGCTTGGGAATGACATCAAAGTCTGGTCGGAAAGTGTTGGAGAGCCATAAACAGGACGATTCAATTCTAATCCCCGTTTTACTATCTGGTGATTCAAAGGAGTTGCTGTAGAACTAAGCCTGGTTGAACGTGGCTGAACTTCACAGCCGATAAACTTACGAATTTCATCAAGAATTTCTTGATTCGAATACATTTCATTACTGCGCACATCTACCACAAATGTACAATTATCCGGAACTACATTATGCTGTATCCCGGCATTAATTTGCGTTATTGTCATTTTTACCGGTCCCAGCAAATCTGATTTTCTTTCGAAATCATGGTTTTTAAACCATTCAATGATTGGTAAAGCTTCATAAATTGCATTAATTCCTTCATCGCGTGCTGCATGTCCGGCCTGGCCTCTAACCGTGCAGTCCAAAACCATAAGACCCTTCTCCGCAACAGCCATATTCATTTCTGTAGGTTCGCCCACAATGGCAAAATCAATTTTAGGAAGTTCATGCAATACGCTTTCAATGCCATTTTTTCCCGAAATTTCTTCTTCTGCGGTTGCAGCAAAAATCAGGTTATAATTTTGTTGCTTTTTAGTGAGATAGAAGAAAGCATGAAGCAAGCTAACCACACTGGCTCCGGCATCATTACTTCCCAATCCGAATAATTTTCCTCCTTCAATCACCGGCGATAAGGGTTCGCGGGTCCAGCCCGAAACAGGTTTTACGGTATCAATATGCGAGTTCAAAAGTATAGTGGGACGAGTTGGATCAAATCCAGGACTCAGCAACCAAACATTATTATCCTTGCGAGATGCCACATAACCATTTATCTCGATAAAACGTTCAAGAAAATCGGCAGCGATATTCTCCTCCCTACTATACGACTGTATAGCAATGAGTTGTTGCAACAATGCAATAGCATCATTTGTTTCTTCCTGAAAATTCATCTTACTTTATCAGTTTATTCTTTTGCAACCAGGTTTTCAATAGATCAGTCCAATTGTCAACAGGCAAGCCACGTTTACGCATTCCAAAACCATGGCCGCCAACCGCAAAAGTATCAAGCTCAGCTACAATTTTTTTATCCTGTAATGCTTTATACATTTGAATGCTATTTTCAACTGGGACAACATTATCATCGGTTGCATGAACAATGAAAGTTGGTGGAGTTTTTGTAGTTACCTGTAATTCATTAGAATATAAATTCTCAATTTTAATTGTTGGATTAGCACCAATCAGGTTTTTGCGCGAACCACCATGGGTCAGTTCCTTTTTCATGGTTACAACCGGATACCCTAATATCATAAACGCCGGGCGCTCGTTTTTTGTTTTAAAATGTGTTCCAACTGTTGATGCTAAATGCCCTCCGGCCGAAAAACCCATAATACCAATTTTACTTTCGTTGATGTTCCATTCTTTAGCGCGTTTATGAATAATTTTCAATGCTGTTTGTGCATCCGTGAGTGGAATTGTTGTATGACCGTTTGGCATACGGTAATACAGCACAAATGCTGATACTCCCAACTCATTGAACCATTTTGCAAAAGCAATACCTTCATGATTAAAAGCAACTCCACTATATCCTCCACCGGGGCAAATTAATACAGCTGTTCCATTTGCTTTTTCTTTTATTGCAGGATAATAAACCATACGAGGATTCGTGATATTAATCATAAAATCGGCTCGCTGCTTCATTTCTGGTTCAGCAATCTGGTTACTTTCCTTTGGTCCGTTTGGATAAAGTTTAATTTCGGTCTGAGCACTTAAAGTACCTAAAAAGAAAACTAAAATGAGTAGAGCTAAAAATATATTTTTCATTTTTCAATATGATTTATTATAATGAAACTTTGGTTCCTCCTTCGGAATGAATTAAATCTGCACGGGTTATTACAACTTGCTTTACACCAGCATTCAAAGCCTCGAAAGAATTCTCCAGCTTAGGAATCATCCCTCCTTGAATAACCCCTGAGGCAACATATTGCTCAAAAAGTTCCGGAGTAAGATTTGAAATTACACTCTCATCATCAGTTTCGCTCATCAAAACCCCTTTTTTCTCAAAACAGTACATCAGCGTTACATCAAAATGTTTTGAAAGTGCTTTAGCAGCCTCTCCGGCAATGGTATCGGCATTTGTATTTAGAAGGTTTCCCGCTTTATCATGGGTCAGTGGAGCCAGAACAGGCACCACATCTTTACCAATTAAATCTGCCAAAATACCGGCATTTACTTCTTTCACATCGCCTACAAAGCCGTAATCAACATCTTTTACCGGACGTTTTTCAGACCGCATATAATTCAGATCAGCTCCTGTCAGACCCAACGCATTTACACCTATGGCCTGCAATCCGGCAACAATTTGCTTGTTCACCAAACCACCATAAACCATCGTTACTACCTTCAGGGTTTCTTCGTCGGTAATACGTCGTCCGTTTACCATTTGGCTTTCTATACCCAGTTTAGCAGCAATGGCAGTTGCCGAGCGACCCCCACCGTGCACTAGTACTTTATAACCTTCTATTTGAGAAAAATCTGATAATAATTGCTTTAGGCTTGCTGGCTCTTCTACAATTTTACCGCCAACTTTAATAAGAGTAAGTTTTTCCATTATTTACCGCAGAGTTCGCAAAGATCTCGCAAAGTAATTCAGAGATGACTTCGCGTACCTCTACGAAAAACTTTGAGCTCTTTGCGGTTAATTTTAAAATTGAATTAACGAATGTATATCTTTAGCGCCAGTCAGCCGTGGACGGCCGTTCAGAAATGTCAACTCGATCAGAAAACTTACATAGACCGAACTGTGTGAAAACTGTGTCAACAGCTTCAATGCTGCATCAGCACTTCCGCCGGTTGCCAGCAAATCATCATGAAGTAAAACGACATCGTTTTCTTCGATAGAATCTTTGTGTATTTCCAGTGAATCAGTTCCGTATTCCAGATCATAATTAACTTTGTAAGTTTCGGCAGGAAGCTTCCCCGGTTTACGAAGCAACACAAATCCGGCTCCCAGTTTATAGGCCAGAATACTTCCCAACACAAAACCACGGCTTTCAACTCCTACTACTTTAGTTATTCCTTTATCTTTATAATACTCATAAAGTTCATCGGCAATAAACCTCAGCACTTCAGCATCTTTCATTGCTGTTGTAATATCCTTAAATAAAATTCCGGGCTTGGGAAAATCCGGCACGTTCCGAATGGAAGCGGCAACTTGTTCTAAATTCATTTCTATTTTATATTTTCTAATAATCGTTTAATAACAACCTGAGCAGAAATCTCACGGTTTGCAGCTTCCGGTATTACAATAGATTGCGGGCTTTCAATTACATCATCGGTTACAATCATATTCCGTCGCACAGGCAAACAATGCATAAAATGAGCATTATTTGTCACAGCCATCTGGCGACTGCTTACCGTCCAGTCACGATCAGTGCTCAGAATTTTCCCATAATTCGGATCCTGATAAGCCGACCAGTTTTTGGCATAAATAAAATCTGCACCTTCAAATGCTTTCATTTGATCATATTCCACACGAGCACCACGTACAAATTCGTCTGCTAATTCGTAGCCTTTTGGATGTGTAATTACAAAATCAACATCGGCCTCGTTCATAAAGTCGGCAAATGAGTTTGGCACTGCCTGTGGTAAAGCTTTAGGGTGCGGTGCCCAGGTCAAAACCACTTTGGGACGAGCTGTTTTTTTGTATTCTTCAATCGTAATCAAATCGGCAAAGGCTTGCAACGGATGGCCCGTAGCTGCCTCCATACTGAAAACCGGCTTGCCTGAATATTGTATAAACTGGTTAATGATTGTTTCCTGATAGTCAAAAGCTTTATCTTCCAGGCCTGCAAAAGCACGAACGCCAATCACGTCGCAATAGCTTGCCATAACCGGAATAGCTTCGAGGATATGTTCCGGCTTGTCTCCATCCATTATCACGCCACGTTCAGTTTCAAGTTTCCATGCACCCGAATTGATATCGAGCACCATGGTGTTCATTCCCAGGTTCATTCCCGCTTTTTGAGTGCTCAAACGAGTACGCAAACTTGAATTGAAAAACACCATCAACAGTGTTTTATTTTCACCGATATGTTTGTAAGCATAACGGTTTTTCTTGATTTCCAATGCCTCTTTTATTGCTTCCTGCAAATTACCGAGGTCTTTAACGTTAGTATAAGTCTTCATATTCATGTTATGTGGTTAACCGCAGAGTGCGCTGAGATTCTACACTGAGGCTCGCAAAGAAATAAAAATACATTGCATAAAACCTTTGTGCTCTCTACAGTTACAAGTTATTCACTATTCTTTTTAATCCATCCACCAATCTCAAAACATTAAAATTCATCAATAAACCGAGTTTACAGCCCGAAAGTTTTAAATAAGTTATTACTTGAGCAACATGTACTTCATTTAGCGCTTCTACAGATTTTAATTCAATTACAACTTTATCTTCAACGAGTAAATCGAGTCTATACCCAGCATCCAACTTTACGTCCTTATAAATAAGTGGTAATGATTTTTGCTATTCAACCTTTAATCCAATCATTTTTAGTTCATAATAAAGACACTCTAAATATGCACTTTCAAGCAACCCTGGACCGAGTGATTTATGAACTTGAATTGCACAACCGATTATTTTGTCTGACAATTCATTTTCAGTCATAAGCTAACTTTTAATTTCTCCGTTTTCCTTGGCGAATTCTTTGCGTTCTCTGCGGTTAAATTAGTTATTTCGGTTGCATTACAATTAATGGAATCAGCATCTCTTCCAATGAAATTCCACCATGTTGAAATGTGTTTTTATAATAGCTCACATAGTGATTGTAGTTATTCGGATATGCAAAAAAGTTCTCGTTATAAGCAAAAATATAAGCAGAACTTACATTCGGGCTTGGCAGACCTACTTTAGACGGTTGTGTTATTTCAAAAACCTCTTTTTTATTGTAACTCAGATTTTTACCAACCTTGTAACGAAGATTTACATTTGTATTTCTGTCGCCAATAACTTTTATAGCATTGTTTACCTGAATGGTTCCATGGTCAGTTGTAAAAATAACCTTATAACCACGCAGAGCAATAGCTTTGAAAAGTTCGTATGTTGGTGAATGCCTGAACCATGATAGTGTCAGCGAACGATAAGCTTCAGCATCATTGGCCAGTTCACGCATCATTTTCGATTCTGTGCGGGCGTGCGAAAGCATATCGATAAAATTCAACACACACACATTCAACTGGTTATTATCAATTCGTGGCAATTGATCGATCAAGCGCTCGCACGAATTAGAATCGTTAATTTTATGGTACGAGAATGTATAATTTTTCCGGTAACGCTGAAACATAGTTTGCAACAAATCCTTTTCATTGAGGTTTTTCCCTTCTTCATCTTCCTCTTCAACCCACAAATCGGGGAACATTTGCTGAATTTGCAGCGGCAAAAGACCTGAGAAAATTGAGTTTCGGGCATATTGCGTAGCTGTCGGAAGCATGCTGCAATACAGTTCTTCTTCGTTGAATTGGTAAAATTCATTCATTAATTCCCGAATCACTTTCCATTGGTCGTAGCGGAAATTATCTACTAAAACAAAGAATACTTTCTCACCCTTGTCGAGCAATGGAAACACTTTGGTTTTGAACAAATCTGGACTCATCAACGGACGTTTTTCAGGATGTTCAAACCAATCCACATAGTTTTTCCGAATGAATTTGGTGAACGTATTATTAGCTTCCGTTTTCTGCATCTGAAGCATTTCATCCATGCCATTATCGGCTTCGGCCAACTCAAGCTCCCAGTAAACCAACTTCTTATACACTTCCACCCAATCTTCATAAGTCAACGAATCATTGATTTGCATCCCAATCCGACCAAATTGCGATTGATATGATGTAGTTGTATGTTCGGTTACAATTTCTTTTTTATGAATATTTTTTTTGAGCGTCAGTAGTATTTGGCTCGGATTGACAGGTTTGGTCAGGTAATCTGCAATTTTGCTGCCAATAGCCATGTTCATTATATTCTCCTCTTCGCTTTTGGTAATCATCACCATAGGCACATTCGGATCAATATCTTTTATCAATGCCAACGTTTCCAGTCCGCTTAAACCGGGCATATTTTCATCCAGAAAAATAATATCAAACGTTTCTTTCTGGCAAAGTTCTACAGCATCTTTTCCGTTGGTGGCTGTAACAACTTCATATCCTTTTTCTTCCAAAAACAGAATGTAAGGACGCAACAAATCCATTTCGTCATCAGCCCAAAGTATGCGGTCTTTTCTCATAATTGTTACGTTTAATTTTTGTAATTGTTATTTCAATCAACTTAATAAACAAATTAACCCGGTAGGCCTATTTTAAATAATACTCCTGCATAAATTCAAAATAGGTATTCAGGGCATTTTGCTGCACCACCGTATTCAAATTCGTTTTCGAGCCAAGCAGGTTGCGATAATTAGCTCCTTTTAATCCTTCGAATAATGGCTTCTCTTTTACCATCCGGAGCAGATATGATTTTGCCACCGAAGCATCAGTCAAACTGCCAATTATGATAATCTGTAATTTATCTACTTTTTCCAGAGATAATTTCAGATTCATAACACTGTAGTTTTTGGCATTATAAGCATCGAAAGCCGCTTTTACTTTTTCAAAATCGACAGTTCCATTCAGCACATAAATAGCAATAAAGTGCGGTTCATTAGCCCTGTAAGCAAACAACCCTTTAAATAACGGCACATCATCCTGCTTTGGTTGAGCCGTAACAGTTGGTTGAACGGCTGGTTTTGCTATCGTCTCAGGTTTTAAAGCCTGTGGTTTCTGGGTTACATTTTCATTTGGTTTCTGAACCGGTTTCTCAATAGCTTTTTCAACTTGTTTCGTTTCAGTTGGCTTAGTTTCAACAGCTTTTGTTTCAGTTTTTGTAACCGGTGTCTCAACTTTTACAGCTTCTTGTTTTGCTGCCGTTGAAACAATCGGCTTTGAAACAGGTTCTTTTACTGCCACCTCGGTTTTCTTTGTTGGTTTGGCAGCTATCGCTGTTATCGGTTTTGCTGCCACCGGGGTGGCTTGAAATGCAAGATAATCATCCAAGCTGTATGTATTTTTCAGCAATCCAAAGTTTTCATCCGAGATAATAACTTTCTGAACCTGCAAATCAGAAAACATTTTGCTAAGTGCTGCATCCGAAGCTATTGAATTGAGATACCATGTAACCTCATCGTACGATTCAAAATTTGTAACTGACACTGAGCTACGTGCTGTATCCAGCTTATTGATTACTAAATCAAAATCTTTGATCATAAACCTTGAGAAGTTGAATGCAGCTACGTTGTATTGCAACTTATGCAAATTCTCCGGAGCTGTTGTACTGATTAACAGCAACCTATGCCTTGTTAGTTTATCAGTCGAGAATTTCAGTTTAGTTATATCAACAACTTCCGCTTTTGTTATTTCTTCCCGACGTGCCAGCAACGTGCCGCTCGAAGTGCCATTCTTGGCTTCCTGACCTTGTTTCATTAGGGCAAGTATATCTTTTGCCATGGCGCTTACATCGCTTTCAGGATAATTGGAAACCAGGTCATTCAGTGCAATCCTGAAATTATCCTGTGTATCTTTTTTACCAATACTCAATGCATTCAGGAATAGAAATTTAGGCATAAGCGATGCCAATGGAAAATTCTTTTGAATATATTGCACATTTTTGAATACCGTTTCAAAATCACTGGCATTATAAGCACTGTACGTCAATGCATAAACCGAATCCTGTTCGCGATACATTCGTTCAAGACGCTCATTATAATCCGGCTGCGAAAGAATCTTATTGTATTTAGTATTCGGAAAATCAGTTATCAGTTTAGTCCTGCAGAGGTCGGCTCCTGCCTGGTTTCCCAGTTTTGTCTGAATCATATACAAATAGAAATAAGCATCAGGAACACGTTCATCCGAGCCAAATCTGCGTATAAATTCATTGAAAGTACTTATTGCCATTGGATAATCTTCAATTTTATCTTTGTAGATCTCTCCCATTAAAAATAAAGCCGTAGCTACCTCAGCATTCGATTTAGCTAATTGTGCCGGAGTGACCGGAATTTGCCGCAAGTAAAATTCCGGTTTTTTGTTATCCGAAATCTCCAGTGTTTTTTGCTGAACAGCCGTTGTGTCACCTGCTGTAGAAGTCACACCCGTATTTGTATTGTTGTCATCAGCAAACAACGAAGTCGCCTTATTAGTTCGCCGCCAGTTATCTTCAAGCTTTCGCTGCCCCCAACGCTTTGTAAATTCAGATCGACCCGAGCGCATTATTTCCGGATTGTAAAAATACCACCCACCCTGAGAAGTCGCACCAATAGGCGGCATCATCGCTAATTCATCATCAATACCAGCATTTCTGCCCCGCGCTTCGTTCTCTTTCAAAGCCTTATCAGCAGCTGCTTTTTCATCCGCAATAAGCCTGGCAATTACATTATTGACGACTTCCATCCTTTTTATTTCGGATAAAGTAGATAATTCCTGAAGACTATCCTGAAGAATCACAATATCATTTTGAACCACCAACTCGCTCAGTGTTTCGGCTCGTCTTGTTACACGGGCATAATCATCATGTTCGTTGGTAATAATTTTTGCAGCTTCATCATAGCATGGCTGCGCCAACACATATTCGCGTTTTTTATAATATAAATCACCTAAGGTTATCAGGGTTATAGCCTTATCAATGCCTTTCCGCGAGCTTGTATCCACAGAAAGTTTATAGTTATCAATGGCTTGCAAAGTATCGCCGTGAATAAGATAGGTATTTCCCAGTGCATAAAACAATTGATCCTGATACTCTTTATTATTCTTATTCTTCAACATGCTACGAAGTTCTTTGCGAACTTTAGATACATTTTCCGTATTTAATTGGGCACGCGTTATACGGGCATTAAAATCCATTTCGTAAGGCGGATTAAGCTTAATCACTTTTGAGTAAGCGTCGTAAGCTGCTTTGTCGTCATTAATTTTTTGGTAAAGTTGCGCCAGTAGATATCCAAATCGTTGTTGCATATCTTTATCGTTTTCTTTGGATAAAGCCAACTCAAGAAACGGAATCACTTCTTTATATTGCTTCTTCTTCAAAAGCAAATCGGCATTTACAGACGCAAAAAGTCCAATATTGGAATGGTTTAAATTATCTTGCTCCAGCGTGGAAAGAACCTGTTCCGCTTCATAAATCCAACCCATTTCACCGTATGCCCGTGCAATCCATAGTTGGCATACGGCCACAATATCTTTATCTGTACTGTAATGCCGCGAAATATAAGAGAATGTTCCTACAGATCCAAGAAAATCACCTTTATGAAATTCGGCTTTTGCCAATAACAACCAGGCTTCTTTCATGACCGGATTAAACTCCTGCTGATTATAAAAAAGCTTATATTCAGCGGAGTTCATCTTTTTATAATTCTTCGCTGGCTTTACTTTTATCGAATGTAATTTAATGGCTTTACGGCATTTTTCAATTGTCCGGTCCATATCACTGGTAGCGGCCGTAGCATTGGAATGCCTACTAATCGGATACATGGGAATAACTCCCGAATAATCTTCCTTATTGGCTTTTAAGATATTTCTCAACCCTTCGTTATAACTCACATATCCATTAAAATACACATTAAAACGCGTATTGGTAGCCTGATATGCTCTCGTAGCCCAGGTATTTTTCTTAGCAGAACAGCCACTGATCAGGACAATCAGCAGAGCAAAAAAGATAGTATATGGGAAATGTTTTTTCAAATGACTTTGTATTGAAAAAATAGACATAAGTACAGCTAATTATAAGTAAACAAGACATTTTTAATAACTGTTTTTCATCTGTTTAAAGAAATTACATAACAGTCTGAATTAAAAACTTAGAAAAGTGCTTTCTATTGTCTTTTAACTCACAAAAATACGCATTTTGTAGCATTAATTGATAACGCTACAAAAATAATCATCATGAAACTTCGTGAAAAATAGCTAATAACGCAAAATAAGGCAAGCAGAGAGTTTAGGATTCAACCATAACGCGAATTGATTTTTGAATTTGATTTTTCAACAGAAAAAATCCAAAAATTCCAAATACAACACTCAGTCCCCCAAGCCACAAAGTATTGCCGGTCCCAATAGTATCAATATCCTCCACTTTGTAGCCGTTGTATTTCAAATAATAGAAAATAATAGCAATCCCGTTGTTGGTAAAATGGGCGACAATGGGCAACCAAATATTCTCACTCCAAAAAAGTAAATACCCAAAAAATGCACCCAACAGCATACGCGGGAAAAATCCGTAAAATTGCAGATGTATAGCGCTAAAAAGAATGGCTGTTATCCAGATAGCAACTTTCACATTCATTTTCTGTCGAAAAATTCCCTGCACAGTACCCCGAAAAAAAAGTTCTTCTCCTAATGCAGGAATCATGGCAATAAGAAAAACATTAAACCCCAGAGCAGCAAGAGTATGGACATTAAGCAACTGCTCGGTAAGTTTAGCCATTTGCTCTTCCGACGATTTCATCCAGGCCTCTATGCCGGCAAACATTTTTGGAAGAACCAGTTGTTGGTTAAGGGTGGTCAATAAATTGATCCCGGGGATAATCAATATCATAAAAAATATCACCAAAGCAATGTGCAGCCAATTTATATTCCGGTTGAAATGCAAAAACCCAGTTGGTTTATTGCTACAAAAATATGCAAAAACAAGAGGTGGCAACACGAACATTCCCAAGGACTGAACCAACTGCATCAATTTCACAGATTCGATATCAGCAGGATTACCCGTCGAAATCAGCGTCCAGACAATTAATCCGACAACCGTAAAACAACAAGAAATTCCGATAAGAAGCAAGAGTTTGGAAATAATTCCATAATGAGAGAAAATTCCCTTCAGGTTACTCATATTCAACTTTATTTTACAAAAAAACTCCTGCTATCTTTCGATAACAGAAGTTCCTTTGTGTGTGTTAGAAAAAAATCTTAGTTTCTTGGACGAGCTTCTTTAACAACCATTGAGCGGCCATCAAATTCAGCACCGTTTAATTCTTCGATTACTTTTGCAGCAGCTGCATCGTCAGCCATTTCTACAAATGCGAATCCTTTTGATTTTCCTGTTTCGCGATCTTTGATGATTTTGCATGATTCAACTTGACCATACTCTTCGATAACGCCCTGAAGGTCGTTTTCGCGAACTTTGTAACTTAGGTTACCTACGTAAATGTTCATAAAATAAAAATAAAAATTGAATAAATAGTTTTCAAGAACAGTATAAACAAACGAGGTTAAAAATCAATTCCGTCCCTGAAAAAAAGGAGAGTTGGAAATAACCATTCGAGAAAATACACTTTCTTTTCACTACAAAGAAAAACATTTATTTTTGATTATACAACAAATAGCATAAAATATTTGAAATTAAGTGAACAATTCAAAGAATTTGCTAATTATCTAAAATAAAACATCCAAACGACAACTATTCAAAATTTATCAGCTAAAATAAGACCTATACAATCCACTCAAAACTACTCCCTTACCTGACCAACACCTTTTATTATCCATTTATACGAACATAACTCCGCCAATGCCATGGGACCGCGGGCATGAAGCTTCTGCGTACTAATTCCAATTTCAGCTCCAAGCCCGAATTGGGCACCATCTGTAAACGCCGTGGAAACATTCGTGTAAACACAAGCAGCATCTACCATTTTATCGAAGTAAGAAATTTGCTGCTCATTCTCACTTACAATACACTCACTGTGTTTTGAACTGTGCTTCGAGATATGATCGACAGCTTCATAAATAGTTGAAACTGTTTTAACCGACATTTTATAATCCATGAACTCAATCCCATAACTTTCTTCAGTTGCTTTTTGCAACAAAGCCGACGGATATTTGCCATTCAGAAAAGTGAAAGCCTTAACATCGGCATAAATTATCACGTCTTTCGAAGCTAATTTTTCGCAAAGCGTTGGCAAATCAGCCAACCTTCTTTCATTTACTACCAAACAGTCCAACGAATTACATACACTTACACGCCTTGTTTTGGAATTAAAAATAATTTCTTTCCCTTTTTCCACATCTCCAAATTCATCAAAATAAGTATGGCAAAGACCTGCTCCGGTTTCAATTACCGGAATGCGCGAGTTGTCGCGGACAAAATCTATCAATCCTTTTCCGCCGCGGGGAATAATAACATCAACGGTACCTACAGCGTTCATCAGTTCAGCCGCAGCTTCTCGTCCGGCAGGAAGCAAAGTCACAACATTGGAATCCATTCCGAATTTTTCCAGCACCGATTTTATAACTTTCACTATCGCCAAATTCGAGTTATGGGCGTCAGTTCCACCTTTAAGCACACAGGCATTTCCGGATTTCAAACATAAGGAAAACACATCAAAACTTACATTCGGACGAGCTTCATAGATAATACCAACCACCCCAAAAGGAACTGTCACTTTCGTAATCACCATCCCGTTTGGTCGTTCGGTTTCCATCAGTTGTTTCCCCAGGGGCGAAGGCAGTGAAGCTACATTCCGCATATCCTCAGCAATTCCCACAATGCGTTCCTTACTGAGCAACAGGCGGTCGTACATTGGATTTGCCTTGTCCATTACGGCCAGGTCTTTGGCATTTTCAACCAAAATTGCTTCGGTTTGAGCCACAGCCTCATCAGCCAAAGCAATTAAAACATGATTAATCGTTTCGTCGGTTACCAGATTCAGTGAGCGCGAAGCAGCTACTGCCGATAGTTTCCAGTCTGATTGCATAGTTGAAGTAGTCATTTTTAATTTATTGTATTACATTTCATGCGTTCATTTATATTTTTTAGTTAGTTGTCGCATGGAACTCGCAATAAACATGGCCTTTGGTTTAAAAGTCAGTTTTAAAGCTCGTTTCATAAATTTTTCAGCGTATCATTCTTTTCCCGGTTGCCCTTCTTAACCCTGAATCGGTGGGAACTGTATCTCAGAAATTCATCCTGGTTAGCATCCATACCCGGATTTTTCATTGCCCCGGCATCTTTATACCTGCTTTCACCATTTTCATTGTCAAGAAAACGCATAAACCTGTACTGTTGTTTTTCACTCTTAAATATACTTTTTCGCGGAACAACAACGCGACGAAAAGTATAATTAACTGATTTATATTCGAATCCAAATCCTAAAAGCATCTCCGGGTAATAGACACTGAATTTCCGTTCATTTGTTTTAGCGAAATAAACACGGGAATGCAACGACTCTTCGTCAATCCCCCCATTCAAAATAAATCCGCCTGTCACTTGGTCGAAACGGCTCAGTTGAATCCGCCCATAAATAGTATCCGAATTGTTATTCGCAATATATCCATCAGCTTTGATTGCACACCCACTTACAGTAAAGCTGAATAATACTGCAACCAGGAACAACCGTATAACATTAATTGTGTATTTCAAAGCAGCCGTTTTAAACAATATTTTTATGTACCATTATCTTACCACACAATTTCACATCTCAAAATCAGTCTTCAATAAAGGTCATCTACAATTTGTAATATTGCCTTTTCACTATGGTATTCGAAATTTGACTTTAGGTCATTCAAATAATACTCAACAAATTCGCTGCGGGGGCTAAAGTTGTTCTTTACCGGCTTTGCCACAACATTTGTATACCGGCCAGTTTTTACTACCTGATCACCATCAAGTATTCTATAAGTGACTTTGATTTGGGACTCTATCGGGCGAATATTTTCTATATACAATGAAAAACTGATCAAAGCAAATACTCCGTAAAATTTATCGTTATAAATAAAGTTCGAAGGAACCGACTCGAGATTTATTTCCAGCCGTCGTGACCCAAGATACTTTTTCAACTGAAATTCACTCACGGCATCGTTAAAAACATCCGAGAACATATTGACAAAATAACGGTTATTTATATCGCAGCTCAACGTATTCACTTTTTGCCAATATACAATAGCAGGAATAAAATATGATTTTTGCTTGTGAATGACTACTGCCGAATCGAAAAAATGAAGCTTATCGGTTTTTATAACCACATTGTCAACTTGCTTCTTTTCGGGCATCTGAACATAAACACCCAACTTAGATTTTACTACATTCGAAAGTTCGTGCGTGCTCATGCAAGCTGTCAAAAACAATGTTGCACCAATAAGCAACAGGTTGTGAATTTTACCTAATCGATTCATAGTTCAAGAATATATTTACTCCAAATACAAATAATCACAATGCACCAGTGGTTTCTGGTTTTTCTTGCCCAACATTTCGCGGGCTTTTTCGCTATCATATTGTACTTTTCCAATGCCAAGCGAATGTCCGTTTTGGTCAATAATCTTTACAATATCGTCTTTCTCAAAATCGCCGACAATTTCAGTAGCCCCAATCGGAAGCAAACTCACAGCACTTTCGCCGGTCAGCGCTTTAGCAGCATTTTCATTCACGTGAATTTCACCTTTGGCAAATCCCTTGCTGTGAGCTATCCATTTCTTCACACTGGATACGTCACCTGCATACGCTACAAACTGCGTGCAAACCACATCCGTTTTTTTATCGAGCAATTGCAGTAAAATACTATCTTTCTTCCCATTGGCAATAATTACATCAATTCCCTGGTCGGCTATTTTACGGGCAATGGTTGTTTTGGTAAGCATACCGCCCCGCCCGAAAGTAGATTTCGTTGTCTGGATAAAGTCTGAAACATCCTGCCCTTTTTCGATCCGACGAATCACTTGCGATTCCGGATCGGATGGATTTCCATTGAAAATACCGTCGATATTACTAAGAATAATCAACGCCTGCATATCCATCATCGAAGCAATAAGTCCGGATAATTCGTCATTATCGGTAAACATCAGCTCAGAAACAGACACTGTATCGTTCTCATTCACAATAGGGATAACCTTATTCTCGAGCATCACCTGCATACAATTCCGCTGATTCAGATAATGGCGGCGACTGCTAAAATTCTCTTTGGTAGTGAGCACCTGCCCAACGACAATTCCATGTTCCCGAAACAATTCGTAGTAATGGTTAATCAACTTTGCCTGTCCAATTGCAGAAAAGAGTTGCCGCTGATCCACCACATCCATTTTTTTAGTGATCCCTAATAAACTTCGTCCCGAAGCAACCGCCCCGGAAGAAACCATAACTATTTCAACGCCTTTTTTGTGCAACTGCGAAATCTGATCAACCAATGCCGACATACGGGTGATATCAAGCGTCCCATCAGCACGTGTCAACACATTACTTCCTATTTTTACAGCTATTTTTTTGAATCGCAATGACATATTTCTTTACTACTTTCTATTAACTACCAACAATCATTTATTTTTCATTATAAACAACATGCATGAGCGTTGTTCCAACAGCATTAAGTGTGTTTTTATCCACATTTTCCATCGTATCATATATGGTGTGCCAATATGCTCCGAATCCGCTTTCGGTATTGGGGTCATATTGTATAATATCAATACTAGGAATACCGGAGATTTTATTTACATAAATATGGTCATCGGTGATTGCACCCCCTTTTTCATCTTTGAAATACTGCCCGAAACCCAGGCTCTTCGCTTGCGACCAAACCGCACTCACGACACGTGGGGCATAATACTCCGATGCCTGTTCCCTGTAAAAAGTTGCTCCGGGCGCTCCAACCATATCCAACAAAATTCCATATCGCGCAGTATAACCAGGCACATGCGGATTTTTTGCCCAATATTGAGTTCCGAGACACCACGAATCTTCGGCAGGATCACCACCTGCACTGGCTGGTTTTCCGTAATCTTCCGAATCGAAAAATATTATATCCACACCAACAGTTGGCGAGTTTTGCCCCATCCACCTGGCCATTTCTAGCAGCATCCCCACTCCACTGGCACCATCGTTGGCCGCCATAACCGGTTTTTTGTGGTTTTTAGGATCCGGATCGTTATCGGCCCACGGGCGTGAATCCCAATGGGCAAAAAGCAAAATACGGCCTTCGGCCTTCGGATTAAACGAACCGATAATGTTTACCGATTTCAATACCGTCCCATCAAATGCTATCAGATCAGCTTTTTGCTCAATGACTTTAGCTCCAAAGCGTTTTAACTCCGACGCCAGATACACAGCACACTCCTCATGCGCTTTGGTATTGGGAACACGAGCCCCGAAATCAACTTGCTTTTTCACATAAAGATAGGCTGAATCGGACGAAAAAGCCGGCACGGTTATCGCTTTTTCTTCAACTTTTGCAACCTGACTGGTGCGTTTACAGGCCAGCAAAACAAAAATTGAAAGCAAAAGAATGACTATTTTTCTCATATATAACAAAATAAGCTGCAAAGATAAGGATTTATGACGAAAAACCGCATCTACACTTGAGCAGATACGGTTTTTCCAGTTCAAATTTCTTTCTAATTTATCCGAATAGAACTTTGACTATTTTTGATCTTATCGGTTATAGGAATTTTAGAAATTCCATTTTACCGCCAGAGTCGGACATACTTTAAATCCTTCAACTCCAGCAAAGTTTGTGGCAATCTCCACTTCGCTGCCAGCCGATAAATGCTCGTTGAAGTTATACCAAAGCTGAGGCTCTGTAATAAATACTGTACTGGTTTTATGCAAACCAAATGTATTATCTTCCAACCACAAATCTGCAAAACCCGTAAAACTCAGCTTCCTCTTCATAAAATGCAAGCCCCACACAGCAGTCAACTGGGCAGATTCCTGTTTTCCGGCAATATGTTTGAAAAGTGCTTTCAGATTAAGTGTTTTCGAAAAATCAGCATTATTCAACCCATAATCAACACCAACAAGCCATGCGTTATTGATCGCATAGGAACCACCAGTTTCATTTGTAAGAATTGAATACCCGCCGAGACCTCCGTTATATTCCACATGCAGACTCAAAGGTCCATTCCAGAATTTCAAACAACGGGCTATTTCCATATAGGCAGCAGAAGGATGATTAGACTTACCATAATTGTAATCGAAATCTACAAAGAAGAAAGTATTTCCCCATTTGTCCGGTTTAAACATTTCCAATGTAGTGGTTACATAATTACGACCTTCACCAAAGTCGTAGTGAACCTGAAGGTTTTGTGCCATCAAAGCCATTGGCAACAAAAAGAATAATAGAGCTGATTTTTTTTTCATTCCGTTGTACATTTTTTAGTATTAATAACCGCAAAGATAAGTGATTCATTAGATTTTTACAAATCTCAAAAAAAACAAGTCGTTTTTGTTTCTTTAAGCTGATTTATGTAGTTTTGTAGAATTATTTTCGGTTTTCAAGTTGAAAGTTGAGTTGATTTTCCAAAAAACAGCTCAATAATGCAATTTATTTCACTCTTGACCTTTTTTTCACCCAACAGCCATACACCTTTAAATATCAACTAATTACAGAATTATTTATCATCAAAAAGAAAAAATAAGGTCAAAAAAGACTAAAAATAGGTTATAAAACATGTTTTTTTACTTGCATCGTTGGAATAATACCTGTTATTTTGCAAGCGTTAACTAAACAACACAATCTTTTTTATACCTTAAAAAACTAATACCTATTGAAACGCGAGACTTTGTGAAAAGTCTCGCGTTTTTTTGTGCCCATTCTGTAAAATTATTTTATGCACAATTTAGGTTTTTTGTGCAATAAAAAGTTGCGATTTCAAGATAATATGCTATTTTTGCGAGGCTTTTTTCAATAAAGAGCGGCCCTTGAATTATAATTAGAAAGTCACTCCCGCAAAAAAGCAAGAATATACAAGTCTTAAAAAAGTTTTATTAGTCAATATACATTAATCTAATTATCAAAAAATGAGTTTTAACATTGTAGTTCTTGCAAAGCAAGTACCCGACACACGCAACGTGGGGAAAGATGCAATGAAAGCAGATGGTACAGTTAACCGTGCCGCGCTTCCTGCCATTTATAATCCCGAAGATTTGAACGCGTTGGAACAAGCTCTTCGCTTGAAAAGTAAAATTGAAGGCGCTACGGTCCACATCCTGACCATGGGACCCGCCCGTGCAGCCGAAATTATCCGTGAAAGTATGTATCGTGGTGCCGATGGCGGCTATCTGTTGAGCGGACGCGAATTCGCAGGTTCAGATACACTTGCTACCTCTTACGCGCTTGCCTGCGCCATCCGAAAAATAGGCAAAGTAGATTTAATAGTTTGTGGCCGCCAGGCTATCGACGGTGACACCGCCCAGGTTGGCCCACAGGTTGCTGAAAAACTCGGCTTGCCTCAAATTACGTATGCAGAAGAGATTTTAGACTTATCTAAAAATAAAATCACGGTTAAACGTCGTTTGGAACGTGGCGTTGAAGTAGTAAAAGGCCCGCTTCCAATGGTTGTTACAGTTAATGGTTCTGCAGCTGAATGCCGCCCCCGCCACGCAAAACTTACCATGAAATATAAACGTGCGGCCACTGCTACCGAAAAACAAGAATCCGGAAACGATTATACTGATTTTTACGACTCTCGTCCATACTTAAACATTACAGAATGGGGTGTAAGCGATATTGAACACGACATTCAATGGCTTGGACTTACCGGTTCGCCAACCAAGGTAAAACAAATCGAAAACGTTGTATTTACTGCAAAAGAAAGTAAACGCCTGACTGCTTCGGATGTTGAAATCGAAGATCTGATGAAAGAATTAATTGCTAACCACACGATAGGATAATTTACCATGAACAATATATTTGTATATCTTGAAATTGAAGATGGCATTGTAGGCGATGTAAGCCTGGAATTGCTTACCAAAGGCCGTAGTCTGGCCAAACAACTGAATTGTAAATTAGAAGCTGTCGCTGCCGGCTATAAACTGGATGGTATTGGCGAACAAGTCTTTCCCTATGGCGTAGAAGTTCTTCATCTGGCTGACGACAAACGTCTGGCCCCTTACACTTCATTACCGCACACTTCTTTGCTCGTAAATCTTTTTAAAGAAGAAAAGCCACAAATTGCTCTGATGGGAGCTACTTCTATCGGTCGTGATTTAGGTCCGCGCGTTTCTTCAGCGTTGTTCAGCGGATTAACTGCCGATTGCACATCGCTGGAAGTTGGAACTTACGAGGACAAAAAAGCCGGCAAGGTGTACGAAAACCTGCTTTATCAGATTCGTCCTGCATTTGGTGGAAATATCGTTGCAACTATCGTTAATCCCGATTGCCGCCCACAAATGGCAACCGTGCGTGAAGGTGTAATGAAAAAAGAAATTAAAGATCCAAAGTTCGCAGGCAAAACCCGCAAATTGGAAGTGCCAAAATATGTAGCCGATACCGATTTTGTGGTTGAAGTAATTGAACGCCACATGGAAAAATCAAAACTGAACATCAAAGGCTCTCCTATTATTGTTTCAGGTGGTTACGGCGTTGGAAGTGCCGATAATTTTAAATTATTACACGAACTGGCAGCAACATTGGGCGGTGAGGTAGGTGCTTCACGTGCAGCAGTGGATGCAGGTTTTTCAGAGCACGAACGTCAAATCGGCCAGACCGGCACTACTGTTCGTCCTAAATTATATATCGCTTGTGGTATTTCCGGACAAATCCAACACATTGCCGGTATGCAGGAAAGCGCTATGATTATTGCAATCAACAGCGACCCGAAAGCCCCGATCAACCAAATTGCAGATTATGTAATTACCGGGACTGTAGAAGATGTGCTTCCAAAAATGATTAAGTATTATAAAAAGAACAGTAAATAGTTTATAGTAGGTAGTTTATAGTAAAAGACATAAAAAATGGTGTTTTTCAAACAAAAAACCATATAAACTATAAACACAAAAACTACTAACTATAAACTTCAAACTATAAACTACATAGAAATGAATTTCTTTAACGACAATCCTGCCATAAAATTTCAGCTTTCGCATCCACTGATGCAGAAAATAGTTGCACTCAAGGAGCGTAATTTTGCTGATAAAGATAAATATGATTATGCATCACGCGATTTCGAAGATGCAATTGATAATTACGAAAAAGTACTTGAAATTATCGGGGGAATAGCCGGTGATATTATTGCTCCGAATGCCGAAAGTGTTGACCACGATGGGCCGGAAGTAATAAACAGTCGTGTAAAATATGCCCGTGGCACACAAGAAAACCACGATGCACTGACCCAGGCCGGTGTATACGGCATCACACTGCCACGCCAATATGGAGGTTTAAATTTCCCAATGACTGCTTACGTTATGTCCGGCGAAATGGTTTCGCGTGCCGATGCAGGTTTTGCAAATATCTGGGGTCTTCAGGACTGCGCCGAAACTATTTCGGAATTTGCTTCGGAAGAAATTAAAGAAGAATTCTTGCCACGCGTAACACAAGGCGCCACTTGTTCTATGGACCTAACTGAGCCTGATGCAGGTTCAGACTTGCAAGCCGTTCAATTGAAAGCTACTTACAACGAAGCAGATGGCATGTGGTATTTGAATGGTGTAAAACGCTTTATCACCAACGGCGATGCTCAAATCAAACTTGTACTTGCCCGCTCGGAAGAAGGAACTTCTGACGGTCGCGGTTTATCTTATTTCGTTGCTGACAACAAACACGATAATACGGTGTTGGTTCGTCGTATCGAAAACAAATTAGGCATCAAAGGCTCTCCAACCTGCGAATTGGTTTTCAATAACACACCTGCTAAACTGGTTGGAACCCGCCGCATGGGTTTGATAAAATATGTAATGTCTTTGATGAACGGCGCCCGTTTAGGTATAGGTGCACAATCAGTAGGTCTTTCGGCAGCTGCCTATAACGAAGCATTAGCTTATGCCCGCGATCGCCGCCAGTTCGGAAAAGCCATTATTGAATTCCCTGCCGTATTTGAAATGGTATCGATTATCAAAGCGAAACTAGATGCTTCACGTGCCTTGCTGTACGAAACAACCCGTTTTGTAGACATTTACAAAGCATACGAAGCCATTGAAAGCGAACGCAAACTCGACGCGGAAGAAAAAGCTGACTACAAAGAATATTCTAAACTAGCAGATGCTTTAACTCCAATGCTTAAGATGTTTACAAGCGAATATGCCAACCAAAATGCTTATGATTCTATTCAGGTTCATGGTGGTTCAGGCTTTATGAAAGATTATGCCTGCGAACGCCATTTCCGTGACGCCCGCATCATGACTATTTACGAAGGAACTTCACAATTGCAGGTTGTAGCGGCTATCCGCCACGTAACCACGGGCAATTACCTGAAAATAATTCGTGACTACGACAATCAACCTATCAACCCTGAATTCACATCATTGCGCAAACGCTTGCAGATCATGACTAATTTGTACGAAAATGCAGTAAACCGTGTGAACGAAACAAAAAATCAGGAATATCTTGATTTCCAGGCTCGTCGGCTGGTAGAAATGGCCGGTCATATTATCATGACTTACTTGTTGATTATCGATGCAACACGTGACACCGAAGATCAATTCCGCAAATCAGCCGAAATTTATCTGAATTTCGGAGAAGTGGAAGTTCGTCGCCATGCTGCATTTATCAAAAAATTTGAAGTTGAAGACGTAGATATTTACAAAGTTCGATAGAATTTTTCGACTGATTTAAAAATGAAATGCTCCCGAAAATATGATTTCCGGGAGCATTTTAATTTTGCAGAGGAATTGCTTATTCTCCTTTTCTTCTTAAATAACCTACATAGCGGGAAATCTCTCCTTTACTAGAAATTCCTTCCAGCACAACCGAGTAATCATTGGCTTTGTCTGCCGTAAAGAACTTCACATGCACTGTTCCGGTGCTATCGCTGACAAGCTCCGGATTCCAGTAAATGGTAGAACGTAAATCTGATTTCCGGGTCAACCGAACGCTATCGACATCATATTTTGGCACATAAAACTGTAACGGTTTTTCATAGCCCAAAGGCATAACAGATGTCAGACTGATAGGCGTTTCTGCTTTACGGACAACTCCTTTTTTAAGCGCGATAGCAACAACCCCATTACCTCCCTTTGAACCGAAAACAGCAGCATTAGCACCTTTAAACACTAAGATTTCTTCAATATCTGTAGAGTTTAAATACGTTATATCATCCATACTCAAGGATTCAATCTCATCAATCAGAAACAACGGATTTCCATTGCTCCCCCTTATCGAAACCTGATCGCCATTCACCTGCACACCGGACATCATTGATAGTATTTCCAAAACACCCATTCCCGGATATTCTTCCAGTTTTTCGGAAGTAATTTTGGCATCCTCCATTCCCGAATAATAATGTGTTTCCTTCTTTTTATCCACTTTAGCCGCTTTTACAGTCACACCTTCAAGATCGATAACCCGCATTCCACCATCAGTAAAATACTTTTCTTTACTCTGTAAAAAATAATCATTCGGTACAGCCAGGTTCTGAGCAAGTCGCAACGGTATAAAAACATTCGATTTAGGAAATTCGTCCACATCAGGAATTACCTCCACATCGCCAAATGTTCTTTCTTTTTTAGCCTTCAGGATAAAAGTAGTGCTATCCGGAAACTCAATACCATCAATCAAGTATCGGCCAAGACTATCGGTTTCGGCAAGTTTTATCATTCGTTTATAGGGCGAAATCATTATTATGCCACATTTCTTAGACGGTTTATTCAGGATATTCAACACTTTACCTGACAAGACCTGACCGGCTTCCATGTAATGGGTAGGCTCTTTAAATTTACCGCTCACCACTTCAGCCGTATTAAAACGCCGCCAGCCCTGTGTCAACATCAAATTTTCCATTTTTTCACGATTCAGGGTCAGGCTATCCGTAAAATAACTGCCTGGATCTTCAATATACCCTTTCAAATCTGAACCCAGTAATAAATAAGTCATTATGTTATCGCTCAAACTATCCAGCTTCACAATGCGACTATCGGTAACACTAAGCGAATAATTTCCAACACAGGGCTTACTTTGCGCCGTTTGAACATTAAAAGTCAAATCAACTGGTTCGCGTTTTCCGTAAACAGTCTTATTGCTTACCATATTTATAGTAGCCGGAGTTGAATTCCTCACAAAGCAAAGTCTTTCACAGTAGGTATTGCCTAACGTATCAATAACAGAAAGGGACACAATTCCGGGAGGAAGCAACAACTCTGAAATTTGTCCGGTAAGCTCCTTTAACGGTAAACCTGCCAATAGCCGTCCGCGAGAATGAAGAAGCAAATAAAAAGCATCGTTGGTTGACGGAGTTTTATTTACCACTTCGTACAATAATTTTCCTCGGTTATAAACCAGGTGCAAGGCAACACCTCGCTCTTGCGGTTTGGGCAGTTCAAAACGTTTCTCAATTCCCTTGGCCGATTTTACCACCGCATAATAAGTCACACCGGAATCCACCTGAAGCGAGAACTTACCCATACCTTTATTAAATGACGAAAATTCAACAACATCTTCGTTTTTATCCGTAAAAATTTTTCCGGTAATATCAACAGACAACCCATCTGTTCCAATGGCCTTGTATGCAACAACCTGCAATTGGTTTGTCAGCAAGCTGCCACTTTCCGGGAAAAATTGCACATCATAGTCATAACTGAATTCCGGCAAAAAAAATCGATTGCTATACCTGTTTCCGGGTTCATTCATTGAAACATCCACAATTCGGGTAGAATGAAATGTTGTATCGATTGCCAACTGAAGATTAATTTTTCCATCGGCAGTCGTCACCATGGCATTCTTCTTATTTTGAGGATTATTCCAGTTTTGAAAAACATCAACACTTTTCCCCGAAATAGGATTTTTATATGCATCGGTAAAACTAATGGTTGCTGCTACTTTACCGTTAGCATTAGTACCATAACTGATATTGCTCAACACAAAATCATCAATCGGATTTCCGATATAAATATTTTTATTGAAGAAGAAATCGGTTGGAGCATTCTGCATCCAAAGAGTGTAGGCACGAAGCGCATAATTCCCGGTATGAAGCTCCGGTTTTAGTTTAATATATCCGTCGAAACCGAGCGAGTCCTTTTTTATTTTCACACGGGTAATAACGGCATTTGATTTATCGATTAGCTCAACGTATAAAAACTGGCTCAACGATTTAGGCAAGTGAGAAACAGCGTTTACTACATATCCTTTAAACCAGACATTTTCACCAGCAGAGTAATAAGGCTTGTCTGTTTGCAAGTAGACTTTTTCCTGTTGTGCCATGCTCCACTGTTTAGAAAACCTGCCTGCCACTTTTTTCAAAAAAACCGGTGATGGATTACCGAAAGAATACAAAGAAATAGAGAGGGTAAGAAATAATAGACAAAAAATCAGTTTGAAGGTGTTTTTCATAAATTAAATAAAAAAATTAGACCCGGATTTCAATCATACGAAAAAAGTATGGATTATTTAAACAATCTGCAAATATATTGAATTTAACCAAAACAACACCTAAATTCATAAAGAATTTGTAAAACAAATTTATTTTGCGGATTATTTAAAATTTCACTTCTCAAATATTCGATTAGACTAGTATTCATTCAAAACGTTTAATGAAAAGTCATCGTAAACAAATAATATTCTACAATTTGTAAAAACAAGAATTAAAAGTGGATCAAATTTTTTATCTAACCAATTAAGATTAAAGAGACATTTTACATGACTGGAATCACCAACTCAAAACATGATGCAACATGATGCAACATGATGCTTAAAGAAAAACATGATGTAGCCACTTACAATAGTTCGTTAGAAATTAATTAACTTTAAGCGGCGATAGTGCCGTATAATAATAGCTCTTTGACATTCTGGTTATTTTTGAGTATGTTTGGTTTAATAGCAAACATTGCAATAAATCT
>Ga0079306_1000131_pt1 | contig 88325 bp, 48 predicted proteins | sample Methanotroph_Enr_FD_79181 | JGI IMG/M metagenome (GOLD analysis project Ga0079306, IMG submission 79181) | Enriched soil microbial communities from Old Woman Creek wetland in Ohio, USA - Methanotroph_Enrichment_5 | ecosystem: Environmental > Terrestrial > Soil > Wetlands | place: USA: Ohio... | reverse complement strand
TCAAGTATAATTGGATACCTCTTGATGCTTATCTCTGTTTTCAGAATCTCAAAGAACGACTGTCGTTTGTTTTAAATAACTTCGGGACAAAATACGACATTATATTTTGACCTTTACTTATATAAAATAAGCAAATTCGGATTCCTCCAAAAAATGTAAAAAAACAGTATAAAAAAAGGTTTTTCCAAAAAATATACGGATATTTGTAGATACATTATTTAGAATAAATATTCATTGTAAATTAATAATAATCAGCTTATGAACGTAAACGATATTCGTCAGTTGGAGCCTAAAGCTCTTTGGGAGAATTTTTACAGTATTACACAAGTTCCGCGCCCTTCAGGAAAAAAAGAACCTATAGGAACTTTTATCGAAAACTTTGGGAAATCGCTTGGTTTTGAAACTTTGCGAGATGAAATAGGAAATGTATTGGTTCGTAAACCGGCAACTCCGGGCATGGAAAACCGCAAGGCAGTTGTTTTGCAGGCGCACATGGATATGGTTCCGCAGAAAAACAGCAATGTTTCGCATAATTTTGAGACAGATCCGATTGACGCTTATATTGATGGCGAATGGGTTGCAGCCCGTGATACCACGCTCGGAGCAGACAATGGAATTGGGTTGGCGGCTGCCATGTCAATTCTTCAATCAACCGGAATTCCGCATCCTGCTATCGAGATGTTTGTTACAGTTGACGAAGAAACCGGCATGCATGGTGCTTTTGGCTTGCAACCAAATTTTCTGAAAGGCGATATTCTTATAAACATGGATTCGGAAGACGAAGGGGAATTGTACGTTGGATGCGCCGGCGGAATTGATGGCGATATTTCGTTCCGTTACAAGGAAGTGGAAGTGCCGGAAGGTGATGTGGCATTGAAAGTGTCATTGACTGGGTTGAAAGGTGGCCATTCAGGTGTTGATATTCACCTGCAACGTGCCAATGCGAACAAACTTATGTTCCGTTTCCTGAAAGAAGCTGTGGTCGAACTGGAAGCACGTCTTGCCAGCATCGAAGGAGGCAGTTTGCGTAATGCCATTCCACGTGAGGCTTTTGCGGTGATTACTGTTCCTGCTGATGGAATTGACGATATTATCGATTTTGTACAGGAATGCGAAGAATTGTTTATCGAAGAATACAAAGGCGTTGAAGATAAAATTTCATTTACGGTAGAACAGGTTGATCTGCCTGCCGGATTAATTCCAGAAGAAGTTCAGGATGATTTGATTAATGGAATAACTGCATGCCCGAATGGTGTTCACCGTTTTATTCCTGAATTGCCAACGGTGGTTGAAACTTCTAACAACCTGGCTATCATTAAATCGGATGGAAGTACCATTGTTGTTCGTTGTCTCATTCGCAGCTCTGTGGAATCCCGCAAAGAAGAACTGGCTTCGATGGTTGTAAGTGTTTTCTCGCTTGCAGGTTCCAAAGTTGAATTAGTTGGTGGTTATCCGGGTTGGAAGCCGAATCTTGATTCACCGATTTTGAAAGAAATGACCAAAGTGTACGAAAATAAATATGGCAAAACCCCTAAGGTGATGATTATTCATGCCGGACTGGAATGCGGTATTCTGGGAACTCATTATCCCAAAATGGATATGATTTCGTTTGGTCCGACCATTCGTTATCCACACTCGCCGGATGAAAAAATAAATATCGCGACTGTTCAGAAATTTTGGGATTTCTTATTGGCAACGTTAGAAAATATACCAGTAAAATGACCTCTAGCCCCTAAAGGGGAACTTATTTACAATTGAATTTGAAAATTATTTAATATGATAAACAAAAAAGAAAATTCGCGAAACGAAACTAACTTCAACTCCCCTTTAGGGGTTGGGGGTCTAATGAAAAAAACAATATTATCTCTCTCGCTCCTCATTTCTACAGGAGCTCTTTTCGCTCAAAAAGATACAGCAAAAGTTGATTCGTTTAAATTCACCATTCAAAAAGAGTTAAAAATAACTCCTGTAAAAAATCAGGCTAGTTCCGGTACTTGCTGGAGCTTTTCCGGGTTGGGTTTCTTCGAAGCAGAATTGTTGCGAATGGGCAAACCTGAGGTTGATTTGTCTGAAATGTTTGTGGTTCACCATTCGTATTCGGATAAGGCAGAGAAATACGTCCGTATGAACGGAACTTCTAACTTTGGTGGTGGCGGTTCGTTTTACGACGTGGTTTACGTGCTTAAAAATTATGGCATTGTGCCCGAATCGGTAATGGGTGGGCTGAATTATGGTGAAGAAAAACATAAACATGGTGAGTTGGATGCCCTGACCGGTGCCTATGTAAAAGTGATTGTCTCTAATCCGAATAAAAAACTGTCTACGGCATGGAAAGCTGGTTTCAATGGAATTCTGGATGCATATTTAGGACAATGTCCCAAAGAATTCACAGTAGCAGGGAAGAAATTTACTCCTGTGGCTTATGAACAATCGTTGGGATTAAACATGGATGATTATGTTTCGTTGACTTCCTTTACGCATCACCCTTTTTATAGTAAATTTGCGATTGAAATTCCTGATAATTGGCGTGTGGACGAGTCTTATAACTTGCCTTTAACTGAATTTATGCAGGTGTTTGATAATGCCATTGATAAAGGTTATTGTATTGCCTGGGCTTCGGATGTAAGTGAAAAAGGATTTACACGTAATGGAATTGCGGTTAATCCGGAAGTGAAGAAAACGAATCTTCCGGGAACTGATCAGGCTAAATGGCTTGGAATGTCCCAGAAGGATATGGAGGATAAACTTTTCAAATGCGATAGTCCGCATACTGAAATAAAAATCACTACGGAAGTCCGTCAGGAAGGATTTGACAACCAGCAAACTACCGATGACCACGGTATGGTGATTTATGGTACGGCTAAAGACCAGAACGGAACGAAATACTATCTGGTGAAAAACTCCTGGGGAACCGATTCAAAATACAAAGGAATCTGGTACGCCAGCGAATCGTTTGTAATGGATAAAACGATAGATATTATGGTTCATAAAGATGCGGTTCCAAAGGAAATTCAGAAGAAACTTGGGATTAAATAATAAGCGCCAAACCATTCAAATAGTCTGGAAAAGCCGGGTGGAGATCGATAGAATCTTCAGCCGGCTTTTGTTTTACCAGCTTTTTGACTAATTTTGAAGTCCGAACAAAAAAGGATAGAGGCATAGTTTATGAATCAGGTAATTGTGTATTTGTTGAAAAATATGGGCAATTTGGGTTGTTTCCCGGAATGTGTTGCAGTTGATACTGATGAAAAAGGTATATTCTCTTCTCATTACGTAAAAGTATCAAACCAAAACATAATCAATTACCTGCATCTTTTCGATGAAACGGATAAAGTTCTATTTGATTATTGCCAGAAATTGGAAACTGAAGTAATCCTTTCGAAAATAAAGGACAAAAATACCAGATCGTGGGAAAGTCTGGTGAAAAAGTTCTTTGAGAGCAAAAAACTGACTCAGGACTCACAGTATATTAAAGATTATCTTGTAGAATATGTTGAGAAGAATCAGAATTATTTCTTTGAGTATCTATCTGATAAACAATTGTTTTTGCCTCAGGGGAAATTCCCTTTTATGTGGATCCGGCTTAACGTGGAACAGGAAATGCCCGAATTGCTTTATTGTTTCGATAGTCAGCCCGATTGGATTTATTATTCGTTGGATATTACTTGCAGAAACAAACAGCTCGACCTGAAAAAAGGGACGCTCGTTTCCCGTAAACTGGCTCGTATTATATTGCGAAATAAGATTTATGAATTTGAAGAAGAGGTAGATGGCTCAAAATTAATTCCTTTTTTTAGCAAGGAAAAGGTTTCTGTTTCGCAAATTAATGCAGAAGAATATATCCAGAAAGTCATTCTTCCGCTTGTTCCTACCAATCGCGTGGTGGGCACAGGTTTCGAAATCCAAACGGTGTCAGATATGTCGAATGCCATTCTGCGGGTTAAAGAAATTGCGCCGATTCAGCAATTTTCGCTTTTTGATAATGAAGAAGCAGATTCAGCGGATAAAAATATTGTGCTGGAACTCATTTTCGAGTATCAAAACTTTATGTTTTGGGCAGGGCAGGGTGGAAGTGTTACTAAAGTTGATATGGCAGATGATTCGTTCACCATTTATAAGGCTGAACGGGACTATGGTCTGGAGAAATTGTATATTGATGCACTGAAAGAAGCCGGGCTTGACCTGGATGGCAAAGTACGTAAAATGCCCTACGGAGAAGGTGTTGAGTGGCTCAATGACAATTATAAAGCGCTCGAATCAACCGGTGTGGAAATCAGGTTCGAAAAGCGTGGCGGCGAATCCCAGCGTATTTTTGTCGGTGAGCGGAGTATTACCGTAGAGGTAGAGGAAGGGCGCGATTGGTTTGATATAAAAGGGAGGGTGAAATTCGGTTCATTCGAAATCCCGTTTGTGCGTGTGCTGAACTACATCAAGCAGAATAAACACCAAATGATTTTGCCAAACGGTGAGTATGTCCAAATCCCGCAAGCCTGGTTCGAAGAATACAAGGCGTTGGTTGATTTCTGCAAGATAGAAGATGGGAAGGCTGTTATTGCCAAATATCACTGTGTAGTAGCCGATGAGCTTATGCGTGGGGCAAAAATTAAATTGTCCATCAAAGATAATATGCGCCGCCTGCTGGAACATAAACTGGATGCGGATTTCGATTTGCCTGTTCATTTCAATGGAGAGTTACGGCATTATCAGCAGCAAGGGTATAACTGGCTGCGGTTGCTCGACGATTTGTCGTTGGGTGGTTGCCTGGCCGACGATATGGGGCTGGGAAAAACCATACAAACGCTTTGCCTGTTGCAATGGCTGAAAGAACAAAATCGCGGGATAAATATGTTGGTAGTGCCTACCAGTTTGGTTTATAACTGGGAACAGGAAGCTGCAAAATTTACGCCCGCCCTCAAAGTACATGTCCATACCGGAAATCAACGGTCAAGAAATGCCGAAGATTTTAAAGATGTTGATGTCTTGCTCACAAGCTATGGGATTCTTCGGCGCGACAAGCATATTTTGTCGGCTATCCCGTTCAATTACGTGATTCTGGATGAGGCTCAGGCCATCAAAAACCCGCAATCGGACATTACGCAGGTTTGTCTTTCGCTCAGGGCTCGCCGTTTTCTGACATTGACGGGTACGCCGCTCGAAAATTCGCTGACCGATTTATGGTCTCAGGTGCATTTCTTCAATCGCAATATGCTGGGTTCGGCAAGCCATTTTTTGCGTGCCTGCAAGCAAACTGAAAAGCAGGAGTTGTACCGGCAGTTGCTGAAACCGTTCCTGCTTCGTCGGAATAAAACAGAAGTACTTACCGATTTGCCCGAAAAATCAATTATCGTTCAGTGGTGCGATATGAGCGATGAGCAGCAACGCTTCTATCGGGATATACGCAACAGCTACCGCGATAAGTTCCTTGAAAACAAGGATTCTAATGACAAAGTAAATCCGATGATTTTGCTCGAAGGCTTGCTGCGTTTGCGGCAAACAGCAAATCACCCGTTGCTTGCCGAAAAAGAATACACCGAGGACTCCGGAAAATTTGATACCGTTTGCCAGATGCTCGATGAGGTTATTGCACAGGGAGACAAGGTACTTGTATTCAGTTCGTTTGTTGAGCATTTGAAGTTGTATCGGAATTACCTTGATGAACGGCAGATTGGTTATTGTTATCTGGACGGAAGTACGAAAGATCGCAGGGCTGAAGTAGAGCGTTTCCAAAATGACGATAATTCCCAGGTGTTTCTGCTGTCGCTCAAAGCAGGTGGGGTGGGGCTGAACCTTACCCGGGCCAGTTATGTATTTCTGCTCGACCCGTGGTGGAACCCTGCTGCCGAAGCTCAGGCATTTGACCGGGCACACCGTATTGGCCAGCAAAACAAGGTATTTGTCTATAAGTTTATTACCCGGAACACCATTGAAGAAAAGATACTGAAACTGCAGGAAGAAAAACTCCAACTCTTCGATGCCATGATAAATTCGGATAATGAAATTCTGAAACAGTTGGATGTAAATGAAGTGATGAAGTTGATAGAGTAAAATAAGACAGGCTTTCCAATTTGGAAAGCCTGTCTTTCTATAAACTACTGACTAATAGGCATGGTCATCCCCATTTACATCCTCAATGTCAATTCGTTTCTTCTCCATGGCACGCCAGGCAATAAAGATATAAGCCAATACCACCGGAATAAACAATGATACCAACGACATGGCATTCAATGTGAATTCGCTGGAAGATGAATTGAAGATAGTCAATGAACTTTGCAGGTTTGGTGTGGCTGGATAATAAGCTGTGTTATTGTATCCTGCAATCAGCAATAAACTGCAAACCGTCACTACTGTTCCAACACCCGCAAACCAGATTCCTTTCTTGAATTTCGGCGAAATAAATGTTCCAATAACGCCAAAAAGTACAGCCACGACCCCCAACAGGAATAAAACCAATACGATTGGCATCTCAATAAAGTTGGTGAAGTATTTGTATTTTTCCATGGAAACAACACCTGTTGCTGGATCAACCGCAAAACCTTCGGAGAATAATGTCCAGATAACAAAGATCAGGAAGAATACAACAAACGGGATCGCATTATACCAGAGAAATTTGCGGGAACGGGCTTCCAATACTTCGTTGTTCAACCGGTTCACAAAAAACAATAAAGCCAATGATCGGGCAAGGAAGAAAACGGCGATCCCCAGAGTCAGGTTGCGGACCGTGAATAATGCATCCAATCCATGCCACTCGTTACCCCAGGAGCTGATTACCGGAGCAAGTTGTTGGGTGATGTTGGCTTTGTTTACCAGAAAGTCGGAGCCTGTAAAGAAAGTAGCAATGGCAACCCCAATCAGGAATGTGCCCAGCAATCCGTTGGTGAAAAGGAATGACCGATATGTGGCAGCTCCGAATACATTGCCCGGTTTCGATTGGAACTCATAGGAAACGGCCTGGATAATAAAGCAAAACAAAATAGCCATCCAAACCCAGTAGGCGCCACCAAAACTGGTAGAATAAAACAAGGGAAACGAGGCAAAGAACGCGCCGCCAAAAGTTACCAAAGTCGTGAATGTGAATTCCCATTTGCGGCCAAGGGCATTGACCAACAAGCGTTTTTCATCTTCCGTTTTCGATAATGAAAACAACAGGGTTTGACCACCTTGCACAAAGAGTAAGAATGCCAGTATTCCGCCCAACAGCGAAATCAGAAACCACCAGTAATGTTGTAAGAATGAATATGTAATCATAATTGTAATTTTTTTATTTGAATATAGATATTAGAACCAAGAACCAAGACAATTAGATAATTAGCAGGCTTTTATTCCCCAGCCGGTCCTTTTTGGATTTGTTTCAGCATAATCCGTATTTCAGCCACTAATAAGGCGGAGAATAAGGTCAGGAACAGGAAGAATGTGATTTTTACCGAATAAGTGGAGATGTTTGAAACAGCCGCCCTCAACGGTAACACATCCTGAATGGCCCATGGCTGGCGCCCAACTTCGGCTACTGCCCAGCCCAATTCACCTGCAATATAACCCAGCGGGATGCTTAATAGGCTGATCCAAAGCAACCATTTGGTGTTTTGAATTTTACCCGAGTTAAGAAAGAAAAGTTCCACTGCAAATAATACAATGAAAAACATGCCCAGTATAACCATGATATGGAAAGAATAGAATACGGTCGGTACATGCGGAATCATTTCTTCGGCTTTGTCTATATAACCGTATCCGAACTGGGCGTAATTTTCTTTCAGTTTGGCTTTGTGCAGGGTTGCAGCCACTGTGTCTTTTGCTGAAACCGCTTTCTGGTAATCGGCTAAACTCTGAACGGCTTTTTTTCCGCGTGTTTGTTTCTCGGTAAACGATAATGCAACACCGTTTTTAGTCAGGTAACCGCCATCAAGAATGTCTGCAATTCCAGGAACAAAAGCGTTTATGTCGCGATATCCTAACAGAGATAACATGGATGGAATTTCAATTTTGAAAAGGTATGGATTCACCGAGTCGTTATAGACTTTTTTCTCTGGGTTAAGAATCCCAAAAACAACCAGCCCGGCATTGGTCTTGCCTTCGTAAAGGCCTTCCATGGCAGCCAGTTTCATTGGTTGGCGTTGAGTTACGTTGTAAGCCGAACCATCACCGGTAATTGCTAACAGAAGAGTGGAAATTAAACCAAAAATTGCGCCGACTTTCATGCTTTTCAACGCAAAATCGATATCGCGTTTTTTTAATAAATACCAGGCGCTAACGCCGGTAACAAATAAACCACTTAATACCCAACCGGCTAAAACAGTATGGAAGAACTTGTTCAATGCTACCGGCGAAAGTAAAATGCTCCAGAAATCAATCATTTCGTTGCGTACTGTGTCCGGATTAAATTCCATACCTACAGGATATTGCATCCAGGCGTTAGCAACTAAAATCCATAGAGCCGAAATCGTGGCGCCCGTTACCGTGAGCCAGGTGGAGGCTAAGTGGAACTTTTTGCTTACCTTTTTCCATCCGAAAAACATGATAGAAATGAAAGTTGCTTCCATGAAGAAAGCCAGGATAGCTTCGATAGCAAGCGGTGCCCCGAAAATGTCACCCACAAACCAACTGTAGTTAGACCAGTTGGTGCCAAACTCAAATTCCAGGATAATTCCAGTGGCAACCCCAATAGCAAAGTTAACCCCGAAAAGCGTCATCCAGAATTTGGCGGCTTTTTTCCATTCTTCTTTTCCGGTTCTTACGTAAAGCGTCTCCATGATAGACATAATAACACCCAACCCGAGTGTTAAAGGTACGAATAGCCAGTGATACATTGAGGTCATGGCAAATTGTGCCCGGGACCAGTTCACTAATGATGCATCCAGTAATTCCATAATTTTTTCAAGTGTTTAATTATTATCTTAATATTAATGAGAATTTCTTTATTCGTGGTTATTTATGTTTTGTTTTTGGCTCTTGATTCTTTTATCTGTTCGATTTCTGAATTAATTCCTGCCTCACATGATTGGCTTTACTCTGGTCGTTGTCAAAATTGCTGTTAAGGTAATTGGGGAAAAAGAATGTCCGGAGTACCGCAAACATAATAAATAGTTTGATAAGCACAATGAGCCATAGGGTTTTACCTATGGTCATATTTTGAAATCCTTCGCGGTAGAAGTTGTATAAGTTGTGAAAAATTCCTGGTTTTCCCATATTGCCCGTTTGGAGGTTGGTCTAATTTTGATTTTGCGCTACAAAAATATCAATAAATTTGGTATTTTTACAAAAGTGTACTTAATTTTATTAATTTATTTCAAATATAACTTCCTAAGTCTGTTTTTGGGTATAAAAAAACCGTCGAAAGAATTTCTTTCGACGGTCAGTCTATTTTTAATTGTTTTAGTTCCCTATTTCAGAAAGGAATTTGACACGTACCAGGCGCACTTCGGTTTCGCTGAAGTCATCTTCGCCCAACTCATCCAATGCTGCATCAATTTTATCGGTTTCAGCAGAGCTAAAGTAGTCGAAAATTTCGTCAACGTGATCCGGATCCATAACTTCATTCAGGAAGTAATCAATGTTGATTTTAGTTCCCGAGTATACAATAGCTTCGATTTCGTCAAGCAATTCGCTGATGTCAAGTCCTTTAGCCAACGCTATGTCATCAAGTGCAATCTTACGGTCGATAGACTGAATAATAGAAACTTTTAATTTCGATTTGTTGGCTACCGTGCGAACGCGCAAATCTTCAGGCCGGATAATTTCGTTCTCTCTGACGTGTTCTTTAATCAGTTTCAGGAACTCTTCACCGTAACGTTTGGCTTTTCCTGCTCCAACACCCGGAATATTTTGCAATTCGTCCATGGTAATCGGGTAGCTGGTAGCCATAGCTTCGAGCGACGGGTCCTGAAAAATTACGAAAGGCGGAACTTCCAGCTTCTTCGATAACTTTTTGCGTAAATCTTTCAAGATAGAGAACAGAACATCATCGGCTGCACAGGTTCCACCACCGCTTTTTCCACCAACGTTTGTCTCTTCTTCATCATCGTCAAACTCATTGTCTTTTACGATAGGAAATGGCTGCGGTTTTTTCATATAAGCTTTACCTGCCGCAGTTACTTTCAGCAGACCATAGTTCTCGATATCTTTCGACAGAAATCCGGCAATCATAGCCTGGCGAATAACAGCGTGTAGCAACTTTTCGTCTTCGTCGGATGCAGAACTGAAGTTTTCCAGTTCGTCGTGTTGATACGATTTGATATCTGAAGTTTCATTTCCTTTCAGAATATCTACAACATGTTCAGCTTTGAACTTCTCTTTTACAATTAGAATCGTTTCTAATACCAATGACAATAATTCTTGTCCTTCTATAAATTTTCGTGGTTTCATACAATTGTCACAACATCCGCAGTTTTCTTCCATGTACTCTTCTCCAAAATAGTGGAGCAGCAGTTTGCGCCGGCACACGGAAGATTCAGCATAAGCTTGAGTCTCCAATAATAGTTGATTGCCAATTTCCTGCTCGGCAACTGGTTTGCCTTGCATAAATTTGCGTAGTTTATCTAAATCTTTATAAGCGTAAAATGCAATACATTGTCCCTCGCCGCCATCACGACCGCCGCGTCCTGTTTCCTGGTAATAACCTTCCAGGCTCTTCGGCATGTCGTAGTGCAATACGTAACGAACATCGGGTTTGTCAATTCCCATTCCAAAAGCGATGGTTGCCACTATGACTTCCACTTTTTCCATTAGGAACTTATCCTGGTTTTCACTTCTGAGTGCCGAGTCCATGCCGGCATGGTAAGGAAGTGCAGCGATTTTGTTCATTATAAGAGTTTCGGATAATTCCTCCACTTTTTTGCGGCTCAGGCAATAAATAATACCTGATTTTCCTGCTTGAGAACGTATATATTTAATAATGTCTTTGTCGACATTGTTTGTTTTCGGGCGAACCTCGTAATATAAATTGGCACGGTTAAACGACGATTTGAACACCGTTGCGTTCAGCATGCCCAGGTTTTTCTGGATGTCGTGTTGTACCTTTGGCGTAGCCGTAGCCGTAAGCGCTATAAGCGGCGCAACACCAATGTCATTAATAATCGGTCTGATCCGACGGTATTCAGGGCGGAAATCATGTCCCCATTCCGAAATACAGTGGGCTTCATCTACTGCGTAAAATGAAATCTTGAGTTGTTTCAGAAACTCGATGTTTTCTTCTTTAGTCAGCGATTCCGGTGCGACATACAATAACTTTGTTTTCCCTGATAAAATATCTGTTTTCACCTGGTCAATAGCCTGCTTGGTAAGCGAGGAATTAATAAAATGGGCTATCCCATCTTCTTCACTGAAATTGCGCATGGCATCCACCTGATTCTTCATTAAAGCAATCAACGGGGAAATGACAATCGCTGTTCCTTCCATAAGCAAAGAAGGGAGCTGATAACACAAAGACTTTCCTCCCCCTGTCGGCATTAACACGAACGTGTCTTTGCCGTCAAGCACATTTTGAATAATCGCTTCCTGGTTTCCTTTGAAATTGTCGAAACCGAAGTTTTTTTTCAACTGCGTTGCTAAAGCAGATAGTTTGGCCATATTTGTGACTTGTGTAAAAAAATGAATGCGAAAGTAGTATTTATTGTCGAATTAAAAGCACGTAATCAACTATTTTTTTGCTGTTTATTGTGAATAATATCTAATTTGTATTATCTACAGCTATTCTTTTGCCTAACAAAAATATAAACAGATTTTAAATATACAACATGTTTTGAAAAAAAAATCAGGATATTAACCATTTTGATTGATTAACATCCTGATGCTGCGTGCTAAGTATCAGATAATAAATATCTTGCTCTATTTTTGTTAAGCTGTTTTTAACCTATTTATATTTGCCTTCTCAATTTTGCTTTGAGCATACGGTAAAGCTATTGTCAATACTTTCTCATTTTTGGAAGGCATCTCATACATCTCATCCATCATGATTGTTTCTGTTATCGAGCGCAGCCCGCGTGCTCCCAATTTAAATTCAATTGCTTTGTCCACAATATATTCCAAAACTTCTTCTTTGAATATCAATTCAATACCGTCCATGTCGAATAGTTTTGTGTATTGCTTGATAATCGAATTTTTAGGTTCGGTCAGAATGCGTCTCAGGGCGGTCCGGTCCAATGGTTCCAGATAGGTCAGGATAGGCAAACGGCCGATAATTTCCGGGATCAACCCGAATGATTTTAAATCCTGTGGAGCGATATACTGAAGCAGGTTGTGTTTGTCTACCGCTTCGTGCTCTTTGGCTGCATTGTAGCCAACTACACGGGTGTTCAGGCGCGAAGCAATTTTCTTCTCAATTCCGTCGAAAGCGCCACCGCATACGAATAGAATATTCTGGGTGTTAACCGCAATCATTTTCTGATCCGGGTGCTTGCGTCCTCCCTGTGGTGGTACATTTACAACCGCTCCTTCGAGCAGTTTCAGCAGTCCTTGCTGAACGCCTTCGCCGCTTACGTCACGCGTGATACTCGGGTTGTCGCCTTTACGGGCAATTTTATCAATCTCGTCGATGAATACAATGCCGCGTTCCGCAGCTTTTACATCGTAATCGGCCACCTGCAACAGGCGGGTCAGGATACTTTCAATATCTTCACCCACATATCCGGCCTCGGTCAATACGGTTGCATCTACAATGGTAAACGGTACATGAAGCTTTTTTGCAATGGTTTTAGCCAGCAGGGTTTTCCCGGTTCCGGTATAACCAACCATGATGATGTTTGATTTTTCAATCTCAACATCGTCCGATGTGGTTTCTTGCATCAATCGTTTGTAGTGATTGTAAACAGCTACAGAAAGGTACTTTTTTGCTTCGTCCTGACCAATAACGTATTGATCCAGGTATTCTTTTATCTCAACCGGTTTAGGGACCTGGTCTTTTTGGATACCTTGCAGGTTCGATTTTTTTGATGAATTCTCTTTTACAATTTCAGCTGCCTGCACGGCACACTCGTTGCAGATGTGCGCGCCATCCTGCCCCATGATGAAAAAATCAACCTGTGATTCGGGGCGCCCACAGAAGCTGCAATGTTTGGAAGTATTTTTAGCCATGTTTTTTATTCCCCAGCTGGCAGACTTTGTTTGCCAGTACCGGGCTTATTTAATTCGTTTAGTGCCGGTTAGTATAGGGTGGTTTATAAACTATTGACTATAAACTGAACTATAAACCGCCGGCAACCTGCTTATCTCTTGTTATTTCTTTTTCTCGTTGAATAAAACTTTGTCAATCATGCCGTATTCCAACGCTTCTTCAGAAGTCATCCAGTAGTCGCGGTCCGAATCTTTTTCGATGCGCTCGAATGGGTTGTTGGAGTGCTCGGCAATAATGTTGTAAAGTTCTTTTTTTAGTTTTTGGATTTCGCGGGCAGTAATTTCAATGTCCGAAGCCTGTCCTTGTGCGCCACCCATGGGTTGGTGAATCATTACGCGCGAATGTTTCAGTGCCGAACGTTTGCCATGTGCACCTGCCACCAATAATACGGCTCCCATTGAAGCTGCCATTCCGGTGCATATTGTTGCCACATCGGAACTGATGAACTGCATGGTGTCATAAATTCCCAATCCGGCATAAACCGATCCGCCCGGAGTGTTCAGGTAGATTGAGATGTCTTTTCCGGGATCAGCAGAATCCAGGTAAAGCAGCTGTGCCTGAATAACATTGGCGGTGTAATCATCTACCTGTGTTCCAAGGAAAATGATGCGATCCATCATAAGCCGGGAGAAAACATCCATTTGGGTTACGTTCAGTTGACGTTCTTCCAAAATGGAGGGTGAAATATAATTGCTGGTTATGCTGGCATATTTGTCCAATGCCAATCCGTTCATACCAAGGTGTTTGGTTGCGTAATTGCGAAAATCGTTATTGTTCATGTCCTATATGTTTAAAAAGTTTATTTAGTTCTTTGAAAAATCGAAAAAGGCCTTTAACCTTTTCCAAAAAAGAAACAAAGATATAACTATTTTGTTTGATTTTTTAGCAGTTAAAAGCCTTTTCGGCAAAATGAGTGAAAAAACGATTATTTCGCTTCAAACATTTTGTTGAATTCTTCGATTGAAACTTCTTTCGTGTCCAATTTTACTGACTCTTTTATGATGGCGAATACTTTTTCTTCAGCAACCTTGTCGACCATGTTTTTCAAAGTGTCTTCTTTTTTCATCATGTCTTTAGCGTAGTTGGCAATAATTTCATCGTCCATGCCAATCATTCCGTATTGAGCAAACTGGGCTTTAGCTACTTTTTTGGCATATTCTTCAACATCAGCAGCTTCCACTTTGATATCGCTTGCTTTAGCCAGTTTGTCTTTGATTAGATGCCATTTCAGGTCGGCAATCATTTTTGAATAATCTGCTTCCAGTGTTTCAGGAGTCAGGTTTTCGTTGCTCGACAATACCCAGCGTTTCAGGAATGTGTCAGGGAAAGTCAGGCTGTCAAATTTAGCAACCAGCATTTCTTGTGCATCAACGCCGAATTTGTATTCGCTGTCAGATACCAGGCTGTCCTGAATGTTTTCTTTGATTTTAGCGCGGAACTCTTCTTCTGTAGAAACAACGCCTTCGCCATATACTTTATCAAACAATTCCTGATTGATTTCAGATTCGTGGTAGCGGGTGATGCTTTCAATTTTTAATTGGAAATCGGCATCGATCGTTTTAGCTGCATCTTTAGAGATTTTCAGCAATGAGCTGATTTCAGTTTCGTTTTCGAATGCTTTGGCAGGGTTGAAAGTGATAACGTCACCTTTTTTAGCACCAATGAAAAGGGCTTTCTGGGCATCGTCTTTCATATAAGATGCTGTCATAGTTGCATCTTTTACTTTAAGCCCCGACTCATTTACTTTGCCGTTTGCCATTTCAAGCAATTCGCCTTTCAACATATCTTTTTCTTCAACTACTTCTTCCTGGATGTATTTACCATAACGTCCGGTGTAAGACTTAACCTGATTTTCAATCATTTCGTCGCTTACAGCAATAGTGTAGAATTTCACTTTGTCTTTCTTTGACAATTCCACGTCAAACTCAGGTGCAATACCGAGGTCGAATACAAATTCGAAATCTTCCTGGTTATCGAAATCAATAGTTTGTTGCTCGGTTTCGTTTGGAAGAGGTTCGCCAAGTATATTCACGTTGTTCTCGCGAATGTAATTGTACAGGTTGTCCGAAACAAGTTTGTTGATTTCTTCAGCCAATACGGCTCTACCATACATTTTTTTTACCAGGCCAACTGGCACCATGCCTGGACGAAAGCCCGGGATATTTGCTTTTTTGCGATAGTCGCGTAAAGTTTTGTCCACTTTTTCGGCATAATCCACTTTTTCAATGCGTAGCGTTACAATTGCATTGTTTTGATCGAGGTCTTTTCTTACAATGTTCATAATATAATAATAGTGTAATTTTCTGCTATTTATCTTCTCCGTAATGGGGCGCAAAGGTACGAAAAAAAAGAGATACAATCTTCATTTAGAACCAAAAAAAATATTAATGGTTTATATTTTGACTCTCAATGGTTTAAATATTATTCCGGGCCGATTGTCTTTTGGCATAAAAAAGGAGAAACAACCAATAAGCAGGTTGTTTCTCCTTTACTAAATAATTTTGAATTCCATGGATTTAATTTCCGGCTAGAATAAATAAACCAGGTTGACCGAAAAAACCCTGTTTGTTGATTTGGTCGGATATAGCAGTCCAATATTTGATTCAGTGTTTTTTAACCCCTGACTCCAGGTGGCACCCAGCTGTATTTTTTTGAAAAGTTCCAGTCCGGCGCCCAGGTTGTATCCGTAATCCACATGGTCCATAAAAGAACTAAATGTTTCGCTCTGGATATTATTGGATACTTCATCTACTGTTTTTCCGCTTAATGCGTATCCTCCATAGATTCCGGCTGTTCCATAAAATCCGATAAACCCAAGCGTAAACCTGTATCGCAGATTGAAAGGAACTTCCACGTAATTCAGTTCTTTGTAGCCCTCTTTTATAAAGCCTGATATGGATGTGGTGTCGGTAAAAGTGCTTCCCTTTTGCGAAAGCAATGCCCCGATTTCGCAACCAAGTCCTGAGCTTTTCGGCATTGCCTGGTAGGTTAACCCGATTTGGTAACCAGTCAGGTTTTTGGAACTGAATCCATCGGCAATAGCCTGTGGACTGAATGACTTAATTTCATTCGCCATGTTTACGCCGGCCTTAATTCCCAGTTGGGCGAATAAACCTGATGTGCACAATAATAGTGCACCCAGGAATAAATAGTTTTTAATTTTCATCCTCTCAAAAAAATAATATTTGACAATAACTGTTTAAGAACGACTATTATGTATGAATCGTATAAAAAACAGGTTAAAAATCAAATACCTGTATCTGTTTACTTACGTGTCATGCGTTTGCGCTCGTTCTCGTCCAGGTAAATTTTGCGCAGACGAATGCATGTTGGTGTAAGTTCTACGTATTCATCTTCTTTGATATATTCCAATGCTTCTTCAAGACTGAAAACCACTGGTGGAATCAATTTTGCTTTATCATCGGCACCGGAGGCACGCATATTGGTCAGTTTCTTTGGTTTAGTTACGTTTACAACCATGTCTCCTTCTTTCGAGCTTTCGCCCACTACCTGGCCGGCATAAATTTCGTCTTGCGGGAAAACGAAGAAGCGGCCCCGGTCCTGCAATTTGTCTAATGAATATGCAAAAGCAGTACCACCTTCCATGGCAATAATCGAGCCATTTGTACGTTTTTCGATATGTCCTTTGTATGGTTGATATGCTGAAAACCGGTGTGACATGATAGCTTCACCGGCCGATGCGGTCAGAACGCTGTTACGCAATCCGATAATTCCACGTGAAGGAATCATGAATTCCAGTTGGATGCGGTCGTTCATTACTTCCATGCTTAGCATTTCTCCTTTGCGGATAGCTACCATTTCAATAATTTTACCTGAACATTCTTCCGGAAGGTTGATGGTCAGTTGTTCGATAGGCTCGCAGCGTACTCCGTCAATTTCTTTGAAAATTACTTGTGGCTGTCCTACCTGTAATTCGTAACCTTCGCGACGCATGGTTTCGATCAATACCGACAAGTGAAGTACTCCACGTCCGTAAACATTCCAAACGTCCGAATCCGGATTTTTGTCAACGCGCAACGCCAGGTTTTTGTCCAGCTCTTTCATTAAGCGGTCGTGGATATGGCGTGAAGTCACGAATTTTCCTTCTTTACCGAAAAATGGCGAAGTGTTGATGGTGAATACCATACTCATGGTTGGTTCGTCGATAGCAATCGGAACCAGTGGCTCCGGATTCAGCAAGTCGCAAACAGAATCGCCGATTTCGAAACCTTCGATACCTACCAATGCGCAGATATCGCCCGATTTTACTTCGGTAGCACGGGTACGGCCCAATCCGGTGAAAGTATGCAGTTCTTTAATACGTGATTTGATAGCTTTGCCATCGCGTTTTACCAGATTCACATCCATGCCTTCGCGCAAAGTCCCGCGGTGTACGCGACCTACAGCGATACGACCTACGTATGAAGAGTAATCCAATGAAGTGATAAGCATTTGCGGAGTTCCTTCCAGGCAAACCGGTTCAGGAATATATTCGATAATAGCGTCGAGCAGTGGTACGATGCTGTCTGTTTCGTTTTTCCAGTCTTCAGACATCCAACCGTTTTTGGCTGACCCGTAAATAGTGTGGAAATCCAGTTGTTCTTCAGTAGCATCCAGGTTGAACATAAGGTCGAAAACCATTTCGTGAACTTCGTCCGGACGACAGTTTGGTTTGTCCACTTTATTGATAACCACAATAGGTTTCAGTCCGATTTGAAGTGCTTTTTGCAACACAAAACGGGTTTGTGGCATAGGTCCTTCAAAAGCATCAACCAATAGCAATACGCCATCGGCCATGTTTAATACGCGTTCTACTTCACCACCAAAGTCCGAGTGACCCGGAGTGTCGATAATATTGATTTTATATCCAAGGTAATCGATGGATACGTTTTTGGCTAAAATGGTAATACCACGTTCCCGTTCCAGGTCGTTATTATCCATAATTAACTCTCCCGCGTTTTCGTTTTCGCGGAACAAGTGTCCGGCTAATAACATCTTGTCAACCAGTGTAGTTTTCCCGTGGTCAACGTGGGCAATGATAGCAATGTTTCTAATTTTCTGCATGTAACACAATCTTTTTTTTGAGGCTGCAAAGTTAGTCAAAATAATTCAATATCTGTTTTATTTGGCAATACATCTGAATAAGAGGCGTTAAACTCCGAATATTTAAGTTTTTTGTGTGACATTTTTTTGAAGTTAGCTTGAAAAAAGAAGCTAATTTATTGCATAATAGAAAAAAAACAGTACTTTTGCAGTCCAATTTTAGCGTAATCTCTGACAGAATAAGTGAGGTCTGTGAATATTGCGCATAATATTCATTTAAACAAAGAGCAATAATGGACTTAATTAAAGTTGCCGAACAAGCATTTCTTGTTGAAAAAACGCACCCTGAATTTAAAGCCGGTGATACAGTAACTGTAGCATACCGTATTATTGAAGGTAGCAAAGAACGTATCCAGGAATATCGTGGTGACGTTATCAAAATCGTTGGTCACGAAGGCAAAAAACGTTTCACCGTTCGCAAAATCTCCGGAAATGTTGGCGTAGAACGTATTTTCCCATTGGATTCACCATTTATCGAAAGCATTACCGTAAACAAACGTGGTAAAGTTCGTCGCGCTAAATTGTATTATTTACGTGCACTTACCGGTAAAAAAGCAAGAATCAAAGAGCGTCGCGTGTAATCGCAACTTTCTTGGAAGAAATAAAAAAGAGAAATCCGATTGCCGGGTTTCTCTTTTTTTTCTGAATTTTTCTGTGCCGGACGGCAATAAGTCTACTGCAAGTGGGTTTCGCGGTTTGTAACCGCGCTATTAAAGCCGGGTTTCGTGATCTCTATCCGCGTTAATAAAACCAATACCGCGGTTGCAAACCGCGAAACCCGACTCAAATACGGTATTCCTATTTATTGGGATGTTTCTTCAGGGCTAAATAGAATGTTTATAGTAAAGACCTACCAGGTTTTTAAAACCTGGTAGGTCTGAAATTGCGGTAGCCCTGAAAAATCATTTTTACTGCAATTATTCTTTGATAATCTTGCGTCTGATTATTCCCTGTACAGTATTTATTTTTACCAGATAACTTCCGCTACTGAGGTTGCTCATATCGATTGTTTTTACATTGCCGTTGGCTTGTTTTACCAGAACACCGGACAGGTTATAGATTCCGGTATTTTCGATAGTTGCTTCTGAAGATACATTCAGGCTGTTCTTTACCGGATTAGGATAAAGGTTTACCTTCGCAATTTTTGAGGTGTTCAGACCTGTAGTGGCGTATGCAACGCTCATATAGAACAGGTAGTTTGAACCGCTTCCTTTAATAATGGTATGGGCAACTGCAGCAACCGGCAACGTAATTAAACCTGCTAAAGGGGTATAGGTTACATTATCCACTTTTACGGTTCCTGTATACGAACTGCCAAATACGAGTGTCAATGTGCCGGGAGCAGTTGTTGTAAATGCAATATCGGTGCCTGACTCCATTTTTAAACACTGGGTTAAAGCCAGGCCGGCGTAAGATGCAGATCCGTAGCTTGTAGAAAGATTTCCGGTAATGGTGTAGAACGTGCTTGTTTTGCCCGATAAAGTAAAGTTTTGTACCATATCGCCTGTACCTCCACCGCTGGTAGTAACCGTGATAGTTCCCGATCCTGTTGAAGGTGTGCCTGCAGCACCGGAAGTAGTGATGGAGTATGATACGGTAGCCGTTGGTGTCCCCGTGATAGTGATTGTTTTGGCTGTGGCATCTTTTACAAAACCGATTCCTGATGCAGGTAATCCGTTTACCGTTACATTGGTAGCATCGCCGCCCCAGGTGAAAACGATTGCGCTGATGGCAGTTCCACTGGCTACGGTTTGGTTATTGTTTACCGTTGAGTTAAGTGTCTGGCTGCCACCTGTTGAAGAGTCTTCACCTTGTACCGCCACTAAAGCAGTTGTATAATTGGTCAGAGCTGTTTTTAAACCTGCGATTACTGCATACGATGCATCGTCAACCGAATTATTAAATACCCATTTTAAATCACCTCCTTCCACACGTCCGGCGTAGGTCATTAATTTAGTTTTAGCTGTTTCTGGTGCATCAGGAACCAGTGTTTTTACATACAATGCAGTATCGGTATCAAAATTATTGTAAGCATTTGCTCCTTGTTTTGATTTGATCGCGTTGCTAATGACCTGGTCTCTGGTTGTTGCTTCTATGGCATCAAATTCTACAGGATAGCTTGTTGCATTATATGAAACATATCGTGTTTGACCACTCATTATATTATTGTACGATTTAATCGTTCCACCGTCTTCACCAGAAAAAGTTCCGCCATCACCATAAAAAATATCAGTTCCCTGCATGGATGTGAGCATTGGATATTTACAGTTACGGAAGATATTATTCTCGGAAAATATGGAAGAGCCCATGGTTGAACCTATACCATATTTTGCATTACCATCGTAGTAGTTGTTGTAAACGTGTGCCGAATAGTAGCGTACGCGTGGGTGGCGGGAATCCGAATGGTCGAACCAGTTGTGATGATAGGTGATATACAGACCGGTTGTTGTTCCTTCACTCAATCCCAAGAGACTTGCTTTTCCATTGTCCCAGAAGTGATTGTAGGAGAATGTAATATAGGTTGAGTTTTTATTGTCCAATGCTCCATCGCCTTTTACCTGGTCGGCATCACTGCCTGCGTCGCCATAGAACATGTCGCAGTTGTGAAGCCAGATATGATCGTTATCTTGTTGTAATCCAAAATCATCACCTGCGGTACTGTTGCAGTTCATCGAAGCCAGGTTTCGCACTTCAATATTAGAAGCTGCTTTGAGTCGAACACCCCAACCGTTACATACGGCGTCGTTACCAACACCTTCAAAAGTAAGGTAACTTGAAGCGTTGTTTGCATTTTCAATAACAATGTCTTCACCCTCCATAACAGTCATGTCGGTAATATTCCCGATTAAACGGATGATAAACGGACGGGTATCTTTGCCCTTTTTAATAGCGTATAGAATATTTTGCAGTCCAACACAGGGATTCGCGCTGGCGCCGGCAATATTCATTGAAATGGTGTTTTTGGTGTTTTCGGTAATATACAGAATCACAGCGCCATCCTTGGGTGTACCGTCGGCTTTGTAACCACCCGGAACGCGGCCGTCCTCAAAAGCAAAACCATTACGGTCGTGGGCCAATACAGTGATACTGCCTGTAGCAGTGGCTGTTCCTTCAGCTCCCGAGATAACAGGTGCTACTTTAACTGTATATGTTCCGGCAGCAAGTCCCAATACATCGGCGCGGTAATAAGTGCCATAGCTGCGGATAAGCTGGGTGTCGATTTTCCGGTCGGTTATGCCATTGCCACTGTAATATACATTGTAGCTAGTGGCTCCGGCAACCGGCTGCCATTTTACAAAAGCAGATTCAAGCCATCCGGCCGACTCATTGATAGTAAGCGCCTGCGACCATGCCTGAGTCGAGGCAAGTAAGACGATAGCGAAAAGTAGTAGTCGTTTCATCATATTAATTGTGATTTAATAAATTATCAGATTGACTGGTTTGAAAAATTAGAATAGTGCAAAGTTACAGTTCTCAGGCAATAAGCGTGTGGATATTTTGTCTTTTTGTGTGTAAGTTTTGATGGTTTCTTCTTTTGACCGGGGAAACAAGAAAGGAACCATTTTATAATATGGCGCTTATCTCAGGTGTTTTTATCAAGTTTTAAAATCCTATCAATCTATATTTGCAACATGAATTAAGTAGGGAACTTAAAGATATTATTACTTAAATCAATTTATTACTAACCAAAAATGTTTTTATCATGAAGACGAAAAATTACTTTTCTATTTTGAAACGAACAGGACGGCTTTGCCTCCTTTCTGCATCGATGTTTGTCGCAACATCGGTTTTTGCAGCAGACATTACCACCGGTCTGGTTGCGCATTACGATTTTGAAGCTGTTGCGGGAACAACAGTTCCGGATGTGACCGGAAACAGCTGGGCTGCTACTTTAATGGGTGCTCCAGTTGTTGGCAGCGGACAAACCGGTAGCGCCGTTAATTTCCCAACTGCTGCCGATTATATGACATTACCTGCAGGCGTTGTAAGTACATTGTCGGATTTTACCATTTCGACTTGGGTTAATATTTCGACACTGAATACATGGTCACGTATTTTTGACTTTGGAACGGGAACAGCAAATTACATGTTTTTGTGTCCAAGAGCGGCGAGTGCGACGGGTACAGTCCGTTTTGCAGTTAAGAATGGCGGCGGCGAACAGGTAATTAATGGTAAGAGTGCCCTGCCTACAGGTAAATGGGTGCATGTGGCCATAACCTTCGATTGGGATGACGTTGCCGTAAAGGCAGTTGGGAAATTATACGTCGATGGCAATCTGGTAGGAACCAATCCTGCAATGACCATTAATCCTTCCATGCTGCCTTCAACAACCCAAAACTATATAGCAAAATCTCAATATAATGATCCAACTCTGGCCGGCTCTGTTGATGATTTCCGAATTTACAGCAGGGCATTGGGCAGCAGTGATGTGTTGACTTTGGCTGCTATTCCTACAGGGCTTATTACAGAATATGACAACCTGATAGGAACTTCTTTGGTTGCTGGTGGTGATTTGGCAAATGTTACTTCTAATCTGACATTGCCAACAACAACTGCAACCTCTGGAGTAAATATCAGTTGGACTTCAACAATCCCTGCAACTATTGCAATAGATGGTACCGTTACTCAACCCGATAAATACGATGCTACAGTAAAACTAACTGCAACTTTGACCCAAACCATAAACGGAACAACATATACCCTGGCAAAAGATTTTTTAGTGACTGTGAAAGCAAAGAATGTTGCAGCAGAGCAATTGGCTCAGTGGAATTTTTCGACCAGTTCTATTAAAGAAAATAATGGAGCATTCGAAGTATCAGATGCAACTGCCAGTGGTTTTGTTGGTACACTCATGAACGATGCCCGCATCCGGACTATTGGTGGAACTACAAACGGCAAAGTAAATGTATTGGATTTGGGTAATGGAACAGGTTATTTTGATATGGGTACCGAAATAGGAAAGGCTATTTACTCATTGAATAATTACACCATGTGCGCTTTCTTCCGTATTGACGACACAAATACCGATTTGAATTCGAATGGAAACTTTATTTGGAATTTCTCTAACTCAAGCAATGTACCGGTTGATATGAATGGTTATATTATCGGAGGCTTGAAAGCTCAATCACATAATTGTACTTCCAGTTATTGGGCTGTTGGTGACCAGGGAGTCGGGGTAAACAAAAATGCTGCAAAAGGCGGATGGCATCATATGGCATTTACCCAGAATGGAACAATTGGAACAATTTATATCGATGGAACACAAGTGGCTCAAAACACTGCCATGACTAATATCCCTGCAGTAGCTCTGCCAATAGCCGGACGAACCGGTACACTTTACAACTGGTTGGGACGATCATGTTATCCGGGCGATGTGTATCTGAAAAACACCTTACTCTATGATTTTCAGTTACTCAGTGTGCCGCTTACAGGCGATGACCTGATTAGCTATATATCAGTTGCCGACTCTATTTCTAAACTGGATGCTGCTTATCTTGAAAATTCAGATATTATTCTTCCTGAATTAACTGCAGAACAAGCAGCGCTTGATTTAGGCGATTTATCAGCTGTTGTAAATAATATCGCCTTGCCTTCAAAAGGAACACTGGACAATACGGTTTTAATTTCATGGAAATCTACTGATCCGTCAATGATTGCTGCTGATGGTACTGTTACCCGTCCAAATTACTTTGATAAAGCGGCAACCCTAACAGCAACCTTGTCGAAAAACGGACAGAAACTGACTAAAACCTTTACAGCAAATGTGCTGGTCGCTTCCGGAACTCAGTTTAGCAATGATTTATTAGTGAAATATGATTTCTCAACCGTATCGGCCGATTCAATTGTAACGGATGCTGCCGAAAAGCATTTTACCGGAATTGCAAAGAAAGATGCTAAGATTCAATCAATTGGTACTACAACTATGTTCAATATATTGAATTTGGGTGATAGCCTTGGTTATTTTGATATGGGACTTGAAGTAGGAAAAGTGCTTTATAATCTATCTGATTATACGATGAGCTGTTATTACCGTATCAATGAAGCCTATACAAACCTGGCTAAAAACGGAAATTTCCTCTGGAGTTTTTCTAACAGTGCAAACGTAAATACTGATAAAAACGGTTATATTCTCGGTAGTTTGAAAGATCAGAGTTTCAGTATTACTCCGGGTTTTTACACTGCTGCAACAGGAAATCAGACTGTAAGCTTTGCGACACCAGCACTTCAGGGCGGATGGCACAACTTAACCTACACGCAAAGTGGAGAAATTGGAACATTGTACGTTGATGGAATGCCGGTAGCAACAGGTGCAATTACTAATCTTCCTAAAACGTCTCTTCCAAAAGCAGGTTTGTCTGGTACGCTTTACAACTGGTTAGGCCGTTCGTGCTATGCGTCAGATGCCTACTTGCGCAAAACCCTGGTTTATGATTTCAGACTGTATAAAACTGCTTTGACAGATGCTCAAATCCAAACAAATGTGTTGAATGTAGGAACAACTATCGGATTGTTGGATGCTGCCTATGCAGAAAGTTTAAGTGGCGTTAAGTCGATTATTGAATCTCCATACAAAGTGATTTCAGCGGCTGGTGAAATTAAAATCAACGGCCTGAACGGAACTGAAAAAGTCTTAGTATTCGACATTGCAGGTCGTCAGTTAAGAGTAGGGAATGTAAACAGAATTACTACCAATGCAGGTGTTTACTTTGTGAAAGTAGATGACTATGTTGCAAAAGTAATTGTGAAATAATTTTTCGGGATAAGAGCGAGCTTTTAGGGCTCGCTCTTATCCTTTTTTCTTTTAAAATAAACCAATTTAAAATAATACATTATGAACAAAAAAACATTACTCAAGAAAACGAAATTCATCCTTATCGGATGTGGGTTGCTAATTTTTTCAGGCTTAAGCGCTCAAACACTGAAACACTCGTACACCTTTGAAACCGGAACTTATGATTTAACGGCAAAAACTGTTACCGACGTAGCCGGAACAGCACTTGGAAGTCCGGCTAACGGAACTATCAACGGCAGTAACTGGGAAGTGAAAAACGGCTATTTCTACAATCATAACAGTCTTCAGGCAGCAGGTGCCAATATGGGAGCATATATCTCATTTGATGGTACTGCTCTGGCCCTTAATACCTATTCTGCATTAACTATTGAAGCATATATTACTACCAGCAGCGACCAGAACAGTCCGAATAAATGGTCTTGCTTAGCTTATTTTGGAGGAGCGGCAGGAGCAAATAGTTTTATGTTGCAACCAGAAATCAGTGGGCCTAGCACCAAAGCCGGATTAAATAATGCTGTATTTGCTATCGGAACTGAAGCAGGAGCAAAACAAACCCATCATTATGTGGCGGTATTAACTCCTGCAACTGCGAGTGTAGCCGGAAGTGTTGCTTTGTATTACGATGGAGCATTGCTTCAATCAACCGCTTTGGCAGCTAATAATGCAACTTATATGGCTGCTGTTTCAGCTTTAGCTACCACCAATGCCTTTTTGGGTAAAGGTGGTTGGGCCGATGCTCTTTTCACGCAACCTATCCATGAGTTTAATATTTACGATGGAGCAATGGATGCAGCGACTGTAGCTACCCGTTTTGCAACCATGAATTCAAAACTGGCAACGCTTACCGTAAATGTAGGAACGTTTTCGCCTGCTTTTGATGCCAATATATATAATTATGGTGTAATTCTCCCTGTAGGAACTACTTCCCTGACTATTGGTGCAACTCCTGCAAGTACAGCATACAGCGCTGTAGACGGTGCAACTACTTATGATGTTTCAGGTGCCGAATACGGTACCATTACATTGAAAGCAAGTGCAACAGGTGTACCTTATCTGGTCAACTGGAGAAAAGATGTAACTACTCCGGTATTGACACACTCGTATACGTTTGCTGATGGAACAGCAAAAGATATGGTTGGAACAGCCGATGGAACAATTATGGGAGCCGGAGCGATTGCTAATGGAGTGTACACAAGTACTGCCGGAACAAATTTTGCTAGTGGAACCAGTCAATATATTTCGTTGCCTGCCGCATCGCTCGCCATTAACCAATATCCAACGGTTACTTTAGAAGGAACAATCAAAACCTCGGGGGCAAACTTCTTGAGTTATTTTGGAAATCAAACTTTGCAAAATGGTACGGATTATTTGTTTCAGCATACTACCGATTTTGCAGCAAGTTGCAATATCAATCATCAACCGTGGACAGGTGGTTCTGTGGCATCAGGAGCAAATATTGCCAATGGCAAAGCTCACCATGTTGTAGGGATTATGACCATGGACTCTGTTATTGTATATCAAGATGGTGTTTATAAAACAAAAACCGCTTTAAGTAATGTAAATAGGCTGTTTAACATTAGCTCGAATGTTGCCTATCTGGGTCGTTCAGGTTATCCAGGAGATGCAAATATGGTTGGCTCAATAGGCGAATTCAATATCTATAAAGGTCGATTGAGTGCTGAAACCATTGCTTTACGTGCAGCAGCCTATGTAAAAGATGCAACCTTGTCTGCACTTACAGTTTCAGTAGGTTCACTTACTTTTGATCCTGCAACCACCACTTACAATGTGGATGTTCCGGTTGGAACGACCTCTGTAACTGTTGATGCAATTGCCAACAAAGAATTTGCTACCGTTACCGGTGCCGGAGTCATAACTCTTAATCCGGGTGGAATTGCAAGTCTTGTTGTTACTTCAGGAGATGGAAGTACAACAAAAACGTATACAGTAAACTTTGCAACTTCATTAACAACAGATGTTGTTAATGCGAATTCAAAAAACTGGTATGCTTCAGTTCGTAAATCCACATTGATGGTTACTGGAGTTAACCAATATGATGTTTATAGTATTCAAGGGCTTAAAGTAGCTCAGGTTGTTGCGAATTCTTCAAGCAAATTAGTAACACTTAATCAGGGTGTTTATTTAGTAAAAACAGACAAAGGTATTCAAAAGGTAATTGTAAAGTAATTTTTTGATTGTTTAGTTTACAATGAACATTAGTTGGGGAGTTGAGCAATCAATGCCCCGGCTAATTATTCAAATTCTCTGTTTTCAATTTGCATTTCAATGAAAACTTTTGTTTCGTAAGAAAGGTAAAAATCTGAAAGCTTATTTTATTCTCATTAGTTTCAAAGTTCATTTACACCGATATGGGGAAAAATGCTTTCAAAGGTCGATTGGGACTTTGTGAAATATTGGAGAATATGTCATAAAGGTTTCAATCGTTTTTTTTTGAGTTAACCGCTAAGGACAAAGGGGCCAGATAAATTTGCAGAGATGAAATTTCTGCAATTGAATGGTTAGATCAGTTTTCATAACTTAATTAGTTAAATTTCGGTCAATAAAATAGATGTCTCATCTATTCAAATTGAGAGAGATTAATAGTCTCTTATAATGCTCTATAATAAATAAGATTCATTTTGTAAAATGTGGTTTTACTGCCCAATTTTACTTGAATTAATTAATTAAATATCCCAGATTAATTTGTAACCTGCTTTAATCTGAATTAAAATCTAATATTAAAAAATTATGCAATGAAAAAAAATCAACTTCTTACTATTTTCATCTGTCTGCAATTTCTGATTGCAGGTGTATTACAAGCTCAGGATTTTGTACATCCGGGCATTCTTCACAAAGAGTCCGATTTTGCACGTATGCGGCAAAAAGTAGCCGAAAAAGCGGAACCATGGTACACGACATGGAATAATCTGCTTGCCAGCCCGGAATCACAGATAGGATGGGTGGGACCCCGTGCTACTGCCACCGTAATTCGTGGAGGAACAGGTGATAATATTTCTTTGATGTACAGGGATGTGGCTGCAGCTTACCAAAATGCTTTAATTTATAAAATCAGCGGTGACAAGGCACACGGTGACAAAGCTGTGGCAATATTAAATGCATGGGCTTCCATAAATACGCTTGTCTCCGGTAATGCCGACAGGTATCTGGCTTCTGGCTTGAATGGCTACCAGTTTGCCAATGCTGCCGAAATGATGCGTGGTTATCCGGGTTTTGATATAGAGAAATTTAAAAGCTACATGCTGAATGTGTTTTATTATCCCATGAATGAGCGTTTTATTCTTGGTAATTCATGGGGGGCGGCGCATAATGATTCATGGCCTACAAATTACCGTGTCAATTGGGACATTTGTAATATGAATGCAATGCTGGCTATCTCTATACTTTGCGATAACAAAGTAAACTTTTATAAAGCCATAAATTATTGTAAATCAGGAAGTGGAAATGGAAATATAAACAGGGCTGTCAATTTTCTTTATCCGAATAGTCCTGCAACCGGTGCGAACCTCTGGGGACAATGGGAAGAAAGCGGACGTGACCAGGGACATGCAACAGGAGGAATGGGTTTGTATGGGCTGTTTTGCGAAATAGCATGGAATCAGGGCGTTGATGTATATGGTTACGATGACTGCCGTTATCGCAAAGGGGCTGAATATGTAGCCCGTTATAATATAAGTGATTCGGTCAGCGGGCTTTGGAAATACAACGATTTGCCTTTTACTACATATACCTTTCATCAGGGTCCGCTTACCGGTGGCTCTTGGACTACAGAATCGGGCATTAGCAGTTCTGTACGTGGAAAGTATGGATACTGTTGGGAGGCAATTTATAACCATTATGCTAATCGGTTGAATCAACCCGATAAAGTGCAAAGTGTTTATGAGATACTAAAACAACAAGGTTCTGTTATCTGGCCTAGCATTGCTATTCATGCTGATACATACGATACTCCGGGAGGAGAAGGATTAACTTTACATACCGATTCGGGCAGCAGTGTGCTTCCTTGGTTAAATATGGATCTCTGTGCCCGGTCCATTTCCCTGTTGCCGAATTATGGAAAAACCACTTTGGTTGACAGCACACTTACCATAAAAGGTTCAGGTACAGGCATAAATGGTACATCAGATTTCTGTCAGTACACCTTTCAACAACTTTATGATGATGGTGCCATTGTTGTAAAAATGAGTTCATTGGATGAGGTGAATGCATTTTGCCAATCGGGTTTAATGATGCGCGAATCGTTGGAGCAAAATTCAGCCAATGTATTTTTAAGCCTATCGACCGCACGAGGTGCAATCTTTAGTTCACGCGACGTAGCGGGAGGAGCCACATCCATTGTTGCTTCGAATATAAACTTGAAAGCTGTTCCTTGCTGGTTACGTCTTTCGCGTTTGGGGAATCTATTCACTGCATCGGTATCGTCCGATAATATCAACTGGGTGATTGTTGGCAGCAAAACACTTAGTCTAAACCGTAATCTCTATGTGGGCATGGCAGTATCAAGCAATACTCAAAACGCGGTATGTACAGCTGTTTTCGAAAATTCGACATTTACACAGGCAAATATGAATATGAAGCCGATTGTAACGGTCAGTTCGCCTGAAGCCGGCTCAACTTATGCCACTCCCGCTTATGTAACAATTAGCGGCACGGCTTACGATATTGACGGAACGCTAAGCAAGTCGGAGATTTATGTCAATGATAGCTTGGTGTCAACCTCTTTAACTTCTTCTTTTACCTATAGTTTGACCAGGGTTGCCAGCGGAGCGTATTCTGTATATGTGAAGGCTTATGATACACAAGGAGCTGTTCAAACGTCAGATACCTTGAAGTTTGTTGTAAATGCAAAAACGACAGCCATGCCGTGGTATAAATTTGATGAAACACAAGCGGTATCTTATGCTTCTGATGCAAGTGGCAATAATGTGACGGCTACTTTGTATGGAAATCCAGTCTTTGTTGCCGGGAAAATAAACAATGGTATTAAGCTCAATGGAGTGAATAACTATGTAGAAATACCGGATGGTTTGATTGAACGGTTAAGTGATTTTTCAGTCTCGACTTGGGTTAATATGGATTCGGCAGCTACTTGGTCAAGAATTTTTGATTTTGGATCTGGCACGGCGTCAACGATGTATCTGACAGGTGCTAACGGTAGCGGCAAAATGGAGTTTCGCTTGTTAACAGGAATAAGAGGTAGCCAAACTGTTCAAGCATCAGTTGCCTTACCAACAAAAACATGGAACTTCGTGACGGTAACATTGGGCGGAGATACATTGAAAATTTATTTAAATGGCACGTTGGTTGGAAGTGCTGCTGCATTCACCCTGAGACCTTACGATTTGGGTAAAACCACGGCCAATTATATTGGGAAATCACAATATCCGGATCCTTATTTCAAGGGGACAATTGATGATTTCAGACTCTTCAATTATGCCTTAAGCAGTAGTGAAATTGCCGATTTGATGGCACAAGCTACCACACCGCCGGCAATCGTGACCAACTTATCCAGTTCGATATTGACATTGGATGAGCTGAATACGACAGGTTCGTTTACAGTGTCGGGGTTGAATTTGACCAATAATATCATGCTCACCGCACCAACAGGGATAACTGTAAGTCCGACAACGATTGCAAGTAATGCATTGAACACACCAGTAACGGTTACCTACAATGGAACGACTACTCCAATTAACGGGAACATCGTTTTGACAAGTGGCAGTGTTACCCAAAATGTGGCAGTAAATGCAATGACAAATGCTACTTGCTTCGCACCACTTTACCCGACAGGGAATATCATTGTAGATCCAATTTGTAATTCGTACACCACCGATGGTTGGGGAACGAAAGGAATCAATACAGATCCGACCTATGTGTATTGTGGAGACAAGAGCGGAATGATTAACTCTGGATCATATGACAGGGTACTGACCGGCGTTATGAAAATCAATACCAAGTATCGTGTAAAAGCTAAGGTTTGGAAAGTTAGCGGAACAGTCGGAATAGGAGTGTATGGATGGAATGGAACGGCAGCTGATATTTACAAAGAAGTTACCACAGCCGGATCATGGCAGGATGTTGATTTCACATTTACTACCAGTGCTACATTAAAAACGACCGGGCAAGGCGTTTTCTTTAATTCCGGAACCGGATATATCGACAACTGGGAAATGTACGAAGTGCCAAGAATCATTCTTTCGTCATCTTCGTTGACCTATTCGGGAGCAGGAACCAAAAAGGTGGCCGTTACCGGATCTAAACTGACAAGTAATATCTCCATTACTGTGCCTACAGGCTTCACGGTTTCTCCCGCAACGCTTCCATCAACCGCAGCCGGAGATTCTTTATCCATTACGTTTGATGGTGTTACAACTACAAGTGGATACGTGTATTTAACCAGTGGTGAGGCTAAAGACTCAATTCAAATTGCAGCTACGGCATATCCGGCAATCACTACCAGCCCATCAAGCTTGTCGTTTGACGAACTGAATAGGACTGGATCGTTTACCGTTACCGGCGCAAATATTGTAAATGATATCACCATTACAACTCCAACAGGAATAACTGTAAATTCGACAACTATTCCGGCATCGAGGGCTTCCAATGCAACAATATTGGTTACTTATGATGGAACAACGACTCCGGTAAATGGGAATGTTGTTTTGACATCAGGCAGTTTCGTGAAGAATGTAGCAGTAGCAGCTGCCACGAATTCTTCCTGTTTCACGCCTCTTTATCCTACCGGAAATAAGATTGCAGATCCGCATCTGAATAGTTTGTCAACATTTGCAGGCTGGGGAACGAAAAGCATCAATACTGATCCGGCGTATGTATATTGCGGTAGCACAAGTGGAAAAATAACCGGAGCAAGTGCAGGATCTATCGATATTTCATTTCCGGCATTAAAATCCTATACTCGTTACCGAATGAGAGCGATGGTATTGACCATTGGCGGAACATTCAGAATAGGAATGAATAACCTGGGTAGCGGAGTAGCTAATATCGACAGGGTATTCAATACGAATGGCGCGTGGATGGCAGTTGATATTGATTTCACTACGGGTAGCGGTGCAACTTGTAATTTGGCATGGTTTAATAACTATCAATTGACCGGAACAACCGGATATATTGATAATTGGGAATTTTACGAAGTTCCAAAAATCAACCACTCGCCTGCATCGTTGAACTTTGTAGATGCCGGAATCAAGAAAGTGGCTGTTACTGCCAATAATCTGGCAAGTAATATTTCGATTACTGCGCCATCAGGATTTACGGTATCACCATCGACACTTTCGCAAACAGCGGCAGGAGATTCAATCGCCATCGCATTTGATGGTTTAGCAGCTAGAAGTGGTTATGTGTACCTGACCAGCGATGCTGTAAAAGACTCGATTCTGGTGACAGGCATACTAACAAACGCTATCACTTTTCCTGCATTACCCGCTAAATTGGTAGGCGATGTCGATTTTTCACCAGGCGCAACAGCCAGTTCTGGATTAGTGGTCTCGTATACTAGTTCGAACGTAGCTGTAGCAACTATTGTAAATGGCAATATCCATATTGTTGGTGCAGGTACATCTGTTATTACAGCTTCTCAGGCAGGTGATGCAACTTATAATGCAGCTATTGATGTCACTCAAACATTAACAGTCAGTAAAAAGAGCCAAACCATCACTCTTGCTGCATTACCCGCTAAATTGGTAGGCGATGCTGATTTTGCACCGGGCGCAACTGCCAGTTCCGGATTAGCGGTTTCGTATGCCAGTTCGAACGTAGCTGTAGCAACTATTGTAAATGGGGATATTCATATAGTTGGCGCAGGTACAGCTATTATTACAGCTTCTCAGGCAGGTAATGCAACTTATAGTGCGGCTATCGATGCAACTCAAACATTAACAGTGAGTAAAAGAAGCCAAACCATCACTTTTGCTGCATTACCCGCTAACTTGGTAGGCGATGTCGATTTTTCACCAGGCGCAACAGCCAGTTCTGGATTAGCGGTCTCGTATACTAGTTCGAACGTAGCTGTAGCAACTATTGTAAATGGCAATATCCATATTGTTGGTGCAGGAACAACTGTTATTACAGCTTCTCAGGCAGGCGATGCAAGTTATAATGCTGCGGCAGATATGACTCAAACTCTTACAGTAACAGCTTCTGTAAACTATAAAATTAAAAACCGATCAACCTCGCTGTATATCGATGGAATGGGGCGTACCGTCAATGGTAATGCCACCGGGCAATGGAGTAGTAGTACGAGTAGCAATCAGAATTGGATTATCGAAACCGTTGGTAGCTATGTGAAATTGAAAAATGTTGCTACGGGTCTCTATATTGATGGCATGGGGCTGACTACAAGTGGTTCGACCGCAGCGCAGTGGAGCAGTAGTACCAGTCCTAATCAACAATGGCTACAGGTAATATCAAGTGGATATACTAAATTTAAAAACAGAGCCACCGGTTTGTATCTCGATGGTATGGGACTGACTGCGAACGGTTCAAATCTGGGTCAAAAGAGCCTTAGTACTAACAAAAGCCAGCAATGGGTGCTAACTCAGAATATTGCATTGGTAAAAAAACAACCAACAATTATTCCGGATGAAGTACAATCGGAGATTGAGATATATCCAAATCTTGTTCAAACCGAGCTTATTATTTCTTCAAACGGTTCGAAATATATTCAGGTAGAGTTATATAACCTTTTGGGAAAATTGGTAAAGTCCGAAAAATTTGCAGGCGATAATATGTCAGTTAATTTAGATGCTCTTGCATCAGGTATTTATATTGTAAAAGTAAACGCCGGACTAAAAAGCATGTCAAAAAATATTATTAAAAAATAATACGTAAAATGGCAATTTTCAAATAAGTTGAAAGCCCGATGCTAAATCAATAAAACATTTAAATTATTGCATGGGTTTCAACTCCTGAAATTGCATTAATTACCTCCTATCAACAACAATTGATTGCTGTTGATAGGAGTTTTATTCAATAAATGGGCTCATTTTATAATTTGGTGCTAATATCATATAATATCTTGAAAGCATAAATGTATTCTCACCTATATTTGTACCATAATTATAATCTGAGAAACTAAAACAGATCAATATTTTTTTACATCCTGAATAATACAAAGAGATTAAAAAACTCGGAAAATGAAAACCATGAAAACTCCAAAATTTCTCTCGATTCTACTACTATCTTTATTTTGCACTGCCGGCATTCTACGGGCACAAACATTTGAACACCCGGGTGTTTTTAACCGGGAAGATGACTTTGCGCGTATGCGCCAGAAAATTGCCGAAAAAGCTGAGCCCTGGTATACTACCTGGAATCATCTGTTAGCAAGTCCTGAAGCTCAGACTAGCTGGGTCGGTCCTCGTGCCGTTGCTACAGTAATCAGAGGAGGAGCAGGGGATAATATCAGCTTATTGTACCGCGATGTAGCTGCTGCTTATCAAAATGCATTGATTTATAAAATTAATGGTGATAAAGCGCATGGTGACAAAGCTGTTCAGATATTGAATGCATGGGCATCCATCAACACTGCTGTATCGGGCAATGCCGACAGGTATTTGGCTGCGGGTTTGGATGGCTATCAGTTTGCCAATGCCGGTGAGTTGATGCGCGGTTATCCGGGTTTTGATTTTGAAAAGTTCAAAAATTACATGCTAAACGTGTTTTTCTATCCCCTGAACGAACGCTTTCTGATTGGCAATGCTTGGGGAGCACCGCATAATGATGCTTGTGCTACCAACTATCGTGTCAACTGGGATATTTGCAATATGAATGCCATGATGGGAATTTCCATCTTAGCCGATCATAAAACCGGTTTCGACGAAGCTTTAAATTACTGTAAATCGGGAGATGGAACTGGAAATATAACCAGAGCTGTTCCATACCTTCATCCCAATTATCCTACTACAGGGGCAAATATTGTTGGTCAATGGGAAGAAAGCGGACGCGACCAAGGTCATGCTGTTGGTGGAATGAGTCTTTATGGGTTATTTTGCGAAATTGCATGGAATCAGGGCGTAGATATATACAGTTATGATAGCCACCGTTTTAGAAAAGGAGCTGAATATATAGCCCGTTATAATCTGGGTGATTCTGTTTCCGGACAATGGAAATATGATAATTTACCTTATACTTCCTATTCCCGCATGATGGGTACAAACTGTTCATGGTATACCGAATCGGTACTTGGGGCAGCTACACGTGGTAAATTGGGAGCCAGTTGGGAATTGATTTACAACCATTATGCCCGTCGGTTGAATCAAGGTGATAAAGTAGTAGGTTTGTACCAAATGTTGCAACAGCAACAAGGGTGGTCAAGAAGTTGGCCAACCTTAAATATACATGCCGATACGTATGATGCTCCGGGTGGTGGTGGATTGACATTTGCCACCGATTCAGGTAGTTACATACTTCCATGGCGCAAAATGGATATAAGTACTCGCTCTATTGCCAAATTGCCTTATTATGGCAATACCACATTGACAGATAGTACACTCACATCTACAGGCTCGGGTTCAGGAATTAAAGGTACAGCGGATAACTGTCAGTTTGCTTTCCAGAAATTAGTTGATGATGGCTCTATAATTACACAGATAAGTTCTTTGACAGAAGTAAATGCACTTTGCCAGGCAGGACTTATGATTCGTGAAAATCTGGAGCAAAATGCATCCAATGTTTTTATCAGTTTATCAGCTGCACAGGGTGTAGTCCTCAGTAGTCGCGATAGCATTGGTAAAACAACTTCAACTATAGCAACCAATGCAACTATAAATACTTTCCCTTGTTGGTTACAATTGTCACGTTCAGGAAACACTTTCACGGCGTCGGTATCGTCAGATCGTGTAAACTGGACAATCTTAGGTAGTAAGACAATTAAAATGGCTAGGTTGGCTTTTGCCGGTGTTGCGGTTTCGAGTAGCAATATTAATGCTACTTGTACTGCTGTGTTTAATAAAACAAAGATGATACAGGGTAATATTCGCCCTGTTGTAAAAATGACTTCACTTTTGGCGGGAGCAACGCCCTATGTAACTCCGGCTAATGTGAAAATTACAGGTACGGCTTACGATATCGATGGATTACTGGATAAAGCAGAAGTTTATGTGAATGGGACTTTAGACTATACAACTAAAATATCGCCATTTACGTATAACTTATCCGGACAGACCGAAGGTAACTATTTGGTTTATGTAAAAGCCTATGACAAACAAGGGGCAACAACCACTTCGGATACACTGAAATATATCGTAAATCCGGTAACCACCAAGTTGCCCTGGTATAAATTTGACGAAACTAAAACCGGTTATTTTGCCTATGATGCCAGTGGGAATTCTATGACTGCTTATGTGTATGGGAGTGCCGTTCCTGCTGCAACCGGGAAAAATAATTACTGTCTTAAATTGGATGGAGTAAATGATTATGTAAAGATTCCTAATGGAGCTATCGAGCGATTGAGCGAATTTACCATTTCTACATGGGTTTATGCTGATACACTTGCGACTCAGGCTAGAATTTTTGATTTTGGCTCAAGTACAAGTGCATATATGTTTTTGTCTGCAGCAAATGGTACCGGTAAAATTGCATTTGAGTTCAAAAATCCGAATGGTACTACACAAACAGTAGCATCATCAACTTCATTACCGGTTAAAACATGGTGTTTTGTTACAGTGACGCTGGGTGCTACTAATAAAGTTTGCATCTACCTGAATGGTGTCCTTGTAGGCACGGGTCTTTCTTTCACTAACAGACCCTATGATTTGGGTGCAACAACGGCAAACTATATTGGTAAATCCCAATGGGCTTCAGATCCATTTTTTAAAGGATATATAGATGATTTCAGATTTTATAATTATGCCATGACCATCGACCAGGTAAAGGCGGCAATGATACCAACGGCAATTGATGATGTAAAAGCCAATCCACAGATGTTCTACCCCAATCCGGCAAAAGGTGAAATTCATTTTGCAAATGCAGAAAACTCAGTGTTGCGGATTTATGACTCCATGGGTAGGCTGACGTTACAACAGCAAATCACTTCATCAAATCAATCGGTTGATATAAGCAGGTTAACACAAGGTGTTTATATCGTAAAATCAACAGATAAATATTCGAATCAACAGCAGAATAGATTGATTGTGAGGTAGATGTCGTTTTTCAATCATTAAATTTTACAACGGTTTCAGCGCTAGGTTGAACTGTTGTTAAAAAGTCTTCTCCCTTTTTTTAGGGAATAATAAATTCTTAAGGTATGCAAAGAGCTTTCGTTGTAGTGTTGTTTTTTTGTTTTATTCTCGGTTTAAATGCCCAAATTATTGTCACGTATCCGGTTAGTGATAGTATCCAGCACAACAACGATTATTCGGTAAAAGTGCGGATTCCGGGCGGAGCATGGAAAGATTTGTATGAGTATGAAGTGCTGGTTGATGCGCACAAAGTGCAGAAATCGTCGATGGTTAATTTTGAATTTGATGGAACGGTGGAAATAGCTGTTAGCAGCAACACTCAAAAAATAAAATCGGTACGGATACGGCCTTTGTCGTACAATATCCCCCATAAAATAAAGGGAAATACTATACATTTTTTTATGAATAAGCCTGCGGATATTTCGGTAGAAGTAAATGGCGATATTTTTCATAACCTGCATGTTTTTGCTAATGAATTGGAAACAAATAAACCCAATCCGGCTGATACCAATGTTGTATATATGAATTCGGGCGTACATAAAATCGACAGCCTGTATCTGCAAAGCAATAAAAGCTTGTATTTGGCTGCCGGTGCTGTGCTTATGGGTAAAGTCATTTGCAACAAGGTCAATAACGTGAAAATATATGGCAGGGGCATTTTGTATCAAGGGCAACGGGGTATTGAGATTACAAATTCTTCTAATGTCACAATTGAAGATATGGTTTTTATAAATCCTACGCATTATACCATTTTTGGAGGACAATCAACCGGTTTGAAAATAAAGGGAATACGCTCGTTTAGTGCCAAAGGTTGGGGTGATGGTATTGATTTGATGAGTTGCTCCGATGTGTTGGTTGACCGTGTTTTTATGCGTAATTCTGATGATTGTATTGCTTTGTACGGCCATAGGTGGGAGTATTATGGCGATTGCCGGAATGTGACCGTACAAAATTCCACGTTATGGGCAGATGTAGCTCACCCCATAAATATAGGAACACATGGGAATTCGGAGTCCGGAAAATCGGAAGTGCTTGAGAATCTCGTTTTTCAAAATATTGATATTTTGAATCATGATGAACCTCAAATTAATTATCAGGGCTGCATGGCTATCAATGTATCGGATGAAAACCTGGCGCGCAATATTCTTTTTGAGAACATTCGGGTGGAAGATTTCCAACAAGGGCAGCTTTTCAATTTACGGGTGACCTTTAATAAAAAATATGCTTTAGCGCCTGGTCGTGGGATTGAAAATGTGTTGTTTAAGAATGTGACTTATACAGGAAAAAATACAAATATATCCATTCTGGAAGGGTATTCTGCCGACCGTGGAATTAAAAATATTGTATTCGAGAATCTGGTGATTAACGGCAGGGAAATTTCAAGTAAAATGATTAAACCAGGGCATATGAAATTCTCAGATTTTGCAAAAGTATATGAGGGGTTATTTGTGAATAGCGTAGAATATAAAAGTTCTGCCCCCGAAATGGTTGACAATAAATAGTAGCATCTAATCTTAAAACAGTATTCAAATGTTACCAGACAATAGATATAACTTTTCGAACCTCCCTGTGCTAAAAAGAAATAAGGACTCACGGTTTGTCAGGGAAAGCTTTGGTACTGATACACTGGTTTCGGTTAAGCTATCTGCATTGATAAATAACAAATCAGATATAGCCGATTGCAGAAATGAAGAAAAGAAACTTCTTGACAACGTAATGAGTATCATTCAAAAGAGAATATCAGATGGTTCTTTTGATTTCATGCAGTTTGCTGTTGAAATGAAAGTTTCGAAATCCACTTTGCAACGGAAGGTTAATTTGCTTACCGGATTAAGTCCAACTAAACTAATCCACTCTTTTCGAATTGAAATAGCCATACAATTGCTGTCTGATTTTTCGTTGAATATCTCTGAAGTCGCTTATAGAGCCGGATTTAATGATCCGAGGTATTTTAGCCGTTGTTTTAAAAATGAAGTTGGTTTATCACCCAAAGACTATCGGGAATCTATCAAACCAAAGTCTGTTTCCGGTGATAATCAAAGCAGCGATGACCTTTTTTTAGAAAAAGCGCTTGAGAAGCTGGAGACGAAAATGTCGGATGGAAATTTATCTTTCGATCAGTTTGCCAGTGAAATGAATGTGTCAAAAGCATCGTTGTACCGCAAACTGAAATCGGTTGCAGGATTATCTCCTTGCGAGTTCATTCGTTCGGTAAGAATAAAACGCTCGGCTCAATTACTTGCGAAACATACCAATATCTCCGAAGTGGCTTTTGCTGTTGGATTCAACGATTCGAAGTACTTTAGCCGCTGTTTTAAAAGTGAATTTGGTGTTACACCAACCCAATATCAATTATTATCGCCAAGTGCCTAGAATTAGTAAATATTATCAAGAATTCGCCATTTCCGTGAATTAAGTTGAATATCTTTCATCGAATATCACTATCGGTCAATTAAATAATATATTTTTTTCAATGAAAAATGCATTTTTTCTTTCAATCTTGTTATTACAAAGCTTTTTTCTATCATCTCAAAACACTCCTGTGAAAATTACTATCCATCGTAATCAGGAAGGTTCAAAAATCAATAAGGAAATATACGGCCAGTTTGCAGAGCATCTCGGTACATGTATTTATGGGGGAATCTGGGTGGGCGAACAATCCAAAATTCCAAATATTAAAGGTTATCGAAAAGATGTTTTTCAAGCACTGAATGAACTTCAAATCCCCGTGTTACGTTGGCCGGGAGGTTGTTTCGCAGATGAATATCACTGGACAGACGGAATAGGACCAAAAGCTAAACGCCCGAAAATGGTAAATAACAACTGGGGAGGTGTAGTGGAAGATAACAGTTTTGGTACACATGAGTTTCTGAACCTGTGTGAAATGCTGGGTTGTGAGCCATATGTTAGTGGAAATGTAGGAAGCGGTACGGTAGAAGAACTAGCAAAATGGGTGGAATATATGACCTCTGATGGAGATAGTCCAATGGCTAATCTGCGTCGTCAAAACGGGCGTGAAAAGTATTGGAGAGTGAAATATTTGGGTGTGGGAAACGAGAGTTGGGGTTGTGGAGGAAGTATGACTCCGGAGTATTATTCAGATCTTTTCCGTCGTTATTCTACTTATTGTAGAGAATTTGACGGTAATAAACTGTATAAAATAGCTTGTGGAGCAGGCGATTATGATTATAATTGGACCGAAGTATTGATGAAAAATGTAGGGACACGCATGAAAGGTCTTTCACTTCATTATTATACCATCAAGAGTTGGAGCGATAAAGGATCTGCCACCAATTTCGACACGTACGAATACCTCCGGACAATGGCTAAATGTATTGAAATAGAAGATGTGATTATAAAGCATATATCCATTATGGATAAATATGACCCGAACAATAAAGTAGGGCTATTGGTCGACGAATGGGGAACCTGGTTTAATCAGGAACCTGGCACCCACCTAGGTTTTTTATACCAACAAAATACTATGCGTGATGCATTTGTAGCAGCTCAAACATTAAACATCTTCAATAAGTATTCACAACGAGTGAAAATGGCCAACATTGCCCAAGTGGTGAATGTGCTTCAGGCTATGATTCTGACCGACAGTACAAGAATGATTCTTACACCAACGTATTACGTTTTTAAAATGTACAAAGATCACATGGATGCAATTAATATCCCATTGGAAGTTCAGTGTAATCAATTGGCATGGAAAGACAAAACGATTCCCGTAGTCAGTGCTTCGGTTTCAAAAAATATTGCTGGTAAAATATTGATTACACTGGCCAATATTGATCCGAACAACAATCAGAATGTAGATATTGATTTTCCAGCTTTGAAATCGGCAAAAATTACTGGAACTATTCTAACGGCCAAAGGAATTGATTCGTACAATACTTTTGAAAACCCAAATGAAGTTGTTCCTGCTATTTTCAAGGAGGCCAAGATTACAAGAACAGGGATCTCAGTATTGCTCCCTGCAAAATCAATTGTATCTTTGGAATTGTAAAATACGTTTTTTACACTTTAATACTATAATAGGTTCAGAAGTTATATTAAAATTAATTTTAGAATTAAAATCTTTTCAAAATCAAAATAATACATGAATAATTTAAGGTTGAAGAATTTCATATTGTTAACTTTTATCGCATCTATTGCAGTTGCAAAAAGTACAACTGTTGACCCTAGTTTACAAGCCGCAGTCAATGCAATTGTTATCCCAAATGCAACTGAAATCCGCGGTAATATAACACTGCCTCTTTCAACATCAACAGGGGTTACTTTTACATGGTCGTCGGATAATGAGAGTGTCATCAGATCCAGCGAAAGTGCCGGGTATGTTGGCTATGCTAATATGCCCGGTGGCGTTGTGACCCGTCAGGATGTGGATGTAGTAGTAACCCTGACTGTAACAGGACAAAAAGATGGAAATACAGCCACACGGACAATTCCTGTTACTGTAAAAGCAAAAAACGCGCAGAAACAAAATGTAGGCTATTTGTATGCTTATTTCAGTGGTGATGAAACGCGTCTGGATGATCAACAAATCTATTTTGCAATCAGTAAAGATGGAGTGATCTGGAGTGATTTGAATGAGAACAATCCTGTTTTAAAATCTGTTTTGGGCGATTTAGGCGTTCGTGACCCCTATATTATTCGTTCATCGGAAGGAGATAAGTTTTTCTTAGTGGCAACTGATTTAGACATTCGCGCAAGCAAATATGGCGGAAATTGGGGAAATATGTCGACAAAAGGCAGCACTTCGCTGATGATTTGGGAGTCGAAAGATTTGGTAAACTGGTCTGCACAGCGCATGGTAGATGTCTCCAGCTTTATCGGAGCAGGTGATACATGGGCGCCAGAAGCGATTTATGATGAAAAAACAGGTGAATATATTGTATTCTGGTCGAGCCGTGTAAGTACGGATAGCTATGCCAAACACCGTATTTATGTCTCTAAAACCCGCGATTTTTATACATTTACGAAACCTGCTGTTTATGTAGAGGGTACAAGTGGTGTAATTGATGCAGATATGTTTAAACTAGGCAATACTTATTACCGGTTAATAAAGGATGAGGCAGGCAGTAATGTGTATCTTTCAAAAAGCACTTCACTATTGGACTATACCAACACAATTGGTCTGGGGAACTCATTTGTTCGTATTACGAATTCGGAGCTGGAAGGATATACGGGAGGATATGAAGGTCCGACTATGTTTCAATATATCAATCAAAATAAGTGGTGTGCGTTAGTTGACGAATATGTAAATCCCAAGCGGGGTTATATACCTTTTGTATCTTCTGATATATCGGCTACAAATAGTCTTCATTTATTGGCTGATGGAACTTATCTAATGCCAACTGGAGCTAAGCACGGAACTGTTATTCCAATCAACCAACAGGAGTATGATGCGTTAACTGCAAAATGGGCTGTGCCTGATCCACAAAATGACGGAGACAAAACGATTGTCCTTAAATACGATTTTAATGAAACGCTGGCTAACAAAACAGTGGTTGATAAAAGTGGGTCAGGGTATAATGCTACCTTATATGGAACAGCTACTTATACGACAGACGCTACGAAAGGGCAGGTGTTGTATCTGGACGGAACGACCGGGTGCTATTTGAATTTTCCCCAAGGAGTTTTCGATGGTCGTGACAGTATGACCATTTCGATGGACTTACGCCCCGAGAGTGATGTTGCTAATCATTTTACTTTAGGGATAGGGAAAAATAACTACAAATATATGTTTTTACGTGCCCGGACTACTGAAATAAGAAATGCCATAACGACATTAAGCTACGGAAAAGAGAGGGCCGTTTCGTCAACCGGGTCATTTAAAAGTACATGGATTAATGTCAAGATTGTAATGGAGGGACATAAAATGTCACTTTATCTGAATAACAAACTGATTCAAAGTAACAGTTATGTGCGATCGATCAAAGACCTTGGAACCAATCTTCTTGCTTATTTAGGTAAATCGTTTTATAGTGGCGACTCTTATTTTAAAGGATACTTCGATAATGTAACTGTTTATAACCATGCACTGTCAGCGAGTGAAATTACCGCCCTGACTTCAGGCGTGAGAAATATAAAGAAGGACCTAATCAGGCTATCACTAAATCCTACTAATAAGCTGTTGAAAGTTCTTGTGTTGGAAAGTTCTACTAAAAATTCTGTTTTACAGATCTATAATTCAACTGGTAATCTTTTGTTTACAAAAGAATTAGCTGCATCTCAGAATCTATTTTTATATAGTATGAATCACCTCTCCTCTGGTGTGTACTTGGTGAAGTTTGAGCGTGGAAATGAAATGATTACTGAACGGTTTATTATTTAAACTGTAAAAAAACTAACTCGGAATAAAAAATGAAGTTTAAACAATTCATAGTAATCTTAACTGTTCTATTGACAGTTGTCGGACAAAGTACAATTGCTCAAAGCTATCCCAAAGTAATACTTCGTGGTGATTATCCCGATCCCTCCATTGTCCGTGATGGTGAGGATTATTATATGACACATTCACCATTTGTCTATTCTCCTGGTTTTCTTATCTGGCATTCGAAAGACCTTATTCACTGGGAACCTATTTGTCGTGCACTGATTGGTCATACCGGTTCGGCAATGGCTCCTGATTTGGTAAAGTATAACAATAAATATTACATTTATTATCCCGCAGCAGGAACTAACTGGGTAATTTATGCAGACAATATTTATGGCCCATGGAGCAAGCCAAAAGACTTGAAAACACCCAACATTGATCCCGGACATTCAGTCGGTGAGGATGGGAAACGTTACTTGCACACTTCTGCCGGACATGTTATTCAATTAGCCGATGATGGACTTTCTGTTATTGGAGATGTAAAACAGATATATTCAGGTTGGGACTATCCTTCAGACTGGATAACGGAAGGCAAGTTTCTAGAGTCTCCTAAAATTGTAAAACGAGGTGACTATTTTTATATGACTACTGCCGAAGGTGGTACAGCCGGACCGCCTACCAGCCATATGGTGGTGTCGGCCCGCTCCAAAAGTATATTCGGTCCATGGGAGAATTCACCATACAATCCGATAATTCATACTTACAGTGATGATGACCGTTGGTGGTCGAAAGGACACGGCACTATCATTGACGATGTTAACGGCAACTGGTGGATGGTGTATCATGCCTACGAAAACGGTGCTTATCCATTGGGTAGACAAACTTTATTACAACCCATTAAGTGGACTAATGACGGATGGTTTTATGCAGAAGAGAAAGCAAAACCAATCGAACCGAAAGGAGACCCGGTAAAACACGGTATGGAACTGTCGGATAATTTCAAAGCTAAAACACTTGGACTACAATGGACAACATGGCTTAACTATGATGCTAAAAATGTAGTTTTGAAAAACAACAGTCTTTATTTGAAAAGTAAAGGGGTAGATCCGAAAGATGCTCAATTGATGCTAACTACTGCAACTGATAAGAACTATGAAATTCAGGTAGAGCTTACTGTTGGCAAAGGTGCTATTGGTGGATTGCTTTTGTTTTACAACGAAACAGCATTCGCCGGTGTGAGTTCTGATGGCAAGCAGTTTAATATTTATCTTAGTGCCGACAAGCAAATAACTCAACCGAATAAGTATGGAAATAACTTTTTACTGAAGATTGTAAATACGAAAAATAGCTGTAATGTTCTGGTCAGTAAGAATCAGAAAAACTGGGATACTATTTGTACCGGGCTAGATGTTTCGGAAATGCACCATAATAAATATCACGGATTCTATGCTTTACGTCCTGGGCTTATGTCTGCCGGCAAGGGCACAGTGAAATTCAACGATTTTGTATACCAGCCGCAGCAGCTAAATCTGGAAGATGTAAGCGATAAGGTTTCGTTGCCCGAAAGACTGAAACACGGTTCGGTTGTAAGTGTTCCGATGGATGTAATTGATGATTTGATTTTTGATCAGAAAGCCGCTGAAAAAGAGGATAAAATGCAGGCTTATAAAGGTGGTGTAATTGTCCCGAAACCTGTATTTCGCGATCCGGTGTATGATGGAGCTGCCGACCCTGTTGTGATATGGAATCCATTGGTGAAAAAATAACCCGGAAGTGCATTAACTGCTGAATTTGTGCTCTATATTGACAAAATTGTAGTGACTTTATTGATTTGGTTTGCTTATTTTTGTTACTTAAATTTCATTTGCATGAAGATATCCAAAATTGTCGGACGTTAAACTGCTAGAATGAAAACCTTATAGTTTCTGAAATTAAACATATTACTTAACCGGATTACACTCTACTATTCTCAATGAAACTATCAAAAACACTAGCCGTACTCTTATTTCTCTCACTTACTGTTTTGGTTGAAGCACAACCAGCTGTTTTTCCCGATAAACTCACCTGTGATTCGTGGACAAACCCTCAGGGGATTGATGTTCCTGATCCGGTTCTGAGCTGGACAATCAACAACAAAAGCTCACAACGAAATATTCGGCAAACAGCTTATCAGATTTTGGTAGCTTCGTCACCCGAAAAGCTGCTGGCAGGTCTGGGCGATGTATGGAACTCAGGCAAAGTTAAATCCGACCGCATGGGGCAAATCTCATATAATGGAAAAGCCCTGCAATCTGCTGTAAAATATTGGTGGAAAGTGAAAATATGGGATGCAAAGGGTAAGGAGACGGCATGGAGTGAACCGGCTGACTGGACGATGGGGATGCTTAGTGTGAGCGATTGGAAAGCCCAATGGATTACGGCTGCGGGAGCAGAAAAATATGCGCATCAATATAAATCGGCTAAGAGTGATTTTAATGTGAGACGTGAATTGCCTGAGTTTCGCACTTTTGGACCAAAATCTACCGACCGGAATTTCTCGTCGATGTTGCTGCGCAAAGAATTCACTTCCGAGTCCGGGTTAAAAAGAGCCGTGATACATGTCAGTGGTTTGGGTCAATATGAGCTATACATCAATGGCAGCAAAACTGGTGACTATCTGCTCGCGCCGGGTTGGTCATTTTACCCCAAAACAGTGTTGTACGATACCTACGATGTGACGAATCAAATAAAGGCTGGAGCCAATGCCATCGGGTTGATACTCGGAAACAGCATGTACAATATTCAGCCTGATTCAGTGCGCTATGTCAAGTTTCTGGGAACATTTGGCCCATTGAAAGCTATTGTGCAATTGCAACTGGAGTACGAAAACGGCACTTTGCAAATCCTGGGTTCGAATAAAAGCTGGCAAGTGAACACAGGTCCTGTAACGTATTCGAATTTTTACGGTGGAGAAGATTTTGATGCACGTCTTTTGCCTGACGGTTGGAATCAGGCCAGCCTGAAAGTTGATGACCGTTGGAGCCAAGCTGTTGAGTGCTCTGGTCCGGGTGGAGAATTGAAAGGGTTGTCGGGTGCAGCTGCGCCGGTCAAAGCCATTGAAACACTAGATCCGATAAAAGTGACACAGCTAAAACCCAATCTGTGGGTATACGATTTGGGTCAAAATACATCTATAATGCCCGAAATCAGGGTGAAAGGAACTACAGGAGCTTCAGTGCGTATTATTCCGGCAGAATTGTTGAAAGCAGATGGAACAGTGGATCGTACTTCGGCAACACAAGATGGAGTTCGTCCGGCTTGGTGGCAATATACCATTTCGCAGACTAATCAATCTGAACACTGGATTCCGCAGTTTTTCTATCAGGGCGGGCGGTACCTGCAGGTGGAGCTTTTCCCGGCAAAAGGTGACAGCATTTTACCAACTGTAGAACTGCTCAAAGGCTTAGTGGTTCATTCCTCAGCAGAGCCTATCGGAACTTTTTCATGCTCCAACGAGCTGTTCAATAAAATTTATCAATTGGTTCGCTGGGCACAACGCAGCAACATGATGTCGATACTGACCGACTGTCCTCAACGCGAAAAACAGGGCTGGCTGGAGCAATATCACCTCAACGGGCCATCACTCCGATACAACTTCAATTTATCGACCAACTTCCGCAAAGCCATGAACGATATGGCCGATTGCCAGTTAAGCAACGGGTTGATACCCAACATTGCACCTGAGTTCTTTATTGTTACTCCCGATATTAATAATGGCTTCCGGAACTCCCCCGAATGGGGAAGTGCATTTATAATTGTGCCGTGGCAACAATATCTTTTCACGGGCGATGTTTCATTGCTTAGCCGGTATTATGACCAAATGAAACGCTATGTCGCTTTCCTCGATGCTTCTTCAAAAAACAATATTATCAGTGCGGGACTAGGTGATTGGTACGATATTGGACCCAAACCGGCCTGGGGTTCGCAGCTTACGCCCGTGTCATTTACCGCTACGGCTATTTTCTTCTACGACAATCAGATTATGTCGCAAATAGCTTCGATTTTGGGCAAAAAAGATGACGCGAAATACTACGACGAACGTGCTGTGGCAATACGTGAATCTTTCAATAAAGAGTTTTTCAAACCTGAAAAAGGCGTATACGCCACCGGTTCCAATACCACCTGTGCCATGCCGTTGTTTCTGAATATAGTTGAACCTCATAATCGCAAAACACTGGCGGATTCATTGGTGTCGGATATCCGTAGGCGTGGCAATGCATTTACTTCGGGCGAAGTGGGGTATCGTTTTCTGCTCGGTGCATTGGCTCAGGAAGGGTATTCCGATTTGGTTTACGAAATGAATAATCAGACCGATAAGCCCGGTTATGGTTATCAGATAATAAAAGGCGCTACCTCCCTGACCGAGAAATGGGATGCCGGCGTGGGCAGTTTTGGTTCGCAAAACCATTTTATGTCCGGGCAAATCAATGAATGGTTGTTCCATGATTTGTTGGGAATAGGAGTGGAAGCAGATGGAGCGGGTTTTCGCAAATCCATCATCAAACCGATGCCGGTTGGTGATCTGAAATGGGTGAAAGGTTCGTATGAAACCGTCAGCGGACTTATTTCCGTGGAATGGAAACGCGGGAATGGAACTTTCGAACTAAACTTGAATATTCCGGCCAATACTTCAGCCACGGTTTATGTGCCTGCTCAAACTGAAAAAGTTGTTACTGAAAGCGGTAACCGTGTAGTTAAATCAAAAGGAATAAAATTCCTGCGTATGGAAAAAGAACGGGCGGTTTACGAAGTTGGCTCGGGAGAGTACAATTTTGTATCTAAAGAAAATTAAAATTGGTTTCGTTAACCAGAGGTCACGACTCAAAACATGATATTCCCATTCATTAGGATACTTTGCGGATAATCCTAAAAATTAAATACCAGATATGCATAAACACTTTAAATTTGGAATTACAGCCTTTCTGATTGCAATTGGTGCTGTTGCTGTAACTGCTCAGAAACAAACTGTCATTGAACGAAAACAATCATTCGACAGCGACTGGAAATTCAACCTTGGCGATACACCTAAAGCAAGTGCTTTCGGCTATAACGATGCCGACTGGCGAAGTCTGGATTTGCCTCACGACTGGAGCATTGAAGGTAATATAAACCTGAACAATGCCATGAAAGGAGCGGGAGGCTATTTCCCCGATGGCATTGGTTGGTACAGAAAAACCTTTAATGTGCCTGAAAACTTTAAAAGAAAAGTTGTGTCGGTTTACTTCGAAGGCGTTTATATGAATGCCGAAGTATTTATCAACGGCAAATCGCTTGGAGTTCATCCTTATGGTTATACTTCGTTCAACTACGATTTGACGCCGTTTATCCAATTTGGAAAACAGAATACGATTGCCGTTCGGGTGGATAATTCACAGCAAATCAACTGCCGTTGGTATAGTGGTTCGGGCATTTATCGCCATGTGTGGCTCAATGTAACCGAACTTGTTCATGTTGCGCATTGGGGTGTGGCTATTACAACGTCACAAGTTTTGGACGAAAAAGCTTCCGTTCAGATAAAAACCCGTATTAAAAATGAAACCAATCAAATGCAACGAATTGTGTTGTTGACTAATTTGAAAGGAAAAAATAACTCAAAAGCCGGAACCCAACAAACAGAAACAGAAATTCCTGCAAACGGTGAAAAGGAGCTAACCCAGCTTATTTCTGTTTCAAAACCAAAGCTTTGGTCGCCCGACACTCCCGACTTGTATCAGGCTGTTGTTCAAATTAAAAGAGCTGGAAAAACTATTGATACTTTTAATGAAGAATTTGGAATCCGAACAATTGATTACTCTGCCGAAAAGGGTTTCAGATTAAACGGAAAAACCATTAAGCTGAATGGCGGTTGTGTGCATCACGATAATGGATGTCTGGGTGCAGCCGCTTACGACAGGGCTGAGTTCAGAAAAGTTGAATTGTTGAAAGCTGCCGGTTTCAACACAGTTCGTACATCGCACAACCCACCTTCCGAAGCATTTCTGAAGGGGTGCGATCAATTAGGTTTGTTGGTTCTCGACGAAGCGTTTGATGGTTGGCGAACGCAGAAAAATCCACATGATTATGCAAAGATATTTGATGAATGGGCAGAACGGGATATTCAATCTATGGTAATGCGCGACCGCAATCATCCGTCTATTGTTATGTGGAGTATTGGAAATGAGATTATTGAACGCACTAAACCCGAAGCCGTAGAAACTACAAAATTACTGGCCGGATATGTAAAGGCCATCGATAAAACCCGTCCGGTAACATCGGCTATGACAACGTGGAACGAAGGTTGGTCGATTTTTGACCCCATGATGGCTGAACATGATATCTGCGGATACAATTACCAGTTGCACGAGTCGGTAAAAGACCACCAACGTGTGCCAACCCGGGTGATTTTACAAACAGAATCCTATCCCCGCGAAGCATTCAAAAACTGGAGTGCTGTTCAAAACCAGGATTACGTGATTGGTGATATTGTGTGGACTGCACTCGATTATCTGGGAGAATCAGGCATTGGCCGCTGGTACTATCCTGGCGAACCGAAAGGGGAACACTGGGAGCGCGACTTTTTCCCGTGGCACGGTGCTTATTGTGGCGATATAGATTTGACAGGATGGAGGAAACCGATTTCACATTATCGCAATCTGCTTTGGAACGATACAGAAAAGCTTTACATGGCTGTAAAAGAACCGAACCCGGACAATGGACAAATAAAGGAAACCATGTGGTCGGTATGGCCAACCTGGGAAAGTTGGACATGGCCTGGTTGCGAAGGCAAAGATATGCAGGTAGAAGTTTATTCAAAATATCCGAAGGTGAGGTTATACTTGAATGACAAACTTATTTCAGTAAAACAAACAACCATAGAGCAAGAGTTTAAGGCTGTGTTCACAGTACCTTATGCCGCTGGAACTATCAAAGCAGTAGGTGTTGTTGATAACAAAGAAGTGGAATCAAAAGTCCTTAAAACTGCAGGAATACCGGCTAAGATGAGTCTGAAAGCTGACCGGCAGAAAATACTGGCTAATGGACAGGATTTGTCCTATGTAATTGTTGAACTTACCGATGCTCAGGGGAATTTGCTACCCAATGCAGACCAGCAACTTACTTTTAACGTGGATGGGCCTGGTGTTATAGCCGGTGTTGATAATGCCAACTTAAAAGATCCGGACCCTTACGTCAGCCACACCCGTAAAGCATGGAAAGGCAGGACGATGATAGTGATAAAAAGCAAGCACAATGTCGGAAATATAACTTTAACAGCGAGTTGTGACGGTTTTCCGGATGCGGTAACAATAATTAAATCAACCAAATAACGCACATTAAATTAAAGAAATGAAACTGAGAAAAAGTATTCTATGCATGATTCTTTTACTTGGCCTGGCAGAGGGAATGAATGCGCAAAAGATTCAATGGACTTCTTCTACCGAGCAGGAAAAGTGGATCCAACAGAAAGGATTGGCTTTTCAACCTTTAAAAACCGTCCAGCCAGCTGAAATTACCATTTATCCAACCGATAAACTTCAACAAATCGATGGCTTTGGCGGCTGCTTCAACGAGATAGGGTGGGAGGCTCTTCTAAGTATTTCTCCTGCCGAACGGGAGAAAATTCTGAAAGAATTGTTTACCCCAGTCGGAGCTAATTTCAATTTCTGCCGTCTGCCGGTTGGAGCAAACGATTATTCGTTAAGCTATTATTCGTGCAACGATGTGGCGGAAGATTTTGGCATGGGTAATTTCAATATCGACCGCGACCGCTATATTCTGATTCCATACATCAAAGAGGCTTTGAAAATACGTCCCGATCTTCAATTATGGGCTTCACCCTGGTCGCCGCCTGCTTGGATGAAAGTAAACAGCCATTACGCACTCAGTAACGGAAAAATAAATGGACAAAGTAACGGACTGTCCAAAGAAAAGGAAATACGAAACAATTCTACTGCTTTCCGCATGGAAACAGCTTATCTGCAGGCTTATGCCCTGTATCTGTCTAAATTTGCACAGGCCTATAAAAAAGAGGGAATAAACCTGAAGGCCATCAACGTGCAGAATGAAATTGTATATTCTCCACATTGGTCAAGCTGTACCTGGCGTGCGGAGGATTTATCGTATTTTATCCGTAGTTTTCTGGGACCACAGTTTAAGAAAGACAGTCTTTCTACCGAAATATGGCTGGGAACGGTAAATGGGCCGGACCCGAATTACATGCGCGCCGTGCTGAACGACAAAGATGCTGTAAAATACATTTCAGGCGTTGGTGTGCAATGGGATGCCAAGAAAGCTATTTCGTTAATTACCAAAGAATATCCGCAATACCGTTATATGCAAACTGAGTCGGAATGCGGTAACGGAGAGAAAAACTGGAAATCGGCCGAATATACCTGGAGTTTGATAAATCATTACCTGAACAGCGGAGTCAATTCGTATATGTACTGGAATATGGTGCTCGACCCAAGTGGAAAAAGTACCTGGGACTGGGTTCAGAACATGCTTGTTTCGGTGAATAAAACCACAAAAGAAGTTGTTTACTATCCCGAGTATTATATTATGAAGCACCTGAGCCATTTTGTGCTTCCGGGCGCTTATCGCCTGAAAACTTCAGGTGGAAAAGACCATTTGGCATTCATCAATCCCGACGGAACAACAGTTCTGATTCTTGTAAATACTGCTGAAGCCGATAAGAAATTTACTGTCGCAGTAGCGGATAAAACAATCGAAATGACGGTGAAGGCAAAATCATTTAATACGTTGAGCTGGAAGTAATGCCAGTCTCAAAAACGAAAAAAGCTTTCTGAAAACCAAGTGGTTTTCAGAAAGCTTTTTTTTTATGCCCACAGTGTCTTTTGCTCTGCTTTCATTCCTTTGTACACTTTTGCCTCTGATTGAAGTGAGGCTATTTTGAATAAACAAAGGTTCATTCTATAATTTGAACCCCTTTAGAACATGAATTATGGTACGGATCCTACGCTATTGGCTAATTTTGTTCTGGTTAAAACGAAATTATGGAAAACAGTCACAATAATATGTTATTCTTATCGGATGATAGAGCCGGCCTTATCTCGCAAATTTATAAGGAGTATTACCGGCCGGTTTTAAAATATATGGGAACACGTACAAATAATCACTATCTGGCGCAAGACCTGGCGCAAGATGTTTTTGTCCGTTTGTTGGATTGTGCGCCTATGCTCAGAATGGAAACGATCAAGTCATTCGTTTTTACTATTGCTAGGAATATCTTAATCGATTTTTTGAGACGGAATGTCAGGAAACCTGAATTGTCTGTAAATGAGATCGAAGAATCAAATATGTCTTCGGTTGATAAAACTGACAGCCGGGTTTTGTATAAAGAAATCCTATTGTTGGAAAAATTAAAATTTACAACTTTCCCGCAGCAACGTAAAAAGGTATATTGTATGAATAGGTGCAGCAATATGAATATCTCCGAAATCTCTAAAGTTTTATGCATCTCCAAACGAACGGTTGAATGTCATTTGTTTTACGGGCGTAAGGAAATGCGGGATTATATGTTACGATGTTTGTGACTTTGACCATATTGCTAATTTCTGACCCAAATAATGCAGTGAAGAGTTTTTTCTATTGATATTGATAAAAAAGCCAAGATTATGAACCATTTTGACTATTTCGTAGTGCTTTAATCCCATAGAATTTATTTACTTTGTACCTTGGTTGTTATAAGGGGTAGTAAAACAAATCCTGCCTCTGGACACAATTGGAATAATCATTGGGAAAAAAGTTTCTAATGTCACCTGCAAAAAATGTCTTATGGGTTTAATACGGAAAGTCTCACTTCTTGCTTTGTTTTTGATAGTAACACTAAAAATGTCAGCTGTGTATGTAAAAAATATGCCGCTAATACTCACTCTCCCTGACAATACCGAATTACACTGTTTCATTACCGGTGATGAGTATGTACGTACTGTTCACGATAAAGATGGCTACACCATCGTGCAGGGCAACACTGATGGATATTATTACTATGCAGTATTGGAAAATGATACACTTGTTGCTTCGAAATATAAAGTTGGCTCTGTCGATCCATCGGCAGTTGGCCTTCAGGTGGGTGTAACCGTCCCGGTTACGCAATACAACATTATTAAAAATGAGGTTCAGTCGTCTGTTCCACAGCGTATCCGGAGTGTTATCGGTTCTGCGCAGGCCACCGGTGTATTGGCCAATATTGTGGTTTATGTCCGCTTCAAAGGCGATACCGAATTCCCCAAAACACGGAAAGATTACTCGCTGATGCTCGATAACCCAAGCACCACCGCCACTTCGATGAACGCTTACTACAAAGAGATCTCTTATGGAAAACAAAGCATAAACTCACAGCAATTCCCCGTTTGCGACTCTACCATTAGCCTTTCTTACGAAGACATCTACCAGCGGGCTTATTATACTCCGTATAATGCCTCAACAAATACAATAGGGTATAATGGCGACAATGGTGAGCGCGAACAGGCATTGGTTGCCCGGGCGCTCAACACCATTAAATCACAGATTCCAGCTAATGTTGTTGTGGATAACGATGGCGATGGCTATGTAGATAATGTAACCATTGTTGTGCGTGGCAATGCGGACGGTTGGGGGAATTTGCTGTGGCCGCACCAGTGGACGATGTATTTGAGCTCGGCTACGCTGGCCGGCAAGCAGGTGGGGCGTTATATTTTTATCACTGAAAATATGTATACCCAAGTCACACTTTGCCACGAAATGTTTCACGTAATCGGTGCCCCGGATTTATACCATTACACCGGCAACGGAATTGTACCTGCCGGAGGCTGGGATTTAATGGAAAATGGAAGCGGACACCCGTTGGCGTATACCAAGTGGAAGTATTCCGGGCAGCGTTGGATTACAAATATCCCAGAAATAACCAAGTCGGGAACTTATTCCATAAAGCCGCTTGTAAATGCAACCCAGAACTGCTACAAAATAAAATCTCCGAATTCCACTTCCGAGTTTTTTGTTGTTGAATACCGTCGTTTTGCAGGTCTTTACGAAAAAAATCTGCCCGGGATGGGACTTATTATTACCCGTATAAATACCTATGCAGCAGGGAACGGAAACGGACCTCCCGATGAAATTTATGTGGTTCGTCCGCAGGGAAGTATTTATTCTAACGGAAATCTTTCTATCGCCAATTTTAGCAATTATGCATTGCGTACTGCCTTTAATGGCAGTTCCAATCCGCGTGCTTTCTTGTCGGATGGATCTGATGCGGGCATTGATATTTATAATATTACCCTGAAGGGAGATTCCATGCTGTTCAGCGTGAATATCCCAACTGCTACGTATCAGAAAACCGGGTGGTTGGTTACTACCGACAGCTACGAGTCGGCTTCGGCCTATAGCCCAGGTAATTGTGTGATTGATAACAAACCGGGTACTATCTGGCACACGCCCTGGAGCAGCAATGTTACACAGTTCCCGCACTGGTTGCAGGTGAACTATGGAAGACAAATGAATATCCGTGGTTTCAGATACCTGCCGCGCCAGGACATGGAGAATGGCAGAATCAAGGATTTTGAGTTTTACACTTCAAACGACGCATCAAATTGGAACAAAGTAGCTTCCGGAACTTTCCCGAACTCAGCCAGTCCTCAAACGGTTACTTTTGCTGAGGCAAACTGCCGCTACGTGAAACTGATAGGGAAAAACGAAGTAAACGGAAAAGCATTTGCTTCCATGGCCGAACTCGATTTTGTGGTAACGCCATCTGCTTTGTCACGTAAAAAATGGACTGTGCTCAGTGTGAGCAGTTACGAAGCGGGAAAGGGAGCTGCACTCACATTCGACAGTATTGCTTCCACTTTCTGGAGTTCAAAAACCACCGCTCCGGCAGTCGCTTATCCGCACGAACTGGCCATTGATATGAATGATACCTGTTGCATAGACGGAGCTGTATTCCTGCCACGCCAGGATGGTGCTGCCGATGGAACTATAGCTAAATATGAATTTTATACCAGTATGGATGCAACTGCCTGGACACTGGTTAGAAACGGTCAGTGGGCCAATAATACGGGTGAAAAGAAAATTTCATTCGAAAAATCGGTATGCCGTTATTTCAAAATCAAAGCTTTGTCGGAAGTAAGCTCAAAAATGTTGGCCACACTGTCTGAAATTATGGTTTACGGAGCAAAATCAAACGACATTGTTGTGCCCCAAAAACCTGAAAATCTCGTTGTTTCCAGGGCGGTAACTTTAACTTCGGCCAAACTTACATGGAGCAAAGATTTGGCAGATAAAACCTTGCTTTACTACCGGGCTTATGCAGGTGATTCGCTTTTGGGTGATGTGTACGCCAATGAGTTGACAGTGAAAATAGACACTGCGAAGAATTATACCTTTAAGTTGGTGGCAGTTGATGGCTCCGGAAATAAGTCGGAAGCAGCACAAACCGATTTTTCTGGTATTACCGGAACGGTTGATATTGCTGAAGTAATGCCAGTGGTTTATACTGTTGCCCATAAAATACTTATTTCTAAAATTCCAACCGCCGCTGCTATTGATGTCTACAATAGCATTGGACAATTGATATATGCAGGCAGCTCCAACGACAGTCAAACGGAGATTGAAATAAAAAACAACGGCTTGTATATTGTGCAGGTGAAACCTCAGGGTGGAAAATTGGTTGTACGGAAAGTACTTGTTTTGTAAATATATTTGAAGACTTAGTCGGAATAAAGAATCCTTTGCATAATAACATTATGCAATATTGTGCAATTTGAATTGACAACCGAAGCCGGTTTAGTGATTTTGGGAAAGGAAACAACAGAACCCTGTCTTGCAAAGCCACTAAACCGGCTTCGGATTCATATTGGTAGTTGTTTTAGATTTCTTATAATACCTTGCTATGTAAGTTCTCAAATAAGTTTTAATGTCTATAGGCAATCTTTTTCCTATGTAAAGACTGGTGCTGGATTGCCCCCTTTTTCCGGCGTTTTACTGTTATTCAAAAAAAGAGTATATTTGCAATTCGTATAAATTTTTGTCAGATTATCATTAGTTACTAGATATTAATTATTTACCACTATACACCATGGGTTTATTTAGCGAGACAGGGAAATACATACTGCTGATGAAGCGGGTTTTTGTGAGGCCGGACCGTTGGAGAATGTTTTTCCGCCAGTTTCCAAAAGAACTTGAAAAACTGGGTTTGCAATCGTTGCCTATTGTGGCGATTATATCTGTCTTTATTGGTTTTATAATGACCATGCAAACGAAATTGAATACGTCGAATCCTCTGTTGCCGGTTTATACTACCGGTTTGGTAACACGCGATACGTTGTTGCTTGAGTTTTCGTCGACTATTTTATGTTTGATTCTGGCAGGGAAAGTCGGATCGAATATTGCTTCTGAAATTGGCACCATGCGCATAACCGAACAGATTGATGCCCTGGAAATCATGGGTGTAAACTCTGCAAACTACCTGATATTACCTAAAATTGCAGCATTTGTGGTGATGATGCCTTTTCTGGTTATCTTCAGCATGGGCTTAGGGTTGCTTGGAGGCTATTTCGTTGGTATCCTAACCGATATCATGACAACTGGCGATTATCTCTTGGGTATCGAGTATGCTTTTATCCCGTTTTACGTTACGTATTCATTAGTTAAATCCATGTTTTTCGCCTTTATCATTTCGTCCGTGGCGGCATATTATGGTTACTATTCTTATGGAGGTGCCCTCGATGTCGGTAAATCGAGTACAAATGCCGTTGTAAATGGAAGTATTTTGATTCTGTTTTTCAATATTCTTATCACTAAAATAATGTTGAATTAGCAGTTGCAAGGACTTTAAGACAAGAAAAGATGATAGAAGTAAAAAATGTAAATAAATCCTTCGATGGCAACCACGTTTTGAAAAACGTTTCGGCTGTTTTCGAAACCGGTAAGACCAATATGATTATTGGTGCCAGCGGTTCCGGTAAAACTGTTTTAATGAAAAGTGTCATCGGTTTGCATCGCATCGATAAAGGCCGCATAGAATACGATGGCCGCAATTTGCCCGACATGCAAATGAAGGAAATCCGGATTTTGCGACGCGAAGTTGGTATGCTTTTCCAGGGTTCAGCGCTTTTTGATTCCCTCACAGTGCTTGAAAACGTGATTTATCCGCTCGAAATGTTTGCAGATGCAACGAATGAAGAGATGATTGAACGCGCCAGGTTTTGTTTGAAACACGTTAACTTGCCGGAAACATCCTTTGGGTTGGCGCCTTCGGAAATCAGTGGTGGTATGCAAAAACGTGTGGCCATTGCGCGCGCCATTGCTTTGCAGCCTAAATATCTGTTTTGCGATGAACCAAATTCAGGTCTCGATCCCAAAACTTCGTTGATTATTGACCAACTTATCCACGAAGTGACTCACGAGTTTGATATAACCACCATTATTAACTCGCACGATATGAACTCGGTAATGGAAATTGGCGAGAATATAATTTTTATTGATAAAGGACTAATGGCCTGGCAAGGGAACAAAGATGATATTTTTCATGTTGATAATGAGGCGCTGAACGATTTCGTTTTTGCGTCGGAATTATACAAACAAGTAAAAAAAGCTAATCAATGAAACGAGCATTTCCCGGCTTTTAAAGTGTGGGTTTTTACAATGCGAGTTCCATTCGACTTTAAATTAAATGATTATCGAATGAAAATTATTTCCTACAATGTAAATGGTATACGTGCCGCGCTAACTAAAAATTTTACCGAATGGCTTCAGGCCGAAAACCCTGATGTGCTTTGCCTTCAGGAAACAAAAGCACAGCCGGATCAGATAGATACCATGCTTTTTGCCGAACTGGGATATACCAGTTATTTGCATTCTGCCGAAAAAAAAGGATATAGTGGTGTCGCTATTCTGACTAAAGAGGCTCCTGATAATGTAGTAATCGGAATGAATCATTCGCGTTACGATAATGAAGGCCGGGTTATTCGTGCTGATTATGGTGATTTATCTATTATCAGTGTTTATATCCCTTCAGGTTCATCGGGCGACGAGCGACAGGCTTTTAAAATGGATTTTCTGGCTGAGTTTGCCCCGTTTGTAGCTGAGTTGCGCAAAACAAGGCCTAATCTGGTAATTTGCGGAGATTATAACATTTGCCATAAGCCTATCGATATTAATCATCCTGAACGTCAGGTTGGTGTATCCGGATTTTTACCGGAGGAACGCGAGTGGATGGATCAGTTCCAGGCAACAGGAATGGTTGATTCATTTCGTGAATTTGACAAGAGCGCTGAAAAATATAGCTGGTGGAGTTACCGTGGCGGGGCACGTTTCCGTAATGCAGGCTGGCGTATCGATTATCATTGGGTTACCGAATCGCTTCGTGAACGCCTTAAATCGGCAGAAATACTGGATGGTGCAGTTCATTCCGACCATTGTCCGGTTGTTGTGGAGCTGGATTAAACTTTTTCTGACAAAAACGGGTCCTGAGCCCGAATTTGCCTGTTTTTTACTCAAAGCCTGTATATATCTTGTATTGAATGATAAAAAAAGATAAATCTTTGTCAGAGTGGTTTATATGACCTAAAATGTTTTTAACTTTGCTCGTTCTAAAAAAAATCAACGATAAAAAATATACGTATGAAACAAGTCCCGATAAAGCCGGGCGAGTTCCATGCGACAACTAATTTTAAAATAATAACGAACGCATGAAATTTAATTTTTTCAGGTTTACTCTTCTGTTTTCATTAGTCGTTTTGCTAAGTTCTTGTTTAGGAACTACTGATACAACGGACTTATCGACCAATCCTAGTTTTTCATCTCTTACTTTTGCTGCCAATGATAGCATTCCCAATATTGAAGATGCTGAGTTTACGCTTGAGTATGATCCATTGGTGGGCGATTCCGTAATTGTCAACCTGGATTCGTTGCCTTACAATACCCGTATTGACAGTGTTTTCCCTACTTTTGGGTTTGTAAGTTCTTCGGCTCAATATCAAATTTTTGAAAACGATTCAGTTGCATTGGATGGTAGTGATACAATAGATTTTTCGGAACCGGTCAAAATACGAAACGTTGCAGCTGATAAGGTAAAAACCAAAGTTTATACTGTTAAAGTAAATGTTCATCAGGTTGAACCCGAACTGTATGTGTGGAATAAAGTAAGTGAAAATCTTGATTCGCGAAATATCATTAGTCAAAAAGCTATAATTTTGAATGATATTATAAACTACTATGTGTCGGATGGTTCGACGACTTATATATACAGTTCAACTGATGGAAATGTGTGGAGCTCACCAACGACTGTAAACGGTTTGCCAATTAACCCTGCTCTGGGTGATATGACTCAATTTAATGGAAAGTTATATTTGACTCAGAATGATAATATGATTTACTCCACTTCAAATGGAACTGATTGGGCAGGTAAATCAATACCTGATTATAATTTTAAATCGCTACTTTGTACTTTGAAAGATAGTATTTATGCAGTTACAGAGTCAAAAACTGACCAAAAATATCGGTTTGCAAGTTCGAAAGATGGTTTAGTATGGTTTATTCGTAATGTCGATACAATACCGGAGAACTTCCCTGTCAGTGATTTTGCTTCACTTTCTTTTGCTTCCCGTTCTGGTAAGTCTAAAGCAATTGTACTCGGTGGAAAAGATAGAAAAGGAGCAATTTTGAAAAGTAACTGGAGTACAGAAGGAACTGTTTTAAACGGAAGAACATATTGGGTTGATTTAAGTGCCGAGAATAAATTGTTGGACTCAATTACAAGTGGTGCTTCATTGATTTCGTACGACAGCAAACTGTTTCTGTTTGGAGAAGGAATAAACATTAAAGGGAGTAAAAATCATTTCAGGCAGTCGATTGACGAAGGATTGACCTGGCAAAAACCTGACAGTACATACAATTATTTGCCTATAGGTTACGAAACCCGCTCTTATCAATCGACTGTTGTCTTAAAACCATTAACATTGAACGGCGTACAGCTAGAAACTAGAAAGAAACAAATAATTGAATCTAATCATATTTTCATTATTGGTGGAAAAACGGCAAATTTAGTTAAAGCTGATGTTTGGACAGGCAAACTCAATAGAAAAAATTTCTTACGGCAATAGGCTGTAAACATGTTACTTGGAAAGGTGCTTCTGACTACGGAAGCACCTTTTTTCATTCTCTGAAGTTTATTTCTGATAATTTTACTTACTTTTGTGCCGTCAAAAAAACAGATAAACAGTGAAGTCAACCAAATTACTAAATTCAAAATCCATTCGTTTCCGTCGCTGGAGTCGGGCTGGATATGCTGTTTTTTGTAGTTTGGCATGCAGTGTCACTATTGGTTGTTTGGCTGTTTGTATTTCAGATAAATCGCTTCAAAAAGCGGTTGGAACATCTGTGATTTCATTAAATTTGAATAGCTCAGAATCAGAATCGCCCGAAGAATTCAGTGCGAAAGAAGATTTTGAACTTGCAATCCAACAATTGCAAGAAGCTGTATTATTGGAAAAAACTTTCGAAAGTGCCGCTGCGTGCGGTTTAAACACATATTTTATTAAATCCAACGGTTGAAGTGAGTGTATCTCATTTCAACCGTTTTTTATTTTATTTATTATGAGAAAAATTTCTATTCTTTTTTTGTTGATAAGCTTAATTGCCTTTCAGTGTGTTAGGGGTCAGGAAAGGGCCGATTCAGTAAATCTTTCTGACGTAGAAGTAAATGCCAGCCGCAATAAACTTTATTCGGAGATGGGGCGTGTATTGACAGTTATCGATAAAACCGAAATCACACGCTCGGCTGTTCAGAGCCTCGACCAATTGCTGGATTATGTAGCGGGCATCGACATTCGCCAACGTGGAACGAATACGACTCAGGCGGATATCTCCGTGCGTGGGGGGTCGTTCGATCAGGTGCTTGTATTGCTAAACGGCGTAAATATTACCGATCCGCAAACCGGTCATTTCAATCTGGATATTCCATTGAACCTGTCGGATGTGAGCCGGGTGGAAATTCTGCAAGGCTCGTCGGCACGGGTGCTTGGCCCAAATGCTTTTAGCGGAGCGATAAATATCGTTACTGAAAGCGCCGGGAAGCGAGCATTGAATGCCGAGATGACCGCAGGAAGTTTCAATACTTTCGGGCAATCAGTAACTAATACAAGCGGAAATGAACGGTTGCATACGCTTGTTTCTTTGTCACACCGAAGTAGTGATGGGTATATGAAAAATACAGACTACGATTTTACGAATGCTTTTGTTCAATCAACTTTGGACACTAAGACTGTTGGTAAATTTGATTTGCAAGTGGCGGCGCAGCAAAAAGCATTTGGTGCAAACAGCTTTTATGAATTGAGATATCCTAATCAATACGAACGTTCGAAGACTTTTTTAACCAGTTTAAATTGGTCTATGACTAGCAACAGGTTCACTTATTTGGCACAAACATATTGGCGCCGTCATAACGACCGCTTTGAACTGGATTATAATAAACCTGCAGGCTGGAATTATCATCAAACAGACGTGTCTGGAGCTAAATTTACAATAGATGCACTTACTTCTTTAGGCAAGTCAACGCTTGGTGCAGAACTGCGCAACGAACATATTCTTAGTAATAAATTAGGTGAGGTTCGTGATTCGCTAAAAGTTCCATTCGAGGAAAGTGGTTATTTTACGAAGGAAACTAATCGATTAAATTCTTCTATATTTATGAATCATTCCCTTGTATTTGGTAAGTTTTATGCTTCCGCAGGTGTGTCGGGAACATATACTTCAAAATACGGACTGAACGGAGCTGGTGGAGCGGACATTGCTTATCGGTTTAACGATAAATATCGTGTATTTGCGTCGTTCAATTCGGCTGTAAGGCTGCCAACATTTACGGATATTTATTATTTGATCCCTAATTTTCAAGTTGCCGACCCCAATATCAAGCCTGAGCACTCGCAGACTTTCGAACTAGGAACCAAGTTGAATGAATCGAACTGGAAGTTTGAGGCGACTGCTTATTATCGAATGGGGCAAAATGTGATTGACTGGATAATGATGCCGGGTGAAACTGTTTGGAAAAATAAAAATCTGACTAATGTAAATGCGATAGGAGTAGATATTGCTGCCGATTACCTTTTCCACAACTTTTTTATTCGCAAAATAGGAGTCACTTATTCTTATCTTACAATGGATAAGGATGCAAGTACTTTTGACTCAAAATATACACTCGACTATCTGAAAAATAAAGCGTTTATATCACTTGATCACCAAGTGGTGAACAGGTTGTCTGCGTCATGGAAAGTTGGTTACTTTGATCGCTCAGGAAGCTATAATGCTCAAACGAGTCCGGTTAAAGGAGCTCCGGTAATCACAACTAATTACACGCCTTATACCAACCTGGATTGCCGCCTGCTATGGGCTGATAAGCACTTTGATGTATTCGGAGATGTGAATAATATATTGAATACGAAATATGCCGATTATGGCGGGCTGACTCAGCCGGGAATCAATTTTAATGTCGGTGTGAGATTGAAGCTGTAATTGGAATCAAAAAATAACCTCTCTAACTATATATCGAAAATTTATCAATCTCTCTAATTTGCAAAAAAGAAATCGGCTGTCCATTTGTTGGACAGCCGATTTTGATTTAGCGCGAATTGTTTCTTTCTAGCAAACTATGCTTGGTTTAATCAACTTGAAGAAATCGTTTCCTTTGTCATCTACCAGAATAAATGCAGGGAAGTTTTCCACTTCAATTTTCCAGATAGCTTCCATGCCCAATTCTGGCCATTCCAGGCATTCCACTTTTTTGATGTTTTGTTGTGCCAGAATAGCCGCAGGGCCACCGATAGAACCGAGGTAGAAACCTCCATACTTTTTACAAGCGTCGGTAACCTGTTGCGTGCGGTTTCCTTTGGCAATCATGATTAAGCTGCCACCGTTTTCCTGGAATAAATCCACATACGAATCCATACGGCCTGCAGTAGTTGGGCCAAACGAACCTGAAGGCATGCCTTTAGGTGTTTTTGCCGGACCGGCGTAATAGATAGGGTGATCTTTTACGTATTGAGGAAGCGGTTTGCCGGCGTCAATCAATTCTTTCAGTTTGGCATGTGCAATATCGCGACCAACAACAATGGTTCCGTTCAATGAAAGGCGTGTTGAAACAGGGTATTTCGACAGGGTTGTCAGAATTTCTTTCATAGGCAAATTTAAATCGATTTTTACAGCGTTACCTTCGCCTTCGTTGCGCAATTCTTCAGGAATCAATGAGCCAGGATTATCTTCCATGCGTTCTACCCAAACGCCATCTTTGTTGATCTTACCTTTAATGTTCCGGTCGGCCGAGCAAGAAACAGCCATACCCACAAAGCAAGAAGCACCGTGGCGTGACAAACGAACAATGCGAATGTCGTGTGCAAAGTATTTACCGCCAAACTGTGCACCAAAGCCCGAAGCCTGCGCTTGTTTCAGGATTTTTTGCTCCATTTCCACATCGCGGAAAGCTTGTCCAAGCTCGTTTCCTTCCGTTGGAAGTTCGTCGTAGTATTTGGTTGAAGCCAGTTTTACTGTTTTCATACAAGCATCGGCGGAAGTTCCACCAATAACGAAAGCAATGTGGTATGGAGGACAAGCCGCAGTACCCAGCGTTTTCATTTTTTCGGTCAGGAATTTTTCAAGGGAAGTTGGGTTCAGCAACGCTTTTGTTTCCTGGAAGAGGTATGATTTGTTGGCTGAGCCACCTCCTTTGGCAATAAAGAGGAATTTATATTCGTTACCGTGTCCGGCTACAAGGTCGATTTGTGCAGGCAAGTTGGTGCCGGTGTTCACTTCATCGTACATGTTCAACGCTGCGTTTTGTGAGTAGCGCAGGTTTTCTTCGGTGTATGTTTCGTAAATACCTTTTGATAACGCTTCTTCATCGGTTCCATTAGTCCACACATTGCTACCTTTTTTAGCATAAACAGTAGCTGTTCCGGTGTCCTGGCAGAAAGGTAAGATGCCTTTAGCTGCAATTTCAGCATTGCGAAGCATGGTCAATGCCACGTATTTGTCGTTTTCGCTGGCTTCAGGGTCGGAGAGGATAGCAGCCACTTGTCTTTGATGAGCCGGGCGAAGCAAAAATGAGCAGTCGCGCATAGCAGCACGCGCTAATACGGTCAATGCTTCAGGTTCTACTTTCAGGATTTCCTGCCCTTCAAATTCCGATACCGATACGTGCTCTTTGGTAAGCAAATAGTATTCGGTTTTGTCTTTTCCCAGTGGAAATGTTTCCTGGTACTTAAATTCTTTTGCCATATCTATATTTACGATTTAAAAATTTACGATTTACGATTGGTTTGCTGAAAAGCGCTGCAAAATTACGGAAATTTTTCTGTAATTAATTGTTTCTGTTTTGATATTTTAGCCGTTAAAATACAATTGGCGGGGTGAACTCAAAGTCACCCCGCCAATCAGAAAATACTATTTTAGAACAAGGACAATTGCCCGGTTAAATCATCCAATTCCTTTCCCTGGTCTATAATGTCATCGGGTAAAACTGAATCATTTGGGATTGTTTTGATTGTTTTTTCTTTTTTCGTTTTGGCTGGCTTTTCTTCGGTGTCTTCAACTTTTGGAGTTTCAGGAATTTCTTCAGAAGTTGGTGTCTCGAGGTTCTCATTTGCTTCTGAGATATCCTCTGTTTCTTCGGAATTCTCCCCATTCTCTTCACCGCTATTTGTATTTTCCTCTTTTGGAGGTGCAAACCGAATCGGTTCCAGTTCGTTGATAGTTTCTACTTCGAATGTGGTCAGGCGCTTACCTTTGGCTTTATAACTTTTTACACCTATAAACTCTTCTGCATCTACCACCAACGCTTCGCGGTATGCATCATTGCCACCCATAATCACTTCAAAGCGTGGATAATCAACATCGGACATCAACATTAAGCGGGATTCCGGATTGTCGCCCAGGAAGTTTTGAGGCTTTGCCGATGGTTCCAGTTGGAAGCGTTTCAGGTAATAGAATTTTTGATCGGCATCCCACAGCGCTACAGTCCATACTTTATTTGAATCGAATTTCTCGATAACCAGAATGTCTTTGTCGTAATGGTTATTCAAGTCGAAATTGCTGGTGTAGAAAGTTCCTTTGCTTGACACCACCAAAATCAAATCTTCACTTAGGAACTCGCCCAAATGTTCACCGCGGTTATCGTAATTCAGTCGCAATACATCGCGGTCGAACCAAACCTGACGGCCTCCAAGTGTTGAACCGCCTTTTGTTTTTAAGGCAATTTTCTGGACTTCATTTTTGGTGAGCACATTACCCATTGATTGCCGCCCTTTTATGGCAATGTCGCTGAAGTCTTTCTCAAAAACCAGTTTGAAAAGGCGGGGTTTTGGTTTTAGGGTCACACGGATAACTTCGGCCTCTGCATTTGGATTAGAAGTAAAATACACCACTTTTGAACCTGCGGTTCCCTGTGTAATATCATATTCCTTGTCACGTGTGATACCGTTTACGGCAAAGCGTTTGATGTAATGAGGGCCGGTTTTTCCATCCCGGTAAACTGCGTTATAAATTGTGCGTTTGTCGTTTTTCTTGAATACGTCCAGATGCAAAATGTTTTTTCCAACAAATATTTTGTCGGCTACTTTTACAATTTTATATTTTCCGTCTTTGAAGAAAATAATAATATCGTCAATATCCGAACAGTTGCAAACGAATTCATCTTTGCGGAGCGATGTCCCGATAAATCCTTCATCGTAATTCACGTAGAGCTTTTCGTTGGCTTCTACTACTTTCGACGCCACGATGGTTTCAAAGTTCCGGATTTCTGTACGGCGTGGATAATCTTTTCCGTATTTGGCTTTTAGCCCTTCGTACCAAGCAATGGTATAATCCACCAAATGAGCCAGGTGATGATCAATTTCATCGATTTTCTTTTGAATGGAAATCAACGTATCGTTCGCCTTGTCGGAGTCGAACCGGGTGATACGCATCATTTTTATTTCGAGGAGCTTGATAAAGTCCTCACGCACGATTTCGCGGATAAAATCTTTCTTGAATGGCTCTAATCGTTTGTCAATATGGGCAATAACTTCGTCCTGCGATGTACTGTCTTCGAAACCTTTATCCTTGTAAATACGGTTTTCGATAAATATTTTTTCGAGCGAGGTGAAGAACAACTGTTCCTGCAATTCGCCTTTCTGAATTTCCAGTTCCGCTTGCAACAAGTCTTTGGTGTGTTCGCAACTGATACGTAGCATTTCACTGACGCCGCAAAAGCGTGGTTTGTTGTCGTGAATTACACAGCAGTTTGGCGAAACGCTAAGCTCACAATCCGTAAAAGCGTAAAGTGCATCAATCGTTTTGTCCGAAGAGGAGCCGGGTAGTAAATGAACCAGAATTTCTACATTGGCAGAAGTGTTATCGTCTACCTTCCGGATTTTTATTTTGCCCTTGTCGCTGGCCTTTATAATGGAATCAATCAGTTTGGAAGTGTTTGAGCCAAACGGGATTTCAGTAATTGAAAGCGTCTTGTTGTCTACCTTGCCAATTTTTGCGCGGATTTTTACCGCTCCACCTCGCTCACCATCGTTGTAACGGCTAACGTCAATAGAGCCTCCCGTCTGGAAGTCAGGGAAAAGTACAAAATCTTCGCCACGCAAATAGGCCACGCAGGAGTCAAGCAGTTCATTGAAGTTATGAGGCAGAATTTTAGAATTCAACCCCACGGCAATACCTTCAACGCCTTGCGCCAATAGCAAAGGGAACTTTACCGGTAGTGCAATCGGTTCTTTGTTACGGCCATCGTAGGACGATTTCCATTCCGTGGTTTTTGGGTTGAAAACGGTTTCAAGTGCAAATTTGGATAAACGGGCTTCAATATAACGTGGCGCAGCTGCACCGTCGCCGGTAAGTATATTTCCCCAGTTTCCCTGGCAATCAATAAGCAGGTCTTTTTGCCCGAGTTGTACCAATGCATCGCCGATAGAAGCATCGCCGTGCGGGTGAAACTGCATGGTGTGACCCACAATGTTGGCCACTTTATTGTACCTGCCATCGTCCAATCGCTTCATGGAGTGGAGGATGCGGCGTTGAACCGGTTTCAGCCCGTCGTAAATGTCAGGTACGGCACGTTCCAGAATTACATACGAAGCATAATCCAAAAACCAGTTTTGGTACATGCCCGAGAGGTGGTGTTTCACTGCTTCGTCGGTAATTTTCGGTACTTTATAATTTGAATGCGCAGCAGATTCAGTCTCAATAACGTTGTCTTCGGCTGCGCCCGTCATTTCGTTTTCTTCGTTTTCCGCTTCAATTATTTCGTCTGTGCTCATGGGAAAGTATTATTTTAAAGCCTCTTGTGCTGTATATTTTTCGAATTCAATCGACAAAAATACAAAAAAAATAGTAACTTTGCACCTCCTTTTTCAGGACAATTTCAAACGAAATTTGTCATTTCTTATTTCTCACAACTTGTAACTCGTAACTCACAACTAAATAGTATGGCTTCACAAGAAGATGTTTTTAAAAAACTGATTGCGCACTGCAAGGAATACGGTTTTGTATTTCCTTCGAGCGAAATTTACGACGGACTGGGTGCCGTTTATGACTATGGTCAGAATGGTGTTGAACTGAAAAACAATATCAAAAAATACTGGTGGGACAGCATGGTGTTGCTCAACGAAAATGTAGTTGGACTCGATGCCGCTATTTTCATGCACCCGACTACCTGGAAAGCTTCCGGTCACGTGGATGCGTTCAACGACCCGTTGATTGACAACAAAGACAGCAAAAAACGGTATCGTGCTGATGTTTTGATTGAAGACTTGTTGGCAAAGTACGATGACAAAATGAATAAGGAAGTGGAAAAAGCTGCGAAACGTTTCGGCGAAAGCTTTGACGAAGCCGTATTCCGCTCTACTAACGAACGTGTGTTGGAAAACCAGTCAAAACGCAATGAAATTCATACCCGCTTTGTTGCGGCCTTGAATGATGGCAATTTAGCTGAGCTGAAAGCCATTATCGAAGACTACGAAGTGGTTTGCCCGATTAGCGGAACACGCAACTGGACAGATGTTCGTCAGTTCAATCTGATGTTCTCTACCGAAATGGGTTCTACTGCCGATGGTGCCATGAAAATTTACCTGCGTCCGGAAACGGCTCAGGGTATTTTCGTGAACTTCCTGAACGTGCAGAAAACCGGCCGCATGAAGATTCCTTTTGGTATAGCTCAGATTGGCAAGGCATTCCGTAACGAAATCGTGGCTCGCCAGTTTATCTTCCGTATGCGCGAATTTGAACAAATGGAAATGCAGTTCTTTGTTCGTCCGGGCGAGGAAATGAAATGGTTTGAGCACTGGAAAGAATTCCGTTTGAAATGGCACAAAGCCCTTGGGCTCGGCGACCAGAAATATCGTTTCCACGACCACGACAAACTGGCTCACTACGCCAATGCCGCTACGGATATTGAGTTCGAAATGCCTTTCGGTTTCAAAGAAGTGGAAGGAATTCACTCACGTACCGATTTCGATTTGAGCAGCCACGAGAAATTCTCAGGCAAAAACATCAAATATTTCGATCCTGAAATTAATCAGTCATATACTCCGTATGTAATCGAGACTTCGATTGGCGTAGATCGTACGTTCCTTTCTATCATGGCGGCTTCTTACAACGAGGAAACGCTGGAAGGTGGCGATACCCGTGTGGTTTTGAATTTCCCTCCGGTGTTGGCTCCTGTAAAAGCTTGTATCATGCCGTTGGTAAAGAAAGATGGTCTTCCTGAAAAAGCCCGCGAAATTATGAACGACCTGAAGTTCGATTTCAAATGCGGTTATGACGAAAAAGATTCTATCGGAAAACGTTACCGCCGTCAGGATGCTATCGGAACACCGTTCTGTATCACAGTGGATCACCAAACTCCGGTTGACAATACGGTAACCATCCGCTACCGCGACACCATGTTGCAGGAACGCGTTGCCATTGCCGATTTGCACAAAATCATCGGTGATCTGGTAAACATGAAAAACTTGTTTAAGAAAATTGTTGGATAAAAACAATTTGAACATAAATTTTAAAAACGGGCTTCCAATTAAATTGGAAGCCCGTTTTTGTTTTTATGAACAGAACTATTTTGTAAGTTTGTAGTTGAATAATAATGTACAAAGCAACGAATTACCTGAAACTTTCATCTATAAAAATAAAACAGGCTATGGAACGGATATTTTCAAAGAAGCTATTGGCTTTTCTATTAGTCGTAATTACTTTTACGGGCTGTGATTTGTTAGGTGAACTGGATAATGATGTGGACTTCAAGAAACTCAAAGGCACCTGGATTGATAAAGAGAGTTATGCAATGAGTTTTATTGATTTCTATGCCGATAATCAGGCCAGTTTTTGTTTGTACAATAAAACAGTTGAAAGAAGAGATACGTTTAATTACCGTATTTTTAATGATTCGATTGCCATTGATTTTCTTGGAGACAATGACAGTACGGAGACGTTGCACAAGCTTGTTTTTAAGAATAATAATACAATTGCAATAAGCAACCTTACTTCAATTCCTGAACAACCAGATAAAGTGTATTACCGTAAAAACATTGTTACAAAGACGGATAGCAACACGATTGATATTGGCATGAATGAACTTTATTACGATCGGAACTATGACTTCAGGTTGCAGATTGATTCCGTTTTAAATGATTCAAGATGTCCGATTGGAGTGGTTTGTGTTTGGGCCGGAAATGCGCAGGTTAGGCTCGATTTGATAGTTGAAGGAAATTATCACTACCAATTCAGTCTGAATACCAATCCATCGTTCCAACAAGATACCTTAATCAGGGGCATCAACTATAAATTGATGGATGTTTTGCCATATCCTGATATCAATAAGGAGCGTAATTATCAAAATTACAGGGTGAAGATTTCAGCGACAAAACAATAACTTCAAATAATGGATAAAAAAGCAGTTACCCGTTTCCGGATAACTGCTTTGGTTTTGAAGAGCAAAAATCGTGTGTTTTTTATTCCTCTTCTTTTTTAGTTGCTTCGTATTCTTTGAGCAATTTGTCCTGGATTTCCATTGGAACCAGCTCGTAGCTGGCAAACTTCATACTGAACGAAGCGCGGCCTCCGGTAAGTGAGCTAAGTGTAGTTGAATAACTGCTCAATTCTTTCAATGGAATTTTAGCCGACAGTTTTTCGTAGCCTTTTTCACTCTCCATGCCCATAATCACCGCCCTGCGGCCCTGCAAGTCACTCATCACGTCACCCAGTCGATCGGATGGAGCCTGGACAACTACATCGTAAACAGGCTCAAGCAGTTTCGGACCAGCTTCTTTAAATGCTTGCGAGAATGCATGGCGACCAGCCAAGCGGAATGAGATTTCATTTGAATCAACCGGGTGCATTTTTCCATCGTAAACGATAACGCGTACATCACGGGCATACGAGCCGGTAAGCGGGCCTTGTTCAATGCGATCCATGATACCTTTGAGAATAGCCGGAACAAACCGTGCATCGATTGAACCACCCACGATGCTGTTGATAAGCACCAACTTGCCACCCCAATCCAAGTCAATAACTTGTGTGTCGCGGTTGCTGATTTTGTATTCCTGTCCATTGAAACGGAACGTGTCGGGAGCAGGCATACCATCATAATATGGCTCAATAATCATGTGGACTTCACCAAACTGACCTGAACCACCCGATTGCTTTTTGTGGCGGTAGTCGGCGCGGGCATTTTTGGTAATAGTTTCACGATACGGAATTTTTGGTTCTTTAAATTCAATCTGGATTTTATCGTTATGTTCAACCCTCCATTTTAAGGTACGAAGATGGAATTCGCCCTGACCGTACAAAATGGTTTGTTTCAGCTCTTTCGATTGCTCAATAACCCAGGTTGGATCTTCTTCGTGCATACGGGTCAGCACCTCGCTGAGTTTTTCTTCATCAGCTTCGGATACCGCTTTAATAGCGCGTCGATATTTTGGATCGGGATATTTAATTTCTTTGAAATCATACTCACAACCTTTTACGTTGAGCGTGTTACCGGTACGCGTGTCTTTTAGTTTTACGGTTGCACCAATATCACCGGCTACAATTTCGTCCACTTTGTTGCGTATTTGCCCGGCAACAGAGAAAATCTGGCTGATACGTTCTTTGGAGCTACGGTCAACATTTACTAAATCATCTCCTTCTTTCAGTTTTCCACTCATTACTTTGAAGTAAGAAACTTCGCCGATATGTGGCTCGACACTGGTTTTGAAAACATAAATACTGGTTGGCCCGTTTGCATCGGGAGCAATTTCTATTCCGTCGGCAGTTTGCGGTTTTTTAGTTTGGCTAACACTTGGAGACACATTCCCTACGAATTCCATCAAGCGGCGAACGCACATGTCTTTTCCAGCGCAAACGCAGAAAACAGGGAACATGTCGCGGTGAACTAATCCTTTGCGGATGCCCACGCGCATTTCTTCTTCTGTCAGCGAGCCCTGATCGAAGAATTTCTCCATCAGTTCTTCATCATGCTCGGCAGCAGCTTCTACCAATATATTATGTAATCCTTGTGCTTTTTCAATCTGATCGGCAGGGATTTCCAGTACATCGGGAACACCACCTTCGGGTTTCCAGCGATACATCTTCATTTTCAATACGTCAACAACAGCGTTAAACTGCGGTCCACAAACAACAGGGTACTGGATTTGTACTATTTTGCCGCCGTAATTTTCTTTGAGCTGTTCTAATGTTTTGTCGAAATCAGCTTTTTCCTGATCCAGATGATTGGTAACAAAAATAACGGGCTTATGAAATTTTTCGGTATAACGGAAGTGATTGTTGGTTCCAACTTCCACGCCGTATTGGGTGTTGAGAAGGATGAGAGCAGTATCGGTTACGTTAAGTGAGGTCACTACACCACCAATAAAATCGTCGGAACCCGGGCAGTCAATGAAATTAAGTTTTTTCTCTTGCCATTCGGTTTGGATAATGGTTGAGAAAACGGAATAGCCATACTCTTTTTCTACAGGGAAATAATCGGAAACAGTGTTTTGGCCACCCACTGTGCCTCTGCGTTTTATAACTCCACTCTCGTAAAGCATAGCTTCTACAAGAGTGGTTTTCCCGGAGCCGGAACTTCCCAGCAATGAAATGTTTTTGATTTCATTCGATTGATATACTTTCATACTGTATTAAAATTAAAAGAATTAATACTTAAAAATAAGGAATTTTGTGTGATGAAAAATCGAATGGCAATGTATGAATTATCTCTTAAAATTGTGTTTTATTTTGTATGTTTTACAACAGAAATTCAGAGAATAAAGAGTTGCGTGAAAAAACAATTAATTTCTTTATCCTGTATTGACCAATAGTTTAATATAAGGTTTTGTCCTTTTTTGCTGCATGTTGCCTAGTTAACGTATACAAAAGTAATTAATATAAACAAAAAGTTGTTTTAAGTTGTTATATTTGTGAAAACTAAATTATTACAAAAAAAAATAATCCTGGTTATGAAAAGAAATATAGTTTGTGCATTTTTCATGCTGTGTGTGTTAGCTCCGAACCTTAAAGCGCAGGACTCTTTGTCGCATTGGTCGGTTGGTCTAAAGGCCGGACTTGATTATTATCGGGTAACTCCGGTATCATCGAAAACTGGAGCCGCTAATTATATTGATGATATGGGTTGGACTTTCCCTGGGCTATTCCTGGAATATACAATTAATCCGTTTATTGGGTTCGGCGGCAGTGTTGATTACCTTACTTATGACAGAAATACGGCTAAAGGTTACACTGCTGATATTACACTATTTGGTTCTGTGAACTTAGCAAATTTACTTGCGCCAGGACGAACCGGTTTTTGGAGTAGAGTGGGTGTTTATGGTAACTGGGGTGGCGGATTCGGATATTATTCCAGTAAAATTGTATCTACAGGTGCGGAGCATAGCCTTGTATCACCTTTGGTAACAAGTGCCCTGAATATTGAATATAAGCTTAGCAATACGTGGGCGTTAGGCCTTGAAGGACAATATCGATATTATTTCAGAGAAGATCTGGGTGGGATAAGCTCAACACCGAGTGTAGACGGATCAGCTGGAATGGTATTTGGAAATGATGCATTTGCTGCAACTATTGGCCTTCGTTATAAATTTGGAACGAAGAGCAAAAAACATATTCGCAACATGAGTATTGGAGAATATAACAGCTTAACTGACAAGACTGGCCTGGCAATTGAGAACAGGCTTAAAGCGATTGAAGATGAAAATGCAGCCAATAAAGAAAAGATTAATAGACTGGAAGCTGATTTAAAAGCCTTGAATGATGAAAAGGCTGCGGATAAAGCTAAATTACAAAATGATTTAAGTGGCATTCCGTTGACTCGTGTTGTTGGTGATGATAGCCAGGATAAAATGACCGTTCTTTTGGATGTGAATTTTGCATTCGGTTCGTTTAAATTACAACCGAAAATGAAAGCTATACTGGATCAGGTGGCATTAGTGCTGAAAGTCAATAAATCATGGACAACGTTGGTAGTTTCAGGTTATACTGACAGTATTGGTGGTGATGAAGTGAATAATAAGCTTTCGCAAGACAGAGCAAGTGTGGTGAAAGATTATTTGGTTTCGAAAGGCCTTGTTGCTCCAGAGATTAATACTGCCGGATTTGGAAAGAAAAATCCTAAAGCAACTAATGAGACTAAAGATGGCCGATATAAAAATCGTCGGACAGAATTAGTTATCACGAAATAATAAATTTGCGTGTTCAAAAAGAAAAGTCATGAGAACGTTTTTCATGGCTTTTCTTTTTGAATAGATAACATGGTCTTTGTTTCCGCCCAAAATTCCGGAGAACTTTTGAAGAAAAAGATACTTAATGAAATGCAAATGGCCAGTATAACCCCGAATACTTCATAGCTGCTTTCTGCAGTAAGGTAAGTGGTGGCGGAGAAAAGAACTGCACCCAGTGAAATGAGAGTGAACGTGAGCATGTTCAGGTAACCGATAATATCACCGAGTTTACGGCCCAGGTTTGCGTTTTGGATAATTGACAGGCAGGGAATCTGGAAAATTCCACCCATAAACGCTGCTCCAATTACACATGCAACGTAAATAATAAATGGTAGTTGGAAAAAGGTTAAGATGGCCAGAAACAGGCTCATTCCCAAAATTCCAATCAGGATAAGGCCTTTCATTACTTTTTTGCCTGATATTCTGCCTGCCATCCAACAACCCAATGCAATGCCGATAGCTGCAAAGGCCATAACCACTCCGGTAGTTGAGTTTGACAAATGATAAATATTGCGTGTATGTATAACCAGGTTCATTTGCAACATACCTCCGATAAGCCAAAACGTTGCGGCACCTAATATGCCACTGTTCACATGTTTGTGCAGGCTGGCGAACCTGTATGCATAGACGGCAAACCGGATTGGATTCAAATTACCCGAATCTTCATTTTCTTCCGGTAATTCGCGGGCACGAATGGTGCTTGTAACAATATAACCCAATACGGCCAGTCCAATTAATATTCCAAAAACCAGGTAATTATTATAATGGTCGGAAACAACCGAAGCGAATACAGTGCCAACCAGAACGCCCAGAAAAGCCATCATTTCAAATACACCGCTACCATATGAAACACCTTCTTCGCCGCCAATATCACGGATCAAACTGTATTTGGACGGCGAGTACAGGCAACTCAGTATGCCCATAACCAATACGGCCGATACTGCCACTATGACCCACTGAAAATAAAAAGCTACGCAAGCTACAGCGAGTACGGGAATTTCGAGCAACTTACAAATGCGGAATACTTTCTTTTTGGAATAAATAACTGCCAGATGGCCTGCCAGTGGTGACAGGAAAAGGTACGGAACAACCAGCGAAGCGGATACTATGGAAATCAGTTGCGACTGTGTCAGCCACTTTGGTAACACCCAGCCCACAGCAATGAAGATGATGCAATTCTTCAAAAAGTTATCGTTGAAGACTCCCAGGAAATTACTGAGAAAAAGAGGTGTCCATTTGCTGCGGAAAAGTTGCATTGTGTTATTTTAAATTTAAAGATTTGCAATTGCTACCGGAGGTGTGATTGATAAAAGGTAATTTTATTAATATTTTCTCAATGAAAACACAAAACTCAATCCCCCGCTCGGGGCATTTTTCGCAGATATGGTGCCCCGGTGAAAGATAACAGCATTTTTTACAATGGCAAGTCCAAGTCCGGTTCCTCCGAATTTTCGGCTGCGGCCTTTATCTACGCGATAGAACCGTTCGAAAAGGCGGTTTAAATGCTCTTCGGGTACCCCGATACCATTGTCCGAAAACGAGAAATAATAGTAATGTTCGTCCTCGCGGTAGCAGTTGATTTCGATAGTCAGCTTTTCACCGGCGTAAGCCAATGCATTATCCAGTAAATTACGGAAAATGGAGTAGATAAGTGACCGGTTTCCATGGATTTGCAAGCCGGGTTTTATGTTTTTGAGGATGGCGCATTGTTTTTGTTCAATCTGTAAATGGACATCATTAATCACATCGTTAATCACTTCCGAGATATTGCATTCTTCTTTTTCGAACAGGCGTTTCCCTTCATCAATTTTGTTGAGGGTAGAAATGTCCTGCAACAAATCGCGCAAACGTTGGGCCTGTTGAAACGAACGTTCCACAAAGAAGCGTTGCCGAAGCGGGTCAAGGTCAGGATTTTCCAGAATGCTTTCCATATAACCCAGAATGCTGCTGACGGGGGTTTTCAGTTCGTGTGAGATATTCTGAGTCAGATGGCGTTTCAGCTCATTTTCGTGCTCCTGGACTGAAATGTCGTTGATGGAAATTTCAAACGTATCGTCCTGAAAAACGATGCATTGTACCGAAAAAATACGTGAGCCCTTTTCAATTGTAAGTTTCTTTTTGGAAAGTTGCTTGTTTAGCAGGCTTTCATCAATAAATTCATTGAGTTCGGCAAATTCGGGTAATGCAAATATCTGATCCGAACTTTCACATTGCTGGTCGGAGAGAAGGTTGGTGTACTGGATGAAATGCGTGTTGGCAAGAATCTCTTTTTTGTCGGACGAAAAAATGCCCAGTCCTTCCTGCGAAATTTGCAGGTGTTTAATCAGCTTTTCGCGTTCTTTGTACACATCGTCTTTGGTTACCAGCAGCAATTTGTACAGTTGCACAATGTTTTTGCTAATTTCGCCCAGTTCGTCATTCGGGAATTCTATTTCGTAATCGGGCATTTCACCTTTTTCCGCCCGTTGGGTGAAAATACGCAAGCGGTCGATGGATTTGCTGAAATTTCGTGAAATGAGATACAACGCAATGGCGGCTAGAATAAGCAGAATGCCCATGAAATACAGGAAGGATGTATTGGCTTTCAGCGTGTCGGCCAAACTCACGTTGTAAGGCAAAGCACTCCGAACGTATCCGTTTTTGAACTTATGGGCCAGGTAATAATAGTCTTTGCCTGTAGAAATTGAATGCCGGATAGCCTGTCCATTTTCGGCAATGTTGGTCATTTCTATTTCCGGCCGGTTAAGATGGTTGCCTAGTTTGGTTCCTTTTTTTACCGACGAATCGAAAACGACAACCCCTGCCGTATCAATAATCGTTACGCGCAATGCGCTGTCCGGGAAAAGCTGTACATAGTCTTCCAGCGTTTCCCAATTTGGTTTTCGTTCTTCAACAAAGCGGTAAATGGTAAAATTGTATGTTGTCAGCTGCCTGTTGAGATGCTCGGTACGGAACTCCTTCTCACGCTGGTACTGAAAGAAACAGATGATAGCCAGCAACAGGAAAAAGATGCTGAAGAAATAGAAAAAAATTCGGCGGTTTAAAGTCATGTGGAGAATTTACTATTTATTCTGTTACTATTTATTGGATACAACATCCAATAAATAGTAACTGGTAACTGAAAAAATGGTCAATGTTATTATTCTTCAAAACAGTATCCGTACCCCAGCCGGGTCACGATATTTTTACCGTATGGACCTATTTTTTTTCGAAGCCGGGTAATATTTACGTCAATGGTCCTGTCCAGCACAATCACTTCGTCGCTCCACACGCGGGTAAGCATTTCGTCGCGGGAGAAAACGCGGTTTTTGTTTTCCAGAAACAGTTTCAGTATTTCAAATTCTTTTTTGGTAAACGGAATCTCAGCTCCTTCGAGCAGCACTTTCTTATTGCCAATTTCCATTTCCAGGTTTTCGTACTGCAGTTTCTGAACAGGTGCCACTTCCGTCTTTTTGGTGTCTACCCGGCGGATAACGGCTTTCACGCGGGCTACCACTTCGCGGATGGAGAACGGCTTGGAAATATAATCATCGGCTCCGATATTAAAACCCGTGAGCCGGTCGGTTTCCGAGTCTTTGGCAGTAAGAAAAATAACAGGAATGGCAGCTGTTTTGGGATTTTCGTTCAGCAACCGGGCCATTTTAAAACCGGACATTTCGCCCATCATTACGTCCAGCAGTAACAGGTTATAGTGGCTGATGTCTTTTTTTAATGCTTCCTCGGCCGAATACGCCACATCCACCTCATAACCCTCGGTTTCGAGGTTAAACTGGAGAATTTCACACAAATCTTCTTCGTCGTCGACGACCAAAATACGATACGGATTCATACTTTTATTGGATTAAAATTATGTTACAAAGAAATCATTTTGTTATTTCGATGCTGTGTAATATCTGTTACAAAGATATGACAAAATTTTAAAAAGGCTGTAAGTCAACGCCCATAAAAGCAGGGACGCAAATTGAATGCTGTTACATTCGGTTTTGTGTTGTTATCTGGTTGCTTTAGATAAATTCTCCTTCACCCTGAATTCAACAATTCTCTTTATCAGGTCAAATGGAACAGGTTTCTCCAGTGAAAACTGAACTGAGCCTTTTCCTTGCTTGTAGCTTGATAATTCCTCAGCGAATTGCTCGTGTCCTGTGGGTGTTGCATAAAATCCGATATGATTTTTAAACCCGGCAAAATAAACCAGCGGTTTGCCATTTGTTTTATATGCAGGCATCCCGTAGGCAATACTTTCAACTGCTTCCGGTGCGGCATCTTTAATTATGGTCCGAATTTGTTTCAGTAGTTCCTGAACGTTAGCAGGAAAAGCAGATATATAATTGTCTATCTCATTCATTGGTTATTTTAGTTTGATTGTTTTGTCATTTTTAAAATTATTAGACATTACAATGAATCGGTATAAGATTAGTTGTAACCTTGTTAGTCAAATAGATGATCTATTTTAGTGGTCACAAAATATTAAATAATTCTTGTGGGAATTAAACGCAAAGAACGCAAAGTTCACTTTGTTAATCATTTGTTGGTCTGGTATATTCGAAAAAAATGCAAAGGAAAAACTTGAAAGTTTTTCATCCGATTCCCGGACTGTTTCATTGGTGGCTTTGCATCTTAGCGGCTACCGATAAATCGGCATGTTCCATTTGCGCCGAAAAATAATATTTTATAACGAACCATTGGCATTAGATGAATTTGCTCTTTGATTCCTTAAATAAAATGAAAATATTCAAGCATATACAATATGTATGATACCTGATAGTTTTGACAACGCTCTTCGTTTTGTCAAAAGTAGAAAATATTTTTTATTTAAAAGTGTCATGTGTTCTAAAATATAAAGCTAAACCATGCATTGTTGCTTTGATGAGTGCTTATCAAACATTACTCGTCCAGTTACAAATGAAAAGGTGAAAGAGCCCAGTCATATATCATTAAATAACAGAATTCCAGCTCTTTGAAACATACGTGCACCACATGTTGCTTATTTTTCAGTTTCTTTGTATCTTTGCAATAAACTGAAGAGAAACTTTACGGTTTTATATCAGCTTGTTATAAATATCACAAAATCTAATTATCAATCATCATGAAAAAATCTACCATCTTTTTGATTGCTTGTGTAATGAGCTTATTTTTTGGAGCTAATGCACAAACAAGTTACACCAACCTGATTACCAATCCAAGCTTTGAAACAGGAAACGCTACCGGCTGGACTTGGACCGGAGCCACAGGCTATACCTGGTTAGGCCCGAACACCGACGGCGATACAAGCAAAGATGGGACATACATTAACGGGCTCTGGAATAATGGCATTGGTGACGCAGAGTGTTCGCAAACCATTACCGGCCTGCCCGCAGGATTTTATAAAGTAACTGCGTTGGCAACAGTAAGTACCAATCGTTCTACCAACCAGCGTTTGTTTGTTACGTCAGGCGCCATTACCAAATCGATGCTTTACGGGGCAAGCTCCAATTCCGCTTACACAGTTGCCAACCTAGCCATTCTGGGCGCCGGCGAAACATATTCGTTTGGCGGTTATTCAGAATCAGCTGCCGAAAATGGACCGTTCTATAAACTTTCGGTGGTAAGTCAGGTTACCGATGGTACACTGAAAATCGGTTTTCGTGTCAGCGGGAAAAGCAGCACCTTGGGCTACAATTTTTCCTATACAACCAAAGCAGATGCCGGTTTTTTTAAGTTCGACAATTTTACGCTGACCGAAGTGTCGAATGTGGCTACACTCGACAATATAAGCCTGAGCAGCGGCTCGTTGGATGTCATGTTCAACCCGGCAACTCTCACATACACAGCTACACTGCCCGAAGGTGTTACTTCGGTTACTCCCGGCGTAATACCAACAGTCGTTGGCGTTAGCGTATCCGGTGCCGGAGCGGTGGATGTTTCTTCCAAAACAGGAACTTCAACCATCACAGTTACTGCATTGGATGGAACAACTACAAAAACGTATACCATCAATTACAAAGTAGTGACTCCTGCGGCTGGTGCACAACAGGATAAATTGTATTCCGACAATTTCCCGCTCGGTGATATTGCCTTGCTTGATGGTCCGTTTAAACATGCCCGCGATTTGAACATTCAAACCCTGCTGAAGTACGATGTTGATCGTTTATTGGCACCTTACCGCAAAGAAGCCGGACTAACAGCTAAAGCCGCCAGTTTTAATAACTGGATAGGACTTGATGGGCACGTAGGTGGTCATTATCTTTCTGCTTTATCCATCAATTATGCTGCTACTGGTGACGCAATCTGTAAAACACGCATGGATTATATGGTCAACGAATTGAAAGCGTGCCAGGATGCCAACGCCGCTAAATATCCAACGTGGGCTGTAGGCTATGCCGGTGGCGTTCCTGGGAGTAACTCAGTATGGTCGACCTTTAAAACAGGTACGTTTACAGCTTACAATTCCGCCTGGGTGCCGTGGTATAACCTGCATAAAACCTATGCGGGATTGCGCGATGCATGGTTGTACGGAGGCAATGAAACGGCCAAAACCGTTTTCCTGGCTTTTTGCGACTGGGGAATCAATATTACATCTGCGCTAAGCGATGCGCAAATGGAAACCATGCTGGCTATCGAACATGGAGGTATGAATGAAATTTTTGCCGATGCTTATCAAATGACCGGAGCAACTAAATACCTGCTTGCCGCCAAACGTTTTTCTCATAAAACCATACTCAACAGTATGGCTGTAAGTGTCGACAATTTGGATAATATGCATGCCAACACACAGGTACCCAAAGCAGTAGGCTTTCAACGTGTTGCCGAAGTGTCGAAAGATGCAACCTATACCAAAGCCGGATCGTTTTTCTGGGAGACAGTAACAGGCAAACGAAGTTTGGCTTCGGGTGGCAACAGCCGAAAGGAATATTTTCCGCAGGCATCAGCGTGCATCGATTATATCAATTCGGTGGAAGGTCCTGAATCGTGCAATACAAACAATATGCTGAAGCTGACCCAGGATTTGTTCCGTATTAGTCCGAAGGCAAAATATGCTGATTATTTTGAACGGGCTTTGTTAAACCATATATTATCTACCCAACATCCGGAACATGGTGGTTACGTGTACTTTACTCCCGCACGTCCTGATCATTACCGGGTGTATTCCGCCCCGAACCAGGCCATGTGGTGTTGTGTAGGAACCGGAATGGAAAATCATGGCAAATACGGTGAGTTTATCTACACCCACAGAAATGATTCCGTATACCTGAACCTTTTTGTTGCATCGGAACTCAACTGGAAAGATAAAGGCGTGAAAATACGCCAGGAAACAGCGTTTCCGGAAGAAGAAAAAACAAAGCTGATTATTACAACTTCTGCTCCTGCTGCATTTAAACTGATGATCCGTTCGCCTAAATGGGTCAAGGCAGGAGCGCTAAAAATAGTGGTGAATACCGATACCCTGGCTGTTCAGTCACAACCGGAGTCTTACATAGCCGTAAACCGTACCTGGAACAACGGTGACTCGGTTCGTATTCTGTTACCCATGGAAAACAGCGTTGAACAATTGCCTAACGTGCCATCGTATATAGCCTTGATGCACGGGCCTGTACTACTCGGAGCGAAAACCGGCACCGAAGACCTGGCCGGCTTGCTTGCCGACGACAGCCGTTGGGGACACATTGCCAATGGTCCGCTTCTATCGTTGGATCAGGCTCCGATCATTGTCAGCGACCGTGCTTCCATTGCCTCGAAAATAACTCCGGTGCCGGGCAAACCGCTTACATTCAGTTCTCCAGCTCTTTTTGTGACCAAAGCCGATTCTGCACTGGTACTGGAGCCTTTCTACAAGATTCACGATTCGCGTTACATGATGTACTGGCTGGCTCTGACCCAAAGCCAGTACCAATCGACGGTGGATAGCCTCGCAGCTGTACAGAAAGCAGCGCTGGAGCTTGAACAAAGAACTGTTGATAAAGTGGCGCCGGGCGAGCAACAACCTGAAGTAGACCATAAGTTGCAGAGTTTAAATTCGTACACGGGGAATTATCAGAACGAATTCTGGCGCGATGCACGTGCGGGTGGATATATCAGCTATAGTATGTTGACCGGTAAAAAATCAAATTTGTCGCTTATGGTACGTTATTGGGGAAATGAAACGGGAAGCCGCTCGTTCAATATCCTTGTTGATGAAACGGTAATTGCTACCGAGAACATTGTGGGAAAATGGAATGTAAATCAGTTTAAAAACGTGGAATATCCTATTCCGAATAACCTGACTGCCGGAAAAGATACCATTACCGTGAAGTTCCAGGCTATCAATACGAGCAATATAGTTGGCGGATTATTTTATGTGCGACTTCTGCAGCCATTAAGTGCTACCGACGTGCAACCGGTGAATAAAACTGCCGCCGGTTGTCATGTCTACACACGGAAAAATGAGATTGTGGTTAAAGGTCTTACCGGATCTTCCGTAATTTCGGTGTACGACACTTGCGGACATGTGCTGTCTGACGTTAAATCGGGTGGGAGCACAGTCGCCATTCCCTGTAAATCAACCGGAATCCGTATTGTTAAGATTGTGTCCGATAAAAAAGTGCAAGTGAACAAAGTTGTTGTTAACTAGGAATTTTGCAGCATTGATAACCAATGTATTAACCAAACAGTCCTCCGCTATTTACTGCGGAGGACGGTTTGGTTTTTGCGTATTCGGCAATTTGTTTATAGTATCATAGATTGGAATGTCAATCTCAAAATAAAATAGAATGATAATGGAATAGTGAGATGATTATTAGATGTTTAAATCGTTCTGTTATTTCTGTTGTGGCTTTTGTTACTTATGTGGTTTTAAATGGGTTTTGCTGAATTTGTCACGTATATCTGACGAATTTGTATATCCTGCGACGAAATAAAAAACTATACTTTTGACAAACGCAAACATATAGAATTAAAATTTTAAAGTTGTCGGTATCTCGTAATAACCGGAATTTTGGAAACTGAAGTTTGTTTTAATACAACCTTAAAAGCATTATTATCAATTATGAGAAAAAGTTACATCGTTACGTTGTTCTGTCTTTTCAGCATGCTGGCTTCTGCCCAAACAGGCAAAGAATTAAAATTCCAGACCTGGGCGCTCACTCCACCTATGGGCTGGAATAGTTGGGACTGTTTCGGACCTTCGGTAAAAGAGTCCGAAGTAAAAGCAAATGCCGATTATATGGCGGCCAACCTGAAGCAATATGGCTGGGAATACATTGTGGTGGATATCCGCTGGTATATCGACAATCAGACAACCGGAACTTACAACGCTTACAATAATTCTACGTTTATTTACGACCAATACGGTCGATATATGCCTTCGCCAACCCGTTTCCCATCTGCTGCAAACGGAGCCGGTTTCAAACCGCTGGCCGATTATGTTCACGCCAAAGGTCTTAAATTCGGAATTCATATTATGCGCGGTGTGCCTAAAATAGCCGTAACCAATAACCTGCCCATTAAAGATGGCGGTGGAAAAACTGCTGCCGATATTTATACTACCGCCGAGCAATGCACCTGGTTGCAGGATAACTACACGGTGTTGTCCAAGGCCGGAGCGCAGGAATACTACAATTCTATTTTCGAACTGTATGCCGCGTGGGGCGTGGACTTTGTAAAAGTTGACGACCTTTCGCGCCCATACCACACCGACGAAATCAGCATGATTCGCAGTGCCATTGATAAAACGGGCCGTTCGATGGTGTTGAGCATGTCGCCCGGCGAAACTCCCGTGGCAAATTATGATCACGCCCGCACACATGCCAATATGTGGCGCACTGTGGACGATTTCTGGGATAACTGGAGCCAGCTGAATTATCAGTTCAGCGTATGCAATAAATGGACACCTTACATTGGTCCCGGAACCTGGCCCGACGCCGATATGCTTCCGCTTGGACATATTGCTATTCGTGGCGAACGTGGTGTAGACCGCCAGACCAATTTTACCCAGGATGAGCAATACACGCTTATGACGTTATGGTCGATTTTCAAATCGCCTTTGATGTTTGGCGGACATTTGCCTGATAACAGTGCCTTTACAAAAGCATTGATTACCAACAGTGAGGTGCTGGCCATGCACAAAACAGCGGTAAATAACAAACAATGGTACAATGCCAACGACCAGATAGCCTGGACTGCCGATGATCCGAATAACGGTGACAAATTTTTGGCCCTGTTCAACAATGGGGGAGATGGGTTTATTTCAACAAAGAACTTGCTTTACCGTAGTGGAACCATCTCGCGTCTCACCGACAATTACGGTGTGAATATCGACATTGCCCTACCACAGGAAAGTACATCGTTGTTCCTGATTGTGAACGATGGGGGAGATGGATTTTCCAGCGATCATGCCGACTGGATTAACCCGACTCTTTATAAAGATAACGGTGATTCATTGAAACTTACCACTTTGAATTGGGTGTCGGCTACTGCCGGCTGGGGTACGGTAACCAAAAATAAAAGTATTTCCGGAGGAACGCTGAATGTGAAGGGGGTAACTTTTGCAAACGGTATCGGAACGCATTCCAAATCGGTTATCTTTTTTCCCATTCCTTCGGGTTACACACGCTTTAAAACTTTTGCCGGATTGGATAATGGAGGAACCAGCCAGACTGGTGGAGCCACTGTTGAGTTTTGTGTTTCCACTCAGGATCCTACGCTGCGTAATGTGGATGTAAATAAAGCCATAGCCAATACCGGACTTATCAGCCGTACCTGCCAGCGTGCCGGAAAAGAAGTTGCTGCCGATATTACCGGAGCTTCCAAACTTTATCTGGTAGTAACCGATGCAGGGGATAATTTCAATTACGATCATGCTGACTGGATTAACCCGACTATCTACAATGCCAATGGTGATTCGCTGAAACTGACTACACTGACTCCTGTGAGTGCTACCAGTGGCTGGGAAGTGGTAAAAACAAATAAAAGCCTCGATAACAAAACATTAACCGTAAATGGCAAAACCTACGCAAATGGTTATGGTGTAAACGCATATTCTACCATTCAGTTTAATTTACCTGATGGATATACCACGTTCAAAGCATTCTGTGGTTTCGACGACGAGGTGCTGGCTGCTGCCAACGGTGTTTCTGTTGAGTTTATGGTCTTCACGCAAGATCCTTCAATTACAACTTCTGCTGCCATGCCGGTAGATTTGGCAAGCCTTGGATTTGCCGGCAACTGCCTTGTCCGCGATTTGTGGGCAAAAAAAGATACAGGAACATTTGCCGGAACTCAATTTTCACCGCTTGTAAAGACACATGGTGCAAAACTTTACCGTATTTCAGCTCAAAACCGTTCTTCGGAAACTTCGGTAAATATGTCGGCATCATTGCCTCAGGCTAATCTGGGCGACACGGTATTATTGAATGTCTCGGTTATGAAAACGGGAAGTGCAACTGTAGAGCCAACCGGATCATTTGTTGTGTCGCGAAATGATACCGTTGTGGGTGTATTGCCGGTTGACAATTCGGGTAATGCAGTATTCACGGCTTGTAATTTAGTTGTTGGCACCCATACATTCAGTGTGAAATACAGCGGAAACACTTTATATAGTCCGCAAACAGGAAATACGATAACTGTGGACGTAAAAAAAAAAGAAACAGCTACGTCAAAAACACGAAACAATCCGGAAATAAGAATCGTAACTATTGACGGAAAACAATACCTGCAAGGCCTGAAAGTAGGAGATGAAGTGGCTATAATTGATTGCTCCGGTAAGTTGCTGATTTCCAAATCTGCAAAAAGCGATTCAATGCCATTGGATTTTCGTGGAATCGGAATTGTGAAAGTGAAGTCGGGGAATGACTTTACGATCATTAAATCTGTATTCAAATAATACCCTGATATTTTTCAAAATAAAGATATTTGTACACCTGTTTTACGATTTAGTGCTCCTCATGCTCAGAATTATTAGCTTTATTTGTAATGTTAAGTAATAGGGCTGTCTAACGTAAATATGTCGAATTAAATTACAGCCTTCGAAAGCAAAGTGAATTATAAAACTTAATTTTTTTACTTTATATAATACCAATTTTAAATTTATTTATCATGAAAAAAAAACTACTATCAATTAGTTTGTTTGTCGCAGCGGCTTTGTTGTGCGGCACAGGTGCTAAAGCCCAGACTTTACTTTACTCCAATGATTTTGAAACCGGAGTAAACGATGCAACCATTGTGGGTAACGGAGTTATTGAAGCTTCCGGGGATGCTGCTCACGGACAAGTGTTTCATAATGACCCAACCCTAACCAAAGCAGTTCGAACCAACTATTTGAAGTTGCCGGCAACTATTTTCTCCGATTTTCAGACTTCAGGATCACAGGGATTGACTGTTTCTTTTTGGGTGAACAAAAGTAATGCCGCCGACTACTATTGGTCAGCTTTGTTTGGTGCCTATGGCGTTGCGCCAAATCCTACAAACGCTAAACCTGCATTTACACTTATGACCCGTTCAACGGGATTGGTGAATTTTGATTATGCTAATACCATTAATGGAACCAATTATGGCTGGAATGAATTTAATACCAATCCTACTACTGCATGGATAGATGCTGCCGGTTGGCACTTTTATACGTTTACCATTACACCTACAACAGGAATTGTATATGTCGATGGTTTAGTGAAAAATCAATGGACATACACTAGTGGGGTATCTGGTTTATTCAACATTGCCTCAGAACTAAAGTATATCGCCCTCGGAGGAAACCAGGCTTGGAACTGGAACGATCCGGATCCTGCTTTTTCATTTGATAAATTGAAAATATATGCCGGTGCGTTGACCGGTGCTCAGATAAACTCTCTTATGACTTCAGATAATTTGGTGTCGCCTACATTAACTGCCAGTAAATCAAGCTTGTATATTGAAAGTTCATATACTCCAAAATCATTTATTGTAAATGGTGCAAACCTGTCACAAGATATAACTATTACTGCACCTGCCGGTATAACTGTTAGTCCTACTACAATTTCTCAATCTTCAGCTATAAATGTACCAGTTTCAGTTACTTACAATGGTGCATCAGCAGTAACCGGGGATATTGTGTTAACCAGCGGAAGCAAGACATATAACATTGCCATAGTTGCAACACAATCTAATTGCTATACACCGGCTTATCCTAGTGGCAATATGATTGCTGATCCTTTATTCAGTGAAGCAACCTTAGCAGAAGGAGGTTATAGTGGTTGGGGACCAACTGCAATTTCAACTAAAGCATATTGTGGTAGAGGTGCTGCTTATATCCGTGGCGCTTGCTGGCCTGATGGAGGTTCTATTGACAGGACACTCTCTGATGCTAATGGAAATGCGTTAGTTGCAAATAGTACATACCGTCTTCGTGCAATGGTTAATTCGAAAGCCACAGCAGGTAAATCATTCCAATTCCAGATAGAAGGCGTTAATGGAGCTGCAAGTATATACTTCCAACTACCAAATACAAACGGTTGGAAACAAATTGACACTACTTTCACTACCGGTGCAACTGTAACAACAGGAAAAGGAATTTATTTCAACTCATGTACAAATGCTCCATTGATTACCGATACCTGCTTTATTGATAACTATGAGCTTTATAAAATTACACCTCTGACTACTGGTTTGAATAACGCATCAGGAAATAAAGTAACAACTTTTGTCCGTGGCAATAAGATAGTTTCAAGCTTTAGCCTGGATGTTGCTACTGAAGTTATCGTTTCATTGTATAATGTAAATGGAGCGTTGATCGAGTCGAAAAAATCAATGGCGCAGCAAGGTAAGAATGAAAGAGTATTGAATTCAAGTCTTCGCTCAGGCGTTTACGTTGTAAAAACTTCAATCGACGGTAAATTGACGGTCAATAAGATTATCCTTTAATACTTCCCGTGAAGTATTGAGAATGCCTCAACTGAACTAATCCCAAAACGTGGGGTGGATTAATAAAAAAGAGGGTGTCCCAAAAGGTCACTCTCTTTTTTTTGAAGTTACGAATTGATAGTGGTCACTTTATTTCCGACGATAAACCCGCTAAAGGTGACCTGTTGAGTGCAAAAAAATAGTATTTTTGCAC
>Ga0079306_1000128_pt1 | contig 90767 bp, 66 predicted proteins | sample Methanotroph_Enr_FD_79181 | JGI IMG/M metagenome (GOLD analysis project Ga0079306, IMG submission 79181) | Enriched soil microbial communities from Old Woman Creek wetland in Ohio, USA - Methanotroph_Enrichment_5 | ecosystem: Environmental > Terrestrial > Soil > Wetlands | place: USA: Ohio... | reverse complement strand
TTAATGCCCACGACTGATAAGAATTGGGCTTCATTTAATTTTAAATCGTTGTAATTCTGCATATTGTTTGCAAAGTAACAACTTTTATATCATATATTTATAACTTATATAACGACTAATGTATTTGCAATTTATTCATCCGTCAGTGGACGGACAAGTTTTACGATTTACAATTGAAAGCAATGGGAACAAAATAACCCTTAAATCAAGGGAATTTGCCACTATTGTTAGAAAAATTCTAAACAAAAGTACGTATAATTTCAGAAACTTCCTTATCTTTGCACTGCAATTTCAAAATCAAGCACGGGGGTTTAGCTCATCTGGCTAGAGCGTAACACTGGCAGTGTTAAGGTGACCGGTTCGAGTCCGGTAATCTCCACAATATAGCTTGATTTTCAAACTATTATAGTTATAAGGGACTAAATAAGGGACTAAATCTCTGATTTAGTCCTTTTTTTTTGTAATTACTCCTGATACTTTATTTCGCTCTCCAAAGATACTTCAATAAAGTCTCGGTTGAGTTTTCAAAAATCTCAACCGAGAGTTAGGTAACTCTCAACGGAGACTTAAGCAAGTCTCTGTTGAGAGTATAATGAATGTATACGGTATAGTTTCTTGTTTCAAAATTTCACTGTAACGCCTGCCAGGAAGTTGATTCCTGCTTGTGGATAACACCCGAAATAGTTATATACTGGTGTTGATTGGTCGTAAACTGGATTGGGGACGGTTATGTCTTGTGCAATATAAGGTGAGCTCCATGCATTGCTAATATACATTGCGTTAAATATATTATTAACGAGTACTGTGAAATCAATTCCACGCAGCCCTTTTACCGGCAATGAGTAGCTCAGACGAAGATTGTTCAGAAAATAATCAGGTAGTTGCCTATCAATACGTCCAGTATTATCGACAAATTGTTTTCCAACATAAACCGATTGTAGACCTGCTTCAAAACCTCCATTCGTATAAGTAATCATGCTGTTTGCCAGAAGCTTTGGCGTAAAAGCAATTGGAGTGTTTTGATAGTTTTTGCTGACGCTTTCACCTGTAGGAATCCAGTTTTCGTCAAGTACATTCACTGTTTCGGTGAAATCTGCAATGCGGTTGTAACTAAACGTAGCCGAACAATTCCAGCGCAACCAATAAACAGGCTTAACGCTTCCTATTAATTCAATACCGGATCGATAACTCTTTGCTATATTGTCTGTTAATGCTTCGCCAATGTCGTTAATTTTCCCTGTAAGGATCAGTTGGTCATGGTAATACATAAAATATGCATTTGCACCCAATGATAATATGCTATTATGGTATTTGTATCCAACTTCAGTATCATATAAAGTTTCCGGTTCCGGCCATGTTGAAGCACTGCCATCTGTGTAATTTGTACGTGTAGGCTCTCTGTTAGCAATGGCAAATGATGCAAACAAGTCGTTTTTTTCATTTGGCCTATAAAAAATACCAGCCTTAGGATTGAGAAAATCGAATTGCTTATCAACATTTAATACTTGCATTGCACCAATGGTATTATCCCATTGATCGTTTGTACCCAGAAGTTTGTAATTCACTCTGCGGTATTGTAGGTCGGCATATACATTTAATTTTGAAGTTAATTCATAATTGGCTTTCAAATAAATGTTTCCATCCAGTTTTGATACATTGCTTCGATAATATTCTGAGCTAGGGAACAAATCACCAATATAATTTTTTACCCAGATTACTTCACCCCAATGTTCACCCCAATAATTATTCAAAGCTCCACCAAACTGTGCTGTGAACTTATCTTTTTGATAGTTCAATGAGAAAACTGCACCTGCAAAATCATTTCCCATTTTCTTTTGGCGTACCAAATCTGTGTCATTGACAATAATACCATTGTTGTTGAACGAGGTTAGTCCATAGCTTTTTAGGGTTTCATCACGTTTGTATTCTTCATAATATCCATCACCTCGTGTGTAGTGTAAGCCTGCATTAAGGCTAAGTGCTTTAGAAAATGCATGAACTGCAAGTAATTGATAGTTTGTTTGTGTGTAGTTATCTGTTTGGTTTTGGTAATATAGCGGATTTCCGTTAGCATCATTTCCCATATAACCACAAGGGTTATACGTGCGTTCAAACTCCAATTTGGGTAATTCATAAGAATCTATTCCATCCCATGCATGGTAGGTTTTTTCAGTTCCTCCAAATGTAATGAACTTCAGGGATGTTTTTTCGTCATAATAACCCGCCTGAACAAAGTATGACTTCATGTCTACTGAACCACGATCAATATAACCATCTGATTTTATTGAAGATAATCGTGTGTCAATAGCCCAATGCCCGTTGATTAGTCCGGAACTGGCTTTTACAGTTTCTTTTAATGTATTGAAAGATCCAGCACTTGCACTAACTTCTCCCGAAGCTTTTTGAGCAAAATTATCCGTTTGCAGGTTGATGTTTGCTCCAAACGCTCCAGCGCCGTTGGTCGAGGTTCCTACACCGCGTTGAACCTGCACGCTTTGAACCGATGAAGTGAAATCAGGAAGATCAACCCAATAAGCACCTTGCTCATCAGCATCATTGTATGGAATTCCGTTAATGGTCACGTTAATGCGCGAAGCATCAGTTCCGCGAATCCGAAAGTTGGTATAACCAATACCTGTTCCTGCGTCAGAAGAAGCTACAAACGAAGGCGTTTGCGACAGCAAATACGGGATGTCTTGGCCAAGATTGCTTTTTGAAAGCGTTTCTTTGTCAATATTCGTGTATGCAATTGGTGATTTATCAGTAGCTCGAAGTGAAGTTACAGTTATCTCATTGATTGAGTATGATTTAGAATTGAGCTTTATTACAAGTTCTCTGTCCACGACCGTTTGTTGGATAGTAGTTTCATATCCTACAAATGAACATACAAGTGTGTAATGATTCTTGGATAGATTGTCTAAAACAAAGCTTCCGTCTGAATTTGTCGTCTGTTTTAGTGTTGTGTTTTGAACTGTAACAGTTGCGCCACTAAGTGCATTTCCGTTTTGGTCGGTCACTTTACCTTTGATGGTATGTTGACCAAAAGATGTAATAGCTAATACCAGCATAAATGCTGAAATAAAAATTTGTCTCATAGCAAATTTATTAAATTAATAATTTGATTTTGAGAGCCCAATAAAAAATACGGATGATTGTTCTTATTCCCTATTCGGCATTATCCGTACAGGTTCAAAGGGTATGATCTCAGCCCGAAATATTAAGGCACCCCATGTTGTTTTCGAATGTTCAAACGTTTGAAAGTTTCAAAAGTTCAAAAGCGAGCAAAAAAAAAGAAAGAAAAACAACCCTGGAAGCGGGTCGAATTCCTTTCAGAGGACAAAGATAAGGAAATAATGTGGAAAATGGAAATAAATTGCAGGCTAACAGAATTGCTGAATTGGGTGATTGAAGTTTTGGTGATTGAAAATAAGATAGTTATGTGCGCTTTCTAATTATAAACTATTAACTGCTAACTATCAACTAAGGTCATCCCGCCCAGCCTTCTCTGTCCAGATTCCGGTAATTTATTGCTTCTGCTATATGATTGGAATGAATAGACTCGGAATCATCCAAATCGGCAATGGTCCGGGCCACTTTAATAATACGGTCGTAGGCGCGGGCCGAAAGATTTAGTCGTTGCATGGCATTTTTCAGTAACTCTGAGCTTGCTTTGTCTATTTCTGCAAAACTTCGCATTTGTTTTGACGACATTTGGGCATTGCAATAAACTCCGTCAATATCTTTGAATCGTTGTTCCTGAATCTGGCGGGCTTTCATAACACGCTCGCGCACTACTTCGCTGTTTTCGGATTCGCGCAATTCCGATAGTTTTTCGAATGGTACAGGTACAATTTCTATGTGAATATCTATGCGATCAAGTAGGGGACCAGATATTTTACTCAGATATTTCTGTACTACGCCTGGTGCACAAACACAATCGCGGTCGGGGTGGTTGTAATAGCCACAAGGACAGGGATTCATAGATGCTACAAGCATGAAACTAGCCGGATATTCTATGGCAAATTTGGCTCTTGAGATACAAATCTTGCGGTCTTCGAGCGGTTGACGCATCACTTCCAACACAGTTCGTTTGAATTCAGGCAATTCATCCAGAAAAAGTACTCCGTTGTGGGCTAATGAAATTTCACCGGGTTGGGGAAAAGTTCCACCTCCAACAAGTGCTACATCTGAAATGGTGTGATGGGGGCTCCGGAATGGACGTTGCGAAATAAGAGACGTATTACTGTCGATATTGCCTGCAACCGAATGAATTTTGGTTGTTTCCAATGCTTCGTGCAAAGTAAGGGGTGGCAAAATGGTCGGAATTCGTTTGGCCAACATGGATTTTCCCGCCCCGGGAGGTCCGACCATGATAATATTATGACCGCCCGCTGCGGCTACTTCCAGTGCCCGCTTTACGCTTTCCTGCCCTTTAACGTCTGCGAAATTTATTTCGATATGATTCAGATTACTGAAAAATTCTTCGCGGGTATTGACAACTGTTGGTTCCAGTTGCGAATTACCTTTGAAAAAATCAATTACTTCCGTGATGTTTTCAACGCCGTAAACGTCAAGGTTATTTACCACGGCTGCTTCGCGTGCATTTTGTTTGGGAAGAATAAAACCTTTAAAACCTTCTTCACGTGCTTTAATAGCAATGGGTAGAATACCTTTAATAGGCTGCAAACCTCCATCCAGCGATAGCTCGCCCATGATTACATATTTGTCCAGTTCTTCAGAAACCAGTTTGTCATCGGCTGCCATAATCCCAATTGCCATGGGTAAATCGTAGGCAGAACCTTCTTTGCGAATATCGGCCGGAGCCATGTTGATAATTATTTGCTTGCGGGGCATGCTATTGCCAGTATAATTAAGTGCAGAAGCAATTCGTTCATGACTTTCTTTTACGGCATTATCGGGCAGTCCTACATGCAAAAACCGGATTCCCTGGCTTACGTTAACTTCAATTGTCACAATGGTGGCATTTATTCCCTGAACGGCTGCGCCAAAGGTTTTTACAAGCATAGCATATGGTTTAATGATTTGTTTGTACCTTCTTAAACCTGCTTCATAATTATACAGAAGAGATACATGTTGCAAAAATAGTTAATTGTTCGACATTTCCAATGATTTGCTTAAAAACATTTTGGGGCAAATAAAAAAACGCTGCAACAATTGTGTTACAGCGTTCTGATTTGAATAGTCTTTTGTGAATTATTTTGCCGAAAGATAACTTGCAATACCTTCCTGTGTTGCAATTAGTGCTTTTTCGCCTTTTTTCCAGTTTGCAGGACAAACTTCACCATATTCTTCAGTAAATTGCAATGCATCAATTAAACGAAGAACTTCATCTACATTACGTCCAAGTGGGAGGTCATTTACTAGTTGGTGACGTACAACACCGTTTTTGTCGATTAAGAAAAGTCCGCGGTATGCTTTTGGTTCACCTACCAATACCACATTACCTTCTTCATCGTACTCGTCAGACCCAATCAATACATCATAATCTTTTGAGATATTCAGTGATTGATCCACTACAAGCGGATATTTTACTCCTTGAATACCACCTTGGTTTTGTGGTGTTTGAAGCCATTTCCAGTGAGAAAATTCAGAATCGGTTGAAGCGCCGATAACTACAGTGTTGCGAGCCGCAAATTCAGCTGCTTTTTCTTCGAATGCAATTAATTCAGTTGGGCATACAAAAGTGAAATCTGCAGGATAAAAGAAAAATACGACATATTTTTCACCTACATACTGTTGCAGTGAGAAATTCTCTACAATTTCTCCTCCATTTACTACGGCTTTGCTATTAAAAACCGGGGCTTTTTTTCCTACTAATACTGACATGTTTTTTATATTTTTAATTGGTTATTGTTTTAACACTACAAAAATATACAGAAGTGCGCAGAATCTATCATAAAAACCGATAGAGTTTTTTTATACTAATATAGGAAAAACAAATCAAAGCCCAACATGTTCTCATGCTTTGTAAATTAACACCGTGGCATACACGGCGATACCTTCTTTTCGGCCTACAAAACCCATTTTTTCGGAGGTTGTGGCTTTGATAGATATTGAGTCTTCTGATACGCCCATTACTCCTGCAAGGCAAGTTTGCATAGCCGGAATGTGCGGATTGAGTTTTGGTTCCTCGGCACATACTGTGCAATCAACATTCCCAAACTCATACCCTTTGGAACGGAGTAATTGCATTGTCTCTTGCAAAAGGATTTTACTGTCAATGTTTTTAAACTCTTTTGAAGTGTCTGGAAAATGAAAGCCTATGTCACGTAGATTTGCAGCTCCAAGCAAGGCGTCGCATAAAGCGTGAATCAACACATCGGCATCAGAGTGTCCTAATAATCCAAGCGGGTGTTCAATCCGGATACCACCCAACCACAATTCACGTTCGGGTGCAAAAACATGCACATCATAACCAAATCCAACTCGTATTGAGTTCATAATTCACAGTTTATAATTCATAATGAAAAAACGGTTGAACCAACCTGCAGGAAGAGAACAACCGTTTCTGAAATATTTGATAAAAATATGTATGCGACGAATACTATTTTACAAGATTTTTCAATCCAAACATGTCAAACGACAACGAGAAACGCAGGGTTTGATCGAGTGGATTTGATTGGGATGTTGAGATCACATAACCTGCATCCAACTGGAATACGTTTAATTTAAAACCGGCACCGGCAGTAAAGTATTTCCGGTTTCCTTTGTCTGCGGCTTCGTTGTAATAACCACCACGAACAAAAAACTGATTGTTATAAGCATATTCAGCACCTACCGACCACATGATTTCACGCAATTCTTCGTTTAAACCACCTGGGGCATCTGAGAAAGACTGAAAAATTCCCTTAATTGACGGTAAGTTCGTATATTGAGCAGCTGTCATGTTGTTTTGTGTAGGAACCAACAACTTATTGACATCAGCACTAAATGAAATTTTATTATATGTGTCAATAGGATAGTCAAATGAACCTCCTAGTCTCAAATTCGTTGGAATGAAATTACTGTTCAGAAAGTCGTCGTAAGAAACTTTTCCACCGATATTTGAGATATTCAACCCCAATCCTAAGTTCCCATCTGTATTTTGTAATGAAATAGGGGTTTTGTAATATGCCGAAACATCGGCTGCTACTGTCCAACCCGGATATATTTCTTCACTTCCAATGCCATTTCCTAAATCGGAATAGATGAAACGAAGCGCAACTGCACCGGAAAATTTCTCAGAGAATAAGCGGGAGTACGCCCCATCAAGAGCGAATTCATTTGGGTGCGCTGCTCCTGCAAATTTTCCATACTCATCAAATAACTCAATGTCGCCAAGTGAGAAATAGCGTAATGAAGCACTTACAGCCTGACGTTGATCCAGCTTCCAATATCCGGCTAAATAAGCTAAGTCTATAGCATCTACAAGTTTACGTAACCATGGAGTGTAAGATAAAGATACGCCAGCATCGCTTTCCATAAAAACATATTTAGATGGATTCCAGTACTGCGAATTTACATCCGGAGTAGTTGCAGCACCAACATCACCCATACCGCCTGCACGGGCATCCGGGGCAATTGCTAAAGATGGAACAGCTGTAAGAATCGGATTATTATCGCTTTGGGCAAAAACGCTAATTGACAGTGACAGTAAAGCACATAGTGCTAAAAGGTTATTCTTCATTCGGGAAATCTGTTTTTTTGAGAGTGCAATATTACTAAAATTAAACAAGAAATTAAATAAATAAACGCAGATTTTTGATTTTATTGTTCAACTATCAACATTTTATTGGTTTTTGAAAATATGTCGCTATTTGCCGTTTTTACATTTACCCGGTACAAATAAACCCCGGTTTTTACCTTTTTACCATCATTTGAGACCAAATCCCAACTGATATTGTCGGCTGAGGATTGAGAGAAAGACCATACTTTGCGGCCTGACATGTCAAATATCTCAACTGTTGTATTTAGTATTGTTTCCGGACGGTCATGTTCTACAACAATACTTGTTTCGGCCTTAACCGGATTCGGATAATTGTAAACGTTGAAAATGGTTGGCGTTAAACCTTTAACCACTTCGAAGTTGATAGTACTGGTAGTGGAGTTGTTTAATAAGTCCCAAACGCGGAAAGTGAGCGTGTGTTTTCCATTTTTCATTTCCGGTAATTTGTATTTTACTTCACCTGTACTATAACTGTTTTCAGTTGCCCGATAGTAATCGTTAAGCACGAAAGACTGTAAAGGGTCCTTATCTAAGGTTAACATTACATCGTGGCCAATGCCACTTCCTACTGTATTTATACCGTTAATGTCAGATATATTTGCCATAAAAAGCGGAGTTTCGTTTACCTTGTTTCCAGATACAAAATTTTCGGAATTAAGGTATAGCTCAACTGCGGGGCCATCTGTTTCTGCAATATTATTGATGTCTGTACCTCCGATAACGAAATTTTCAAAACAGCCCTGGGCTTCATTGTTATTAACATCGTCTTGGGCATAGTAGTTTATTCTTCCGCCACCGTAATTATATTTAATATCTTTTGGCAGCATAAACGACAGGCTGAATATTCCATTCTTCACTTCCGCATTTCCCGAGAACAGAATATTCGGACGGTCGGAATAGGTCTGTGTACCCTCATTATCATTGTTCATAGTAGTAAACCGCTGTACTTTATCGTAAATTACCGCATGAACAGAACCGTTAAATGTTTCAATTTTATTTCCATTGTCATCGGCAATATAACCCTGAATATTTGCCACGGATAATGCCCTGAGGGTATCATTTCCCAAAGTTGTACTCTCATTTATTTTGCTTGTAAGTACATTATACTTAGTCGGGTAGTTTAGCTTTATTGCTGGGTCGCCCACATAAACGTATGATAATTTGTTTATTTCGGTGCCAATGTTATTTTTGGTATATGCAATTACATCGCCGATACGCATGTGTTCTCCGTTTTTCCGTTTGAATATGTTCTCGCAAAATAATTTGTCGAGGGTGAAATTCTGTGATGCATAAACAGGACGCGCAGCAGCTAAAATGCCAATACCACCGCCAATTGGATTGAAAACTACCTGTTCTCCTGCTGATTGACTTTGCACATCAAATTGTACAAAGTCGCATGTAGCAGCTACCCATAACGGCAGGTTTTTATTTGATAGTGACTTAACATCGGCAGCGGTCAATATTGATTCATTCGACCAACCGGCAGGGCCTGCATGACCTGTATAGTTTAGTAAAAATAATCCGGACCTGATTAAATTCATAAGGCGGCTCTTTGCTAACGGATAACTTTCTCCACTTGCAGTGATTTCTTGTAAAAATGCATCCAAATATATTTTATTAACCTGATAAGCAGGAAAGTTTCTTGCAATTGAAACGGCAATACTATCGGCCTGTCTCATATGAAGCGCACCATCACCATCATCGGCCACAAAGCAAACTTGGTTTTTCCAGTTTCCTTTTCCTTGATTATTCATATAATCAATTGTTTTGTTGACAACATCGGTGGCTTGCTGTTGAGTGCTTACCGTAAAACGCCCAACGCTAAGATCCATTAGATTTGAAGGCACCTGAGCTCCTTCATTATCATCCATTAAAGCAAAATAATCATCTGTAACATATGATAGGGTAGTGCTTAATGAATTCTCGGCTTCGTAAGTCAACACAAAGTTTTCTCCTGCGTTGGAAGTTATTTTACGGTTGTCAAACGACCCTTTACCGAAAAGTAAAAGATATTTAGGCAGATCATTGGTGTTATTTGCTGTCATGGCGCGGTCGTATAGCATTTTCATTAACCACCGATAGGCCGTTGCATCGGGTGTGCCCGACGAAAACTCATTATAAACCTGATCTGTTGTTACTATCTCGACAGTTAAATTATCTTTTTCACGATGGGCTTGCGCCAAGGTTTGAGATTGGGATAAGAAATTTGGATGTGTAATAATAACCATGTCGGCCTGCGCAATTCCATGAATGTTTTGGTTTGGAACCACACCAACAACTTCCGGTGTAGAAAATGAGCTTTTTGCAGTTGGATCTATGGCAATATAATTTTTTACTTCATTTGCAGGATCCACGAATGTCATTTTACCATTGTTGGTTGTTGTAGCTTTTCTGCATACATTCTGTTGGTCGGTAATATCCCATATCTGAACGTTACTATTAGCATCGCTTAATTGATATTGGTTATAACTTCCTGTACCCAGGTAATCAACATTTTGAAATTGCATAACCGAACCATTCATTTTAAGCTGCCTGCGCACATTAACCTCCAGATAATTCAAATATCCCACAGAAGAGGTTGTAGGCTTCATGTACGTTAAATTAAATGTGAAAGTTCCGTTTTGGGGCGTAAACGTAAAGATTCCGTTTGCAGCTTTAGCCTGTTCATATTGCTCGCCTTCTGTCTTCTTAGCAACAGAGAGTGATTTTGATTGTCCTCCGTTTAAGGTAAGTATGAAGTTTGAAATTGCTGAAGAAGCAGAAGCTACATCCAGGCGTGTAATTGTTGTATTGCTGGAAACTGGATTTGGGAAATTAAATGTGAGATTATACGAAGTAACTTCGTTAAACGTTTCCCCGTAGAATTCTTTTCCTGAAGAAGTTAAATTTCGGCGCTCTTTTTCATGAACTTGATAATCTACAAATTCTTCAATTGTATTTATAGTAGAAGAAGTTGGTACAGAAGTGTTTTTTTCTTCAATTTTTTTCCCGGTTCCGGCATCTGATGAAACAAAGTAATAACCATATTTTGAGTAAGAATTAATGATGTGTGTGAACATCGATTTTGATTTATCATATGACCATTTGGTAACGCCCTGACCATAAAATAAAACATAGTCACCGGCATTAAACACACCATCGCTCCCTTTTTCCATCCAAATAGCTATTTCAGGTAAATCGTCTATTTTGGTTGCCAGGAAACTTTGATCAAGAACTCCCCCTCCATAACCGAATACCCGTACGTCTCCCGGAGTGATACCCATGGAGTTCAGATCTTCGTATGTCAGTTTGTAAATTCCGGTTTCTGATATTTTTAATTTCACAAATTTCCCCTGGGCAAGAACCGAGGCACCTGCATAGGTACGACGACTGACTGATGAGGCCGCTTTTTGAGGAAGAGATGATTTTCGGATTACTAAATCAAACGATTTTAATTTTACAATTTTCCCTGACTGGTTGGCAAATGGGAGAATTGTTACGTCCAGAAAACTTGAACGTCTTTCATTTAAAATGTCAATCAGTACTTCTGCTGTTGATGGCAAATATGTGCCTGATATTAAAGCATTTTCCTCATTGGTTAAAGGAAGGTAAACCGGATTTTTTAACTCTGCCTTATAGGAATAAGCCTTGTCGCAGGAAATACGCTTGTTGAAGTGAGGCAATCGGTTTTCAGCAGGATATTTAGCTCCTGCAAATGAAATAACATTGACTGACATAGAATCAGCCATCCACTTCTCGATACCTGTCCAATTTAGGTCATGTGAAGAGGTTTCTTCAGTTTGAGCCGATATCGTGGTTAAAAAGAGTGAAATGAATGCAAAAAAAACTATTTTAAATTTCATTAATGTGTTGTTGTTTTTTATAAATAAAACGTGTAACGTATAACGTACTAACGCCTTAAATAAAAGTTTATTATTTATCTGCCAAATAATAAACAATTATTTAATGGAAAAATCGAACATTTTTTTATCAAAAATGTACCCTTCAAGTCTGTCTCCAATGGCAACTTTTCCAACACCAACTGGAGTCCCGGTGAAAAGAATGTCCCCAATCTTAATCGTAAAGAAACGACTAACATAGGCAATAAGTTCGTTAATAGGGAAAATCATGTCAGCCGAATTTCCTTGCTGAACGGTTTTCCCATTTATATCCAACCGGAATTGAATATTCTGAATATCGCCTAATTCAGTTGTGGGTAAAAAGTTGCCTATAACTGCTGAACTATCAAAGGCTTTGCAAATTTCCCACGGTTTTCCTTCCTCTTTCAGTTTCCGTTGCAGATCGCGTGCGGTAAAATCAACACCCAGGCCTATTTCTGCAAAATATCTGTTTGCAAATTTGGAGTCAATATTTTTGCCCAGCCTGTTGAATTTTATAATTAATTCGGTTTCGTAGTGTAATTCCTGGGTGAAATCCGGAATGTAAAAAGGTTTGTTATTTTTAAGCAAGGCCGAATCCGGTTTCATGAAAACGACCGGTTCTGTAGGGTTTTTACTATTTAATTCTTTGTTGTGTTCTGCGTAGTTTTGACCAATGGCGAGTATTTTCATTTTGTTTTTTGCAGTTTTTGATTTGAAATTCGTTTCTTTTCATCTTCTTTAATGGCATTCAATCGGTTGAACATTACGGCTAAATGTGCGTAAATAGAAGTGTTTTGCACAATTATATTTTCCGGAACGCGTATACGGAATGGTGTAAAATTCCAAATAGCCTGAATGCCTCCGGCAATCATTATCTCAGAAACCATCTGAGCTTTATCAACCGGAACAGTCAGTACGCCGATATTTATACCTGTCTGGCGTTGTAACTCAACAAAACGGTCGATATGATGAATTGGGATGCGGTTTATACTCGTTCCGGCCAATTCATATTTTACATCGAAACCGGCTACAATTTCCAATCCGAACTGCTCCAGCCCGTTATCGTGCATAAGAGCGCCACCGAGACTTCCCACGCCGAATAAAAATGCTTTGTGAGAATTGGTGAAACCTAAAAATGCTTCGAGAATTCCTACAAGCTCTTTGACATCATAACCAACCCGTGTTCTTCCGCTGATATTTACATACGATAAATCTTTTGCAACCATTGACGCATCGACGGCAATATTTTTAGCAATTTGTGTTGATGATAAATACAGTTCACCCTCTTTTAAAACAAGTTGAGCATAAGCCAGATACCATGGTAAACGTCTTAAAGTTGGTTCGGGAACCTTGAATTCTATAGATCCGTGCTGATTCGGCATTTTCCTTGAATTTTAAATAATTAACCCGCAAAAATAATCATTTTTTTGAAACGCCAATGTAGGAGTTTCAATAAATAACATTGATTACATATTTTAGCTTGAGTACTAATTTTTTATTCAGCTAAATTGATTAACTTTGCACGCTAAATTTAGTTTTAAACAAGTGTCTTCTGAATAGCGCTAATTACTTATTTTCAATACATTATGGAGTATAATTTCAGGGAAATAGAACAGAAGTGGCAAGCTTACTGGCAAAACAACAACACGTACAAAACCGAAGTAAACCTAAACAAACCCAAATATTACGTTTTGGATATGTTTCCTTATCCTTCCGGAGCCGGTTTGCACGTTGGACATCCGCTCGGATACATTGCTTCGGACATTTTTAGTCGCTACAAACGCTTGCAAGGTTTCAATGTGCTTCACCCAATGGGATATGATGCGTATGGTTTGCCAGCCGAACAATATGCAATACAAACCGGTCAGCACCCTGCTGTTACAACCAAAATAAATATTGTCCGCTACCGGGAACAATTAGAGAAAATTGGCTTTTGCTACGATTGGGATCGAGAAATCCGTACTTGCGAACCTGATTACTACCACTGGACACAATGGGCATTTATTCAAATGTTCAATCACTATTTCGATACAAAACTACAGAAAGCGCAACCGATTGCTATGTTGGTAAAGGCTTTTGAAACTTCCGGCACAGACGGAATCCAGGCTTCATGTACTGAAGAACTGAATTTTACCGATGAAGAGTGGAAATCGAAACCGGAAAAAGACCAACAAGAAATATTACTCAATTATCGTATAGCCTATTTGGCCGATTTGAAAGTGAACTGGTGTCCGGCGTTGGGTACTGTGCTGGCTAACGACGAAGTAAGCGAAGGTCTTTCCGTTCGAGGCGGATACCCGGTGGAACAACGTGTTATGCGCCAGTGGAGTTTGCGCGTTTCGGCTTATGCGCAACGTTTGTTGGATGGCTTAAGTACTATTGACTGGACGGAATCCCTGACAGAAACACAGAAAAACTGGATTGGACGCTCGGAAGGGGCTGAGCTTAGGTTCGAGATAAAAGGACAGGACTTTAATTTCGAAGTGTTTACAACCCGTGCCGATACTATTTACGGTGTAACTTTTATGGTGTTGGCTCCAGAAAGTGAATTGGTGAAACAAGTTACAACTCCGGAACATGCTGCTGAAGTTGAAAATTATCTGGATGCAACGAAAAAACGCACAGAACGTGAGCGCCTTGCTGACAGACGAGTAACGGGAGTTTTTTCCGGTTCGTACGCAATCAATCCGGTGAGTGGAACTGTAATTCCAATCTATATCTCCGATTATGTTCTGGCAGGCTACGGAACTGGTGCTATTATGGCTGTTCCGGCACATGATAGTCGTGACCACGCGTTTGCAAAGCACTTCAATAAAGAATTACTATCTCAATTAGGTTTTAATCCAATTATTCCGCTTATTGAAGGTTGTGATGTGAGTGAGGAAAGCCTGGACGCCAAAGAAGGAATTATGATGAATTCCGGTTTTTTGAACGGACTGACAGTAAAAGAAGCCATAGCGAAAGCAAAAGAATATATTGTTGAAAATAAAATTGGCAGAGTAAAAGTTAATTTCCGTTTGCGCGATGCCATTTTCAGCCGCCAACGCTATTGGGGTGAGCCGTTTCCGGTTTACTACAAACAAGGAATGCCTTATATGCTCGACGAAAGCAAACTTCCGTTGGAATTACCGGATATTGATAAATTCCTTCCGACAGAAAAAGGTGAACCACCACTGGGACGTGCTAAAGGCTGGGAAGTAGATGGTTTCCCACTTGAATTGAATACCATGCCTGGTTTTGCAGGTTCATCGGCTTACTATCTGCGCTATATGGATCCGAAAAACGACAAAGCATTGGTTAGCCCGGAAGCAAACCAGTACTGGCGTAATGTGGATTTGTATATTGGTGGGACTGAACATGCTACCGGTCACCTGATTTACAGCCGTTTCTGGAATAAATTTTTGTTCGACTTGGGCATTGTTTGTGAAGATGAACCGTTCAAAAAACTGATTAACCAGGGAATGATTCAGGGACGAAGCAATTTTGTGTATCGTATTAAAGATACAAATACTTTTGTTTCATTAAACCTGAAAGATCAATATGAAACAACTCAACTTCACGTGGATGTAAATATTGTTTCAAATGATATTCTGGATACAGAAAAATTCAAAAACTGGTTACCCGATTACGCAAATGCTGAATTTATTCTCGAAGATGGTAAATATCATTGTGGTTGGGCAGTGGAGAAAATGTCGAAATCAATGTATAATGTGGTAAATCCTGACGATATTGTTGAAAAATATGGCGCAGATACGCTTCGGTTGTACGAAATGTTCCTCGGTCCATTGGAACAATCGAAACCCTGGGATACAAACGGTATTGATGGTGTTCACCGCTTCCTGAAAAAATTATGGAGTTTGTTTTATAAAGATGGAAATCTGTTGGTTCGCGACGAACAGCCAAGCGCCGAAGAATTGAAAACGCTTCATAAAACAATTAAGAAAATTACGTATGATATTGAGAATTTCTCGTATAATACATCTGTTTCTGCTTTTATGATTTGTGTAAATGAGCTGTTTACGCTGAAATGCAGTAAAAAAGCCATACTTGAGCCGCTGGTAATTTTGCTTGCGCCGTTTGCACCTCACGTAGCCGAAGAGCTTTATCATATATTGGGCAACGAAGGTACTGTTTGTGATGCTACATTCCCGGTTTGTAACGAAGCTTATCTGGTGGAAAGTTCTGTGAAATATCCAATTTCGTTTAACGGAAAAGTGCGTTTTACCCTGGAACTTCCGGCTGATATGAGCAAGGACGATGTAGAGAAAACTGCTATGGCAAATGAGCAGACTATAAAACAATTAGACGGAAATACACCGAAAAAAATCATTGTTGTTCCGGGTAAGATTGTAAATATCGTGTTGTAAAAATAAAACCCCTAACCCCTAAAGGGGAACTGAGTTAGTAAAGTCATATTAATCATGTTATATGAAGGATATAGGAAAAGACATACAAAACAAAAGTATCATAAGCTCCCGTTCAGGGGCTGGGGGTAAAATTATGTCCATCACTAAACAAACCTGGATTGATGTACGGGAATATATTTTCATTGCATTCGGCTTACTTTTATATGCCGGTGCGTGGAAAGCTTTTCTGCTGCCGCACCAAATTACAGGTGGCGGTGTTACCGGTGTGGGGGCGTTGGTTTATTATGCTACAGGTCTTCCAATTTCAGTTACCTATTTTTCCATTAATGCGGTTCTGTTATTGATTGCCATTCAATCAATCGGATTGAAATTCAGTTTGAGAACAATTTATGGTGTTGCGGTGATGACATTCTTTTTTTCTATACTTCCGCAGGCTGTACCGGGTACATTTGTTGGTAAGGACGATAACTTTATGGCCTGCGTTATTGGCGGATTACTGTCGGGTGCCGGAGTTGGGATTGTTTTTTTAGCCAATGGAAGTTCGGGAGGTACCGATATTATTGCCAAAGTGGTTAATAAATACAGGAATATCACACTCGGAAGAATTTTACTTTACTGCGATGTACTGATTATATGTTCATCTTATTTTCTCGAAATAGGTAGCATTGAACGAATTGTGTATGGTCTTACAGCTATGGCTATTTCTACAGTAGCTGTGGATATGGTCATTACTGGTGTTCGTCAGTCGGTTCAGTTTTTTATTTTTTCCAAAGAATATGAAGCAATTGCTAACCGGATCAACATTGATGTACACCGCGGTGTGACTATTTTGGATGGGATGGGTTGGTATTCAAAAGAGCCGGTGAAAGTGGTAACAGTTGTTGCCCGCAAAAACGAATCGATCAAAATTTTCAGGATAGTGAAAGACATTGATCCCAATGCCTTTATTTCGCAGTCGTCTGTAATCGGGGTATACGGACAGGGTTTTGATGTGATAAAAGGGAAATAACGAAATGGCTGATAATTTAAAGCAAAAAATGATTGGTACCCTGGCCTGGACATCAATCGACAGATTTGGTCAGCAGATAATTCAATTTGTAGTGACTATAGTATTAGCCCGGCTACTCTCACCAACAGAATTTACACTTATTGCATTAGTAATGATCTTTATCGCATTATCTAATACTTTAGTGGATGGTGGTTTAGGTAGCGCTTTGGTACGGAAATCCCAAGTTAATATTACAGACTATAGCACAGTATTTTATTTCAATATTTTTGTATCCGTCTGTCTGTACTTGATTTTGTATTTTTCGGCACCTCTCATTGCAGCATTTTATAAAATTCCGCAATTAACAGAAGTGGCACGTGTTATATTTATTGCAATACTTCTGAATGCATTTTATCTTATTCCAAATATAAAATTAGTTCGTAAGATTGATGTAAAGAAAAGCACAATTGTAAATCTTATTTCTGTTCTTATTAGTGGTATTGTAGGTGTTGTATTTGCCCTTAACAATATGGGTGTTTGGTCATTAGTTGCTCAGCAATTGAGTTTTCAGGCATGCAGGGTTATTATCATTTCATATTTTGAAAGTTGGCTACCAAAATTTATTTTCTCGTTCAATGTAATTCGTGACTCATTTGGCTTTAGTTTCAATTTGTTCAGCACCACTATTTTAAATAATGTGTTTAACTATTTGTATGTTTTGGTGTTGGGTAAATTTTTTCCAAAGCAAGAAGTGGGTTTATATTATCAAGCCAACAAATTAAATGACGCTACGAATTTTAGTTTTCAGGTGATACTAGGTAGCACCTATAATGTTTTTGTGAAAATCCAAAATGATACTGAACGTTTTCTACGTGTTTACCGGGAACTTGTAATACAAACATCTATATTAATTATTCCGTTAATTCTTTTGCTAATTGCAATTGCTGATCCATTAATCAATACTTTGCTAACTTCGAAGTGGGCAGCTTCAATTCCATATTTCCAAATGTTATGTTTGGCGTCATTATTTAATCCGTTGTACACCTTAATAGTAAGTGCTCTGAATGCCAGAGGTAAATCAAAAACGACTTTTAGAATTGAATTTTTAAAAAAGACTCTAATTGTTATTTCTATAATTATTTGTTTAAAATATGGAATAATTGCCTTGTTGGCCGGCTTTTGTTTGGCTAATTGGATTTCGACCTTTATCTCCATTTTATCAATAAAACGCGAATTAAACCATTTTTGGAAAAACCAATTAAAAGATATATTTCCAGCTATACTCATTGGAGGGCTCATAGCCTCCATAGCAGCTTTGCTTTCATTAACAATAAGCAATTTATATCTATTGCTTATTGTTCAGCTTGTTGTAAGTGCAATAATTTATGTATTTATGATTAAGCTTATGTTTCCTGAATTATTCAGGAAAGCAATAGATTTTACTCAAAAACACATTTATAGCAGAATTAAAAATATCTAAATTATCTGATTTTAGATCGTTGTATATCTTTACAAGTTGCTGATTATGTATACTTTAAATTCAAAAAATAATTTTAATTAATATATGAATAAAGTTTTAGAGGGATTAAATATTCAAATCTATACCAGATCCTGTAATGATCAACTTTTTCAATTGTCAGGGAAAACGATTGATTTGCCTTATCCGAAAAAGAAATTAAAATTCACCACAGGTGGGGGGTATTTCTATCAGATTATGAAATCGGATGCCGATATAGTTATTAATATTGATGAGGATGCTTTTATTGTTGACAACAAGGAACTGCTAGATTTGTTGACCTATTTTGTTGAAAATAAATATGTTAACTGCGGGATGCCTGATGGAGGGGTAGTTCCTGTCAGAGGTCATAATCCATTAGTTATTAATCCGTTTTTTAATATTATGGATTTGAGAGTGTTGCGTAAGGACTTTAGTTTGGATTTAATGAAAAAATATTCGAAATTTGATCCCAAATATATAGAAATGACTAACCAAAATTTAATCAAAACCAGTTATATCTATGATATGTCTGAGCCATATTATCCATTTTTCCTTTGGATCAAATTAAATTACAAGGTTTTGGAATTTGACGCAACGACTTTATCTGATGGCTTTACAACAGCTTTAATGAGTCATAACAATAAACCTTTTCTTTATCATACTTGGTGGTCAAGAAGCTATGGAATTGACCCCTACCATACACAACGGATCAATAATATAATCAAAGAATGCGGTGTAGAAGCTGCGGCGTATAAAAAAAATATTTGGGAGACAATTGAAAATAAAATAATTTTCAGATGGACTGTAAGATTTTGGAAAGTATTATATTATCTAGGATTAAGAAAATATATATGATTTGCGAAGATTACAGATGCAAAAAGAGGCTGATTCAAATTATATTTGTTCAGCCTCTTTTTATGAATTGTATAATATTAGTCTTTAACGCATCTAGCACTGAAACCGAGTAACTTGCTTTCATTATTGCTCAAACCCGCAGTTGTTGAAGTATTGTCCATAATGAAACGTGCGGCTGTACTTGTACCTGTATCTTCAGTCGATGTCCAGAATACCGACAAATATCCAAATTTCTGATAATTCCCAGTTGAGCTTGAACGATATCCGGCAGGTAGTGCTGTGAATCCCGAGCTATTGGTTGCGCCTATGTTGCCATATGTCCAGTGGGTTGTTCCCGTTTCTTTCAAAACTCCTCCAGCAACAGAACTGCCACCAAGGTATGCAAGCAATGTTTCAAAATCACTTTGTGTAGCTACGTGCCAGCCAGCTGGAGCTAATTTACCCGTTCCCACAGCATACCAGTTATAAATGGCTCCGTATATGTCTTTGTTGGTGATTGAACCATTAGGCCAACCGTATCCACCACTTGTCGTTATAGTCCAATCGTAATCATAACTTATATATGAAATTGGAGTTCCGTCTTTGTAACGTGTTGTTTTGAGATTTTCAACCATCCATGTCTGTGTGCCAATTGTAACCGTATGATATAGATTTCCATCAACATCTGTTACTGTTATTGGATCTGTCACTAGTGTTGTAAAACTCATTTCAGGACTATAAGCAGTTCCAATACTATTAGTTGCATAGGCTCTTGCATAATATGTAGTGTTCGGAGTTAAGCCGGTTATTGAACCCGAGAATGCCCCGGTTCCACTTCCCATTGATTTTTTTGAATCAGCTATTGTAGGAGAAGACGAAGTGCTCCAGCAAATACCAAATTCAGTAACAGTTTCGCCTCCAGCGAATGTTACATTACCGCCACAAAGTGCTGTTGTAGACAATATGGAGGCAGGAGCGGATGTAGTTAAAACTGGTATTGTGTTTTTTATGCAACGAACAGCCAATCCATTTATTCGTTGACTTCCGCTTTGGCCAACTCCGGCGTTATTGTATCCTAAACTGACAAAACGAGAGTAGACGGATGTTTGCTGAGTAGCTGTCCACCAGTAACTAATAAGTCCAATTCCTTCAAATGTGGCATCATTATTCCCTCGTCCGGCACTTGGAAGCGCATTAAAATTAGTTTCATTTGTAGCTCCTGTATTTGGGTTAGTCCAATTTGAGAAGCCGGCTTGTTTAAGTTTTCCTCCAGCAACAGTGTTACCTCCCAAATAATTGATAAGTTCATTCCATTCGTTTTCTGTAGGAATATGCCAACCCACTGGTGCCAACTTTCCAGTATTTACTGTATACCAGTTGTATATAGCGCCATATCCATTGTTTTTATATAGAATCGAGTCATTATTGTACCAACAGTAGGCTGGAGTTGACATATAAGTCCATGTTGTTTTATCAGTAACCAAAGGAATTTTAGTCCCATCGTTATACTTTGTAGTCTTCAAATTTTCAGCCATCCATGTTTGCGTACCAATAGTAACAGTCTGATAAACGTTGCCATCTATATCATTCACTGTTGGAGGGTCAGTTATCAACGTTTTAAAACTCATCTCTGAACCATAGGCAGTTCCAATGCTATTAGTTGCATAAGCTCTCACATAATAAGTTGTGTTCGGAGTTAAGCCGGTTATTGACCCGGTGAATTGACCTGTTCCATTGCCAATTGACTTTTTGGAATCAGCTATAGTCGGCGAAGACGAAGTGCTCCAGCAAATACCATATTCAGTTACTGGCTCACCTCCATCGGCTGTTATATTACCACCACAGGTTACTTTTGTTGAAAATACAGAAGAGGCTGTATTCGTAGATAGAGAAGGAACAGAATTTTTTATACAACGAACCGAGAAACCGTAATTTTTATTGGAATTAAGAGGGTTCGTTGAGCTGACATTATATCCTAAGTTTCGAATTATGGAATTGGTTGTGGAGTACTCTGTTGAAGTCCATACATCAGAAACAATTCCCAATATGTAGAAATAACCATCAAAGCCACGATATCCTCCCGGAAACATTGAAAAGCCAGTACTGTTATTTTGAGTCATATCATAACCGGGTGTTCCAATAGTTGAGCTTGTATTCCAGAGTGTTGTGGAACATAAAGATTTTGCTGTTTTATTACCAGTGGTTGTCTTGTCGTAGTTATAACTATTAGCAATAAGGAAATTTTCCAGTACAGACCATTCTGTATCCGAAGCTACATGCCAACCTGCCGGAGCAAGATTCCGCGGATCTGCAACTGCATGCCAGGTATATAATCTTCCATAAGTATTTACGTTACTTTCAACACCATTGTAGGCCCATTGATATTTTGGCGAAGTCGCATAGGTCAAATCCATATTTAATGAACTTGTAGTTCCAATAATATCTCCGTTTCTATATTTAGTGGTTTTTAGGTTTTCGACCATCCAAATCTGAGTCCCGATAGTGATTGAATGATATAAATTACCATCGGCATCGGTAACGGTGAGTGCATCGTAAGGTAATGATTTAAACGTCACTTGTTCACCATATGCTGTTCCGGAACTATTAGTAGCGTAGGCTCTCACATAGTAAGTGGTGTTTACGGTTAATCCCATTATTGAGCTGGTGAATGTGCCGCTGCTGGTACCATCAGAAGATTTGCTATCAGCAAGGGTTGGATTGGCAGCTGTGCTCCAGCAAACCCCGCGGGCAGTAACCGGTGCGCCACCATCGGACGTAATATTACCTCCCCCAACTGCAGTGGTATAACTGATAGAAGTTGGTGTAGCAGTGCTGATTGTTGGTAATGCTGCGTCTTTCACGCAACGTACAGAAAATCCAACATTTTTATTGTAATAATCTCTCACTACAGAGGCAGAGCCTGTGTACATATACCTGTACCAGGCATAATTGGTGCTGTTTTCAGTCAAACTCCACCAGTTTCCTTTGTTTCCCAGATTGTCGAATTGACCGGAAGTTAATCTACTGCCTGCCGGAATAGCTGTGAATCCGGTTTCGTTTGTAGCTGATGAATTTGGTGAAAGCCAATGATTCAAACTTGTTTCCTTCAGTTTTCCACCCGATAATGTTTCACCACCCAAAGCGGTTGTCAGCATTGTCCATTCAGAATCCGATGCTACGTGCCAGCCTATAGGAGCTATATTACGGCTATCTGAAATTGCGTACCAGTTATAAAGTCTACCGAAGTTTGTTACGTTAGCCACATCGTTGTTATAGTTACACCATGAGCTAATGGTAAACATACCCCAATCGGCATTATTTGTCAGGTTGGTGATGTCATCTCCATTCCGGTATTTGGTTGCTTTTAAATTCTCAGCCATCCACGTTTGGCTGCCTATTTTAACCACAGAGTAATAATTACCATTCGCATCCTTACATTCCACAAAATCAAAGTTTGTTGTTTTGCTTGATACCGGAACATCGGTTACTATTGTGCAATAATTTCCTGAAATTCCTTTATAAAGCAATAAATCGCCTGTTGTATAATTCATTGTAACTGATGCAACACCCTTGCTTTTTTGAAGAACTGAACTTTCTGAATTGCTTGAACCTGTGAACTGAATTGCTGCTTGAATTCCTGTTCCAATTTGATTTACGAGCTTGGTGGCATAAGTATATCCGTTTCCGGTTACGCGAATAGCATAAAGACCCTTGGGGAGTAACAGTTGAAATAAATTATCGCCACTTTGCAAATTTGTATTTATCCCGGCCATTTTTCTGCCATCAATGCTATAAGCAGAAATCTGTGTGGCACCTGTATTTTTTGAATAAAATGAAAGTGTGTATTTTCCTTCTTCCGGAGTTGGGTATACACGTATTTCTTCGTTATTCAAAGTTAATTGTTCCACTCCATTTGCCTGATCGGTCAGATTCAAGACATTTCCACCCGGAACAGTTATAGAAGTTCCTTTTGTGAGATTCTGGACAATTACACTCCCAACAGTGGTGCTCGCACCTGTTCCGCTAAAACTGATTGTGTAATCTAACGCAAGAGATTTTACACTTACAAATAGTAATACCAGAAGCATTACAAACGAAGGAGTTACTTTGATTTTATTCATAATAAATTTACAAATATGGATTTAATAATATCTTCTTTTTTCTGAATCAATAGCCATTTCGGTAATTGACTAAATTTGTGACTTTTAACCCTGCAAATTTAAAAATAATTTATGGATTTTAAACAAAAAAACTGAAACTTTCTGTTCGAATATTTTTACTTAAAGTAAAAAGTCTTTCTTTGTTGCTGTTTGGTAGCAATAAAGAAAGGCTTTTTGAAGGAAAAATGTAAATCTGAATGGATGATTTGACTATCTGTAGAAATGTCCTGATTTGATGAAAAATCAGAGCTTCTATTTATCAGATTCTATCAATAGAAAAGTTTATTGATAAACCCGGATTAAAATAGTACTATATTCTTGAAGCTTTGAACAGAAGCTCAAGTATTTGATATCCATTGGATAGAAGTAATTTAATCTGACGTGTACGAAGCAAGCCTTTAATTAAAAACTTCAAGGCATTCCATACCTGTAAATTTAGTAATTTTTTGCTTTCTGAATTTGTGAAATTTTGCTTTTGAAGGATAATTTCATTGCAAACTACAAGACGATAATTAATGCTTTTTTGAGAGATAGAACTATTCATAATCGAATTAGAACGAATTCGTCGTTGAAAAAAACTATGATTAATAAAACCAACTCTTTGTGCAGATAAATAAAGGATTATTGTAAACAAAAGGTCCTCATACCATATTCCGGGATAGAATTCTAGATCTATCGTTTTAAGGTACTCCAATCGGATGAAACTGAGACATACACTACTGGAATATCCATTGTGTTTGTTAAGTTCTACTAAAATGTCTTTGCCTGTATAAACTCTGTCAATCAGGTGTTGAGTCCGTTCATAACTACGACTAAAAGACGTCATTACTCCATCGTGGTAAAATGAAATACCGTCAAAAAACAAAAAATCCAGATTCTCAGCTACACTTTTTTTATAACATAACTCAAGACAGTCAGTATTAAGAATATCATCACTATCAAAAAAATAAATAAATTCTCCTGATGCGTGTTTCAATCCAGTATTACGTGAAATTGAAAGCCCAGCATTTTGTTCCAATGAAATGACATTTAACCGCGAGTCTTTTTTCGATAGTTCCATCAATAGTTGTAATGAATTATCAGTTGAACCATCATTAACAGCAATAATTTCAATTTCTTGCAAAGTTTGTTGTAATATAGAATTAATAGCTTCGATAAGAAATTCTTCTGTGTTAAAAACAGGTATTACAATGCTTACTTTAATTTTATGCATACTAATCAGAGTTTTGTTTGCTAATAAGATAATAAAAACCAACCTTGGTGATCGCAAATTTCTTCAACAACGATTTATTTTCGCTGAAATTGAGTAGAATTTTTTGTACAACATTATTTGAACGAACCAAACAGATAAATGGGATTATTCCGTTTAATTTCTTGAATTTCAATTCGTTTCGAAATGAAGAATAAATTCGCTTTAGTGTACAAACAGTAAATTCATTCTTGTATTTTTGGAGAATATTGTTTTGTGTAAGAAATACCGAAATTTCCTCTATTAAGGGTAGCATTCTGCTAATAGAGTGATAACTATAATTGTTGTAGTTGTTGTTGCTTGTGTTTACATGATGGTAATAAGTTGCGGGCAGATAACTGACTTTTGATGCAAAGTGATATACTTTCAAACTAAAGTAAACATCCTCTAGGGTTAGTTTCCTGTTGTCTGGAAAGAAAATTTCATTTTCGAGCAGTAACGAACGTTTGTAAATCTGATTCCAGATCACATTCATATTGTTGAATGACTGAGAATTACGGATGGAGTAGTACCCACTTACGAGAGCCAAAAATGCATTCTCCTGAAACTCTTTAGCACTAAATCCTTCAGGGAAAGCAAAAAGAGTCTGAACACCCAGATATTCATCATAATAATTACTAATAACTACATCTGCCGACTCAGAAATGGCATTGCTGTAAAGCTTTTCGAACATTTCCGGATCACAATAATCATCGTGATCGGCAAAACCCACGTATTCGCCTTGTGCGTGCTTAATGCCTTCATTGCGCGAACAGCCGGTGTGCAGATTTTCCTTATTGTAAATGAGCCTAAACCTTGCATCATTCGTCGCGTATTCCTCGGCCATTTTATCGCTGCCATCGGTCGGACAGTCCAACACCAAAATGAATTCAATATCGTGCAGGGTTTGTTGCTTCAATGAATCGAGGCAAAGTTTCAGATATTCCCCTGCATTATGAATGGGTACAACAATACTGACTTTGGGAGTATTTGAACATATGATTGTGGTATCAATATTTGTGATTCTAGGATTTCCCTTTCTTTCCATGAACTATTGGCTTTTTAAACTGTTTTAAAAGTTGTCGGATGCGAATATTTTTCTTCAGTACGTAAAAGATGTAATAATAAAGTCCGAATTTATTAAGTATTATTTTTCCTTTATTTTTTGCTAATTGTTCATCTCCTCCATCACTTAGTCCTCCTAATCCAAAAAAAGAAATAATTGTCTTAAGATATATAAACCTGAAGTTCTCAGCTTTCAGGGATATATTATACATATAATCAGCAAAAATCTTGTATGTTAAATTGTATTTGTAGGTTTTATATACACCTTTGGGGTAGAAAATAGCCTGATGACATATATTTTTAAAACATAAACGGTGTTTCCCGAATTTCCCGCCAAAGAAAAAAGCTTTTTTATCTATGGTGTTCAACATAATGACATCGCCATAATATATTGCATTATTGTGATTTATAGAATTTACAACTCCTTCAATTACATATGGAGTAACAAATGTGTCTCCGCAATTCATAAAGATGAGATAGTCGCCTGTAGCTAGTTCTAATGCTTTATTCATAGCATCGTACAATCCTTTGTCTTTCTCAATTAGCAATTTAGCAATTTTATCTTCATACTGTTTAAGAATATCTATAGTTCCATCGGTACTTTCTCCATCTATAATGATATACTCTATATTACTATACGTCTGATTAATAATTGATAAGATTGTTTTTTCTATATTGTCTTTTGCATTCAGAACAACTGAGGCTACAGTTATTTTCATTTCCACCTTACTTTTTTGTTAATACAAATACAGCACAACCAAAACGACAACCAAGATTGTTTTCAATTTCCTTATCAGAAATAACCGATAAATCAATCTCTGGAAAAAATGTATTCTTATCGTTTATATAAGAAAAACTGTTAATTGAATAATATTCTGATACCAATTGAATAAGATATTTCAAAGAAAAGACCCTGTGGGCATGAAACTCAATTCTTTGTTCACCCATTGGTACCGAAAAATATAACTTTCCACCCTTTTTTAGTAAGGAAGCTATGTTTTTAAATCCAATCAGATAACCTTCGAAATTGATAGGATCTCCATACCGGCCTAAACCGAAATGTTCAAGGGCGTGCAAACATGAGAGTGAATCTGTACATTCGTGACTTTTTTCATCAAGATTCATTAGATCAGCTTGGGTGAATCTGACATTGGGTATCGAAATATCCAACGGCCTGATATCAAAAACTTCAATTTCCCGATATGTTGCTACGTGAGCCACAAATCCGTCGACTCTGCTACCAATATCAATATGCCTTTGTGGCTTATTTTGAAATATCTGTTGGGCGACATACAAGTCCTGATAAAAATAATGGAGCATTAATGCTCCCGCGTTATCTTTTTTGTCTTCATAACATGGATATAAACCGGAAACCGGAAACTTTACATCTGAGGACAGTGACTGCTCCTGAAGTTTTTTTAAATCTTCTTTTAAACTACGATAATAACTCGATGAAAAAGTGCCATTTGAAAAAATTACACCCCAGTGTAAATAAGCGTATTTATTAATTGATCGTTTGGTTTCCTTTAGAAATGTTTTAATTGACATGATGTAGGTTTGTTGTTTGATTTCAGGATTGTATAGAGATTAGCACAAGGAATATGTTATATGATTGCATTTAAGAATTTAAACTCATATCTTTTTCAAAATCTCAATGATTCGTTCGGCAGTTTTTCCGTCCCAGAATTTTGGATTTGTACCGTGTTTTCCATCTCCCCGGATAATAGCTTCCGTTTCATTAAGAATATCCTCTACTTTTATTAGTTTGTTTGAGCCTTCCCAAATAGTAACCGGACGTTCTGTGTTTGGGCGTACTGTCAGGCATGGGATGTTTAGATGGGTTGTTTCTTCCTGGATGCCTCCTGAATCTGTCAACGCAAATTTAGCTTTGCTTACCAGGTGGATAAATTCCAGATAACCAAGCGGATTGATCAAATAAATATTAGGTCGGTTCATTTTTACCAACAAACCGAATTGCTCAATGTTTTTGTAAGTCCTGGGATGAATAGGGAAAACCAATGGAATTTTCTCAGAAATAGTGCTCCATATTTCCACCAATGTTTCCAGCATTTGTTTGTCATCTACATTCGATGGTCGGTGGAAAGTCATAACACCGTAGCCGGTTTCTTTCAGTTGGTCAATATCAATCTGCTCCGGTTTATTCAGTAGCGAAAAAACCTGAGCTGAACTAGCCGCCTTTTTCAGATTTGCTTCAAGCGTGTCAATCATTAAATTTCCTACCATGAAGATTTTTTCTTTTGCAACACCCTCATTAATAAGGTTCTTGTCGGCATCTATGCTCGTGGTAAGAAAATAATCGCTTATTGAATCAGTAACTAACCTGTTTATTTCTTCCGGCATAGTCCTGTCGTTACTTCTCAATCCGGCTTCGTAATGAATTGTTTTGATATTGAGTTTTGCAGCCACCAGAGTACATGCTGCAGTACTGTTTACATCACCTACAACAAGAACAAAATCCGGTTTTTCGTCAATACATACTTTTTCAAAACCGATCATAATCCGGGCTGTTTGTTCAGCATGAGAAGCTGAACCAACTTCGAGGTTAATATCTGGAGCCGGAATTCCCAATTCTTCAAAAAAACGTCCGGACATTTGTGTGTCATAATGCTGTCCGGTATGAACCAGCACCGGTTTTATTTCTGTATCGCCTTTAAGTTGATGCATTAAAGGGGCAATTTTCATAAAATTAGGGCGAGCACCTACAACAAGTATTATTTTTTTCATGTCTGATATTATATTAATTTCTGGTATTGTTCTATTTTGTATCTGAAATTTGGTTCAGTAGCTGAGCCATAACGCCACACTGAGCCTTGCGGGAATACTGTTGATAGCCGGATGCTTTTGAATTTAAATTTCCTGTTTTGTATTTTTTAAATAGCTCAGAAATAGCCGATTTCATTCCTTCAACATCTTCGAAATCAACAATAATTCCCGAGTTAGTTTCTTGTAGTAAGTTGGCAATATCGCTTTGGGTAGGTCCAATGGCTAGAATCGGACGAGCAGATGCCATGTATTCGTACAATTTGCCAGTCAGAATTCCATTTGCATTTGGAGTGTTGTTAATCAACAGCAACAACATTTGTGATGTTTGCTGAAAACTAATAGCATCGGTGTGCGACAGATATCCAACTTTTTCGAGATAAGGATTTAATTTGTGTTGTTCAATATCTACATAAACAACCGCTTCTACATTCCCAACAAATTTTATTTTCAGATGCTTTTTCAGCTCTTCATTTTCCTGAAGCAATTCATCCAATGCTTTCCAAAGTGTTTTAGGATTGCGGGCAGCATTTATACTTCCAATGTGTACTATCGAGAAGTCGCTGTCAATCGGATTGCTGGTGCGAAAAATATCGTCTTCGTCGTACCCATTATGTACTAAATCCACTTCACGACCAGCATTCTCGGACAGTTCCCTACACCAGGTTGGTGTTACACTCACCACTTTATTAGCGTGTGTAAGTACCTGTTTTTCTTTGTTTTTATGAATTTTATCAGCTAACCAGCTTAGATTTAGCTCTTTGTAAAAATCGATATTCGTCCATGGGTCTCTAAAGTCAGCTATCCATGGAGTATTGGTTTTCTTGTGCAGTTTTAAGCCAATAATATGCATCGAATGCGGAGGTCCCGTCGAAATTATGGCATCTACTGGATGATTTTTTAAATACTCTTGCAGATACTTTACCGACGGATTAATCCAAAAACAACGGGGATCGGGAATCAATAGATTTCCACGTATGGACAATGCTAATTTATGAATTAAACTTTGTTTCTTTCCACCTTCGGCAAATGAAACGTTAACCTTTTGCCCTTTTTTGCCAATCAGAGCTTTGTAGATTTCATAAGGCTCCCAAATTGGTTTCTTTATTACTTGTAAATCCGGTGAAATATCTTTAAGCAAACTGAGGTCTTCCACAGCAAAGTCGGGGTTCTCCGGCGTATATATGATGGGTTCCCAGCCATATTGTGGAAGGTATTTCGCAAATTTCAACCAACGTTGAACACCTGCACCTCCCGATGGCGGCCAATAATATGTAATTATCAGTACTTTTTTCATTTCAATAAGCTTATTTTCTTGCAATTAAATAGTAACCACAAGTTGAGAGGAAGTTTCTGAGATATGGTATTTTTGCAAAAACAGGTGTAAGTTTGCGTGGTTTCAAACCGAATTTTACTTCGTAGTTCGGATTAATGAAGTATAATGTTTTTGTTAATTGTTTATACCCATTTTTTTTCACTAACTTCTCAAAACGTTCCAGGCTGATTCCTGTTTCTTTGATTTCGAGCAAGCCTCCAATTTTACCATCACTCTCGCCAAATAATTTCAGAAATGCTTTGTAAAGTGATTTTGGAAGCAAATGATAATAGGGAAGGAGTGACAAAATTTTACTTTCACAGATTTGCTGATGCCCGCCAAAAGGATTTTGCCAGGGAGGAAATGCAAAAAAAGCAACTCCATTCGGTGCCATTAAATCCTTCATCAGTGCCAAAAACTTATCCTGGTCGTGAATATGTTCAATTACATCACGAACAATGATAATGTCAAATTGCGAATGGAATTCAGTAGTTTTGTAAATATCTTCGCTGATGAGTTTTATGTTTTTTGCAAAAGGATGAGTTGCATAAAACGCTTTGCCTTTTTCAATCTTCGGTGTACTAAAATCAACGCCCGTGCACTGGCAGCCTAAATCTAAAAACGGTTTCAGATTGCCAGCTTCACCGCAACCAATTTCCAGTACCCGCACCGTTTCGTCGATACTTTTGAATTGCCGGATAAATGGTACGATGTATTTTTGTGTACTAAGAATCTGTTCGTTAATATATTGCAGTGGATCTAAATGGCGTTTTTGCATTGTAATGTTAGATGTTTATGTGATTAATAGCGCGTTGAAGGCGTTGGACCGTTTCATCCTTGCCAATAACTTCGATAATATCAAACATATGAGGACCTTTTGGCTCACCAACAACCGAAAGGCGGAATGCATTCATGATTCCACCCAAATTGTATTCATTGGCAGTAATCCATTCTTTTACAATGTTTTCTGTGTTCTCAGCTGTGAAATCCTTGATTGTTGCCAGTGCCTGAATTAATTCAGTCAGTTGAGCCGGAGTTTCAGCTTTCCACCGTTTCTGAACCGTTTTAGCATCATATTCTGTAGGTGCAACGAAAAAGAAGCTGGACTGGTTCCAAAGTTCGTTCACAAAGTTCGCTCTTTCCTTAACTAGCGATACTATTTTTGTTACTTTGGCAGAGTCTTCGATTATATCTTTTTCAACTAAAATATGTTGGAAAAGGTCAGCTATTTCATCGTTGTCTTTTTGTTGAAGGTATTTGTGGTTGAACCATTTGCCTTTTTCGTAGTCAAATTTTGCACCGCTTTTGCTTACGCGGTCGAGCGAAAACAAATCAATCAATTCCTGCATCGAGAAAATTTCCTGTTCAGTGCCTGAATTCCAGCCCAATAATGATAAGAAATTTACAACCGCTTCCGGGAAATAACCAGCTTCGCGATAGCCCGAAGAAGTTTCACCTGTTTTCGGATCTTTCCAGTTAAGCGGAAAAACAGGGAATCCTAGTCGGTCGCCATCTCGTTTGCTGAGTTTTCCGTTTCCGTCAGGTTTAAGCAGTAACGGGAGATGTGCAAACTGAGGCATCGCTTCAGTCCAGCCCAGGTAACGATAAAGCAACACGTGGAGTGGGGCAGATGGCAACCATTCTTCACCACGGATTACGTGAGAGATTTCCATTAAGTAATCGTCAACTACATTGGCCATGTGATAGGTCGGTAATTGGTCGGACGATTTAAAGAGCACCTTGTCATCGATTATCGAAGAATTTATAACAACTTCGCCACGAATCAAATCCTGCACTTTAATGTCTTCGTTTGGTTCAATTTTGATACGAACCACGTATTGTTCGCCTTTCGCAATGCGAGCATTCACTTCATCTGCATTCAACGTTAGTGAATTAGTCATTAAATCACGTGTGCTAGCATCGTATTGGAAGTTAGCTATTTCGGCACGTTTAGCATCTAATTCGGCAGGTGTATCAAAGGCTACGTATGCCAATCCTGCTGCTAGCAGTTGGTCTACGTATTTGCGGTAAATAGGTTTCCGCTCACTCTGGCGGTAGGGTGCATGTTTGCCTTCGCTTTTTGCTCCGATTCCTTCGTCAATACCGATTCCAAGCCAGCTGAGCGCTTCTACTATGTAATCTTCCGCTCCCGGCACAAAGCGCGCAGAATCGGTATCTTCAATGCGGAGCAACATATCTCCACCATGTTTTTTTGCAAAAAGGTAATTGTACAATGCGGTGCGTACTCCGCCTATATGTAATGGTCCGGTTGGACTGGGTGCAAAGCGCACTCTGACTTTTCTCATTCTGAATTTTAAAAATTGCTATGCGGTAATATTTAAACTAACGTACAAAAATAAGAAATTTTGACGACATTAAAGCAGAATAACATAAACAAAAAACCTCCCGATAGAAATCGGAAGGTTTTTCTTAAATATATACTTCAATTTTTGAAACTGAATATTATTCCTGGTTCAAAGTTACGCGTTTGAAAGCAACTGCAGTAGCTTTGTTAGCTTTCAAATAGTCAGCAACGGTGATTTTGCCATCTTTGATAAATGCTTGTTCCAACAATGTAGATTCCTGGAAGAATTTGTTCAAACGGCCTTGGGCGATTTTGTCCAACATGTTTTCAGGTTTACCTTCTTCACGTGCTTTTTCACGGCCAATTTCCAATTCTGTATCAATTACTTTTTGCGGAACTGAAGTGCGATCCAATGAAACCGGGTTCATTGCTGCAGCTTGCATAGCTACGTCACGTACAACTTGTGTGTCAACACCTTCTTCAGCCACTGCTACCAAAGTAGCCAGTTTGTTTCCCGGATGAATATAAGCTGCACTTGTTCCGCCCTGAACGAATTCATAGTAGTCCAATTCCATTTTTTCACCGGTGATACCAGAACGATCAGTGATAACTTCAGAAATTACACGACCATCGATAGTTAAAGCTGCAAGTTCTTCGATTGTAGCTGGTTTTGAAGCCATAGCTACATCCAGAACTGATTGGGTTAATGCTACGAAATCAGCGTTTTTTGCAACGAAGTCAGTTTCACATTTCAATGCCAAAACTGCTGCAAAACCACCATTAGCGGCTGCCAAAACACAACCTTCAGAAGCTTCGCGGTCGCTGCGTTTTGCAGCTGTTGCTTGTCCTTTTTTACGAATAATTTCAATTGCTTTGTCAAAATCACCAGCGGCTTCTGTGAGTGCATTTTTGCAATCCATCATACCGGCACCAGTCATGGTACGCAATTTTGAAATTTCTGCCATTGTTACTGCCATAATTGTAATATTTTAATGTTTTGTATTTTTGTTTTTCAAGAAAAACGAGCTACAAGCTAAAATTGTATTTAGAACTCGTAACTCGTTTTATTTATTTGAAAAGTTCTGAGAAAAAATCAAATTACTTTCACGTTTAAATGGTAAATTGTAACTGATTAATCGTCAATGAATCTTATTCTTCTTCTTTGATGAATTTCTTAACCACGTTAGCGTTTAATGCTTCTTCATCTTCTTTTTGAGTTCTTGGTCTTTTTGTAACTCTTGATTTTTTGTCTTTTACAACAGGTGCTTCAGCAGCTTCAGTATCTACTTTTTCCACTTTGCGTTCTTCAAGACCTTCTTGAATTGCAGCAACCATTGCAGCTAAGATTACATCTACGGATTTTGTAGCATCGTCGTTAGCAGGGATAATGAAATCAATTCCGTTAGGATTAGAGTTAGTATCCACAATACCAAATACCGGAATTCCCAAACGTTGAGCTTCCAATACAGCAATGTGTTCTTTCATTACGTCAACAATGAAAAGAGCTGAAGGCAAACGGGTCAGATCAGCGATAGAACCTAAGTTTTTTTCCAGTTTTTCGCGTTGACGGGTGATTTGTAATTTCTCACGTTTTGAGATATTATCAAAAGTACCATCAGTTGCCATTTTGTCAATTGTGGTCATCTTTTTTACCGCTTTACGGATTGTAGGGAAGTTGGTTAACATACCACCTGCCCAACGTTCTGTAATATATGGCATTCCAACAGCAGTTGCTTTCTCAGCTACTACATCTTTAGCTTGCTTTTTAGTTGCAACGAAAAGGATTTTACGTCCTGATTTTGCAATTTGTTTCAATGCAGCAGCAGCCTCATCAATTTTTACAACTGTTTTGTGTAAATCGATAATGTGGATATCATTACGCTCCATGAAAATGTAAGGAGCCATAGCTGGATTCCATTTGCGTTTCAAGTGACCAAAGTGGCAACCGGCTTCTAATAATTCTTCGAAATTTGTTCTAGACATTTTTTTTGTTTTAATTTTTTGTTTACTTTCTGTAATAGTCAATTGCCGGGTAGTCATCCAGTGTACTATGAGTCGCGGCAATTTAGATACTAAACCAAATTTATCTTAGATTTTAGATTTTAGATTTTAGACTGAAAGATGATTTGGTGTAAACCAAAATTGTAATCCAGTCGTAAATCGTAAATCGTATATCGTAAATAAAAAATTAGCGTTTTGAGAACTGGAATCTCTTACGAGCTTTCGGTTGACCTGGTTTCTTACGTTCCACTTCACGTGGGTCACGAGTCATGAATCCTTCTGCTTTCAAGGCAGGTTTGTCTTCGGCATTGATTTTTACCAATGCACGGGCAATTGCTAAACGTAATGCTCCGGCTTGTCCGTTGAATCCACCACCATCAAGATTTACTTTAATGTCGTATTTTTCAGCAACTCCTAATTTGTTCAGAGGTTGTTTTACAACGAATTGTAAAATTGGTGAAGGGAAATATACAGAGATATCACGTTTATTGATTGTAATTTGTCCGGTTCCTTCGCTCACGAAAACACGAGCAACAGCCGCTTTTCTTCTTCCTAAGGCATTTATTACTTCCATACTGATTATTTAAGTGAGTTTAAATCGATTTGTTTTGGTTGTTGAGCTTGCATATTGTGTTCTGCACCAGCAAAAACGTACAAGTTACCCAACAGTTGAGCTCCTAAACGGTTTTTAGGTAACATACCCTTAACCACTTTTTTGATAAGTTTTTCAGGACTTTTTTCCATCAATTTAGCAGGAGTAATTTCGCGTTGTCCACCAGGGTAGCCAGTGTGGCTTAGGTAAATGCGGTCATTCCATTTATTACCTGTTAATTGAACTTTGTCTGCATTGATAAGAATTACATTATCTCCGCAATCAACGTGAGGAGTGAAACTTGGTTTGTATTTTCCGCGCAAAAGTTTTGCAACTTTCGAGCCCATACGTCCCAATACCAAATCGGTAGCATCCACAACTACCCATTCTTTCTGCGCTGTAGCTTTATTGGCAGAAATGGTTTTATAACTTAACGTATCCACTTTATAAAAATGTTTTTTGATTAATAATTCAGTAGTTTTATTTGTTTCAACCTTATTTTGGAAGAGGCTAATCGGCACAAAATAGGATATTTACACACAACAAGACGTACTTTTACACTGTGATAATAAACGGACTGCAAAAATACTGTTTTTCTTTGGAATACCAAACAATTGAGCATCTTTTTTTTAAACGGCTTTTTCGAGGCAAATAAACTGTAATTTTGAGGGAAAATAACTAAGTTTGCAGCATGAAAAGATTGCCTGCCGATTTCTACAAACAAGATGCAGTTACAGTAGCCGAAAAACTTCTAGGAAAAATTCTTGTGCGCACCTGGGAAGATGGGATGCAAACAAGGTATCGTATAACAGAAACCGAAGCCTATCTGGGCGAAGAGGACAAAGCCTGTCATGCAAGCAAAGGACGCACGCCCCGGACCGAAGTTATGTTTTCAGAAGGTGGAAGGGTTTATGTTTATCTTATTTACGGTATGTATTGGATGCTTAACGTGGTAACCGGAGCAGAAAATCATCCGCAAGCGGTTTTAATTCGAGGCATTAATACTATTGTAGGTTCGGGAAAAGTGGGCCGCGAACTCAAAATGGATAAAAGTTTTTATGCCGAAGATTTGCTTGTTTCCAATAGAATTTGGATTGAAGATGCTCCGGATATTTCTGAGTTTAGTACTGCTCCTAGGATTGGAGTTGATTATGCCGGAGAGGAGTGGTGTAATAAACCGTGGAGATTTATTCTAACATGATCGATAAAATTAAAGTCAGATTACAATTTTGTAGAAATATCTATATGAAAATCCCACTCCGTTGTCTTAGTCAAGGGAATAGCCGAATCCGGCTTGCAGTTTTGTTGATTGTTTCTTTGACTTTTATTTCCTGCCTGGATAATTTTCAGAAACCACACTTGAATTTTCCTTCAGCTAATGTTTCCTTCCGACATTCAGATAGTAGTTCGCTGCATTTCTTTGTGTTGAGCGATTGGGGATTTAATGGTGCTCATGGACAGAAAGATGTTGCTGTAGATATGGCTCAGATTTCGAAACTTGTTGGCATAAGTTTTATTCTTACCTGTGGCGATAATTTTCAATATACAGGGGTCGATAGTGTGAATGATCCGTTATGGAAGGAAAATTACGAGAACATATACAATGATAGCGCATTGCATGTCCCATGGTATCCGGCACTTGGCAATCACGATTATTATGGCAACCCTGATGCTGAAATTGAATACTCCGGAGTCGATAAAGATTGGAATATGCCGGCCAGATATTATACTTTTAAGCAGCAAATTGACGCACGGAGTTACGCTCGTTTTATTGTAATCGATACGCAGGGCCTGATAGATTCTTACCATGCTTTGTGTGATACAACGAAACTGGATTCGATTCCTCAATATTTGTGGTTTAAAAAACTGCTGTCTGAGTCTACGGAAAAATGGATTTTTGTGACCGGACATCATCCTGTATATTCTGCAAGTTCTTTCCATGGCGACACATACGAAATGAAAAAACTCATTAAACCACTCTTTGACCAATATAAAGTTGATTTTTATATTTGCGGGCACGATCACCATTTTGAACACGCTAAAGATAAAGCTGAATATACCGATTATATAGTAACCGGAACCGGTGGTTATGTGAGGCCTGATGGACGAAATGAGCGGACTGTATATTCAATGTCGGCTCTAGGATTTAGCTATTTATCTGCAGCGTCAGATACGGTGAAGTTGTATTTTATAACAGCAGAAGGGAAAATTGGTTACAGTTTAAAAAAGACTAAATCAACTCCCAATTGAAACTCAATTTCATTTCGAAACAAAAATATCATATATAAATAAAAATAATCATTCATTTTAAACGTAGAATTATGGCGAGACGAACCATTGGAATTCATGAAAAACTACCTATTTTAGAGAGCCTGCCTCTCAGTCTTCAACATCTCACAGCCATGTTTGGCGCAACAATTCTTGTTCCTATTTTACTTGGAGTTGATCCGGCCATTGCGTTGCTGATGAACGGGCTTGGAACGTTGCTTTATTCCTGGATTACGAAAGGAGGAATTCCCGCGTATCTGGGTTCCAGTTTTGCTTTTATTGCTCCGGTTATTCTTATCAGTACATCTTATGGGGGATTTAGCCATGCACAATCTGGCTTTATCTTTTTTGGATTGTTTTTCGTGCTGATTTCATTTGTTGTTAAGAAATGGGGAATTGCGTGGATTGATGTGGTTATGCCTCCTGCCGTAATGGGTGCTGTTGTGGCAATTATTGGGTTGGAGCTTGCTCCGGTAGCTGCACAACAAGCTGGTTTGGCTCCCTGGCCAACTGCTGTAGGCCAGATTGTTCAACCTTTTATTGTTTCGCCTAATGTAATATTGGTTTCGATGTTTACATTGTGTGTAGGTATTATCGGGTCGGTCCTTTTTAAAGGTTTCTTGCAGGTCATTCCGGTTTTGGTAGCTGCTGTTGCCGGTTATACGCTGGCATTTTTTATGGGAATGGTTGATACAACTATTATAGGTAATGCTGACTGGTTTGCTTTGCCAAAGTTCCAGGCTCCTGTATTTGATGTGAATGCAATTATCATTATCGCCCCGGCTTGTATCGTTGTACTGGCTGAGCATATCAGCCACTTAATCGTTACCGGAAAAATAACCGGCAATGATTTAATGAAAGACCCGGGTTTGCACCGTTCCTTGCTCGGTGATGGGTTGAGTAATATTGCTTCGGGTTTTGTCGGTTCGCCTCCAAATACAACTTATGGTGAAAATATTGGAGTAATGGCGATTACACGTGTGTATTCGGTTTGGGTGATTCGTGGTGCCGCTTTGTTTGCAATTGCGTTTTCGTGTATCGGAAAAGTTTCAGCTGCTATTTCAACTATTCCTACGCCGGTTATGGGTGGAATTACGATGCTTCTTTACGGTGTAATTGCTGTTCAGGGTTTCCGGATGTTTGTGGAGCAAAAAGTAGATTTTAGCACAAACAGCAACATGGTGCTTGGAGCTATAACCTTTGTTGTGGGGGTGAGTGGTGCTGCCATTAATATAGGTACGGTTCAATTGAAAGGAATGGCTTTTGCTGCTATTGTAGGTGTTGTGCTTTCGTTGATTTTCTGGATATTGAACAAGTTTGGTGTAATGAATAAAGAGGCTTAGCTCCGGAAGCAATTTATAAACAGAAAAAGGCAGATCTTCAAATCTGCCTTTTCTGTGATATAGAAATGTGTTATAGCGTTACCCCTGATTTCCAGATGGCAATTTCGCGATAATTTTTCTTTTCATTATTTACCAGTTCACCACTTGCCACTTTAATGATATATTCAACAAAGCTTTCGTGTGTTTCTTCAATGGTTTTATTTTCCAGAATTACTCCGGCATTGAAGTCGATCCAGCCCGGTTTGTTATTCGCCAGCGTCGAGTTTGTCGAAATCTTCATGGTTGGTGCGAACGATCCAAATGGTGTCCCACGACCGGTTGTAAATAATACGATCTGGCAACCTGCTGAAGCCAAAGCTGTTGCAGCAACCAAATCATTACCCGGGGCGCTTAACAGATTGAGGCCGCTTTTCTGAATGCAATCTCCATATCGTAATACGTCGGTAACAACAGATTTACCACATTTTTGTGTGCAACCAAGCGATTTTTCTTCCAATGTTGAAATTCCACCCGCTTTATTCCCCGGTGAAGGGTTTTCGTAAATTGGCTGTTCGTTTTTAATGAAGTATTCTTTGAAATCATTAATCAAATCGACTGTTTTGTCAAACAAATCGGTGGTTTCGCAACGATTCATTAATATGGTTTCGGCACCGAACATTTCAGGAACCTCAGTAAGAATTGTAGTTCCACCATGAGCTACCAGGAAGTCTGAAAATACTCCGAGTAACGGATTGGCTGTAATTCCGGAAAAACCGTCAGAGCCACCGCATTTCAAACCGACTTTAAGTTCGCTGATAGGTACTTCTACGCGTACATCTTTTGATGCAACTTCGTAAACTTCCCTTAATAATGAAATCCCGACTTCATACTCATCGCCTACTTTTTGTGTTTCCATAAATTTGACACGATCAGCATCGAAATCTCCAAGAAACTCGCGTAGCGCTGTAAGTTGATTGTTTTCACAACCGAGTCCAACAACCAGAATTCCCCCTGCGTTAGGATGTTTAATCATGTTACGCAGGATTTTACGGGTATTCTCATGGTCGTCGCCCAATTGCGAGCAACCATAATTGTGAGGATAACCGATAATTGCATCTACGCCTGCTGAATTAGTTTCGCGTTTCAGGGTTTCGACCAATTGGTTTACAGTCCCATTTACGCATCCAACTGTTGGGATTACCCAAATTTCGTTACGAATACCAACATCGCCGTTTTTGCGACGGTAGCCCATAAACGACAAATCACGATTTTCAATATCCGGAAAAACCAATTTTGGTTTGTAGGTATATTCAAGAACGCCATCAAGGTTGGTTTTGATATTTTTTTCGTTCACCAAAGAACCTTTTTCAATTGCAGTTCGTGCATGACCGATAGAATATCCGTATTTTACAATCAGATCTTTTTCAGCAAAATCTTTCAACGCGAATTTATGTCCGGCAGGAATATCGTGTAGAAGAGTTATTTCAACACCTCTGACAGTTACTTTTTCGCTGGCATGCAAATTTACAATTGCTACGGCAACGTTATCATCAGAGTTGATTTTTAAATATTTAGTTTGCATATATTATAAAATAGCTTTCACAGTTTCTAACATTCCATTTTTCTGAATGGAATCAAGGTAGCCGATAAGTTTATCAGTCAAGCCCTTTACTTTGTTTAAATCTTCGCCCCAGATAAATTCTGCTGCCAAAACTCCTTTTGCAACAGCTTCAACAGAGCCGGTATTCCACAATTCGAGCAATAAATCCATGATTGCTTTATCGTCGTTTGGTACAATTTCGTCTTCGCCTCGTTTGCCACCTTTATAGTAGGTGATAATTCCGGCCAATCCTAAAACTAATGCCGAAGGCAATTCGCCTTTGCGTTCCAGGTAAATTTTCAATCCCGGAAGATCGCGGGTTTTAAATTTAGGGAATGAGTTCAGCATAATGCTGGTAACGAAGTGTTTTACAAATGGGTTGCGGAAACGGTCCAATACGTCATTTGCAAATTTCTCAAGCTCGGCTTTTGGTAAATCCAGTGTCGAAAGCAATTCTTCGAACATTACTTTGCGAACAAAAGCACCCATTACGTCGTCTTCAATAATATCTTTTACGATATCAAAACCTGCAAGGTAACCAACCGGAGCCATAACGGTATGAGGGCCGTTCAACAACGTTACTTTGCGTTCGTGATATGGTTTTTCGCTTGGTACAAACAATACGTTTAATCCGGCTTTGTCGGCAGGAAATTCTTTCGAAACCCATTCCGGAGCTTCGATAACCCACAAGTGGAAAATTTCAGCCTGAACAACCAGTTTATCTTCCAGTTGAATTTTTTCTAAGATGTCGCCGATTGTTTCTCGTGGATAGCCGGGTACAATGCGGTCAACCAGTGTGCTGTAAACGCCACAAGCTGTTTCGAACCAGTTTTTGAATTCTTCGCCAAGTCCCCAAAGCTCAATATATTGCTCAATGCATTTTTTTAGTTCAGTACCGTTGTGGAAAATTAATTCACATGGAAAAACCAGCAAACCTTTGTCTGCTGCACCATTGAATGTTTTAAAACGGTGGAAAAGCAACTGGGTGAGTTTTCCCGGATATGATTTGGCAGGCGCATCGTTTAGTTTGCAAGCAGGGTCAAATGCTATTCCGGCTTCAGTAGTATTGGAAACTACAAAGCGCATTTCAGGATTCTCAGCCAGTTTCAGGTATTCTTCAAATTGCGTATATGGATTCAAGCCGCGACTGATAACATCCATTAATTCAAGGCTGTTTACTTTGTTTCCTTTGTCAAGTCCCTGTAAATTCAAGTGGTACAGGCAGTCCTGTTCGTTCAACATGTCAATCATGCCGTTTTCAATAGGCTGAACAACTACTATGCTGCTGTTGAAATCAGCCTTTTCGTTCATGTTCCACACAATCCAGTCAACGAATGCACGTAAAAAGTTGCCTTCGCCAAATTGGATAATTCTTTCCGGATAGCGCTTAGCGCTTACATTTTCTCTGTTTAATCTTTTCATTTTATGTTGATTTGTTTGTGTTTTGTCCAATAGTTAGTTGGAATGTTGAGAAATTCAACAATAACATTTTGATTCTCATTGAAAAAGAATCTATTTTTTTGTGTAATAAGTCAATTAAATAATGTTTGGGGAAGATGGATGTTTCCCATATTCGAAATGTGATAAACAGTCTGTTGTACCAAACTATTTGAAGTATAAGATAAGGTGTTTTAAAAAGAAGCACAAAAGTACAAAAAACTTAGTCGATTTACAGTGGAAAATTTGATATAATGAGTGTAAAAATTGATAGATTTCAAGTCATTGAATGGAAACATCTAATAAATGTGTTAATCGATTGTGAGTCGGTAAACTAATTGCAGTTTCGGAAATAACGGTAGTTTCAATGCTTAAATTTATCTATCTTTACGCTCTCAATTTAATTTACCCTAAATTGAAAATAGACTGACTCAAACGAGTTGAATTTCAATAAATAATCAGATTATTTTCGAACATGTTCAACTTTTTGAACGTTTGAGTATTCAATTGATTATTCCAAAGTTGCAACTGATACAATGACTTCCAATAAAAATATTTTCAACATAACCTATCCGATTTTACTCACGCTCATTGCGCAGAACCTTATTAATGTTACCAATACTGCTTTCCTGGGACGTGTTGGTGAAGTGGAGTTGGGAGCATCGGCTATTGGTGGGGTTTTCTATTTTGCCATTTTTATGATAGGTTTTGGATTTAGCCAGGGTGCCCAAATCCTTATCGGCAGGCGAAATGGCGAGAATAACTTTTCTCAAATTGGTCCTATTTTCAATAACGCACTTATTTTCAACTTCCTGTTGAGTATACTTATTTTTGCACTTTCCGTAAAAGGAGTTCCGTTGGTCATGAAATATGCTGTAAGCTCTCCACAGGTTTATGATGCAACCATTGCATATATGGACTGGCGTATTTATGGCTATTTTTTCGCATTTATAAATGCTATTTTCAGGGCTTTCTATGTGGGTATTACACAAACACGCATTCTCACTACTTCGGCTGTTTTGATGGCTATTACCAATATACTTTTCGATTATCTTTTGATTTTTGGCCATTGGGGATTCCCGCAATTAGGCATTGAAGGTGCCGGGATTTCATCCGTTATTGCTGAAATTGTTACGCTCATTTATGTTGTTTTGTATACTGTTTCTCGTACCGATATGAAAAAGTATGGATTATTCCAATTAATGAAAGTGGAACTCAAAACAATTTTGCAGATTCTTGAATTGTCCATTTTTATTATGTTCCAGTATTTTATTTCTATTTCCACCTGGTTCATGTTTTTTATATTTATTGAACATATGGGCGAACGTCCGCTGGCAGTTTCGAACATTGGTCGAAGCATGTATATTTTGCTCATGATTCCGGCTTCGGCTCTGGCCACTACAGTCAATACGCTGGTTAGTAATTTGATTGGTGCCGGACGGAAAGAAGAAGTGTTGCCATTCATTAATAAAGTGGCGCGGATATCCGTTTTGGTAGTTTTGCCCTTTGTTATCTTGACAGTAGTTTTTCCTGAGTTCTTTGCTCATATCTACACCGACGACGAAGGGCTTATCAAAGCGTGCATTCCGGTTATGCGAATCGTGTCGCTTGCCAATTTGCTATTTGCCATGAGTTTCATTGTGTTCAATGGAGTTTCAGGAACTGGTAATACGCGGACTGCTTTTGCCATTGAATTTCTAACGTTGTTTTTTTATATCAGCTACGTTTATTACACGGCCATCATTCATCCAAGTTCTGCAGCAGTAGTTTGGTTGTCGGAATTTGTGTATTGGATTATCATTGGAGCACTTGGATATTTGTATCTATGGAAAGGTAACTGGAGAATGAAGGAAATTTAACTAGGAGGTCGAAATTCCGATTCCGACATTAAAAGACAGATGATTATTATACGTCAATTGAAATAAGTAAATCGTGAATTGCTAAAAATATTATATCTTTGTTTTTGATTTTTTTACTTTTGAGAAATAATGATTGCTTAGCTTTATTTCTCTTATATCAGTCGGAGTTAGAACTCCGACCTCCCCAATAAAATAAACCCTTATAAAATGGCTAAAACCAAATCCGTATATGTCTGTCAAAATTGTGGTGTCGATTCTCCTAAATGGATAGGCAAATGCCCGTCGTGCGGCGAATGGAACTCGTACGTGGAAGAAGTTATCAGCAAAGATAGCAGTGCACCGAAATTTCAAATGGGAGGCGTTGAGCTTGTCAAACAAAAACCCATACTGATTACAGAAGTTGAAACCAGCGAAGAAAGCCGTTTCGACACCAGTTCGGACGAATTAAACCGCGTATTGGGCGGTGGATTGGTTCCTGGCTCGTTGGTGTTGATTGGTGGTGAACCCGGCATTGGAAAATCGACGTTAGTGCTGCAAGTCGTACTAAATCTGAAAGGAAAGCGAACGCTGTATATTTCGGGCGAGGAAAGTGTGAAGCAGCTGAAACTGCGTGCCGAACGACTTAAATTTGAAAATCCGGAATGTTATATTGTTAGCGAAACCTCCCTCGAACAAATTTTCGTTCATATTCAAAATATCCAGCCCGATGTGGTGATTGTCGATTCCATTCAAACCGTTTCTACCGAAATGATAGAATCGTCGCCCGGTTCCGTGTCACAAGTTCGGGAATGTGCCGCCAGCTTGCTTAAATTCTGCAAAACAACTGGGACTCCGGTGCTTCTGATTGGACATATCAACAAAGAAGGCAGCATTGCCGGCCCGAAGGTACTGGAACATATTGTGGACACGGTACTTCAATTCGAAGGTGACCAGCATTATATGTATCGCATTTTGCGAAGCATCAAAAACCGCTTTGGAAGTACCTCCGAAATGGGAATTTACGAAATGCAGCAAAACGGCCTTCGCGAAGTGAGCAATCCTTCCGAACTGTTGCTTTCGCAAAATCACGAAGGATTGAGCGGCGTAGCTATTGCTTCAGCTATCGAAGGTGTTCGGCCGTTTCTGATTGAAACCCAGGCACTGGTAAGTTCGGCAGCTTACGGAACTCCTCAACGCTCCAGTACGGGCTTTGACCTTAGGCGATTGAATATGTTGCTAGCAGTGTTGGAGAAACGTGCCGGTTTTAAAATTGCACAAAAAGACGTGTTTCTCAATATCGCCGGCGGTATCAAAGTAAATGATCCGGCTATCGATTTGGCGGTTATCTCGGCAATTCTGTCGTCAAATGTGGATATCGCTATTGAAAAGCACGTTTGTGTGGCAGGTGAAGTGGGACTTTCAGGAGAAATCCGCCCCATTAACCGCATTGAACAACGCATCCTTGAAGCTGAAAAATTGGGCTTCAAAAAAATGATTATGCCTGAATATAACCTCAAAAGCCTTAACCTGAGCAAACTGAATATTGAGTTGGTTCAGGTGAAGAAGGTGGAAGAGGCGTTTCGGGTGTTGTTTAAAAGATAAGAGGTGTTAGTCGATTAGAATTTAGGACTAAATAAATATATCAAAAGCATGAATCAAAATTTTGAAATGAAAGGGTACTGGTTTTTGCCGGGACAACCTGATAATAAAGTAGCTGGTATATTATATTTTGAAAGACATAAAGAAATACATTTAGAATTAATAGGTGGATTTGACTCAAATGATTTATTTTTCAACAGTCCAGTAAATATAATATTAGGAGTTGGAAATAATGCTGAGAAAATAACATTGATTAATTGTTATGGATATGGTAGTAAGAATTTTAGTTGTGAGTTCCCAATTACATTCTATAAATGTCAATACATAATAAATGGAAAGCATCTTTTAAATATTGAAGAAAAAGTATTTAATAAAATAGTTGTTGACTTGTCAACCTTATACGATTGGTTACCCTTTAGAGCAATTCAAACAAAAATAAATAGGCCGGATAATAAAATAATTGAGACATCTTTTGTTATGTCTGAGTTAAATGCTTGGGAAAGAATAGTTGAAATCAATAACGAATATACTTTAAAATTATTTACTGATTATGGGTATCACTCTCCATATAATAAAAAGATGATAGAGCTATATCAAAATATACTTTGTGAAATTAGCTGTAGAAGAGGTAAAAGATCTTTTGTTGAATTATTAAATTTTATGAGTCTTTTTAAACATCTTCTGTCTTTAATTTCGATGAATTCGACAAACTATCTTCAAATCAAACTTTACGATGATGATGAATTTCAAGAAATTAGTAATGGAAATAGAATATTCAATTCAACAGAATGTCTTTATATAGAAAGAGATCCTTTATCTTCAATTGATTCTTGGAACAAATATCTATTTGATTATTCGGATATAGAAAATCAATTTTCTGAAATGATTAAAAAATGGTATTCTAATGCAAATTCATTAGCTCCAATAAGAAGTAATTTAATTACAAGTATTGCACCAAAAGTAGTGTTTACAAACTCTGATTTTTTAATCATAGTTCAAGCATTAGAAGGGTATTATCGACGGTTTATCAATTCCGATAGTACTATTAAATTGAGGAAAAGATTGGAAGATATAATTTTAATTAATAAAGAGGTTGTTACAACTAAGAATATCTCAATAGATTTAGATAAGGTAGTTAAATCAAGAAACTACTACTCACATTTGTTTGAAAGAAATGAGAACGTACTGGATGGAATTGAACTATTTGAAGAAACTAAACAACTGAGAATTTTATTGATAGCCTGTGTACTTAATATTATTGGATTTGAGAAAGAACAAATACATGAATTAATAAAAAAGAATAGTGAATTGTAATTATTTCTCGAATTTCAAACTCTAATTATGACCCTACGTACCGTAAATGTAACCCGCTATATCACTCCTTTGCGCGAAGGAGGTTCGTTGCCGGCATTGGCTGAAGCTGATGACGGCTTCAAGTATGTTGTCAAGTTCCGGGGAGCCGGACATGGCAGCAAAGCACTGATTTCAGAATTGATTGGTGGGCTGGTGGCTCATCGTCTAAAACTTCGTGTTCCGGAACTGGTGTTTATCCAGCTCGACGAAGCTTTTGGACAAACCGAAGGCGACGAGGAGATTCAGGATTTATTGCAAAATAGCCGTGGGTTGAATCTGGGTTTGCATTTTCTTTCTGGCGCATTGACCTACGATCCGGTTACGACCAAAGTTGATGGGCAGTTGGCATCGCAAATTGTGTGGATGGATGCTTTTCTGACTAATGTTGACCGTACGGTACGCAACACCAATATGCTCATGTGGCACAAAGATTTGTGGTTGATTGACCATGGCGCAACACTTTATTTTCATCATACGTGGATAAATTGGGAAAAGTCGGCATTGAGTCCGTTCCCGTTAATAAAAGACCACGTGTTGCTGCCTTTTGCCGATAAGCTCGAAGAAGTAAATACTGAAATTAAACAGATACTTACTCCCGAAGTCATTCGTGATATTGTGAATATGATTCCGGATGAGTGGGCTGCTAATTCTGAAGAAGGACTTAGTGTCTATGAAATACGTGAGGTGTATTACCAATTTTTAGTACGTCGACTGGAAAATTCGGATAACTTTTTAAATGAAGCTCTCAATGCAAGGAAAACACTTATTTGAATACGCTGTGATTCGTGTTTTGCCTAAGGTGGAGCGCGAAGAATTTGTCAATGTGGGTATTATTTTGTTCTCGAAACGGGCAAAATATATCCGGATGAAATATACGATTAATGCCGGACGGCTCAGTGCTTTCCCGACTGAGTTGGATATTGATCTGCTTGTTGAAACCTTACATTCGTTTGAGAAGATTTGTAATGGAAATAGGGATGGCGGTGTAATTGCTCAATTTGATATTCCCGAACGTTTCCGCTGGCTTACGGCTGTACGCAGTTCATGCATTCAGACTTCCCGTCCGCATCCCGGATATTCTGAAAATTTAGATGCAACAGTAGAGAAATTATTTGAAGAATTAGTTTTATAAAACAAGAAAGCCATTCCGGATTAGGAATGGCTTTTCTGTTTTTTAGTAAATTGGCAATAAACTATAAACTGCCAACTATAAACTAATTAAAGTCTCGCTTTAATTGCTTTTGTTTCTGCTTCAAATCCCGGCTTTTCGAGCAAAGCAAACATGTTTTTCTTGTAAGCTTCAACGCCCGGTTGGTCGAATGCATTTACTCCCAACAGATAACCGCTGATACCGCAGGCTTTTTCGAAGAAATAAAGCAATTGTCCCAAATAGAATTCGTTCAACTTTGGCAATTCCACTTTCAGGTTTGGCACTCCACCGTCGATATGGGCAATCATAGTGCCGAGTTCAGCCATTTTGTTTACTTCGTCCACACGTTTTCCGGCAAGGAAGTTCAAGCCGTCCAGGTTGTCTTCCGATGTTGGGAAAATTTTGGTGTAGTTGCTTTCGTTGATAGAAATAACGGTTTCGAAAATGGTGCGTTCACCTTCCTGAATCCATTGGCCCATAGAGTGTAAGTCGGTTGTGAAGTCAACAGCAGCAGGGAAAATACCTTTGTTGTCTTTTCCTTCGCTTTCGCCGTAAAGTTGTTTCCACCATTCGCCTACAAAGTGCAATTTTGGGTGGAAATTTACGAGAATCTCCGTTTTTTTTCCGTTTCTGTAAAGTTCGTTACGAACAGCAGCATATTGAGCCGAAATGTTTTCTTCGAAAGGAATATCCAATCCGGTTGCAGTTTCCATAGAAGCAGCACCTGCTACCAATTGACGGATATCGAATCCGGCAACGGCGATTGGAAGCAATCCAACCGGAGTAAGCACCGAAAAACGACCGCCAATGCTATCTTCAATTACAAATGTTTTGTAACCTTCCTGGGTTGCCAATGTACGAAGCGCACCACGGGATTTGTCGGTAATAGCAACAATCAGTTGTTTTGCTGATTCTTTACCTTGTTGTTCTTCAAGTTGCGTTTTCAACAAACGGAAAGCCAAAGCAGGTTCGGTAGTTGTTCCTGATTTTGAAATAGAGATAATACCGAATTTCTTTGTTTTTAATAACTCTTGCAATTCGTACAGATAATCTTCACCAATGTTTTGTCCGGCATAAACCACTATTGGTGATTTGCGCTCGGTTTGCAACCAGTCGAAGCTGTTAGATAGTGCGTCAATAACTGCTTTTGCGCCAAGGTAGCTTCCGCCGATACCGATAACAACAACTACTTCGCAATTGTCACGGAGGATTTTAGCAGTAGCTTCAAGGTCAGCAAACTGTGCTTCGTCAATTGAAGTTGGTAAATTCAACCAACCTAAAAAATCACTTCCGTTACATGTTCCGTTGTGCAAAGCCGCGTTAGCAGCAGCAACTTCTGCTTTGTATCCGGCTACACTTTGTTCGGATACAAACCCAAACGCTTTGTCGATAGATAATTTAATATTTTTCATTTTATAATAATTTGATGTTTGACTTTTTATTTGTGGAATTTATAGTTGTTTTTTTTGCATAAACTACTCACTACGAACTACTTTAGCTTCTCCGACAATTTCCGGATTTCCATCGTTGGCGAACACCGGTTGTACAGGATTTCGAAAACAGAATCCACAATTGGCATACTGACCTGGTATTTCTCGTTTATTTCGTGAATACATTTAGTCGCATAGTATCCTTCAGCAATCATTTCCATTTCAATTTGGGCAGTTTTTACAGAATATCCTTTTCCTATCATGGTGCCGAACAGGCGGTTGCGGCTGAATTTCGAATAAGCTGTTACCAATAAATCGCCCAGATAAGCCGGCTCATTAATGTCGCGGTGGAGTGGGTTGGTGGCATTACAGAAGCGATTGATTTCCTGGATAGCATTGGAAATCAGCACTGCCTGAAAATTATCGCCATATTTCAATCCGTGGCAAATACCAGCTGCAATGGAATAAATATTCTTCATTACGGATGAATATTCAATACCCAGTACATCGTCACTGATAGACGTGCGAATAAAACTTGTGGTAAAACGTTGTGCCAGTAAGCGGGCCTTTTCGCGTGATGCACAGGCAATAGTTAAATAGGAGAGACGTTCCAGTGCAACTTCTTCAGCATGACATGGACCTGCAAGTACAGCAATATTGTTTTTAGGAACGTTGTACATTTGCTCGAAATAATCCGTTACAATCATATTTTCATCCGGAACAATCCCTTTAATGGCCGAAACGATAAATTTTCTGTCCAGTTTTCGTTTCAACTTTTTAAGATGTTGTTTCATGAAAGGCGATGGCGTAGCAAAAATCAGAATATCTGATGTGCGAACCAGCTTGTTGATGTCGCTTGTAAAATGAATGCGGTCGGTGTCAAATTTCACACCGGTCAGATAGGATGGATTTTTGCTCAGACGTATGAACTCGTCAATCTGCTCCTGTCGGCGCATATACCAATTGATACTGTCTGCGTTAGTAAGTGCAATTTTGGCTATTGCTGTGGCCCAGCTCCCGCCGCCAATTACAGCAATTTTACTTTTTTCGTTAATCATATGACCCCTAGCCCCTAAAGGGGGACTAAATTACTTTTGTCTTGTTTAAAGCTTGTATTTTTTTAGTTCAAAATACAGTACTAACCCAGTTCCCCTTAAGGGGTTAGGGGCTCTTTACGCTTTCGCGATCCACTCTGCCACATCTTCTTTCGAAGGGTTGGTCAGTTCCATTTTATGCTTTTTGTTCAGTCCGCAAATATCCTGGTGGAATTTGTTTGGGTTCAATCCTTTCAAATCGGCTGTCATAACAATGCCGGCTTTTTGAACCACTTCAACCCATGCTTCCGGAATTCCCAATGCAATGAATTTATCAGGTCCATCTTTTTTAGCCACTTTCTCCGGTTTCATTTGAGGGAAGAAAAGTACTTCCTGAATGGCTTGCTGACCGGTCATGAGCATTACGAGGCGGTCCATTCCGATACCCATACCTGATGTTGGAGGCATGCCGTATTCCAACGAGCGCACAAAATCCATATCGATAAACATGGCTTCGTCGTCTCCCTTTTCGCTTAGTTTCAATTGTTCCTGGAAGCGTCCGAGTTGGTCAATCGGGTCGTTCAATTCTGAATAAGCATTTGCCAGTTCTTTTCCATTTACCATCAATTCGAAACGTTCGGTCAGTTCCGGATTATCGCGGTGACGCTTGCAAAGTGGTGACATTTCGCGTGGATAGTCGGTAATGAAAGTTGGTTGGATATAGTTTCCTTCGCATTTCTCGCCAAAGATTTCGTCAATCATTTTGCCTTTGCCCATGGTTTCGTCTGCTTCAATATGCAATGTTTTGCACACTTCGCGAAGCTGAACTTCGTCCATGCCGTTGATGTCGATGCCTGTAAATTCTTTGATAGAATCAATCATGCTGATGCGTTTGAACGGCGTTTTAAAGCTGATGACATTATCACCCACTTTAATTTCGTTTGTTCCATTCACATCCATACTGATTTTTTCAATCATATTTTCTGTGAAAGTCATCATCCAGTTGTAGTCTTTGTAGGCTACATATATTTCCATGGCGGTAAATTCAGGATTGTGTGTGCGGTCCATACCTTCGTTGCGGAAGTTTTTGGAGAATTCATACACTCCTTCAAAGCCACCTACAATAAGTCTTTTGAGGTATAATTCGTCAGCTACACGCAGGTACAACGGCATGTCCAACGCATTGTGATGCGTAGTAAACGGACGGGCCGAAGCACCACCGGGAATTGATTGGAGAATAGGAGTTTCCACCTCAATATATCCTTCAGCGTTGAAATAATCGCGCATCGATTGATATACTTTGGTACGTTTCAGGAAAATATCTTTTACGCCTTCGTTTACAACTAAGTCCACGTAGCGTTGACGGTAGCGTTGTTCCGGGTCTTCGAATGCATCGTAAGCCACGCCGTCTTTGTATTTTACGATAGGTAGCGGACGAAGTGATTTGCTGAGTACGGTCAGTTCTTGTGTGTGAACGCTGATTTCGCCTGTTTGGGTGCGGAATACAAATCCTTTAATTCCCACGAAATCACCAATATCCAAAAGTTTTTTGAATACTGTGTTGTACATTTCTGGTTGCGCTTCGGTATTTATGTCGTCGCGACTAACATATACCTGAATACGACCTTTTGAATCCTGAAGCTCAACAAAAGAAGCCTTGCCCATAATACGGCGGCTCATAATGCGACCGGCAATACAAACGGTTTTTCCGCTTTCTTCGTCTTTAAATTCAGCTTTTATATCGGTGGAAAATGCATCGGTTGGGTACAGGGCGGCAGGGTAGGGGTCAATGCCTAAATTGCGTAATTCGTCCAGACTCTGGCGTCTGAATTGTTCTTGTTCACTTAGTTCTGTGCTCATAATCTCTTTTATATACAAATTGCTGCAAAAGTACAAAAAAAGGATGAAATAAGTTTACAAATATGCAATTTACGATTGTCTATTAACTTCATTGAGATGAGAATTGCAAATTCTCATCTCAATTTCAATCTATATTTTTATCAATAAATAAAAATTGTCACAAACCGGGAATTTAAATAAAGTGAGGAGTCATAAAATGTAGCGATGTTCGTCGAGGTGTTATTCCAATGGTCTTTTTTTGATCATTCCTCCTTTTGCATCTTTAATGCTGTGCATGATGATGAAGGCATCTTTGTCAATTTTATCTACTTCAACCTGAAGTTTTGATAGCTCAAGCCGTGTGAGTAGAGTATAAACAATGTCAGTTTCTTTCAGTTTTTCACCGCGTTTAGAAAATCCTTTTTTTCCGGAATACAAGGTACAGCCTCGTCCGAGCTTTTCAATTATGGCAAGCCGAATTTCTTCGCTTTTATCAGAAATAATGGTTACGCCAATATATTCTTCAATTCCGGAAACTACAAAATCAACTGTTTTTGATGCTGCAATGTAAGTTAGAATAGCGTATAAAGCTATATTTATACTGAAAACGTATGCTGCAACTCCAAATATCAATATGTTGAATATCAATACCACATCTCCAATAGTTAGTATTGTGCGGCGGCTAATAAATACAGCTAATACTTCGGTTCCGTCAATAACCGAACCTCCGCGAATGGCAAGTCCAATCCCTAACCCGAGAAAAAATCCACCGAAAATAGCTATTAATAATTTATCATCAGTGATTGACTGAAAAGGTATAAAATGAACGCTGAGAGCCAACAGCAAAATGGCAAATATGCTTTTTATGGCAAATTGCTTGCTGATGGTAGAAAATGCAAGCCCAAGGAAAGGAATATTGATTAGTATCAATAATATGGATAATGGAATGCCAGAAAGTTCGGTTATTATCAGGGAAATTCCTGTTACACCGCCATCGATAAACGAATTGGGAAGTAAAAAACCTTTCAATCCAAAACTTGCCGATACAACAGCGAGGATGATAAACAAAATGTCAGTAAAATAATGCGAAACTTCAGTCGCTAAATTACTCACAGTTACATCAAAGCGATCTAAAGTTGGTTTTTGTGGCTTCTTTTTGTTTAGATATTTTAATATCTGCGCAATTAAATAGATTAATATAGGGTTCATAGGATGTTTATGTTAAATGTTTTGATATTTGCAAATATAGTTATATAAATTGAAGATAATTACAGTATTGTATGTTTTTTAGGCCTATGAAATTGTATTTTAATAGATAATATCTGTATTCTTATTACTATAAAAGATTTCCCATGCGGCAATACCTGACATTTAAAATGATGTTTGTATCTTTGTGTCAATTTCACAATTCAACAATTCAATAACTCATTATGGCCGAATTAGAAACGCTTTTTCAGCAATACACACAGGAAAAACTTCTAAATAACACTGAACTTTCTGCTTCCGGTTCCAATCGGAGGTATTTCCGCTTGGAAGGAGAAAAAACAACATTGATTGGAGTAGCTGGCACTTCTGTTGAAGAAAACAAGGCGTTTATTGCCATGTCGAAGCACTTTTACAAACAGGGATTGTCTGTTCCGCAAGTATTAGCGGAAACTGCTGACAGCAAATTCTATATTCAGGATGATTTAGGCGATACGCTGCTTTTTGATTACATTGCCGGTGGACGTAAAACGGGTGTTTTTGCCGAAGGCGAAAAAGAAATGTTGCGTAAAACCATGCGTAAACTTCCTGAAGTTCAGGTGCTCGGAGCAAAAGGGTTCGATTTTTCGGTTTGTTATCCGCAGCCGGAGTTTAATGAGCGTTCTATTTTGTGGGATTTGAATTATTTCAAATATTGTTTCCTCAAATCTACCGGACTGGAATTTCAGGAGAACCGCCTGGAAGATGATTTCTATAAATTGTCGGAGATACTGCTTCGTGCTAAAACCGATACGTTTATGTATCGCGATTTTCAGAGCCGGAATGTGATGGTAAAAGACGGGGAACCCTATTTTATTGATTTTCAGGGTGGTCGGAAGGGACCGTTGCAGTACGATGTTGCTTCATTCCTTTGGCAAGCCAAAGCCCAATACAACGATGAGTTGCGTGAAGAATTGTTGCAAACTTACCTGGATGCTTTAAATGAATTGGTGCATGTAGATGAAACAGATTTTCGGAACCAACTGACTCATTTTGTGTTGTTCAGAACTTTGCAGGTGTTAGGCGCTTATGGTTTCCGTGGATATTTTGAGAAGAAGCCACATTTCTTGCAAAGTATTCCGTATGCCATTGAAAACCTGCGCGCATTACTTAAAACCAACAATTCAGAATATCCTTATTTATTGGAAGTGTTGCAGGAAATGACTGAGCTGGAGCAATTCCGCGAAGTAGAAGTTCGCAAACCGCTGGTGGTGAAAGTCTATAGTTTTTCTTATAAAAAAGGAATTCCTCAAGATAATTCTGGAAATGGAGGGGGATTTGTTTTCGACTGCCGTGCTGTAAATAATCCCGGAAAATACGAACGATACCAAAGTTTAACCGGATTGGATGAATCGGTTAAAGTGTTTCTGGAGGAAGATGGCGAGATACTGACTTTTATCGACCACGCTTTTGCCCTGGCAGATGCATCGGTCAAACGTTATAAAGATCGTGGGTTTACCAACCTTATGATAAGCTTTGGTTGTACGGGTGGACGACACAGATCGGTTTATTCTGCGCAAAAGATGGCCGAGCATATCAATGAAAAATTTGGTGTGGAAGTGCAATTGGTTCATAGAGAACAGAACATAGAGCAGGGTTTTGCTCCTCAAGAGTAGTTTAAGCCAGAGATAACACGAAGTATTATGAAAGCAATGATTTTTGCCGCTGGTTTAGGCACCCGATTGAAACCACTTACTGATAATTTGCCCAAAGCCCTTGTTCCAATTGTAGAAAAGCCTTTACTTGAACATGTGATTCTGAAGCTAAAAGCCGCTGGTTTTGATGAAATTATTGTCAATGTGCATCATTTCCCCGATCAGATTATTGCTTTTCTGAAAGCAAATGATAATTTCGGCATCAGGATTGAAGTTTCCGATGAGCGTGACCTGCTTTTGGATACCGGAGGTGGAATCCGCAAAGCAGCCTGGTTCTTCGATGATGGAAAACCCTTTCTGGTACATAATGTAGATATCCTTTCAGATGTGGATTTAAAGGAATTGTATCACCAGCACTTGCGGACAAACAGTTTGGCTACGTTGGTTGTCAGCCAGCGCAATACGTTCCGCTATCTTCTTTTTGATGATAACCTGCGACTGAATGGGTGGATTAATGAGAAGACCGGAGAAACAAAACCCGCAAGTCTGAAGAAAATAGAATTGTACAATAAACTGGCTTTTTCAGGTATTCAAATTCTTTCTCCACAGGTTTTTGATCTGATGGAAAAACTCGGACCTAAATTTCCAATTATGGATTTTTACTTGTCGAATGCTGCAACACAAACGATTAGTGGTTTTGTTCCTCAAAACTATAACATGTTGGATGTGGGTAAGTTGAATGTGTTGGATGAAGCAGAAAGGTTTGTACTGAATACTACCCCTAACCCCTAGAGGGGAATTATCATAGTTTTGCCTCCTAAAACTATTAATTTTAAATAGAGTATTATTATAGGAAAAGGAGGTCAGTAGCTTATATTTTAGGAGCAGGAACTATCATTTGAATTGCATTTGGAATAATACTGATTCTAAACGGAGAAGCTCCATTCACTATTATTCCGTCAGCTTCCATTAGCGCATTTTTATCGCATTGTACTAACATACTTTTTGTTTGAAAAGATTCAATGACAGGATGTTCGAGTAATTTGCCATTGAAAATCCGCATCAAAGCGCTGATAATATCGAAAAATGTTGGTTTTTTTGCCATCATCACGTCCAGCAGGCCGTCGTACGGCAATGCATTGGGATTTTGTTTCATTCCACCGCCACTGTAGCAACCATTCGCAATATTCACGGTAAACATGCTATCATTAATGTTCTTTTCGTCTGAGAAAATCCTGATTTTGTGAGCTTTGTAGGTGAAAACTGCCCCTAGTAAAGCCACGGTGTACATGAACGAATGGCTTCCGAAAATTTCTTTCAGACGATGGGTCAGGTTCACCACTGCAGCATCCAGCCCAAGTCCGACTGAGTTAATGAAAAAATGTGATTCTTTCGTTCCCTCCATTTCGTATTCCACTTTTCCTATATCGATAGGCTGTATTTCCCCTTTCAGAAAAACATTTATTGATTCTTTGTAATTTGAAGTAAGTCCCCAAAATCGTGCCCAGTCATTTCCGGTTCCACGCGGTATCAGTGCAAATCTCAAAGAACTGGTGTCTTCAATATCAGCGCTAAAAATACCATTAATCACTTCGCTCATAGTACCATCGCCACCTAAAATTAGAAAGTTTTTATATTGCTTTTCGGCAAAATGCCTGGCTATTTTTATGGCATGGCCTGCGAATTTGGTAATCCTGTAATCGAATTGAATACCGGCGTGTTTGAGTTCCAGAAAAAGATATTTACGTTGTTGCCGAAATTTCTTTTTGCCGGATTTAGGATTAATAATAACTGCCCAATGTTGCGGTGTGACTTCCATAATTTGACCCCAAACCCCTAAAGGGGCTTGAAGATTGGATATTTAAGACTTTAGTTTGAAAAACTAACTTTCGTTCTCATTTAAGAATTAGGGGTTTAACTCTTTGTCAAGTACAAATCAATCAACGTTAATGCTGCCATTGCTTCAACAATAGGCACTGCGCGTGGTAAAACGCAAGGGTCGTGTCGGCCACGGGCTTCCAGTTCCACTTCGTTTGTGTGAATGTCGAGCGTGTCCTGTTTTTTCGAAATTGTAGCAACCGGTTTGAACAAAACGCGGAAATAAATATCTTGTCCGTTGCTGATTCCACCCTGTACGCCACCGGAATTATTCGTTTTTGTAGTTACTTTATCACCCTCTTTTACAAATGGATCGTTCATTTGCGAACCTTTCATGCTTACACCGTCAAATCCACGTCCGTAATCAAATCCGTGTGTTGCATTAATGCTCAACATGGCTTGTGCTAACCGGGCTTGAAGTTTATCAAAAATGGGTTCGCCCAGTCCAACCGGAACGCCTTTAATAACACAAGATATAATGCCGCCAATAGAATCGCCTTCATCTTTCAATTGCTTGATGTATTCGATCATTTTTTCAGCGGTTTCTGTTTCCGGGCAACGCACAACATTACTTTCAATCAGTGACAAATCAGCCGTTTCAAAATTTCCTGACATAGCAATGTGGCCAACCTGAGATGTAAAAGCAGTGATGTCAATTCCTTGTTTTTTTAAAGCCAGTTTTGCTATAGCACCTGCCACAACACGCGAAGCGGTTTCACGTGCCGAACTGCGTCCTCCACCGCGGTGGTCACGAATTCCGTATTTCTGTTGGTAAGTATAATCAGCATGCGACGGTCTGTACACTTCTTTCAAATGGTCGTAATCCGAGCTATGTTGGTTTTCGTTCCAAATGACAAATGCGATGGGTGTTCCGGTAGTTTTTCCTTCGAAAATTCCCGATAGAAATTCAACTTTATCTCCTTCTTTGCGCGGTGTGGAAATGGCTGATTGACCCGGACGGCGTCGATTCAGTTCATTTTGAATAAATTCTTCGTCAATCTCAATTCCTGATGGACAACCATCAACAATTCCACCAATTCCTTTACCGTGTGATTCTCCAAATGAAGTAAAAGTAAATAATTTACCTATTGTGTTCGACATAAGTCTTTAATTATAATTTAAAAATTTCGTTCAAAAAAACGAAGTACAAAGTTATTCAAAAGTTTGGGATAATAATAAACCCATAAAACCAATTACATACAACAATGGATATTGAATGGTGTAATCCCACTCAATATCCACTGGAAATATATTGAAAATATGACTAGTCTATTTAATGGCAACCGCAACCGCTTCCGCATCCGCCCATGTCGTCTTCATCACCGGTACCGCAGCTTCCGTCACCGCAGCCACCGTCGCCACATCCGCAGCCACTTCCACAACCGCCGCCGCCCATTAGAGCTGCCAGTTCTTTCTCAGAAGCTTCGCGAACTTCCAGTACTGATCCTTTAAAGTGAAGATTTTCACCTGCAAGTGGGTGGTTTAAATCCACTTTTACATGGCTATCTGTGATAGTTACAACCTGTGCGTTAATGCGATTACCTTCGTTGTCCATTAATGGCACAACATTTCCTTCAAAAATAACTTCTTCATCGATTTTTCCATCGATTTCAAAAATAGCACGATCGAGATCAAGCACGCTATCATCATCATACTCACCGTATGCATCTTCTGTGTTGATAACAAAATCAAATTTGTCACCCGCCTGCATACCGAATAAATTTTCTTCAAATTTAGGTAACATCATGCCTATGCCGTACACAAAACTTAATGGTTGCTCCGCGGTGGCTTTTTCCATCAATTCTAATTCTCCTTCAGTTTCACCATCAACGAATAATTCGTATTCGGCTGAAACAGCTTTGTTTGCTGTAATTTTCATTTTTTTTATTTAGTTTAAAAATTTATATTGCAATTTTTTTTATTCTAATCCCTCTATAATTGTTTTTCAGGTCAAATTGTTCAACCTTGTTTGTTAATTGTGTTTGTGTAATTCTTTTAGTACCAGGTTACGTTTGTAGCTCCGTAGTCACTTTGTTTGTCATATTTTAGGTCCGCCAACATGCTTGCATTTACACCTATTCGAAACGTGTATGATTTATAAATTCCAAATGGTACAACAGAAGCAGTCATTTGCCAGCAATGCAAGCTACGGGTGATATTTAAATTTGTATAGGTAAATTGTTTACTTTTAAAATCGTACGAAGTGCTGGTGCTAAATTTCCAGTTATCAGTCAACGATAAATTCCCCGAAAAGCTTAAGTTATGGGTAAAAGCCATATCGTATTCCATTCTGGTTTTATCAAAGATATTTGTATTGCCATATCTGATAGAGTAATTAATACTAATGCTCCATGGTATTGTCACTTTCTCGTAACCATCTTCTCCTATGTCAGTTCTTTTGTTATCGTCATTTTCCTTCCCGGTTGTTTGTTCCGTATTGGCTGTAGGTTCAGCACCTGGCTCACTTGTTTTATCTGACTTATTTTTGCTGGCTTTCTCTTTGTTAAATAATTTTTTGAATGTGTCATTGCTAAGGGTATAACTGTATGATGTACTTGTTCCGAGGAAACGCGGAAATCCACCATTCTCCCACCGGAGTTTGTTGACCCGAACTGGATTACCACTACTGTTCAGCCCGTACATGTATGGATCGAAACCGCCGCTCAGGCTTAAACTGTAACTTTTGCCTATTTTAATTCTCAAGCTGGCATTCAGGATGGACCAACGCATTGAATCGGCAGCCAGGTTGTAAGACCCGCTTACAGAAAAATTGTCAATCAAACTGACCTTTTTGAATGGGGCAGTACCTGTTGTATCTTTGTCATTTCGTACTTTCATCTCCACATTATTCCCAACAGAGAAATTTAGGCTTCCTGATTTTCCTTTGCCGGGAGTTCCATATAAAGTTCCTGCATAACGGGAGTATTCAACTGTTTCATCATGAAAAATGGTTGGATCTTTGCTGTCGGCAACCTGTTTTACATAGGTGCTGTAATATCCCCACATCGGATCTCCGAAGTCTGGCATATAACTAAACCCGAATGAAGGGGTTACAACGTGTCTGATCCGGTCTATTTTATCTCCAAAAAGCGCGCGTATAGGCATATAAAAACCGTAGAGCTTTGTTGACGCCGAAACTCCCGTGTTGAAATCGTAAACACGATTAAAGCCTGAAACAGTGTCGGTTTTTACTCTCTTGTTAGTTGCATCCCACGATTGATTGTAGGATTGCATGTACCATCGCTCGTTATAATTCACAGATGGTGAAATGTTGATGTATTTAAGGATGTTGAAAGTGGCACTTACAGGGATGCTGTGTCGCATGCCGTTTTTCCAGTCACGGGTAAATGAAGAACTGAACAATTTATATTCCTTTGTATCAATGCTATTGGCCAATGTCCCGGAGTAGGACATGGAGATTTTTTCATACCACCGTTCTTTCCCGATTGCATTTTTTCGTTTAAGCGGATAAATGCGGCTCATCGAAATACTGATGTTAGGTAATGTCAGGCTAATTGTCGAGTCTTTTGTACGCTGGTTTATAAGCATACTTCCCGACAGGCTGAACGGACTGTCCGGGAAGCGTTTCGAAAACGAAACGCTTGAACCCTTTGTGTTTTCTGAATTCAGTTCCGGGCGTGAATAACTGTTGATATTACTTCTGTTGAAACCGCTTGTTGCAAAATTAACGCTTGATGAAAAAGTGAAATTCGGATTTGCTTTTTGATCCTGGCTATGTGACCAGCGGATGCTCATATTGTTCGCTTTGTTGTAGTCCGGCATATCTTTTTCTCCGGTAACATCCTCTCGGTAGCTGACATTGAAATTTCCGCTGTATTTGTATCGTTTCCTGTAGGTTGAAGTTGCATTCAACGACCATGTCCCTTTCGTGTATACATCTCCGCGAAATTCCATATCCATATAATCGTTAAAGGCAAAATAATAACCGCCATTTGTCAATCCAAACCCGCGATTTAGCTCATCTTCAAAATTAGGCATTAAAATACCAGATGAATATTTGTCGGTAAAAGGGAAGAATCCGAATGGAACAGCAATGGGCAAAGGTACATCTTGAATAACTAAATGTGCCGGACCTGCCACGATATAGCTTCCGGGTTTTACTTTTCCTTTCGAAAGACTTAGGTAAAAATCAGGATGATCGTGGTTGTCGCAAGTTGTATATTTACCTCCGGCAATACAAAGTGTCTCATCGGAAGTCTTTTTAGTCCGGTCACTGATAATATATCCCTCGCCTTGTTGGGTTACGGCCTGGCGGATATATCCTTTTTTAGTTTTAAGATTATAGGTTAACTCCCGGGATGTATATTTCGATTCGCCTTCGCTAAATTCGGGTTCGCCTACTTTTGCGCCAACACTGTCTTTTGTTCCGCGGGCAAATATAAGGCTACTATCCATTTTTACCCGGATAAAATCAGCTTTCAGTTCTATCTTTTTGTACTTTATATCACTTTTGCCATGCAGGAATCCTGTTCCATTACCCAAAAAAACGATAGAATCCTCTGCCGTATAGTTTATTTCCGCATCAATTTGGTTTGATTTTTGTTTTTGCGGAGCCAGCAAATTTATTGAGTCAGTGGCTGTTTTTGAGAGAGTATCGTTTTTGAGTATGCTTTTTACGCTATCTATAGATGCGCCTTTTTCTTGGCAGAAACCCGAAAAGGGAAACGCTAACCACAAAAAAAGGAGCAAATACAATGTTGATCTGCTGAAATATAGTAGGTTACAGATTTGCATCCGGTAGGTTCTGGATTTCTTAAATTAGTGTGCAAATTTAGTCAAAAAATAGCAGTCTCATTTATATATAACCTTTTTTTATGAATAATTTGAAATTTTACAACTTGCTATATTATAGCAAACACGATAAAAATGATTACTTTTGCACAAAAATAAGCAAACAATTCCTCTTTAAATAACGGAATTAATATGAAATTTATAAAAAAGTATGTTCTTGTTTTTCATTGTTATATGTTGTTAATGGCACTGTTGCTAACAACTCCTCTAATAGCGCAGGATGCAAGATTTACTGTTGTAATTGATGCAGGACATGGTGGTCATGATCCCGGTGCCATAGGAGCTATTTCGCGTGAAAAGGATATCAATCTTGATGTGTCGCTTGATTTAGGAGAAATCATTGAACAGAAGTACAAAGATGTAAAAGTTATATATACCCGAAAAACTGACAAATACCTCACTTTACAAGAGCGAGCCGATGTGGTAAATAATAATCATGCCGATTTGTTTATTTGTATACACACTAATTCCGCTCAAAGTTCATCTGCATACGGTGCCGAAAGTTTTACACTCGGTTTGGCAAAAACAAAAGCTAATCTAGATGTCGCCATGCGCGAAAACTCTGTAATTACGCTTGAAGAAAACTACAAAACAAAATACCAGGGATTCGACCCCAAGTCTGTAGATTCATATATAATGTTTGAATTTATGCAGGATAAATATATCGACCGAAGTGTAGATTTTGCATCAACTATTCAAAAAGAATTCCGTAACTATTGTAAACGTTCCGACCGGGGCGTTCGCCAGGCGGGCTTCTGGGTGTTGCACCGTTCGGCTTGTCCAAGCGTGTTGATTGAAGTTGGTTTTATTTCTAATCCGGCAGAAGAACGTTATTTGGCTTCCGATCAGGGTCAGAAAGAAATGGCGACAGCTATTTTTAATGCCTTTGTTGATTACAAGCGGGATCACGATAAAAAATCCGGTCGTCAAATTGCTTCTGTATCCAAAATGGAACCAGCTGCTAAAACAGATTATTCTCCTGAAAAAGAGTTGAAACCTACAATTCAGGATTCAACCCCACAGAAGCAGCAGCCGATTACATGTCAGGACGAGCCTCAACTAAAATCCGGTTCCCAGTCTCAGAATGCTGAACAATCACAACAGAAACAAGCCGAAGTAAAGAATTCGAAAGTTGATTTAAATGCCATTTTTAAACCAGCAAAAGAAGAAATTAAAAAACAAACCATTTCTGATGTCCCTGTGTTTAAAGTTCAAATTTTGGCTTCTTCAAAAAAACTGAAAACGACTGCTCCTGATTTCAAAGGTGTGAAAAATATCGATTCTTTTGTTGAAGGTGGATTTACTAAATATACAATCGGAGCCGAGACTGATTATGCAAAAATTGAAAAAATAAGAGCTGAAGTTCTCAGGAAATTTCCGGAAGCATTTATCATCGCATTTGTAGGTGATAAAAAGATGCCTGCAAAAGAAGCATTAAAACTTATAAAATAAAAGCGTTTTTTTTTTTGAACGCATTGTTATCAATAAAACAAACAGAATGAAAAAGAATTTTTTTAAGCGTGAAGTTAAAGTTGGGATTATGGCTGTTGTTGCCATATTTGTATTGTATTTCGGATTGAATTTTCTGAAAGGAATAGATATTTTCTCTTCTGTCAATAACTATTATGCAACATACGAGAATATCGGCGGTTTGGTTCCCTCATCGCCTGTTTATGTAAAAGGGTTTAAAGTTGGACAAGTGGAGGAAATTAAATATGACTTCACGCAAAAAGAATCATTTGTAATTAAAATATCCGTTTCTAATGACATAAAATTGCCAAAAGGTACCATTGTCCAACTGTATGATGACGGTTTAATGGGTGGTAAAGCTATTCAGTTGATCTATGCTCCTGTTGATGTTACACAGGCGATGTATGAGCCTAACGATACAATTGTCTCTGAAGTAGGAATCGGATTAATGGGTCAGCTTGCAGGCGATTTGATGCCTAAGATTCAAAGTATCTCTACGCAGGCCGACTCTCTAATCCGGTCGGTGCGTGTGTTGGTCGAGAACAAAGATTTGAATAAAAGTATCTCTTCAATTGAACGGACAACGGCCGATTTGGCGGTTAGTTCTGCTCAGTTGAAAAAGATGATGAGTTCGGATGTTCCCCATATTCTTGGCGATGTGAATGCAGTAACTTCTGACTTTAAACAAATTACCGGAAACCTTAAGAAAATTGACTATGCTGCTACCTTTGCAAGCATTGATCGTACTATCGCTAACCTCAATCTGATTACCGATAAAATGAATAGTTCAGAAGGTACAATCGGCTTGTTGCTGAATAATAAAGACCTGTATATCAATTTGTCCAATACCGCTGCAAGTTCTGATAAATTATTAATTGACCTAAAGCAAAACCCTAAACGATACGTTCATTTTTCCCTTTTTGGAAGTAAAACGAAGTGAGTTTTTATTTAATCCGATTCTAAATAACAGGAAGCGCTAAAAATAGTTTATTTGGGGATTTTTTATAGCCGAAACCTTTTGTTAACAAGAGTTTCGGCTTTTTTATCTGTAAATTTGATAAAATTACTTACAAATCGTTAATCGCTTTAATATCAGAGATGTTTCAAAAGCGTTACGATTAAATGTCTGTAAATCAGAGGGGACATCTAACGTTCTGATACTAAAACGGATGATGAGTGAATCCGAGTTGCAAAAATTAAATGATTTTTTTATATCAAAAAAGTTTTAGAATTTTGTAGTGCTGAAAATAGCCCGTTGTAGAAACGCATTTCAGCAAGTCTGATTTATAATGTTTGTACCAACTCGTAGTCTTTAATTTTTTCTGAACTAAAACCAAAATGTTGAATAATCACGATCAATTATGGAGTCGCTGTCTAAGCGTTATTAAAGACAATATTAGCGAAGCATCATTTAATACATGGTTTGCACCCATAGTTCCTTTAAAATACGAAAATAATATATTCGTATTGCAAGTGCCAAGTCAGTTTTTTGTTGAATACATCGAGGAGAAATACATCGATTTGTTGAGGATGACCCTATACCGTGAAGTAGGAGTCGGAACGCGTTTGGAATATCGTGTATTGATAGATAAATCAAGTGGAAAAGGTACTCAAATACCAAGTACAGGTGAACATCCGAAACCAAAAGCTGCTTCAAATAATTCAGCATACGTTAGCCCGTACCACAAACCTCAATTGCCGGAGATTGATCCGCAATTGAACCCTGCGTACAATTTCAACAATTTGATTGAAGGAAACAGCAATAAACTGGCCCGTACGGCCGGAATCAGCATAGGTAACGAACCAGGTAAAAATATTTTCAACCCTTTGTTCGTTTACGGACAATCCGGAGTTGGAAAAACACACCTTGCAAATGCGATTGGTGTAATGACAAAACAGCTGCATCCTGAAAAACGGGTGTTGTATGTTTCGGCTAATACTTTTCAGATTCAATATACCGACGCAGTAAGAAGTAATACTGTAAACGATTTTTTAAATTTCTATCAGACTATCGATGTGTTGATAGTTGATGATATTCAGGAGTTTGCAGGCAAAACCGGAACTCAAAATACATTCTTTCATATTTTCAATCATCTGCACCAGTCAGGAAAGCAACTTATTCTAACATCAGATCGTTCGCCAATTGTAATGGTGGGATTGGAACAACGCTTGCTTACCCGTTTTAAATGGGGATTGTCGGCCGAAATTGAAAAGCCGGATTTCGATTTGCGTAGATCGATTCTTGAAAGCAAAATTTACCGCGATGGACTGGAAATTCCGGAAGAAGTGGTTGATTTTATTGCAGAGCATGTGGTTGATAATGTACGTGACCTTGAAGGAGTTCTTGTTTCTTTGTTGGCGCACTCTACATTGGCCAATATGCCGATAGATATTGTATTGGCAGAGAAAGTAATCAGCAGAATTGTAAATATCACCCGCAAGGTAAATACGGTCGAAAAGATCCGTGATGTTGTCTGCGAGTATTTTTCGCTTTCAGTTGATGCAATTTCAACTAAAAGTCGCAAGCGTGAAGTTGTTCAGGCGCGTCAGATAGCTATGTATTTGTCAAAACAGCTGACAAAAAGTTCGTTGTCGTCTATTGGTACTGTTATTGGACAGCGCGATCACGCCACAGTATTGCATGCTTGCAAGATTGTGAATGACTTGATGGATTGCGATAAAAACTTCCGCACAAGTGTTCGTGAAATTGAAGAAAAACTTAAAAAATAATTCTTTTCAAAATTTATGAAAAGCTGCTATTTATTGAATAGCAGCTTTTTTTATACATATGTATTTAGGTGGAATAATTATCACCAGGTTTTTTACCATTAATATTCGCATTGGAGCGAATTTATTGGTGTTGATTTCTAGGGTTTTGACTTTTGAAACTCAATGTATTGATTAATAGTTTTTTTGCAAATAGTTTTTTCATTTCTAGTCGAAATATCTTCATTTGGATTCTATGCCAATAAAAAAAAAGTTGTATTTTTACATCCGAAATTAAAACTAACAAACATGGTATATAAATTCACAATCCTATCCGATGAGGTAGATAATTTTGTGCGAATAATTACAATTGATTCGGAAGCGACATTCTTCGATTTGCATAATGCAATTCTCGATTCAGTGAATTACGAGAAGAATCAGATGACGTCATTTTTTATGTGTTCCGATAACTGGGAAAAGGAGCAGGAAGTGACTTTGGTGGAAATGGAATCGAGTTCAGAATATGATAATTTGGTGATGGAAGATACCAAACTTGAGGACTTGTTGACTGAAGAAAATCAAAAGTTGCTTTATGTATTTGATATGATGTCTGACCGTGTTTTCTTTATGGAAATGACTGATATGATTCCAAGAAAGAATCTGGACAAAGCCGTTTGCTTATCTTCAGAAGGGGAAGCGCCCATTCAAATCATGGCTGATGAAGGATTAGCTGTAGCACCTAAAGCGAGCTTAGACGAGAATTTTTATGGAGATGAAGATTATGAACTGGACGAACTGGATGAAGAGGGATTTGGAGAAATGAATTTTGATGACAGCACTTTGTTTTCTGAAGATCCCAAATTCTGATTTTAAAAAATAATATAATGAAAGACAGAAAATAACCGATATTATTTTCTGTCTTTTTATTTAATTGCAAATGAATACTAAACCCACATTACTAGTCATTTTAGGCCCGACGGGAGTGGGTAAGACGAATATAAGCCTTCGATTGGCAGAGCATTTCGGCTGTCCGATTGTTTCTTCCGATTCACGGCAGTTTTATCGTGAGTTACAGATTGGTACGGCTGCTCCTACCGAAGAGCAATTGGCCCGGATTAAGCATTACTTTATCGGTTCGCATTCTATCTTTGACGAGTATAGCGCCGGACAATATGAGTTGGATGCGATTAACTTACTGGATGAGCTGTTTTTGAAGAAGGATGTGGCTATGTTGGTTGGCGGTTCGATGATGTATATAGATGCGGTATGCAATGGCATGGATGATATACCGACAGTTGATGCTGAAACACGTGAGTTTTGGATGCAACAATATGCCAAATCGGGTTTGGAATATATCCAGAATGAACTGAAACGGCTCGATCCGAAGCATTATGGAGAAGTAGATCTTCAAAATGCAAAACGAGTTTTACATGCGTTGGAGATTTGCAGCATAACCGGAAAGCCATATTCGGATTTACGGAGCGGTGAGCGAAAAGAGCGCAACTTCAATGTTCTTAAAATTGGATTGAATCGCCCACGTCAGGAACTCTACGACAGAATTAATTTAAGGGTGGATGAAATGATGGCCGAAGGATTATTACAGGAGGCTGAACAGTTCTATCAATTCCGCCAGATGAACACGCTGAATACGGTTGGTTACAAGGAACTTTACGAATATCTGGATGGTAATTGGACATTGGATTTTGCCGTAAATATGATAAAGCAAGATTCCCGTCGGTACGCCAAACGCCAACTGACGTGGTTTAACCGCGATAAAGAAATTCACTGGTTTCATCCTGATGAGGAGGATAAAATTATTGATTTTGTAAATGAAAAAATGACCCCAAGCTCCTAAAAGAGGCTTAAAATGCTCAGTAACATAAAATTATATTCTTCAATAGACAGAAAATGAAAATAACCCCAAATGCTTCACTTCTTGCATACAACACTTTTGGTATTGATGCTAAAGCTGATTATTTTATTGAGTACGAATCGGCGGCCGACTTGCAATCCGTGCTGCAATCTGAAATTGTAAAGTCAAATCGGATCTTTCATATAGGTGGAGGTAGTAATTTGTTGTTTATGAATGATTTCAAAGGAGTTGTTCTGCATTCTGCAATTAAGTTCATTACTAAAACGTCTGAAAATGATGATTCTGTTTATCTGGAAGTAGGTTCTGGAGTTGTTTGGGACGATTTTGTTGCGTATTGCGTCGAAAGCGGTTGGGGCGGAGTGGAGAACCTTTCGCTTATTCCTGGCGATACAGGCGCCTCTGGAGTGCAAAATATCGGTGCTTATGGTGTGGAAGTGCAGGATGTGATTGTGGAAGTGAAAACTGTGGAGGTGGAGACTTCTGTAGCTCGTGCTTTTTCGAACGAAGAATGTAGGTATGGCTACCGGGAAAGCATTTTCAAAAATGAATTGAAGGGAAAGTATATTGTTACTTCCATTGTATTCCGGTTGGACAAACAGCCAAAATTTAAATTGAATTATCAGCATTTGGAAGAAGAAGTGCTAAGAAACGGAGCTGTGAATCTTCAAAATATCCGGAATACGATTATTGCGGTGCGCGAAAGCAAATTACCCGATCCCAAATTACTTGGCAATGCCGGCAGTTTTTTTATGAATCCGGTAATACCAAAACAACTTTTTCTGGACTTGCAAGCCAGTTATCCTCATATCCCTCATTATTTTGTTTCGGAAACTGAAGAAAAGGTTCCTGCCGGTTGGCTGATTGATCAATGCGGTTGGAAGGGAAAACAAATTGGCAATGCCGGTGTACATGATAAACAAGCATTGGTAATCGTAAATAAAGGTGGTGCGACCGGTGCTGAGATTGTTTATCTGGCAGAACAAATCCAGGCTTCAGTAAAGGCGAAATTTGGAATTGAGTTGCGGCCTGAGGTAAATTATATTTGAGAAATAATCCTAAACCTCTTTTGCTGAGCTTACGCCGTGGTTTAAGTCGAACGCTCACACCAAAGTCTAAAGGGGAATTAGGTTAGTTCTGTAACGTATATCCAATCGTTATTGTATTTCCCCTTTATGGGTTGGGTTTTTTCTTCTGTGTATCTATTACAAATGGGTGATTCTCAAACGTACCACGTGTTGCTTCAAAATCAGCATTTTTGTCATTCTCATCTCCATCTATTCCAAAACCGGTTTTGCTGATTGAGCTGAATTCTTTTTTTGCATCTCTTAAAATGAGGTCATTGAAAGTGATTTCGGCTTTTTCTCCTTTTTCGAAGATAGCCACTAAATCTTGGTTTTCAAATTCTACTATTGACTTTTTTGTTCGGACCGCCAATATATCAACCGTAAAATTGAATGAGAATTCGTTATAATTTTCAAAAATCGCATGCAGTTCATTCTGAATTATTTCTACAGACAGTTCTTCCGTAATTATGTGTTCAATCAGTTTATCAATCTCACTTTTTGGAGCCAACAGACCCGCCATGTCTACCCACTGCCCAACGCCGGAGTCTGTATTAGTGGACATTAATTTTGCAATATCTTCCGTTGATTCAATAGTTTTACCGTCCAGTTTCTCTCCAATTACTTTTGCCAGGAAATTATCCACCGCCATTTCGTACAATTCTATTCCTTTACGGATAGCCGAACGTTTTATTTTGCAATTCTGATACCAAACGAAATTGGTCTTTTCATCCATATTTTGCAATAGACCTTGAAGGATTTCAACGCCTTTCAATGCTTTCGAAATGGTATACGGCGACAGAAAATCAAAACAAACCGGATCAATCTTGTCAGCCTGGCGCAAATCTCGTTTGGGCCATTTCTGCACATCGCGGATAGTTCCGGTACTGTGCAAATTTATGCCCGGAAGCAAATTGCTTTCCCCATCATTCTCCATTAAATATGAAAATGGCAAATTGGAAATATCCGGATTCCCTTTATGACGTCCCAACACCACAGTGAAAGCTCCGATTTTCGCCGGCCACATGAGATATGAATCGCTCGAAGTTTTCACTCCACGCTCGGTAATACCCTGATGAACAGGACCGAGTTTATACATGTGGTTACTGAAATTTGTTCCGCTCCCGGCATTCATAAACGAATACAAAGCCGTAAGCATTAAAGTGGATTTATGGTGGGTAACGGTATAAGGTCCTGCAAAAACAGAAACTGCTTCGCCGTGCAATCCCTGGCAATTGGCAAAAAAGAGTGAGTCAAGTGCTGAAAATTGCTTGCCAATCAAACAGCCCTGCCCCACGAAACAACGCGAAATCATGGCTGCATCGGTAACCGAAGTTCCAGACTGAATAATAAAATCGTTGCATTGTACACCTGTACCAATAATTACCGGAGCCTGTTCGTTGCTCACAATGGTTCCGTTTTCGAGCAAGGCCACACCATCTAGCCGGGCAAAGTCACCAACGAGTACATTTTTCAAGGTGCCGCAATTGACAATCCGGGCATTCGCACCAATTCGTCCCATATCGGAACGTTTCTTTTCGGTATAAAGATCTACCAATTTTTCAAGCTTCCCTGTCAATGCTGCATTGTGACGGTAAAAAGCCATCATATAAGCTAATGGAGCTGAAAGCTGATCGAAAATGGGCACTTCACGGGCACCACTTTCTATCATGGTTGCCACCTTCACGCCATTTCCAAATGCAGCAACGCCATCCACCACCAACAGGTTTATATTTTCAATATAAGCACCTTCGGCAATGGTGTAGTTTGCAATATAATTATGAATTTTGTCAATAAAAACATCATTTTCGATAACACAATTGTGCAATACCGAATTGAAAATTCCGGCATGTTTCTTAATGCCTCCGGCAAGTTCAAACACTTTTTGATAAGTACCTAAACATACTTTTCCGGAAAAATGAGTATTGGATATAAAATTGGGTGAAAAATCTTCTGTAACCAGTACTTCTTTCCAACTCTCGGCCGAACAGCCGTAAACGGTTAGGGTAGCTATTTCTTTATCAAGCAATTGACGGTAAGTTGCCATTGTATTATATTATCAGTTCTTAATCTTCGATTTCGGTATAGCGCTGGAATAAAAAGTCATTATACGGGTAGCGTTCGATATGAATCGCTTTTATTTTCTCGTACAACAACTCTTTCAATGTGTCGATATTTTGTTTTTCGCGTGCCGAAATGAAAATGCAGTTGTCATACATTTTGGCCATCCATGTTTTTTTCAATTCTTCCAAACTGATATTTTCACGCTTAACCGGCGCCAGGTCATCTTCATCCTTCGGTGTATAAGTAAAGGCATCAATCTTATTGAAAACCAATATCATTGGTTTTTCCTGTGGATCAATTTCTTTCAGTGTTTGATTTACCACTTCCAGTTGTTCTTCGAAGTTTGTATGTGAAACATCCACCACATGAACCAGCAAATCGGCTTCGCGCACTTCGTCAAGTGTAGATTTAAACGATTGTACCAAATGATGAGGTAACTTGCGGATAAACCCAACGGTATCCGAAAGCAAAAAAGGCAGATTTTCAATAATCACCTTTCTGACAGTGGTATCGAGTGTCGCAAAAAGCTTGTTTTCTGCAAAAATATCCGACTTGCTAATCAGATTCATTAAAGTCGATTTTCCCACATTGGTATAACCAACCAGCGCCACACGAACCATTTTGCCACGGTTTTTACGCTGCGTAGCCATTTGTTGGTCAATATCTTTAAGATTTTGCTTCAACAAAGAGATTTTGGTCAGGATAATCCGGCGGTCGGTTTCAATTTGCGTTTCACCGGGACCACGCATTCCGATTCCCCCTTTTTGGCGTTCGAGGTGAGTCCAAAGCCTTGTCAAACGTGGTAACATGTATTGACATTGAGCCAGTTCTACCTGGGTTTTGGCACTTGCCGTTTGAGCACGCTTAGCGAAAATATCTAAAATAAGGGTTGTTCTGTCCAGAATCAGCACTTTCAATTCAGCTTCAATATTTCGCAGTTGCTTTGGCGACAATTCGTCATCAAAAATAACCACGCCAATTTCATTCTCATCCACAAAGTTCTTGATTTCAATCAATTTTCCTGGGCCAACATAGGTTTTCGGATTTGGAAAATCAAGCCGCTGAAAAAACAGTTTCTCCGGTGATGCTCCGGCAGTTTCAGCTAAAAATGCAAGCTCATCGAGATATTCCCGGGCTTTTTCTTCGCTCTGTACCTGGGTTATTACCCCCACCAAAACGGCTTTCTCTTCGTATATTTCTGTTTTCATCTGTTTTTGTTTATCAAAAAAAACTGGTTGGTAATTCCAAACGGCTTGTATATTATAGAGTCGCTCCCGTAATAAAAAGACTGGCGTAAAAATACTCTTTGTAGCAAAATTACCGGTAACATATAGTAACAAGCAAATGTACTATATTTTTTTGAAATGTTCTTTTTATAGAATCAAAAATGGAAATATTTGTCGGCTCATGGTTCCTTCAACGTCTGTATTATATTTTTTTCTCAAACAAAGATATAATTTTTCACTTTTTTACCGTTATGACAAATAGAAATTTTATTTCCGCACTTTCAGTCCACAAAAATAATGTATCTTTGGCTGTTTTTTGAAAAATTGAAAGTGAAATCATTTTTATTAGAGGATTTCAATAATTCATGCTTAATGATTAGAAAAGTTTTTACATTACTAATATTCGCATTTACCTCTGTTGTAGCTTTTGCTCAGGCAGGATACGGTGTATATCAATTTCTGGACTTGCCGGTATCATCGCGGTTAGCTGCATTAGGTGGAACTAATATATCATTGCGTGACAATGATTTAAATTTTGCATTCGGGAATCCTGCTTTGCTTACTTCGGAAACCAACAATGTAATTGGGCTAAGCATGGCCAATTATCTGGCTGACATTAAGTTTGGCTCAGCAGTTTACGGCAGAACAATCGGTAGTAAAAATTATTTGGGCGTTGGAATCCAATATATTGACTACGGTACATTTAGGGAAACCACGGAACTAAACGAATTTACCGGCCAGACATTTACCGCCAAAGATATGGCGTTAAATATAATGTATGCGAGTCCGATTACCGATAAATTTTCTGTTGGAGCAACACTTAAGCCTATTTATTCCGTTTATGAACGTTACACCAGTTATGGATTGGCTATAGATGCAGGTGCAAGCTATAATGACCCGGCAAAATTATTCTCTGCCGGTTTGGTAATCAGAAATATCGGAACCCAATTTAAAGGCTATTATTCCGACGAAAGCGGACAACATTACGAACCACTCCCTCTAAACATCCAATTGGGCGCTTCTAAAAAATTTGCTCATGCACCGTTGCGTATTTCGTTAACGTTACATAATCTTCAAAAATGGGATTTGAACTATCAATCAACCAATCAGCCTAATACATCAATCACGTCATCCAATACAACCCCTTTAACAACCAGTAGCATTAGTTTTGTCGATATGGCATTCAGGCATACCATTTTTGGGGTAGAATTTGTTCCTTCTAAAAACTTCTATTTATCCGCAGGATATAATCATCGCCGTCATGCTGAAATGACAGTAAGCGGATTTAAAAGTATGGCCGGATTTTCATTCGGAGGCGGAATTAAAATATATAAATTTCACGTAGGCTTTGGAACAACGCAGTTTCTGGCCGGAAATAGTTCATACCAGTTCTCAATCAGCACAGCACTTAACGAATTCAGGCTATAGTTGGTTGGTTTAATGGTAAATTAGTTAACTGGTTTATCGGTTGATTGGTTATAAGAAAGAAGAAAAATGAAAAAAATAGTTGTTGCTATCGATGGGTTCTCATCATGTGGCAAAAGTACCATGGCAAAAGAATTAGCTCGCGAAGCGGGCTATATTTATGTTGATACAGGTGCAATGTACCGGGCTGTTTCGCTTTTTTGCATTCAAAACGGCTGGATGACCGAAACGGAAATAAACTCAGAGGAACTGGAAAAACATATCCAGTCAATCCGGATTGAATTTAAAACGAATGCTGACGGAAAATCCGAAACCTACCTGAATGGCAAAAATGTTGAAAACGAAATCAGGACATTGGAAGTTGCCAATGGAGCAAGCCGGGTAAGCACCCTAGGATTTGTTCGCCGCGAATTAGTCCGCCAGCAACAGCTTATGGGACTGGAAAAAGGAATTGTAATGGATGGCCGCGATATTGGTACTGTGGTTTTTCCACATGCCGAATTGAAGATATTTCTGACTGCTTCACCCGAAATCCGGGCAAAACGTAGGTTAGACGAAATGGCTTACAATGGCGAAACTGTTGATTACAATGAGGTGTTAGCCAATGTAAAAGAACGAGATGACCGCGATCAGAACCGTGCCGAAAGTCCGCTGCGTAAAGCTGAAGATGCTACAATAATTGATAATTCTTTCCTGACACGCGAAGAACAACGGGAAATTTTACGAACTTTGTTTGCCGAAAAAACGTTAGACTGATTTGAAATTTGGTCAGGCACAATTTATAATTTAGATTCTGATTTTGATCAAATTTGAAATGTGTTTATAACCAATAATAATTAGTAATCGTTTAAATAGTAGATAAATATCATGCCGAATATTGAAATTGATGAAAAATCCGGGTTTTGCTTTGGAGTAGTAAAAGCCATAACAAAAGCTGAAGAAGAATTAGCCAAAGGCGAAGTGTTGTATTGTTTGGGCGACATCGTCCATAACGGGCAAGAAGTGGAGCGTCTCAGCAAATTAGGTTTAATAACTATTGATCATGAGCAGTTTGCAGAGCTGCACAATGCCAAGGTTTTACTCCGTGCACATGGAGAGCCACCAAGTACTTACGCAACTGCGAAAAAAAATAATCTGACTCTGATTGATGCTTCATGTCCTGTAGTTTTAAAATTACAATCGCGGATTAAAAATGCTTACGAAACTTCGCCGACTGAAGATACCCAGATAGTGATTTACGGACACATTGGCCATGCAGAAGTAAATGGATTGGTTGGCCAAACGAATGAAAAAGCCATTGTAATTGAATCGGAAGACGATTTACACAAAGTGGACTTATCAAAGCCTGTCCGGTTATTCTCTCAAACTACCAAATCCTTAGAAGGATTTAACCAACTTGTAACGACTTTGTCTAAAAGAATAGAAAACAAAGCAAATTTCGAACATACTGATACTATTTGCCGTCAGGTTGCAAACAGAATGCCAAATATTACTACCTTTGCACGACAAAATGACATTATTATTTTCGTTAGCGGAAAGAAAAGTTCAAATGGCCAGGTATTGTACGAACACAGCAAACAAATTAACCCGAACACCTACCTGGTAAGCGAGGCGAATGAAGTGTTCGATCTAAAAATTGATTTCAGCAAAAAAATTGGTATTTGCGGTGCAACTTCCACTCCAAGATGGTTAATGGATGAGGTTGCAAAAAAACTCGAAGAACTTGCCACTATTCAGGAAAACAAGTAGAAAATTAGTTTATATATACTCACATATTTTTTAAGGTAAAATGAAATACGAAATTAAATGTATTGGAGTGCTTACATCCGGTGGCGATTCGCCCGGAATGAATGCTGCAGTACGCTCGGTTACGCGTGCCGCTATTTTTAACGGAATTCGTGTTAAAGCCATCTACAGAGGCTACAAAGGTTTAATAACCAATGAAATTACTGAATTTCAAACTCAAAACGTAAGTAACATTATTCAACAGGGAGGTACAATACTGAAAAGTGCCCGTTGTGCTGAATTCAGGACTCCCGAAGGAAGAAAACAAGCTTTCGAAAACATGCAGGCTGCCGAAATAGATGCGCTTGTAGTAATTGGAGGAGATGGAACTTTTACCGGTGCACGTATTTTTGCCCAGGAGTATAATGTGCCAATTGTCGGACTTCCTGGAACAATTGACAACGACCTGTACGGAACAGATTCAACAATTGGTTATGACACTGCACTAAACACTATTGTTGAAGCGGTTGACAAAATCCGTGACACAGCTACATCACACGAACGTTTGTTCTTCATTGAGGTTATGGGTCGAGATGCGGGATTCCTCGCTTTAAACAGCGCGTTGGCATCGGGTGCAGAAGCGGCCATAATTCCTGAACGGGAAACGCAGGTTGACCAGTTGGAAGAACTGATTAAAAACGGTTTCCGCAAATCGAAAAACAGTAGTATCGTTATTGTTGCCGAAAGCGAAATTACAGGTGGTGCAACCGGTTTGGCCGAACGTATGCACAATGAGCACCCTGAATATGATGTACGTGTGACTATTCTTGGCCATATCCAGCGTGGAGGTTCACCTTCTGCTTTCGATCGTATTTTGGCAAGCCGCATGGGAGTTGCCGCTATCGACGCATTAATGGATGAACAACGCAGTATTATGATTGGAATTGTAAACGACGAAATTGTGCACGTTCCTTTCACTAAAGCAATTAAAGACGACAAACCCGTGAATGAAACCCTGTTGGGTGTGATTTCAATTTTGTCAATCTGAGATTATAATAACCCCTATATCCCTTAAAGGGGACTTTTAGAACCGGCATTAAAATGAGAATTCGTTCTTTTTTATTACAAAGGTATCTTTAAGTCCCCTTTAGAAGTGTATATTACTTTACTTATATTTTGGTAATCACTTGTATTTATGTGTCTTTGTACTTATTAATCAACGCCTAACAAGCCTACTTATTTGATACTTTTCGACTAAGTTTTATCAAATGTGTAATGTTTGTGTAACGTGAAGTGTAACGTAAGTATGAAATACATATCGATTATCCTTTACAAAAGCACCACTTTAAAGAGTGGTGAACACCCGATTGTTTTGAGAATTACCAAAGACCGGGTAAGAAAATTCATCAGTCTAAACTTCTCTGCCATCCCCGACCAATGGAACGAAGAGTTTTCTCAATTCAAGAAAGACAAACGGGTCAATCCTGATTACGAGAAAAACAATGCCTACATCAGCAGCCAGTTCCTAAAAGCAAAAAATGTCATTGACGAATTCGACCGAAACAAAATCGACTGGACATTAAACCAGTTCGAAGAATCATTCCTCAATCAGGCAAAGAAAGGCAAAGTTAAGCCTTTTTTCGAAAACCACATACAGACACTGTAAAATACCGGTCATATAGGTAATGGCAAGAACTACGAAAGTGCATTGTCGATTCTTGAAATCTTTGATAAAAAATTCGACAAGCGATTATTTTCCGAAATTGACAGCAAGTATATCCGGGATTTTGATGCTTTTCTTCAAACTCCACGTGAATAAGTTGTTAAATACGAGAGCGGTGAAACGCGAGTAATACAGCGCAAGGGTTGTTGTGGCAATAGCCATAAAGGCTATATGAAACAGTTACGGCCTATTCTCAATCTGGCCATAGAAGCAAAGGAAGCAAGCCGTTCCACTTATACGTTTGGTAAAGGAGGTTTTGAGGTGGCTAAGCTTGAAGAAGAAGCCGAGAAAAGATATTTACCAACTGATCACCTGTTGAAAGTGAAAGCAGATGTTCAGTTAAAGGAACAACTGCAATTTGCCCGCTTAGTGTTTCTATTTTCGTATTATTGCTATGGGATGAGCTTTGTAGATATGGCAAATCTAACACCTGATAATATCAAAAGGCTTGAGAATGGCCAATAAATCGTTTATAATCGACAAAAAAACCAGTACAACAAAAGCCCAAGTCCATAAGTATAAAACTCCCAGATGAACTTCAAGCGATTATTGACGAGCTTTGTAGCATTCAATCTCCCGTTGAAAACTACCTTTTGCCAATCGTATCTAAAAAGGGATATACAGGTGAGAAGCTGTACAAACACATTCACAATAGATTGTTCAGCAGAAACAACAACCTTGAAGAAATGGCTAAGGTTCTAGGTATTGACGATATAAATCTAATCTCGTATGTCAGCCTGCACACTATGGCAATGACTTTGCAAAACAATGGTATCAAGGGTGAATTGATTTCTCAGATTACTGAAGACTTTAATCTGCAGCAATGTTTTTTCGGTGAGCACCTTTTGACTATTTACCCAGACAAATATGTTGGGATTGTAGAAAGCGAAAAATTGGCCATCATTGCCAGCTGTATAATGCCGGAATTAGTTTGGCTGGCTGCAGGAAACCTGAACGGATTATCTATCGAAAAATGCCAGACATTAAAAGGACGAGAAATCATACTCTACCCTGATTTGTGAGCTTGTGAAAAGTGGAGTTTGAAAGCTATTGAAATACAAAAACAATGGGATTGCAAAGTTACAATATCTACGTTGCTAGAAGACGAATCTACTCACACTGAACGTGCCAATGGCTTAGATATCGCAGACTTCATTATTACCGAACTCAAATTAAAGAAAACAATCCCGGAAATTCAAAATTATGTTAGCCCTATACTTCAATATATGATTAACAAAAACAATGTACTGTTAATCCTTCTTACTGTTTTACAATTGGAGGAGATTTAGAATAAATTCAAATAAGTTGAATTTTACTGATAGTTAATAATTATGACTCTTTATTACTGGAAAAATACTTGATCAATTGTATAAAGAGAAAAAATAATATAAAAGCAAGCAAATACAAGACGATGTAAATTGTTGCGTCATAATAACTTTTTACTATTTTTGTAGTTATAAATAACCTTTTTGACAGTAGACAACCTTTTTTAAACATGAAATTCACTAAAAAGCAGAATAGAATTGCACTATTGTTTTTGTGCCTTTTATCTTCATCTTTGATGGCTCAGATTGGCACATTTCGCAATGTAAATAATGCAGATGGCTTGCTTAATTGGCAAATTAATTGCTTTTTCAAAGATAAAGATGGTTTTATCTGGACAGGTGCTAAAAATTTAGTTCAACGTTTTGATGGTCGTTATATTAAGATATATGGTTTGCCGAATGGAGTAACAAAAATCAATACAATAAATGAAGCACATGATGGAAATATTTATGTTGGTACTTCAAATGGATTATTCATAATATCCCTAAGCAATTCTACGGTAAATCAGATTTACAGGACAGAAATTTCAAAAAATATATTATCAACATGCATAGATAAGAAAGATAATATTTATGTAGGAACAGAAGACGGTCTTTTCATTATTTCTCAGGGAAAACTAAAAGCTGTACAAATACAAAATACAAATTTCCCATATAATCAGGTACTCTCAATACATTTAGCTTCAAATGGAGTATTGTGGCTGTTAACTCCTGGTGGAATTTCATCATATACTCTAGCCTCAGAGACAATACGTAATTATCCATTCTTACTGCCCTATGGAAATATCTATTTTACTTCTATGGCAGGAGTTGGACAGAACCTATACATTGGAACTGCTGGATTAGGCATTTATTCCTTCAACACCCAAAATGGTGATTTTAAAAATTATATAAATGTGGGAAGTGGCTTAATTACAAGTCTCTCTACAGATGGGAAATTCCAACTTTACATTGGCACATTAGGTACCGGAGTGTTTTTTATATCACTACCAGATAAAAAGGTGTTACGTTCATTCGATTCTTCGCATAAGGGTGATGCATATCTTACTTCAAGCATGGTAACGACTTTGTTGGTTGACAATCAAGGAATCCTTTGGGTGGGAAATTCTGAAGAGCTCGGATTCGATTTCATGTTTCTTCACCCTAAAGCTTTTACTTTATATAGAACTCCGAATTTCACAACAGATAACCTTCCGGTACATAGCTTTTATATTGGGGAGAACTTTAAGTTGTTATCCAATAGTCACTGTATTATTTATGTGTCTGATAATAATGGAAATTCTAAGGTATTTGAAGCAGGCATTGGAAAAGCTAAGTTTCTGAGACCAGGCAATGTGCTGTCATTCATCTCTTATAACAACCAGATTATTTTAGGTGGAGAATGCGGGATATATAGTTTCGATCCACTCACAGCAAGTTTGAAAATATTTGACCCCCTGGCATTTTTAAATAAAGCAACTATTTACAATCTTACGATAGATAAAGGAGGTAATTTATGGATTGCGTCATCAATGGGTCTACACATACTGGATAAAAAATCAAAACAGGTAAGAACCTATAATACGCTCAACTCTCATTTACTCGACGATGTAGTTCGCTTTGTGTATTTTGATCGAAAAGGACGAACATGGATTTGTACTAATAAAGGAATCTGTTTCTGGGATAATAAGATGCGAGATTTTAAAACCGGTAAATTCCCGAAAGAATTTATTAATGATCAACAGGTTCATTTTATGATGGAGGATCGAAAGGGAAATATCCTTTTTTGTTACAATACCAAGAAAGCTTTTATTACCGATCCTATGTTGAAAAACTTCAGAAAGATATGTACCGAAGACGATGCTGACTTTACCGGAAATTGGATTAATAAAGTTCTTCAGGATGCTTCCGGTACATTCTGGTTTATTGGTTCGCGTGGTGCAATAAAAGCAGATGAAGGGTTAACAACATTCAGACTTTATTCAACTACTGAAGGATTAATGGAGCCTTACGCTACCGACGGTCGCTTTGATAGGAGCGGTAATTTATGGTTATCAAATAACAAAGGCTTGTATCACTCGTCTTCCTCTTCAAGATCAATTGAGCGTTCAATTGCACCAATGATGATTACAGATGTCAGAATTAATGGTGCTTCAGAAATGGATGAAATGTATGATGCCATTAAAAATGGAAGCGTCATAAAACTCAGCAGATATAAAAATAATGTTGAATTCCAGTTTTCGTTACTGACTTACGATAAACCTGATTTGATGGTTTATGAATGTAAATTAAAAGGATATGATACCGGATGGCATATTCTAAGGGGTTTAAATAATTTCGATTATAAAAACCTTAAAGCTGGCGAATATACTTTTATTGTGCGACGCAATATGGATCATACTTGTTTTAAAGAAGTCCATTTTGAAATCAAACCATTATTTTCGACTCTTGAAATTATAGCTATCCTATTATTGCTGAGTGGCTCAGGGTGGTTTTATTATCGTTATGTTAGAGCCAAAAAACAGAAAAAATCCGAAACACTACAAAAACTTCAGGATGATAAAGTTGGAACTGAACAAAAGTATCGATTTAATAAAATCGGTGAAAGTGAGGCCAATGCAATAATATCAAAACTAAAGATATGCATGGATGAAAAGCAACTCTATTTAAATGAAGAACTAAAAATGCCGGATCTAGCCAAAGAAGTAGGTTGCTCAAACCAAACACTTTCTCAGGTCTTTAATACCTTTCTGAATGAAAATTACTATGACTTCATCAATCGATATCGGGTTGAAGAATTCAAGCGCATTATCGCAACCACAGACTATTCTAAACTCACCTTAAAAGCTAACGCCAAAAAAAGTGGATTCAGTTCTTACGCTTCATTTTTCAGGGCGTTTAAGGAACAAACCGGTCTCACTCCGAACGAATTTATTCAGAATTTCGAATCAAAAAAATCTTGATTTTTACCTTCTCTTGTCTTCGGTTAGTTCTCATACGATTATTTGAGAACTAATTAATCTGTGTGTATCTGACTGAATTTGTGCTAGTTGTAATAAATTGTATCTCAAACAAACAACTGATATAAATGTAGGTCAATAAAATGATGTACACTGCTCTTCATTTTCTAGTTTTGCATGTATAAATAGTTTTTACCCAATGCAAAACCGTTATGAAACACACAAACCATTCATTTATTATTGTAGTTTTTTCTTTATTGTTAGCTCTATCTGCTTATGCAGATCCAATTACAATTTCTGAGACAGCAGGAACAGGTAGTTTCCCATTAGTTGCTTCAGGTCAGTCGGCAACTTTAGTTGTGGATTCGTTGGATGCAGAAGTTGTAACCATTGCAGCTAAGGCATTAAGTGGTGATATTAAACTTATCACAGGAGTACAACCTATTGTTTCCAATCAAATTGGCAACAATCTGCCAGTTATTGTCGGTACGTTAGGGAAATCAAAACTGATTGATTCTCTGGTAACTACTGGAAAGATTTCAACAGCCAACATTGTTGGCAAATGGGAAACATTTTCTTTATCAGTAGTCAGTAATCCATTTCCGGGAGTTAATAATGCACTGGTAATTTTTGGTAGCGATCCGCGTGGTACAGCGTATGGCGTGTTCGAATTATCCCGATTAATGGGAGTATCACCAATGGTTTGGTGGGCAGATGTAATCCCAAAATCACGCTCTTCTATTTACATTACTGCCGGAGAAAGTATTGTAGGACCTCCTTCGATACAGTATCGCGGTATTTTTATCAACGATGAAGATTGGGGCTTACAGCCTTGGGCTGCCAAGACTTTTGACCCGGTTGGAGATATTGGTACAAAAACCTACGAAAAAGTGTTTGAAATGTTGTTGCGCGTGAAAGCGAATTACATTTGGCCGGCAATGCATCCAAGCACACATTCATTCAATTATTTTGCAGATAATAAGGTTGTTGCCGGTAGATATTCTATTGTAATGGGATCATCGCACCACGAACCTTTGTTGTACAATACACTAAAAGATTGGCCTTATGCATCAAGTGCCTGGAATCCGTACACGAATTTGCCAACTATCATGGCAGAATTGGAAAAAAGGGTAATCTCTAATGGCAAATACGACAATATATATACCTTGTGTATGCGTGGAGCTGGCGATGCAGCCATGCGGGGCACATTGAACGAGCAAACTGCAAAATTGCAGGAATGTATAGGACTACAGCGCGATTTGCTTACAAAACATATTAATCCCGATATTACAAAAGTTCCACAGGTTTTATTCCCGTATAAAGAAGTTTTGCTTCAATACAATAATGGTTTGAAAGTACCGGATGATGTAACATTGGGTTGGGTTGATGATAATTTTGGTTATATCCGTCAGTTATCAAATCCTACCGAGCAACTCCGAAGCGGGGGAAGTGGTGTGTATTATCATTTTTCGTATTGGGGAGTTCCCGATGATTATTTATGGTTATCGTCTAACTCACCTTCCTTATGTAGTTCCGAAATGTCAAAAGCGTATGCGCTCAATGCAAAGAAGTTGTGGGTATTTAATGTTGGTGATATAAAACCACAAGAAATGGAGCTTCAGTTTGCAATGGATTTTGCCTGGGATGTAAATGCATGGACACCCGAAAAATCGCATCTGTATTCGAAACAATGGGCTGCAGAGACATTTGGATCTGAATTTGGAGAAAGCATTGGTCAGATTAAGCAAGAATACTACAGATTGGCGGCATCAGGTAAACCCGAACATCTTGTTTCAATAAGCTATACAGATCAGGAAATAAACCAACGCATTGCCGACTATGAGCGTTTAGTAACGGCCGCTAAAACTGTTCAGGCTCAAATACCACTGCGTTTGCAAGACGCCTATTTTCAATTGATTGAATATCCGGTTGAAGCTGCAGCCAACATGAATATAAAAGTATTGTGCGCAAGACAAAGTCTTACTTATGCAGCACAAGGCAAACCTGAAGCATTGAATCTTTCGGCTAAAGCTATATCTGCATATGAAAATATTGTCAATCTTACTAAGAAATACAATACTGAGATAGCCGGAGGAAAGTGGAATGGAATTATGGACTATGCACCGCGCGGGTTAGCTCGTTTTTATGATCCTATCGTTGCAACGAAAGTCAATACCGATGTCCTCCCTGCTGCTTCTGTAGATTCAGTTAAGGTGATACCTGCTGCTAATTATACTACGAAAAATGAAGCAGGTTATACTATTAGCAATGTTGAAGGTTTAGGTACTGAAAAAAGTGCTTTGTCGGTTTGGCCATTGAATATGACCACCTATACAGCCGCAAATGTTACTTCTGCACCCTATGTTGAATATGATGTACCTGTTACAAAAGGAGCTAACAGTATTACGGTACGATGCCTTCCAACTTTCCCTTTATACAAAACATTGACGCTGCGTTATGCAATATCGGTTGATGAAGCAACTCCTGTTTTTGTCAATATTGCAAATGCAGCTGAAACCTCGGCATGGTCAAAGAATTTGCGAAATGGTTACGTTTCAGGGGAAAGCAAGTATCAAACTGCAACAGATAAAACTATTAAAGTTCGTATATATTTTACTGACCCCGGCCTTGTACTAAGTGCTGTAACTGTAAGCGGAATCTATGTAAATGAATTGACAGAGCAACTTGTCAACCCCAATTTTGAGTATAAATCAGCAGGTGTTCTGAATGATGGAACAACTTTTAGAGGTATTCCTTATGGTTGGAGTTCAACCGGAACGCTTCTTGGCAATTCGTATGGAATTAACAGCGATGGTTCTAACTACTCAGGAAGCAATCTTTGTTGGATGAACTCAACGCCAATGCCGGAGAAGTTCGAACTTTATCAGATTATAAAAAACTTACCATCAGGGGAGTATATTGTAAGATGCAGGTTGACTGCATTTACCGGGCTTTTGACCAATGTGCGCTTATTTGCGAATAATTATGTTCAGTATTTTGGAAATCAGACAGATTATATTTCAAATCTCACTGCCGGCGAGATAAACACTTTTGCGGGTTACACAGCTTCTTCTACCGCTTTATTACAGGAAATGGCGGTGAAAGTTTCGATTTTTAAAGGTGATTCGTTAAAACTAGGTATTCGTTCGAGCAATATTACAAGTAATGGTACTGCAGCGACAACGAATGCCGGGTGGTTTAAAGTAGATCATTTCAGGTTAGAATATAAACAAGCACAAACCGCTGTAAATAATGTAGAGGACTCTGAAGTAAAAATATTTGTTATGGATAATGGCATCTGCGTCAGCATTAATGATTTTCCAGTAAAAGGTAATATCATTCTCTACTCCCTATTTGGTGTTCAAATTTCGAATACACCAATAATGAGCAATAAGACTTATATTAAGACTCCTTTGCATGGTGTGTTTATAGCAAAAGTGTGGGTTAATGATAGAATAAGTACTACAAAAATTGTATGTTGAGATTATTAATCGACAAAAACTTTATATCAATGGAAAATACAAAAGTAATTACGAACAAAGAAGTCTTTTTAATTTAAATATATAAAGAACAAACATAACACAGTTAACTAATCTAATATGTAATTTAATTTTTATGAAAACACTATTTATTTCTTTTTCAATTTTTTTACTGGTGCTACAATTGAATGCCCAAAGTAATATCCAACAAGCTGCAACAGCAACCGCAGGAAAACTGGCAGTTACATTTTCAACAAATGCAGGGTCATCAAATGGTACAGCCATGGCCATGAGTATTTATATTACCGACAGTTCTCGTAAACTAGTAAATACATTACTCTACAGAACGTCTAATGGAGATTCAAGTGCGAAGGATATGAGCACATGGTGGACAGCTATAGGTTCTGCATGGAATGTTTCAAAAACGTTGATTACAACAGATGCAATTACTGGTGCAACAAGAGGATCCGGGATGTATTATACTAATCAGGTTGTGTATTGGGGAAATAACTACAATGTATCAAATGTTGTGGATGGTACATATACTGTGAATTTTGAATGTGTAAACTATTCTGGTGTTTCCAGAAGGTACTATTCGGGAACCTTTGTAAAAGGTCCAAATGCGTCTGCCAGTACAGTAACAGCTAGTTTAGGCTTCTCAGGAATATCCATTGCTTGGAGTCCTGTAAATACAGGTATTGAGGATGTTGAATTCAGCAAATTATATAATGTATATCCTAATCCTGCTATTACTTCTATCTATGCATCGGGAAATAATATTAAACAAGTTCAGATATGCTCCTTAATAGGTAAAATACTCTTAACCAGTAAGGAACAAAATATTAATCTGTCTTCTCTAACTAAAGGCTTTTATCTTGCTGTTATTTATACTGAAGTCGGAATGGTAGTAAAGAAATTTGAGAAATTATAAATCAGGACTTTGCGTTTAAGAATAAGAAGATAACTTTAGATTGAACACTTACTTAGTAATGAACAGAATATGATGTCGTATTTCATATTATTCAAATAGAGATATACAACATTATTTTGTTTCTGATACTCAAAGCTACTGTGCTGCAAATAATTGGACTGTAACATTAATTTTCTTCCTCCTTATTCTCCTTCGTCATACGATAAAAATACTTGTTTATTGGGCAACAATACGTGATTATTGTGCATGAATGTGTGTTTATTGGTCAAGAATGCGTGATTTTGAATGAAGAATGCATGTTTATTGAGGAAGAATGCTTCATTCTTGTACAACAAAATGCTTTTTCTGCACAGGAATGCCGTACTTCTATTCTAATATTGAGCATTTCTGTTCTAAAATGTGGTGTTTTTGTTCTAAAATGCAACTTTTCTTAGGAGAAACGTCGCGTTTCTATACAGAGACGCACCATTTCTTACCTGAAAAAGTAATTTTCATACCAATAAACGTACATTATTGAGGAAGAAAATGGCATTATTATATAAGAAATTGAATTTATTGGGGAAGAAAACGGCATGATTTATTAAAATTATTCAAGCTTTGAGGTCTGATTCCCAAAAGTAGGACATCTTTTTCTTTCTATAACTTAAGCGCATTTCTTGCAAATATATACTCTAATTACAATCACAAATCTTAAAATTAAAATCAATGAAAGAACAAACAACAGAAATCAGTGGAACACTGTCGTTTTCCTTAAGAAAGGCAATGCTTATTGTATTGTCACTAACGTTTATCAGTAATGTTTTATTCTCTCAAAATGAGGTTCAATCACAGAAAATCAGTGGGATAATTACGGATCCTGCAACAGGTGAAAGTTTGACTGGCGTAAGTGTAATTATTAAAGGCACTTCCAAAGGAACCATTTCCGACTTGGATGGAAAGTTTACTTTGAGCACCCATAGACCAGCTACATTAGTAATCTCGTATATTGGGTATATCACTCAGAATATTATGGTTACAGATCAAAAGGTACTAAATATCAGTTTGTCTCAAGACACTAAAAAACTGGAAGAAGTGGTAGTGGTAGGATATGGAAAACAGAAGAAAATAGATTTGACAGGATCTGTCGTAAGTGCAAATATTGAAGATTTCAAAAATTCTCCCAATACGAATATTGTTCAAAGTTTACAAGGTTCTGTTCCTGGTTTGAATGTGGGACAGGTAACTTCTGCCGGCTCTACCCCGTCAATATCCATAAGGGGTAAGAATACTATCTCAGGAAATGCCAACGTGCTGATTATTTTAGATGGTATTCAGTATAATAATTCATTGTCATCTATCAATCCCGATGATATTGCTTCAATAGACGTACTGAAAGATGCAAGTTCAACAGCTGTGTATGGTGCTCAAGCTGCCAATGGTGTACTTTTGATTACAACCAGAAAAGGAACAAATAATCAAAAACCAAAAGTATCATTTTTGAGTTCGTACACCACCCAAACACCAACAGTGAACCTGAGACCAATGGAAATGTCGGAGTATTTAGATCATGTGCGTGACTTAAATTGGGATAAAGCGTATTTAACCGATGGCACTCCTGATCCAAGTTTTAATGTCGTCAAATACGTTGATGCTTCGATGAAAGATGCTAGTGGTAACTTGCTGCCAAATAATTACGACTGGTGGAAAGCTGCGACCAAAGCAGGTCATATTCTAGAAAATCAATTGAGCGTTACAGGTGGAGGGGAAAAAATCAATTATTTGATTTCGGCTGGAATGACCGATCAGTCTGGATTTATCATGAATGATAAATTTAAGAGAAATAGTCTTCGTGTCAATGTCGAGACGCAAGCTACAAGTTGGTGGAAATTAGGAGTTCAATCATTTGGATCATTCGTTAATAGCGATGGGGCAGAGCCTAATTTAGGTACGATTATGGTTCAATCACCTTTATTGACACCATTCGATAGTAATGGCGACATAATACCTTATCCATTTAACACAAAAGATGAGAACCCATTTATGACTTATTATGTTGACGATTATGAAAGACATAATTATTTGTTTGCAAACATTTATTCAGAGATAACCCTGCCTTTTATAAAAGGTTTGAAATACAGGTTTAATTACGGGAATAATTACAGAATTGACAAACATTATTATGCTAGCAAATATGCTGGTGGGTTAACCGGAGAAGCTTTTAAAGAGGATACTCAGTATAACGATTATACATTCGACAATATTCTGTCTTACGACAATAGTTTTGGGAAACATACTATTTCAGCCACGTTCTTATACGGTGCCGTTGAACGTGATAATTCTTATACAAAAGCAGATGCTGTTGGCTTTAGTAGAATAACTCTTGGATATAATTCATTGCAATCGGGTGCTAGCCAGCACACTACATCAAATGCATGGCAAGAAACCATGAATTATCAAATGGCCAGGTTAAATTACAAATTTGCTGATAGGTATTTGCTGACTACTACAATTCGCAGGGATGGCTATTCGGGATTTTCAGCTAATAATAAGTATGCCTACTTCCCTTCTGTTGCACTAGGCTGGATTTTATCCGAAGAGTCTTTTTTCAAGGTGAAATGGATTGACCTTTTAAAAATACGCTCAGGATACGGTGTTAGTGGAAACCAAACAAGCCGTTATAAATCACTTGCTACAGTTGCAACTTCGAATGCATATGTATTTGGAGATGGAGGAACAACCCAAATTGGTCAAGAGTTGAATGCTTTGTCAAATAACAATTTGAAATGGGAAAAAACTACAGGATTGAATTTAGGAATCGACTTTAGGTTGCTAAAAAGTAGATTAATAGGTAGTGTAGATTTATATAAAAATATCACAAATGATCTCCTGTTTGATGTTGCAATTCCGAATATCACTGGTTTTTCGAGCATAAGTTCAAATGTTGGAAAACTTCAAAACTCCGGCATCGAAGTAAATTTGACGTCTGTCAATTTTGAAAATAAAAAGTTCCGTTGGAGTTCAACAGCTAGTTTTTCAACTAACATCAATAAAATAGTTTCATTGACAGGTTCTGGTGATATGATTTCGAGTAATTTATTTATAGGTAAGTCAATTGGAGCAGTTTACGGTTATCAAACAAATGGTATTTATCAGTTAGGTGAAATAGTTCCATCTGGTTATTATCCTGGCACATACCGAGTCGTTAATCAAAATGACGATAATGTAATCAATACGAATGACAGAATTATTTTAGGACACACTGAACCAGCATACCGCGTTGGAATGTTAAATAAATTTGAATATATGGGATTTACTCTAAGCATATTTCTTAACTCAATTCAAGGGGGAAAAAATGGTTACTTGGGTGCAAATAGTCCGGCAACGTCAAAAAGTGACAACACAATACGTTGGAATAATATAAGTGGTATAGACTACTGGTCTCCAGCAAATCCGAATGGTAAATATCCAAGATTTGTTTCAAGTCCTGCAATTGCGCCAACATTTTATCAAGATAGAAGTTTTATTAGATTACAAGACATTAGCTTGTCTTATCAATTTAAAGGAAGTCTATTGAAAACGCTCAATATGCAGAATCTTACTCTATATGTAAGTGGAAAGAACCTGGCAACATGGACCAAATGGGGAGGTTGGGATCCAGAAACTGGTCAGGGACTTACTACAGGAGGAAGACCTGTAATGAAAGGATATTCAGTCGGAATTAATGTTACATTTTAAATTTTAAGGTTATGAAAAAAATAATAAATATTATACTTCTAATAGTGAGCTTTAGTCTTTTTTCTTGCAATGAGAGTTTTCTTGTAGAGAAACCAATTGACTTTTTTAGTGGAGACAATGCATATAAAACATTAATCGATTTCAACACTTCTGTTAATATGCTATATTCCAGAGTACGCACAGAATTTTACACACTCAATGAAAAACGCCCATTCGATTATATTTATGGAACAGACATTGTATTTGATGGACAGCCGAGTGAAAGCTCTGATAGGTATTCACCGATGAAAACAGCTTTAGCCCCAACCGGAGGAATTACAGCAGATCACTGGAAGGGATTGTATAAAATAGTTTCAGATGCCAATACTATTATTACACGACTTCCTGCATCTCAATTAACAGCTACTCAAAAGTTGCTAATTGAGGCTCAAGCTAAATTTTTTAGAGCATTTGCATACAGAACATTATGTTATTTGTATGGTGGTGTTCCGTTAGTTACTGCTGAAGTTACTGCTGCAAAAACAGATTTTATTAGAGCAACTAAAGCAGATGTACTAGCTTTGGTTACAAGTGATTTAGAGTTTTCAGCTGCAAATTTACCCGGTATAGCATCTGTAAAGGATGGTGAAATTAGCAATTTAGCTGCTCAACATCTATTGTCCGAAGTCTACTTGGCAGCGGGTCAATATCAAAAAGCTGTAGCTGCGGCCACTATTGTCATAGGTGATGCAAATGTAAGCTTAATGCAAAACAGATTTGGTTCTGAATCCACTTCGAATCCGGGGGATGTTTATTATGACCTTTTCCGCCCGGGCAATCAGAATAGAAAATCAGGGAATAAAGAAGGTATCTGGGTTATTCAGTTTGAAACTGACGTCAATGGTGGAGCAAGCGTATCGACCGGTCAGGGAGGAAACTATTTATTAGAACGGAATCATGCACCTATGATTCGCGATCTAAGTATTGGAGGCGTATCACCATTTAGATGGCCGGTTAGCGATTTTACAGGTGGTCGTGGCATTGGTTGGGCTATACCAACAGTCTATTTTAGTGATAGTATCTGGAAAAGTGATTTTACGAATGATATGAGAAACTCTAATTGTAATTTTGTTCGCGATTTTACTGCGAATAAAACAGGTACAATTTATTATGGAAAAATCATATCTACCAAAAATCCGCCTGCTGGTGTTACAGTTCCTAACAGAGCATTCTATGCTTATCAGTCAAAATGTACTACGCCTTATCATCATCCTAGCAGTTTAATTTCAAATGCTGCAACTTTTGATTTGAAGTCCACTGCCGGTGGAACATATACCGATCAGTATATGTTTAGGTTGGCTGAAACCTATTTGTTACGTGCAGAGGCTTATTTAGGTCTTGGAAATACAGCTAATGCAGCAACTGACATTAACGTAGTTAGAGCAAGAGCGAAGGCTTCTCCTGTTGCTCCTGCAAACGTTACTATTGATTATATTCTTGATGAACGCATGCGAGAGTTGGGTGTAGAAGAAAAGCGAAGACTTACTTTGATGCGCCTTGGAAAATTATACGACCGTGTAATGAAATATAATCCATATTATGCCAAAATGACGGATGGTATGCTTCCAACATACAATCTTTGGCCTATACCATTCAGTGTTATCGAAGCAAACACCGGAGCTGTTTTAGAGCAGAATCCCGGGTACAACTATTAACCTCCATGAATAAAAAACAAGTGCCCTAACTCGTTGGGGTGCTTGTTTTTTCCCTATATAAATCATTTTAAACAATTATATAAAATGAGCATTAATGCAAGCATTAGCTTCGCTATCCATTGGTTCGCCAAAGAGAATGATAATCTGACATGCGAGTTCCATACTATGTTTTAAAAACAATTATTTACGTATGAAACCTACATGACCGCTCGCGTTCACCAAAGATGATGAAAATATTGTACCTTCGGGCATACAAACCAATAAAAGGGTACAATTATGGACAACGAAACAATTG
>Ga0079306_1000125_pt1 | contig 91130 bp, 81 predicted proteins | sample Methanotroph_Enr_FD_79181 | JGI IMG/M metagenome (GOLD analysis project Ga0079306, IMG submission 79181) | Enriched soil microbial communities from Old Woman Creek wetland in Ohio, USA - Methanotroph_Enrichment_5 | ecosystem: Environmental > Terrestrial > Soil > Wetlands | place: USA: Ohio... | reverse complement strand
GTCTTCGAACTTCCACTTCTGAGAGTGTGATTGGTTATATGTATTCTCAAAATGATTGGAATTTAGAAGAACTTCTTAATCATTTAACCGCAGATGGTAACAAACAACCATTCTTCCTTATTCTTGATGAATTAAAATATACCCAGAACATTGCAGCTATAATGAGATCTGCATTCGCAGCTGGTGTTAACGGCATTATTGTAAATCCTCAGGAAAAAGGTTTAGTCACTAACGAAACTATTAGAATCTCAGAAGGTGCAGCAGAAAGAATTCCTCTTGTTGAAATGAGCCTATTTGCCGCTATAAAGATCCTTAAGGATAACGATGTAAAGGTAGTAGGTGTACATATGCAAGGAGATCATTACTTTGATGTTGATCTTAGAGGCCCAGTAGCATTAGTACTTGGTGCTGAAGATACAGGCATCTCAAATGGTATATTAGAACGATGTGATGTGTTAGCTTCAATTCCAATGCGAGAAGGGATAGGTTCATTGAACGTAAGCGCAACGGGTGCCGTTATGGTATATGAAAAACTTAGACAGGAACTTAAAGGTTTCTAAAGCAATTTCCCCATTAAGTCATTTAACTCTTCAAGTGAGTTGTATCTAATTACAACTTTTCCACCTTTAGTCATCTTAGATATATGTGCTGTATATCCTAATTTCTGACTTAATTGTGTAGAGAATTTGTCAGTTACCTGATCTGTTTTCTTCCAACTTCTGGTGGTAGAGCCTTTACCGTAGTTAATCTTTCTTACCAACGCCTCAGTTTCTCTTACACTCATACCTCTTTTAATGACAAGATCTGCGGCTGCTATTAATGACACTCGGTCTTTAATACCAAGCAACGCTCTTGCATGTCCTTCACTTAGTTTTTCATTTAATACTTCTTCTTTGACCTCGTCAGGTATATTCAAAAGTCTTATTTTGTTTGTTATTGCAACTCTACTTAGACCCATTTTTTTAGCAATAATGTCTTGAGAGATCCCAAATTCATCCTGCATTTGTTTAAAAGCATAGGCTTCTTCCAATGGATTAAGATCTTTTCTTTGTACATTCTCAATGATTGCTAATTCAAGCATTTCTTGTGGGGAAGAATCTTTAAGAAGTACAGGCACAGTTTTCATTCCTGCCAACTGGGAAGCTCTAAGTCTTCTTTCTCCTGCAATTAAGAAATATCTATTCGAATCCTTGTCCTTAGTTATAATTAATGGTTGTATGACCCCATGTTCTCTGATTGAATCCGCAATCTCTATCAACTCCTCAGGATCAATATGCATTCTAGGTTGATATGGATTGGGCTGTATATTGTTAATATCAAAATTTTCAACAAATGAATTGTTGGTATTTGCCATTTCATTGGAATTGATTAATGCGGCCAATCCTCTTCCTAATCCTTGTTCGTTCATTTTAGTAAATATATATTAATTTAATACTTAAAACCTTGCTATGAACTCTTGAGCGAGCTTTTTGTAAGCCAGAGCTCCTGTTGATTTGTCATCATACTGGAATATGGTTTTACCATGGGATGGTGCTTCTGAAAGTCTAACATTTCGAGGTACTATGGATTTAAAGGCGGTATCTTTAAAGAAACTTAAGACATCGTTAACTACACTTTCGGAAAGTTTGGTTCTGCTGTCGTACATGGTCAATATGACGCCTCCAATTGTAAGATTGGGATTTATACCTTTTATGAGTTTTGTGGTCTCTAAGAGCAATCCTAGCCCCTCTAGGGCGAAGTATTCACACTGTATTGGAATGAGAAGCTTATCACATGCACTTAATGCATTAATTGTGAGTAATCCTAGTGAAGGTGGGCAATCTATGATGACATAGTCAAAGTCATCAACAAGGGTGGAAAGTGCTTTCTTAAGGAGTGTTTCTCTTGAGAGCATATTTACCATTTCTATCTCTGCGCCTGCAAGGCTTAAGTGTGATGGTACTAAGAAAAGGTTAGGGGTAGAGGTTGATACAAATACTGTCGAAATTGGGACTTTGTTTACTAATACATCATATATGTTCTTGTATGGTGGCTGATCTGTGGAAGTCCAGTTGGTTTTATCAAATTGTTGTGTAAACCCTAATCCAGACGAGAGGTTTGCTTGAGGGTCTAAGTCTATGAGAAGTACTTTCTTCTTCTTGAGTGCAAGACTTGCTCCAAGATTCATTGCAGTAGTTGTTTTACCAACTCCTCCTTTTTGATTAGCTATAACGAATGTTTTCATATGCTTCTTCTAATTTATCATGTTTCACACTCGCGGTCTAGAGGGTTTTATACGTTTGATGTTGTGCAATTCTGAAGTTGCTGAAAGGGAAGTACACAATCCATGCTTTTCCCTTTATAGAAGCTTTTTCAATTGGCCCAAATGATCTTGAATCTGAACTATGTTGTCGGTTATCACCACAGGCAAAATATTTACCTTCAGGTATAGTTATTGTCTCACCTTCATGTAGATATTCTCCACCATTTGAGTATACTGATGTATCAAGATATCCAGACTCATCCAATTCTTTTCCATTTACGTATATATGCCCATCTTTTAGCATAATCTGATCCCCAGGTAATCCAATTATTCTTTTTATGAAATCTTGTGTATCTGAATATTTAAAGATTATGACATCTCCTCTCTTGGGCTCGGAAAGCTTGTATACTACCTTGTTTGCCATTAAGTATTCTCCATCTTTGTATGTTGGATACATAGAGCTTCCAATGACTTCATGTGGTGTCATTATGAAGAGGTAGAGAACAATTGATATGACTAATGCAACTACGATTGTTTCTAGAAATGAGAGTAGGAATTGTCCAATTGAGGTAAAGACTGTTGCGACTTTTTCAGTTCCAGTTACTTTGTGTTCTTCTACTTCGTACATTTATGGCAGATATACAATTTAATGTTTATGACTTTGAAATTGTACAATTTTTAGGAGTGTTTGACAAAGATTCTAATGAAAATATTAAAATCTTGGAATGATGAAGTACCGCTACGGGGGATCGAACCCCGGTTTACAGGATGAAAACCTGTTGTCCTAGACCACTAGACGATAGCGGCATAATTAACCAATAAGGATTCTAACAAAATAATCTGTGTTTGTGAAGTAAGAAAGGCATTACCTAGAATGTTGTCTTTCCTTCTCTAACTGCCTTAGAAGTTGTTGTTCTTCTGCAAATGTAGCTCTTTGATATTGATTTAGTTCTTTATCAAATACATATCGTCTTTTACATTTACATTCAACCATGAACCTATTGTTAGAGAGATTGCCTAATCTTTTTGCATTTTCTAAAGAATGGGTACAACCTACACAAAGTTTTCTCTCAAGAAGTACTGACTGGAATGGCCTTACGATGAACTTAAACATGTATTAGTTAGTAATAAATAAGTGCCGGGGACAGGAGTTGAACCTGCAAGGGATATTACTCCCACCTGCTCCTAAGGCAGGCGCGTCTGCCAATTTCGCCACCTCGGCATATATACTTACAGAAGATATTCTACAGTAGATGTAAGGATTTTTAAAGAGAGGTGATATAATATGGGTATGAGTATTAATACAGAAAACGTAGTCGAAAAGGTTTCTTCTGATTATATTAAAGCTTACAATGATCATGAACAATCTTTAAAACCGGAAGAGCAAAGGCAATATAGCTATGAGAAACTTGGAATCGAAGATTGGGAAATGAGAGATATGACGGGTAGAGAAATCTTAGCACTTCAAAGTTTTATTGAGACATCAGGGGTTGTATCTCCTGCTTATGCTTTTTGGAAATTGTGTGGCAAGAATGTAACTTTAAATGATGTAGTTGATCAGGTAATTGAACATGAAAATGAGATTCCTGAGGAAGCAAAACCTTGGGTCAATAATATTTTATCTGGGAATTACAAACCAGACGAAATGGAAGAAAAAGTTAAAGAAGGTAAGATTGCTCCTCCACTTTTGTTCTATCCTATCTTTGGGCAAAAAGAATTGAATAACATGGGATTGTTAAATATGGGAAATATCCTTGATGGGAATCATAGAATGATGGATGTAGCAAGATGGTTAAAAGATCAAAGCCCAGAGGATATAGATAATCTCAAAATGCGGGTATTCGTAGGTAGAGTAAACCCTTTTAAATATCTTTTGTTCAATGCTTACTATTTGGCGGAACCCTGGGTTAATAATGCAAGAAACCGTGTAAGAGAATTCAAAGGTCAGGAAGCAGATCAAATAGATAAAAAGGATGTCATGGGTTTCTTTGAACGATGGTATTTGCTTTTACAGAGAATGGGATATCACAAATATAACAATGATAGAGAGAATTAACTTTCTTCAATGTCACCAAATACTTTGCCATATACTTTCACAAATCCAGATTCCTTGTGCTTAGCATTTCTTAAGACTTCTTCCTGTGTTAATGATTCTTGAGGAATATCTTCTCTTAATTCTTCACACTTAACATGAGCTTTCATAGGTTGAACCCCATCAGTATTAACATCTTTGAGTACACTAACAGATTCCAAAATAGTTTCCATTTGTGGAGTAAATTTTTCTAACTCTTCAGGTGTAAGAGTAATTCTAGAAAGTTCAGCTGTATGTTTAACATCTATTATCATTTTAATAATTCTATTAATATATTTTTAACATCATTAGGATTGGATGCACCCTTGGTAGCTTGCATTACTTGGCCAACTAAGAAACCCATTGTAGCTTCTTTACCACCTTTGTAATCTGCGACAGCCTTAGGATTGTTGTCTAATACCTGTTTTACAATATCTTGTATATTTCCAGCACTATCCGATGCACTTTTTTCAAACATATCTAATTCATCTGAAATATCTTTGTTGTTTGAAATACAATCTTTTAACATCTCTTCAGCTTTCCCTTTAGTTATCTTACCTTCTTTAAACTTCATAATTAACAATGAGAGATCATTCATATCAATCTCTTTTTCACCTTCCAATGCAAATACTGTACCCATCAACCAGTTTGCAGCTTCTTGAGCCGCAACCTTAGCTTCTAATTTCTCAGAGAGTAGGGTTTGTAATTTTTCAAAGTAGGAAGCATCTTTTCTAGATGCAGATATTACTTCTGCTGCATATTGGGAAATACTCCAATCACTCATATATCTAGTAATCTTCTCATGTGGTAACTCCACTAATTCAGATTTAACTCTTTCAATATCATCATTAGAAACTTCAATAACTGGAATATCAGGTTCTGGCATATATCGATAGTCATCTGCAGTTTCCTTTGATCTCTGGAATTCTGTTACATTCTTGTTTGCATTCCAACCTCTTGTCTGTTGTATTGGTTTCTTACCTTCTTCAAGTTCTTTGGTTAGTCTTTCTACTTCAAATTCAATTGCTTTTTCAACTGCGGTTATGGATCCAATATTTTTTACTTCTACCTTAGGATTTAATTCATAATCTCCGATTGGTAATATCTTCCCATCTTTCTCCTCCCATCTTCCTTTTTCCTGTATGGAAATATTGGGCTCACATCTCATCTGCCCTTTTTCCATATCTGCGTCAGAGATATTCAAATATCTAGCTATCTGCCTTATCTGTGTTGCAAAATCTTTAGCATCTCTAGCATTTCTAATACATGGTTTTGTAACAATTTCGATGAGTGGAACTCCCGATTTGTTGTAGTCAATTAAGGAGTAATCACTTTCTGAGGTAGAAGTATGATGGGTTGATTTGGCGACATCTTCTTCTTGATGGATTCTTTCAATCCTTACTTCAAAGCCATTTGGTAATGTTACTGACCCATTGGAACAGATTGGGTTCTTGTATTGGCTAATCTGGTATCCCTTTGGTAGATCAGGATAGAAGTAATGCTTTCGGTCAAAGTAAATCTCATTTGCAATGGTACAGTTTGTAGCCAATCCCATGAGCATACATAACTCGATAGCTCGTTTGTTTGGTACTGGTAATGCACCTGGTAATCCCATACATACTGGGCATACATGTGAGTTTGGTTCTTTCTGGAAATATCCAGTAGGACATGTACAGAACATTTTTGATTGAGTTTTGGTCTGGACATGTATTTCTAGACCTATGATTGTGTCGTATTCCATAGTCAGTAATGTTATCAGCTTTATGCAGTTTCATCAAGGAAGAGATCTCCTTCTGATGATTCTTTCGCGGATATGTAATATGTTCCTCTTCCTTGTCCTTTGGCCTTGATATATCCCTTTTCTACCATATTCTGAAGGTCTCTGTATGAGGTCATGAATGAGATTCCCATCATTTTGGTATATCTGTTTCTTGTTACTTTAAAATTTACAGCTAGGTAATCTAACAACTTTATCTGTCTTGGGTTTAGTAATACCTCTATAGCTCCTTGATTTCTTACTTTTTTAATATGTGTATCTTTGTATTCCTTTGATATTTCTATGGCATTGTAGGATATGGTATACAGGAATGCTTCGAGGAACATTGTTAGGTCATGTTTACCCTTTGAGAGTTTGAATGCAGAGGTTAGATCATCTCCAAGATATTCTAAGGCTTTGACATATGGGAATATGTTGTCTGGGTTGTAACCATAGTTTTTTGCCAATATTTCTAATGTAAGTATTGCAGTCATCTGATTTCCTGCAAGGAATGGTGCTTTGTCTATGAATTCGTACAGGAGTATTCCCAGTTTAATGAGGAAATGATTGTGATCTTTTCCATTTTTGACCCATTCAAATACGTCATTGAAGTAGTCGTGTGGGTCTACATTGGGGTAGAAGTCTCTAAATTTGTACCATGTATCATATATTTCATTTGGTTTTTCACTAAATCCTCTTAATTTTGCTAAATCCCAATCATCTGCGATATTCTTCATCAATATCTTGTTGATGTGTGTACTTAATTCTATGGATGGTTTTAGTGCATTGGTTAACCCATATGAGTTGATGAAGTCTTTTACGTTTCTAAAGTTGGTAAATATTTTAAGATTTTTTCTTTGTGATGGTTGTTCTTGGCCTCTTTGGATTTGTAATGATTTGTTGTAGCCTACTGGGTAGCCAATTATTTCTCCCAACTTTTCTGTGTCTTCTGCATCATATTTCTCATGTAGTACTGATTTGTATTTTTCTGGTAATGGGTAGTGGTTTATATCTGCTACTGCTAACTCATATTTGATGAGGTAATTGAGTATGAGGCTTGTTATTGTGTACTGTGGTGTTTTCATCTGTGTATATATATTTTAACAAGCTAATGGGTGGCCTCGAACCACCGACCTTTCCCTTACGAAGGGATTGCTCTACCAACTGAGCTACATCAGCTTAATGTAACGATATTGTAACAAAGAGGTAGGTGAAAGACAAATTGAAAAGTGACTATAGGGTTGGTATAATGCAGATGAAATGAAAACAAGAGTTTTCATAATATGTGGTTCTTTAAAGAGAGGCTCAAATGACTAAAGCAATTACGGGGTTGAGAGTGTTATTGATTGCTCAAAAACCAACTACAGGAAAACAGTTAAAAGAATGTTTTAAGAAATTGGCTGCTCCGGAGCTATATTTCGAAAATGGATCAAAAATTGGGGTAAAATCTTCTGATCCAAAGGCTAATTTTGTGATTGCTTTCGGTAAATCTGCTGAAATACCAGATCTCAATGAAAATGAGATTTACAAATATATTTGGATTCAAGCAGAGAAAGCGGAACAAACATCAGAGAAAGATTTCTCAGAAGATATTAATGATCCTGCCTTACGTTTAGACGAAGAAGCAATAAATTTGAGAAACAACTTATCAAAGCAGTTGGGTTGTGATCTTTAAAGAACAAAACGGCCTACTGGCACAACAAATGCCAGTGGCCGTTTTTTCTTTTATACTTACTTTCCTAACTTCTTCATAATATCGTTGTTAAGTTTGTTTCTCCAACTCTCTGTAGCATGAAAAAGCTCATCACAAAATGCAGCAACATCCTTACCTGTAACATCTAGAACATTCTTTTTGTTCTTAACACCATCTTCAAATAACCCAAGAAGATCTTCTAATGTAGCGAAGTCTCCCATATCATTACCAGCTTCAAATCTCCATAGATTCCACATATAGTTTTTAATCTCTCCATATACGATCTGGTAGTCCTTTGGCAATGCTTTAGCTCTTGCCTCTAGTTTCATCCATTCTTTTTTCTGTTCCCAACCTGTTATCTTTATTAAAAAGTTTTTCATTATGTTTATTATTTCTTTAATTTATTTATCTTCGATTCTACAAAACTCCATTTAGCCCAGAATAGTTGTAATTCTGTGTGACCAGCATCATTAAGACTGTAGAACTTTCTAGCTGGTCCCATATCTGAGGGTCTTTTGGTTATATCTACTAGATTATTCTTTTCTAATCTAAGTAGGATAGTATATACAGTACCTTCTACGACATCTGTAAAGCCCATATCGTTGAGTTTTGATGTGATTTCATAACCATAGGTTTCTCCTCGGCTTATGATTTCTAATACACAACCTTCTAACACGCCTTTTAGCATTTCTGTTAAGTTTTCCGTAATATTCCTCCTTTTTAATTTAGTACTTTGTAATACGTATTACTAGTATATAGTACTACAGAGTAGAGGGGGTGTCAATAGAATTAGTATAGAAAAAACGAGAAAGACCTTTTGCTGTTATATAAACAAATTTGTTTTGATATCTTTAATGATTTCCTCAAATATAATATCTCTATTATCTGAAACATCGTATGCTTTTATATTATATTTCTTAAATTTCTCATTAAAATATTTGTTGTTTTCAATAAAATAATTGACGTTTTCTTCGAGTTCTTCATTATCACAATGATATGTCCAATCATCCTCTGTGTCGTTATTTTTTATGTTCTCAAACAATTTTTTGCTTGTAATATGATTATATGTTAGTCCAATTACAATATATTTATCGTGATTAATACTAGGTAGTACTTTCTCAAAATCTATATACACTCCTTCAACAACATAATTGTTCTCATTATAGAAGTTTGTTCCTTCAGATAATTCTTTCAAATACCTGATAAGAAATGGAGCAAATTTTGTAGAGATTTTTATATCATCGTAGTCGTGCCTTATACCTAATTCAGGGAAAGCCTCTTCAAAACTTAATATTAAATCGTCTAGATTGACAATGCTGCACCCTAATTCTTTACTAAGTTTGCGTGATAATGTTGTCTTTCCAGATCTTGAAGGTCCAATTATTAATATATTCTTCTTCATAAGGCCAAGTTCTTAAATATGGAGCGAGAGACGAGATTCGAACTCGCGACATTCTCCTTGGGAAGGAGACATTCTACCAACTGAATTACTCTCGCATAATATTGTTATTCTACAAAGAAAAAGGGACTATTTCTAGTCCCTTTCTTAAATCAATATCAATCTATCGGTTATTTAGACCACTCAGTCTTAACAATATCCCAATCACCTCTTAATTGATTGCCTAACTTCTTAGCAGCTTCTGCAGTTACAGCACCATCCTTCTTTATCTCTTCAACCACCTCTGTTACCAATCCCATATATTTAGATTCATCAATCTTAGAACCAGCTTTCTTAAGTGCATCTAATTTCTTTTCCATAATCTTCTTTGTAGCCTCATACATATCTACTGCTTTCTCTGTATATTCCTTAGCTAATTTCTTTAAATCTTCCTGTGTTTCTTTTCCTGATTTAGGTGCTAAAAGAATACCAGCTGCAGCTCCAGCTATAGCTCCTAAGAATAGTCCTTTCAAAAATGAAAATGCTTTGTCTTCGTTCATGATATATACGTGTTAAAAATTATATATCTCCATATTAGCCCAATGAGAAAAAAATATCTACTTTTTCTGTTTAGTCATCTTAACAATGAGATAGGCAATGACTAAAAGTAATAACGGGGTTACTACTGCTACTAATATTGTTCCGAAAGATATAGTGCTCATAGATATATGGTAACATAATGGATATGGTATATCCAACATTAGATTTAGAAAAACAACTTTGGAAGAAAGGCTTTAAGATTGTAGTAGGTATTGACGAAGCAGGGAGGGGCCCTTTAGCAGGTCCTGTGGTTGCAGGGTGTGTATGTGTTACTTCGCCAGAACAGGTGGTTGAGATTGTGAGAGATAGTAAGAAGATGACCGAGAGGCAGAGAAATGAAGCATATGATTTGATTATTAAAAAGTCTGAAGGATATGGAGTAGGAATAGTTGATGCAAAACGTATAGACAAAGTTGGGATTAGGAAGGCTGTGTTAGAGGCTATGACTAAGGCTGTTGAAGAGACTGAGAAGATGCTTAAACAAAAAGCTGAATATATTATTGCGGATGGGGGGATCATATTGATTGATGGGTATAGTATGGAGAGTATAAACAAGGGAGATTTAAATCACTATTCCATAGCCGCGGGATCCGTATTAGCTAAGGTTACAAGAGACAGGATTATGAATCAGTATGCTAATCAGTTTCCTAAATATGGGTTTGAAAAACATGTTGGGTATGGTACTAGATTACATATGGATATGATTAAGAAATATGGGGCATGTGAGATACATAGACTAAGTTTTGCACCGTTTAGTAGCAAACCTATTGACTAAGATTATAGGGTGATGTAATCTAGAAAATAACTTGTTTACAAAATTCTTATGGCAGGAGATGGAAGAGATTTGAAATACCCCGAAGTAGAAACAAAAATACTCAAATATTTAAATGAGCTTAAAGAGTGGTTTGCGAATAAAAATATCTATGAATTAAAAATGACCGAATGGAATGTGGAGAAACTTGAAAGAGCTCTTAGAGATATAGGATTTATATCTTCTGATAGATGTATAGATCTTAAAAAGGACACATTATATTTCCAAGCGAATAAGGATCGAGAACCTGGAATATATTTAACTATGTGGGCAGATCAGCCTATAAGTGCTGTGGAGTCCCCTCTTTCGGAAATAGGATTTCTAGAAGACGGGAATACAGGAGAATTATATATCTTTGGACACGGTGGGGACTGGGCACCGCAACTATTACGTACAAATATAAATAATGTTCCAAATCCTGAAAAAGTTTTCAAATTAGCAAACTGTATGCTTGAGATTGCTGAAACACAGTTTGTAGTTGCTTAAATAAATTATTTAATCTTCTTATGAAGCAAAACAACGATATAACAGAATCAGAAGCTCTTTCTGTAGAAGATATTAAAACCCAAATATTTGATTGTATATTAACTTGCGAAGTAGATACATCATATTCTTATGATGGAAGTTATGATTTGGATCGTTGGAGTGGAGTAAATAAAGCAATTGCTGTGAGTTTGCATAAAATGAAAGCCATACCAAGTGAGAATGATATTTTACCAAAAAGCTCACAATTGGTAGTTTGTAGGTATGAAGAAGAAAACCCGATGTGGGGAGGAATATTCTTTACAAGCAAAAGAAACAGTAAAAATCTATTAGATGCTCTTCCTAATAGCTCAAGAGAGGATTGCTTAGATAGACCATATTTTGGTGTTATTGCATATAAAGATGGTACTGTAATTTTTTGTAGATCATATGGAGGAGAAATGATAACCCCATCCTTTGTACGAATTGAAGAGATAAACAAAAAACAATTGAAATTTGTTAATACATTAATTAATGCTTGGCTAGAATAAAGCCTTGTAAATATCGTATAAGCAATATATAATTCTTCTCATTCATGTATTTATATACATGGGCCGCTAGCTCATCCGGTTAGAGCAACTGCCTTTTAAGCAGTAGGTGCTGGGTCCGAGTCCCAGGCGGCTCACTTCCTGAAACATTTCCTATTGTGATGTAGTCTTTAACTTCTTCCAGTACGGATTTTTGGGGTGTTGCAAATTTCTCTCCGTCAAATTGTAAACCTTCCGAAAATAGGAATTTTTGCAACTCGTTCTGAGAGACTATATCCAAATCGGACCATATTGAACACATATTCTCTAAAAAATATGTAGAGTATTGAAGCAGTTCCTCATCTTGTTCCTCTAGCGGTGCATATTGCGAAAGCTCATACCCAATTTGTGCATATTCCTGCTCTAGCTTTTCTATTTGTTCCTTTGCAACCCTAGGAGGAAGTATTTCATCCCGATTTTGTTGTGCTACGGCATTCTCTTCTTTTGTAATTTCTTCCTGTCTTTTACGGAGATTATTCAGCTCGTTTTTATGAGACTTATTTCTTTCTTCCCAATTAAGCTTAACAGCCTCTTTTGTAAGCTCTACAAGAGCCTCAGATAGAGCTACATTGCTCAAATAATCCTTAAAGGCGTTATGAATCTCTTGCTGCTTAAAATTAACATTTTTGCAGTAAGTACACTTGTAATAAGGGTATTTCTTTCGGCTCCAGTTAGCTGTCATTTTCTTATTGCACTTCGGGCATAAAATTGTTCCTCTTAAAGGGAAATCGGGATGCATTTTTCTATATACAGGTGGATTATGATTCTTCCCATCAAGTATATCTTGAACAAGGTCAAATACTTTAGGTTCTATGATTGCTGGGAATGACCCTCTCATATACAAATCCATGTTCGGGATATTGATGAAGCCTTTATATATTGGTCTTCTAACTAATCGATGGAAACCAGAGCGACTATACTTATGCCCATTGCTATCCTTAAGTCCTATACTAAAAGCATAAACTCTTGCTTCTTCAATAGTATGTCCTCCTTCTGCAAGATACTTAAAAATCTTTTTGACTATTTTCGCTTCAGTTTCATTCTGAATTAAATTAGCTTTTCCTCTTCCACCTGTCTGCACATATCCATATGGAGCTGCATATACCCACCTTCCTTGATTTAATGCTTCCATTGTCCCATTTCTTGCTCTTTCCCCTCTGATTTCATTATCCATTTGAGCTGACGCTGCCATCATGGTCTCAAAAAAGCGTCCAGTTGGGCTATCCTCGAGATTTTCAGTTAATGAATAGATTCGAACATTATATTTTGCTAATAAAACTTTGAGGCTTCCATAGTCAAGTTGTTGTCTGGATAGCCTATCAATTTTGTAGATAATAAGGGTATCGATTAGATTTTTATTCTTAGCAACAAAATCCAGCATTTCTTTTAATTTGGTTCGTTTCAACGTTGTTGCACTTTCTCCCTCTTCAATGAACTTTTTAATTATAACTAGGTTATTCTTTGACGCATATTCTTCACACATTCGTTCTTGTGTTATTAAGCTCAATCCATCCTTAGCTTGTTCTTTTGTTGAAACTCTGCAATATATAATGACGTTTTGCATAACTAGCTTTTCTTCTCTTTAGATTTTATATATGAGTTTATCGCAATTTGAGATAACCTTTCAACAAAGGGGAGAAGGGTAGCAATAGAGGTTTCTGGGATATTCAGAAATTTGGCTTTTGCAACTAATTTTTTGTATTTGAAATCAAATACAGGATCGCTACTAATAGGCATCTAAACAAGATCACTTATTTATTTTTCTCATGTCCAATTACATTAGACACGATATGCGTTATTAGTTAGTTATCCTGAACAAATTAGTTTTAAGTCTCTTATGAGACACTTAAATGTTACAAAATTCTAATTAGGAAGTCAAAATGATTAAAGTTGTATTTTAGTAGTGAGCTTCTCTAGAAGCTCAAGTTCTTTATCAGTTAGTTTACTTAAATCATAATTATGGGGTTCTTTAGGGACAGATTCAATTGTGAGATTCTTCAGATTATAAAGGAGATTTAGGGCATATTTTACATCCCCATGTGGTTGTCCTGTTTTCAGAATCTTGCCTTTATATGAGATGATTTCTTGTTTATTGAGTAACTTTTTATGTATTTTTAATAATTGATCATTTGGGAAAGCCCCTTCTAAAAGTTCCTTAAAACCTTTTGTTTCAGTTACTCTCTGTGGGGATTTTGAAACACTTTCTGAATAACCAACTTCCTTTAGAAGCATGCCAAGAGAGATACTCTTTCTCGAAGGGTTGTTTCTGATATATTCTGATATCTTTTGAATTGTTATTCTTTGTTTAAGTGTCGCCATTTTTTTGCTATTTACCCGGAATTATTTTGATGAAATCTTGCATAAGTGATGTTGCTATGAACAATACTTTGTAGAAGGAGTCATCCAAATCTGTGCTGTTGTTTGCTTGGTGAACAATAGCGTTTCGCTCGTGGTATACTTTCTCGATTATTTCTTTCAAGGCTTTCTTTTCTAAGAGAGTGTCTTTCTTTTTATTACAAATAACCATATTAACAGTATCCATATCAACTTGTAGATTTGGCTCAAATGCCCCATTAAGCTTTATAAGGTTTTCAAGCAGAGAAATCAAAAGTATGTATTTTATGTTTTTTTTGCTACTTCCGAGTATTTGAGTGTAAATACTCAAAAGATTCCTAAAGGTAACGATTTCTTCTTGGTTATTACTTTTGTCCAATATTTTTTCAAAAATAGCACTATGTGCATCAATCACTTCCTTGATTCGAAGATTTAATGGCTTTTGCTTAAATTCTTTGCTTTTATCAAAAAGCTCGTCTATTAGATCCTTGGATATATATTGAAGATGAGTATTTAATTCTAAATTTTGTAAAAGGGATGATGTTTCAGAAGAGACAACTTTTTGTTTCATTGTCCCCTTATCATCAAAATAAATAATCTTCTGTAGAGTATCTATTTCTCCTATTGTTTTAATTCGAAATACATCTATCAAGATCAACAAGGCAAATAATTTGTTTAATTCTTCTTCCAGGCGGTAGAAATCCTTCTCGTATGGAAGATATCCGAGGAACTGTCCTTTCAATGCTAAGTATTTTCCACTTTTAAAATGATTACCCTCTAATATGTTCAAATATTGGTACATAATACCGTAATTATTGGTAGGAGAGAGATCCATTTTAGAGATATTTGAGCTAATGCCTTGTAGGGAATAATCGTTTACTAGTTTAAAATCGATTTCTTTGAAAAGATCTTCTTCCCCAATTTTTTCGTATCCGATGTAATATGAGTAACTGATAGGTAAAGATTTCAAGTATTCATCTAGATTTTTTACTAGGTCATCTTTGCTTTTTAATGCGTTCCAATAATCGTTTAAGGGAACATTTCCTTTTTTGTCTAACTCAGGATTAGAATCTAAGAGAAATTTTATTAATTGATAGGAGATAATCTCTCTTAATATGCTAATATTTTCTTCCCTGGTATGTTCAAAAGTGAACTTCTTAAATTGATTTTTATAGCATAAATATAGAGCTTTGTAGTCGATACTCTCCCAGAATTCTAGAGTATTTTTTGCCTTTGAAGCACGCGTTAAATTTTCAATTGCCGAAAGTGTTTTTTCTTCCATAATGCTAAATTATATAACATTCTGAAAGATTTTTTCTTTGCCACAGAAGTTACTCCTCTGTGGCATGAAATTTATAGTACTTCACAACCGTTTATAAAAATATTGAAGATTTCTATTCCAGATACCTGACCTCTGAATGACACTTTAGAGTCCTTCTTAAGCCCTGAGACATCGTTTTTATCCTTAAGGTTACATTGTATACTCGCTCCTAAATACAAATCTTCATTTGTGGGGTTAATTAGGAGATAGGTACCTCCCGTAAAATCCTCAGATATATCATAAATATACCCTGTGCTCTTCACATATTTTCCTTCATATTTATTGTCTGCGGACACTTTATTTTCGTCGTATTCATCTATGAAAGCCTTTAAATCAATCTCTGTGTATGTGATTTCCTCTGTAGCTTTATCAGAGCCATTTTCTAATACCGTGTTATCAGAATTGTCTTTGTTAAAAAGACTTCCTAATATACCTAGAAGAAAGAGCCCTCCAACGATAAAGAGAATAATTTTAATTACAGAAGGTTTCTTTTTACCTTCTGACATATCCGTGTGGTTTTTATCTGCCATTTTTTGTATTTAAAAAATTTAGATAGTTAACAACATATGGCAATGTTGTTAAAGACTTATAAATAGGGGATATGAACAAGTGGTCCCCCGCTCACCGAGATCCCTTTCGGAATCTCCATAACCCTTTCGGATTATGACCACACGAATGATAGTGAAACGGAGAACCGCTTCTGCATTCGTGTGGATTGTTCACCATGCCAAATATATTTGGTTTAGGTGTTAAATTATACCAGAATTTATAACGTTTCCATATCAACTTTATAAATGAAGTCCGATGCGACATTTTCAACAGATAACCTTCCAAAGATTTCTATATAAACCATTGTTTTTAAATACGTTCTCTTCTCTTCATCATCTTTATAATCACTTAACCAGTTTGGTTTTTTGGAAATGATCTCATTTACTAAGGTGTCGTTTCCGTCTAATGATGTTAATTTAGTAATAAATTGCTCGCCTTGCTTATTAAGAATTTGGATGATGGAGCCTTTTAGATTATTTGAAATAAGTACAAAAACATCTTGTCTTGTATTAAGTTCATAAACAGGAATCATTAAACCTTTTTGAGTTTGATATTTCCACTCTGTAGAATTTTTCATATCGGAATCATATTGGAGATCGTGATTTAATGTATCGAACACTTTGTATCTTGCACTTCCTCCCATGAATATGCTGACATCTTGATGGTTGTTGATGAAGTCATCAATATCGGATATTTTTAATGTCTTGGCATCCTTTGTAATTTCTTTAAGTATATAGTCAGTTTCGCCATCGACGAATCCTTCTGCGAAGTGTTCTGCAAGTTCTTCAATTGATTGTTGATTTTCGTCAATGAAATCAGTTTTATTTATTAGCTTTCGTATCCTTAAGGAGTTAGAACTCTCTTGTATTTTATCAACATTCTTTTTCACCTTAAATGAGAATTCTTTTTCGAGGATAGGGCGGATTGAGCCGACTTGTTTTCTGAGTTTCTCGGCTTCTTCTAGGAATTTATGAAAAAACAATGTAATGGTTGTTTCAGGAATTTCTGTATGAAGAATTCTTTGATTTTCTAATTCTTCTAAATTTCTAACGATTTCCTTAAATTTTTCTCCTATCAATTTTTTTGCTTCTTGAAAATCTTCATCTTTTTGTAGCCCGAAATCCTTGAAAGTGTACTTGTTTAAATCATCTGAAGATAACTTGTTAAGAATGTAAATATCACTGAAATAAGAAGGACGTCCTTCCAAATATTTGTAAAATTCTTCGATTGTCGCATTTTTAACCATATTAGGATTGTGAATCATCTTGCTAAGAAAAACGTATTCATAGTTATTTGTAATTTCGTGCATTCCGCTATCTGGCTCTATATCCCACCAATCCCAAAGCCAGTCTTTAGAGCGAATATCTGTATATAAAATCAAAAACTCATCCAAATTACTGGGGAGTTTTTCTTCTATTTGGTTATACGCAATATCGTACTTTGAAGATCTATTCTTTTTTAAATATGATGCAAGTCCAAAAAGGAGTTCATATCCATACCTCTCTCTCTCAATTAAGAACGTAAGCTCATTTTTAAACCTTACTATGGTGGGATTCCTAGCCGATAATAATTTTAGTTCTTCTTTTCTCTGATAATCTTCTATGGTGTCAACGAATTTTGTTAATATTTTTACAAACTTTTTATCCTTTGGGATAAATTGTTTTAAAAGGAGAAGGTATTGTGTAAATAAAATTTTTGTTAATTCTAGTTTTATATTTGAACCTGATGAACCAAATTTAAGATAAATTCTAATTAATTCATCTAAATTTAGGAGTGCATAATCAAGGTCAGCTTTTGATAACTCAAGGAAATACCATTCAGAAATCTCTTTTGATGTGAGTAGATCTCTTTGACGAACGGCTTTGTAAAGTATGTTCCCTGGAAGTTTTCTAATTGCTTGGAAGACCTCTTGCCCGTTGTTTTTGTATTCCGACAAACCCCTATTGAAAAGACGTCGAATATTTCTAAAGCAAATATCTAGTTCACGCCATGACAAACCTCGATTAAATATTCCAAACTCTGTTGTGGCGTCGTTTATAGAATACCTTATGCCTTTTTCTTCTAAGAATTTCCAGAAGGTATCGTAATACAAATTCATTTCAGTATTTAAGGCTTCTATTCGTATATAGTTCTTTGCATCAATTGCGGTGATATACTCTTCGAATAATTCTTGTACGTCTATTAATGATAATTGATTATCATTGTCTTGCTCAAAAAGAAAAACCTTTTTAATCATTGCATCCAAAGTTCTTCGTTCTGCAGCAGAAAATTTGTCCTTCCAGTTAATTCTCTTTTGTGAAGATAGGGTAATTATATTTTTTTCTTTGTCGTTATTACCAACCAGGGAATCTAAAGAGACACTAACAGCTGTTAAGTTTTCTAATATCTCTGCTTCTGTTCCAGGCTCTGGGGACTTTGTTTTTTTTCCTTTCTTTATTGTTAAATTTTTCTTTTCTAGAACTTGATCCATGTATGCTAAAAATTGTTTGAATGGTTCGGGACTGAATAATTTAAGTGTTCCTTGTGGTAAATTCCCAATACCAAACCTAGAGGATCCTGTTTTCCCAATGCCATAGATAGCGATATTGTATTCTTCTAGTTCTCCGATTGTTGTTAAGATTTTACTTATTTCTTTTCTATTCTTAAGCTGTCGCTCGAGACTCTCTCTATAAAGAAGTACACGATAAAACCTTTTAAAGGAATCTTTTTCTTTTGGAAATAATTTAATTTTGAGAGTTTGTATAATACCAGAGAAGATTAAAAGAATTAGAATGATTGGGAATATTACTTGAGTTAATTCAGAAGCTAAGCCAAGCTCGAATGTTATTAGATATAAAGTTATTAAATAAAATACTAGATAAATCTTAGTTGAAATCATAAGCATCCATATATCAATTTTTGCATTTCTATCCAAATTTTCCATACCAAAAAAAATATATGAGGTTGTCATTCCTACAATGGAGGCTAAAATAAGACTCTTCATATCGAATTCCAAAATAATTGGGATATTTGTAAACTTTAAAACGAGATCACTGATAACAAAAAGGAGGGCGTTTAGCAGAGTGAATATTGTTGGAATTGCAATTAGTGAAAATGGATTGGGAATTAATAGCTGATGCCAAGTTGATTTCGTGAATATATTGGCTTTGTTTTTAAGTATTGTGGTGCCATTCAGTATAGCTGCGATACCAGATACTATTGTTGATATTGACTGACTAAAACCCATAGGAATAATTATATCACTAGATTGAACCAATATAGAACTATTGTAATATATTCTATTCTCATACTGTATTAATATCTTGAACGCAGGGTGTTATACTTAGTCGCTTAAGTAAAGAGCCGAGGCTTAACAACCTTTCTGTTATTTGTTGCAAAACTTTTTCAGGCGGCTCATTTTTCTTCCCCATAGACTTATCCACATCCTTGCCATATAATAATGTATTAATCTAACCCATATACCAATGATTTCAAAGGTAGGGTTCGAAAATAATGATATTAAATCTCAAACTACCCAAACAGATCTGTATTCCAAAGAGCTCATATTCCAAGGCGCGCTTAGATTCTTCTTGCATATTCCCAAAGAAATAGACAAAAAAGCATTTAAGATTGCTAAAGACGTTCTTACAGAAATAGAAATATGGGAGTTAGGATATGGCAACAAAAATTTTTCAAAGTTAAAAAACAACTCAATTCTAGTAGGATATTTAGCATACAAATTTGGAGAACTCATAGGGTTAGATAAAAAGGAACTTTCCAATGTATATATAGCTGGTTTGGTACAAGACATAGGTAAGATATATATGTGCGATGGAAATAAGGCATTGGCATATGAATACATAACCTCACCATTGAAAAAAGGAGAAAAAGGTTTTGATGAAATTGCTAGAGCATTAAAAAAATATCCATCTAAGACCAGAGAATATTTAGAAAAGAAAACCAAACTTAATGGATATATTGTTGATACCGCAACCAACTATCATGCAATTTACAGTAACTTGTTTAAAGAAGGCTACCCAGACTCAAGAAAAGAAATATCTCAATTAGATACAGCATTATGGTTTGCAGATAGTTTAAGTGCAATCTCCTTTAGTAGTATTGATCAATTACAAAGAAATTACAGTAAGGACAGATACATCTCCCTTATTGAAGGTTTTGAGTTACTTAGAGAACAAACTGAAGAAAAGATCCCAAGGTTCTGGGGAAAAGCATCGAGAACAACATTAATGAGTTTAGTCTTCACCATGATTATGGGAATGGTTTCTACCTCTAAACTCCATGCTGCCAACTATACCTCTCAAGAAGTCATAGCTTTGGCAAATGAGGATAGGAAGGCTTTAGGTTTAGAACCTTTAAATGCAGATGAGAAATTAATGCAGGCAGCAATTGATAAGGCGAGAGATATGTTTGAAAAAGGATATTGGGATCATTATGGACCTAATGGTGAATCCCCGTGGCAATTCATCAAAGCAGAGGGATATCAATATGCTGTTGCAGGGGAAAATCTTGCCAAAGGTTACAACGATGTCCAGAAGATGAATCAAGCGTGGCTAAATAGCCCTGCGCACAGAGCAAATATTGTCAAACCTGAATTTAATGAAATAGGGGTAGCAGTTATGGATGGGACATTGGAAGGGCAAGATGTTACTTTGGTAGTCCAGATATTTGCCAAGGAGAAAGTTGTGGTAGCACCAACTACTAAGAAAGTAGAGAAAGCTAAAGAAGCAACAACAGTTGCGGTTCCAAAGATAGAAACTGAGGCAGAGTTGGCAGCTGGAACTCAAGTTGAGACTAAGGTTGAAGTTGTCCCTACATCATTTCCTATACCAACAGGGACTACAAATAATATAACTATTTCTCAAGACTTTACATCCTCAGATGTGTTTGAAAAGAAAACACAGGAAGGAATGCTGGTTAGTTTTAGAGATTTCTTAGAAAAGATAAGAGAGCTATTAAAAGGTTAATTCCCAAATTCTTCCCTGGTAATCTTCAGTAAACAGCGTATTTCCCATTACAGGGTTTTGGTAGTGTTCCTTACTTAGGTATATCCCATACGGATCTCTTTGTAATTCCTTCGCTCGGGTTTTGAGATTTCTTCCAGCCTCTTCAAAATGTAAATGTACTTCATCCCATGTTTCGAACTCCTTTATATTCGGTCTCTCACAATTCTCCTTGTAAGTTAAATCCCCCCATATGATTGATGAGGAACCGGTATATCCAATTAACTCCCCCTGCTTGACCCACTTTACATATTTACTTCCTTTGAGATATTTAAGCTCTTCTTCGTTGTAAAGATATGATTCCTTCTTTTCTAAGTTCTCATTAAAGGAATATCCATATAGCTTGGTTATCCATGGATATTGCTTAGCTAATGCTAATGTTTCAGATATTTTCTTTTGTAATTTTTCTTCGCTTACTTTTTTATGTGATTTTTTGTGTTTTCTTAATATCTCTTTTTCATAATCAACGATTATTGGTTTGAATGTTCTTGCATATATTCCAGGTGCGAATTTAGAAAGATGTCCATATTGGGTTATTCTTCCTCCTTTGATTCCACATACCTTTTCAGGATGGAATATTTGTATGAAATATCCAAGCCCATTGCCTTGTGGTAATCCTTTGTAAAGCATTAGTGTTTTGTCTTCATTTAATGTTGGGTATCTGTGATAGCTGGCTACTAGGTATCCACTGGCACTTGCATATATTGGAGTTCCCCATTTGCATGCATAGTCTATGCCTTTATGGAAATAGTGGCCTCTGATACTTAGTTCCTGCTTTGAATAGAGGAAGCCTTCGGTTATGCGGTAATCAGACTTAATGGGGTATTTTAAGTATTTAGTATTTTTAATATTTGGCTCGTATCTTTGTTTTATTGTAGCCATATATCATTATATCACGATGTCTTCCTAGAGATTCAAAACGAATCTCCCAACACCATCTTCAACACCTTGTCCGAGATGTAATAGTGTCTGTTCATCAAAATGCTTCCCTATGAACTGTATACCAGTAGGCATACCATTAGACAAACCAGAAGGAATTGTTAATCCAGGTAATCCAACCTCAGAGCTACCCTCTGCTAATACATCCGCTATCTCTCCAAACAATGGATTATCTGCATCCCTGTCTCTTAAAGCAACAGATGGAGTAGTAGGAGCTACAATTGCATCATATTTACCCAAGACATTCTCTAAGTCTTCTCTAATTAACTGTCTAACCTGTTCTGATTTCTTAAAATACTCATCTGCATATCCAGCTGAGAGTGAAAATGTCCCTGTCATTATTCTTCTCTTCGCTTCTTCTCCAAACCCTTCTCCTCTGGTAGATTCATAATATATTTTTACATTCTCATTCTTACTACCTTCTAAACCATATCTAGTACCATCATATCTAGCTAAATTTGAGGATACTTCGCTCCTACAAGTAATGGTATACACGGCTATACCATACTTGGGATCCATAATGTTCACCTCTTCCACTATGGCACCAAAATTTCTTAATATATTCACTGCATTCTCAAAATTCTTTCTGACACCGTCTTCAATATCTAATTCTAAATATTCCTTGGGTAGTGCTAATCTCATCCCCTTTATCTTGTTTATATCTAATTGTGCTAAGTAATCCTGTATTGGAAGTTTTGAGGATGTAAAATCATGAGGGTCATATCCTGCAATTACACTGAGCATATATGCTGCATCCTTTACTGTCTTAACTATTGGTCCTGGACAATCCAAAGATGATCCCATTGCTAATACTCCATACCTTGGTACTCTTCCATATGTTGGTTTGAGTCCTACAGTTCCACACCACGATGATGGTAATCGAATGGAGCCTGCGGTTTCAGTTCCTAGAGAGCCTGTACAGAGGTCTGCAGCTATTGCAGCAGCGGAACCTCCACTTGATCCTCCAGGCAGAGTTTCTTTGTTCCAAGGGTTTCTAGTAGGTCCATAGTAGGATGTAACTGTTGATGATCCATGGCAGAACTGATCGAGGTTAGTCTTTCCAAGAATTATTGCTTCTTCATTTAGAATTCTTTTAGTTACAGTTGATTCATATACTGGGGTATATCCATCTAGTATGTGTGATGCACATGTGGTTAATATATCTTTTGTAGAAAATACATCTTTTACAGCTATTGGGATTCCTGCGAGTTTCTTGTTTTTTAATGTCTCGAAGTTGTTGTCAAAATCAGATGCTTTCTTTAATGCATTTTCTGCATCTACTGTGATGTAGGCATTTAATTCTTTGTCTAGATTACCAATTCTTTGGAGGTAGTAATTAGTTGCTTCTGTGGCTGATATATCTTTTGAAAGTAGTTTTGCTCTGAGTTCTGTAATACTAAGATTTTCCACCTGTTGTGTTAAGAATATATTAATTACTATGCAATTCTATCAAAGAATCCACAAAATGAGAATGGAGAGGGTTGCTGAGACCAATGTCCCTACAATGGTTTGCATAATTGTATGCTTTTTTAAGATGATTCTGGATGCTGCAATTAATGGTGTGAAGAGAAACATAAATGGTAAAAAGGTGGTATAAGGGAAAAGATATATGAGTGAAAAGAAAAGCAGTGTCGAGTATGTCATATGCCCACTCATTTTCCAATACAGTGTGACAATGCTTAAAACACATGTTGAAACAAATACGGCCAGGGTTATATGTATAAGTGTTGTGTCTTTTACAAGGAAGGTGGTTAAGAGGAAGAGTGCTAAATATCCAATTGTAGTAATTGTGAAATATGGGGGTCTTTCTTCTCGCTTGGTGAATTCATAGTCGGAGATCTTACCCATTTTTCTTAGGATCAAGAATGGAGCTATGGTTATTACTCCATACAGGAATGGGAAGAGGAGTTTGTAGAATATATTTACATCGGATACCATGAATGCAATTGTTGGGACTAGGATCATGGTTAAGAAGCCATTGAAGAGTTCTGATATGATTCTTGAGATTTTGGGTAGTAAGTTCTTTTTCATATATCTAATCATTGTAGCGTAGATGGAGGTATAAAAAAAGGTTTGAGTATGGGGTAATTATTCCATTGCTCTTGTTGCAATGACAATGATTCGCTTCCAATCTGTACCTGCAGGCCAGCATGACATTAATGTTAGGGTGTCTTCATCCATATATTTGCCAAGATATTTTGTATCTGTGGAGTCAACAATTTTAGTCTCTAATACAAAATATTTATATATGTCATTGTTGTAGCTGATATATATGGTGTCTCTAGGGTCTAATTCATTTAGAAGATAGAAATAGACATTGAATTTACGTTGTTCATAGAAATTTACGGCTGAGTGAGCAAAAAGAAACGTATTTCCTGTTTGATTTGGTAGCGATGTTCCCTTCGCGTGTGCTATGCCTTGTTGCAAAGCAGAATTATATACTTCTTTGTCTACTGGATCTACATTTGAGATTACTTTTGCATTAGCCTTTATTTTGGGAATGTATATTCCAAAATCCTTGTCTACAAATATCGTTTCTGTTGATTTCGTAATTGTTTTAGTTACAGCATTATCCGTCGATGAAACTTCGATGGGAGTAGATTCTTCTGCGGGAGTGAGTATATAGCTAAAGTAAGCAGAGAGAAGTGGCTTGTATGTTACAAAAAGGAATATGCTTCCGGTTAGTAAGAGAAGGATACCTACATAACGTAGGTATCCTTTTTTACTCTTATTTAATTTCGTTTCCTCTATTTCTTCTTTTTGCATAAACATATGAGACACCGATTATTGTTACTACGCCAACTCCTATTAGAACATATTTCAACCAACTCCACACCTTTGAGGATGTTCCTTCGTCAGTTACGCCTTTTACCTCTTCATCAGGTGTTTGATCGACGCCATTGTCAGTGTTAGTTGTATCTGTTGTCTCTTCTCCTGTCTCAGTTCCTTTTACCTCTTCTACGGGTACTACAGTTGGTGTAACAGGGGTTACAGGTGTAATTGGGACTATTGTTATGACCACAGTTTTATCTGTAACGAACGAAGATGTATTTTCTGCAATATCTACTGCTCTTACCGCATAGAAATATGTTGTACCACATATTGGTTGTGTATCAGAATATGTAACTAATTGATTTGGTCCTGCACTAATTTCCTTTATCAAGGTTGTACTATCAGCTGTAAAGGAGGCTACATCTGATCTGAAGATTTGTACTTTGACGGTTTGTGCATCATTAGCAGTTGTGAACTCTAGGTTATTTACACAGCTTGCTGTTGTTTTGGTGTAATTCAATACTGGAGATGGTCCAACAAGGTCAATAACAACTGAAACTTTGTCAGAAGTTACTTCGTCTGTTCCAGCTTTTGCTACTATATAGAACTCATATGTACCATCTGAGGTTACTATGGAATTATTGACTTCACAGTTCCCACTATTTCCTATTGTACTCAGTGTATATTCTGGCCCAAATGCGCCATGGGTTGTCTCGTAACACTGTACGGTGATATTTCTTGATTGGATATCTAATGCTACAAACCCAACTTTGAAAGTTGATTCACTGTATGGTGTTTTTGGTTGTTCTATTTGTACTGCTAAATCTCCACTCTCTGCGTATATCTTAGTTGGCATTGCTAAAGAGACAAGCCCTGCTAATGCAACTATTGAAAGGCCTAATATCTTTAACATTTTCTTTTTAGGATTGAATATTAAGAATACAAATCCAAGTAACATTGTGCATACAGCACCGATTGTTAGGATTGTACTTGCTCCTGTATCTGGGAGTGTTTGCTCATCTGTTATACCAAGAACTTCACCTTCTTCTACAGGTTCTGTGATGTTAACATTTGTACTTGCAAAGAATCCAGTTGTTGCTCTTCCAAGTGTTCTGTTATCTGTTAATGAAACTCCTTCTGTCCATGCAAGATCTTTGTATTTGCCTGCATCTAGTGTGTTAGAGATACCCCCAACATATGTTAGTGTTACAACTTCCCCTTCAATCATTTCGCCAAGGTTCCATTTTCCTGGGCTTGCATATGTTGGCTCTGTAGTTATTCCAAGAGTTCTAAGATTTCCTCTGACATTTGATACTGCTGTCCATGATCCTGGTTGGTATTTGATACCTGCGGGTGGGAGGTCTACAACTTTTACATCTTCAACTATGTAACTACCATCGTCCTTTTCAGATTCAGGTGCGGTTACAATTAGAGTGTAAAGTACATTGCTTCCTGCAATTAAACTTACTCCACCTGAATTGTTTGCTTTTGCTATTTGTAGCTCTGGGACGATTACTTGATTTGTACAAACTACTTCGATATTTTCACCATTGCCAACATAGAATGAATCATCATCAACAAGCTCTAAGAACCCTCTTGCTACTGTTAGGAAATCATTATTAATGGCATAACATCCTTGTGAGATGAATCCATCTTCCTCAAGTTCGTCGATATTATAGAAGCCAGCATCTAAATTGTTGAATACTGCTATTTGAGAGTCGGTCGCGAGGTCACTTATAGCTTTTACATTTGCTAGATCTCCATTTAGTGTTACATTAAACACAGTATCTGAGTAAACACCTTTTCCAATATAGTCGGCATCAACAACGTCTTTGTAGACTGTAATGGTACCTGGTTGTGCTGTATTGGTTATGGTACATGTAACATCATTTTCTGCTGCGAGTGTTACTGTATTACCATCAAGTACGCCTTCGGCATCGCAGCTCCAGCTTGAAGCTGTATATCCGTTTGGTCCTTCTTCAGAAAGCTCATATGCTTGCCCCGGTGTTACAACATGGAATGTATCCGCATCGCCAGCATTTGAGAATCCATATCTGTCTCCTATGGCATATAGGGTCCAATTGTTTGCAGAACCATCTGATTTGTATGCATTTTCAACTATTTTTACTAATTTCAATGTAGGTATATATTCAAAAGCTACATCTTCAGTTGCTGAATCACTATCTGTATTTTCTTCGTCATCCATTACTGTAGCTGTGAATGTATTGGTATGAATTGCTGGAGCTATACCATCAATATAGAAGGTGTCCGTGAATGAACAGCTAGAATTAGCAGCCAAAAGTCCGCCTTCATAACAATCTGCATCTCCGGTTAGCTCACCGAATTTGTCATCCTTCAAATCGGTTATTATCACATTCTCTGCAGTATTATTTGTTACTGTGAATGTGAACAAGACATCTGCTCCAGTCTCAGGAACAGATTCGACAGAAGCTATCTTTGTTGCTGTGATATCTGGATTTACATTCTGGAATGTAATGGTTTCATTATCTTGATGTTCCGCGATATTATCCTCATCGTCTTCTGCTCTTGCGGTGAATACATTCTCATGGTTTGCACTTCCAGCATCTCCAGAGATGAATTCTTGATGGGTGAATGAACATGTTGCATCTTTAGACAAAACGGTACCAATCTGACAGGTACTGTCCCCAAGTAGAATTCCAAATACGCTGTCACTGAGATATGTAATATTTACACTCTCAGAGCTGGTATTCTTTACCGTATATGTGAATGTTACATTTTGGCCTGTTTCAGGGATATCGTTATCATCTGCTACCTTGGTTACTTCGATTTTTGGAAGGTGATCTATGTCCGTATTGGTTATTGTGCATGTTTTAGATTCTCCAATTCCTATTGTCCCTGAACAGTTATCTCCTAGAGATTGTGTATAGTCGGTTGTGTCATATACCTCTGTAATATCATATCTTCCTGCATCAAGTGTAACGGTTGTTCCGGTTTCAGATCCTGCGAAAGATGGAGTAGAGACATCGGTTCCTGTTATATTGATTGTGAAATCACTTGCTACGCCGTTTACATCGTTGGTGTTATTTACTACATGCTTAATGACAGTTAGCTGTGGAGCTACATCATCATTAGTAATGGTACATGCAAGATTTTCCCCTTCATCTAGTGTTACTGTTCCACCAAGTACGCTTGGGCATTTTATATCTCCTGTTATGGAAACAAATGAGTAACCAGTTAAACCAGCTTCATCTAATGCAATTGCTTCATTAGCATTTACATTGAGAGTTTGGCCTGATGTTACGGTTGTGCCACCAATTGAGAGTCCAAAATCATCTACACCTGCTGTTCCACCGTTATTTTTTACAACTACCTTTGTTAGTGTAATTGTTGCAGTTGTATCATCGTTGGTTACTGTACAGATAACATCTTCATCTAATCCAAGGGTTAGCTTATCTCCAACTAGTGAGCCTCCGGTACACGAAAGGTTTGTAGGTGTGTATCCTGCAACATTTGATTCTGTTAGTGTATATTCGACCCCTGCTTTAACTGTATGTGCAGTTGTAGAGTCACCTTTATCAGTAAATCCCCTGTCTGTTCCAGTCGCTGTTAAATCCCAATCTCCTGCTACAGCATTTCCACCATTGTTATTAACAACATTCTTAACTAATCTGAGTGTAGGTGCGATATCATCATTTGAGATTGTACATGTTACATTTTCCCCAACTGCAAGCTTTACAGTATTGCCGCTTGCTTCTCCACCAGTACAACTCCACCAATCAGGTGTGTAACCAGTAGGGGTAGCAGATTCATAGAGATCGTAGGTAATTCCTGCTTTTACGGTATGGAATGCAGAGGAATCTCCAGTATCATTAAACCCAAATTCATCACCTCTTGCATAGAGAGTCCAATCTCCTGGGTTATTCGTTCCTCCATCATCATTAGTGACAGTTTTCACTAACTGAAGAGTAGGGGCTACGTCATCATTGATTATGGTGCATGTCTTTGTATCTCCGGGTTGTAATGTAATCTTTCCATCTGTGCTACAATCACCTGCCCATGTGGATGCTTCATATCCTGAGATATTTGTTTCAGAAACAGTATACTCAACATTTGCTGTTAATGAATTTGCTATTCCACTTGTTACTTGTGTTGAATCTACAAATAGTGGGAAATCACTTACGACCTTTGTTCCACCATTATCATTAACTACTGTTTTAACCAAAGTTAATGTTGGAGCAATATCATCATTGGTTATTGTACATGTTGCAACTCCATCTGCTGGAACTGTTACATCTGTACAACTATCATATGTAGTTGCATATCCAGCTACTGCAGGTTCTGTAATATCATATGTTATTCCTCCTGCATATTTTGTGAAATCGTTTGAGCCATCATTTTCAAATGATATTGGATCATCAGTATCTACTACAAAGGTAAAATCTTCTTCGTGTAATGTCCCACCGTTATCATTTTTCACAACCTTAACAATTCTTAAAGTACCTGTATCTCTAGTATTTGTAAATGTACATACTAAATCTTGTCCAGATGTTAGAGTTACGGATTGACTCTCAACAGCACCATAGTTGGTACCATTACATGTTAAGTTTGTTACATGATAGTTAGTCTTTTGATCTTCTGATATGGTAAATGTCCCTGGATTCACAGAAACGGTAGATCCTGTTAGGTTATCTCCGATTCCATTTACGTCCCATGTCCAATCTGTTGCACCTGTTATATCTACAACACTATCTGCGTCTGTGTCTACGTTCTTAAGAACAGTTATAGTAGGGTACTTAACATTTGTGAAATCATTCCCAAAATCATTTTCCCCTGGGAGTAATGTTACATCTAGATAGTCTGCAGTTGGATATATTTTGTACCATCCAATTGTGATTACCTCTCTTAATTGGTATGCACCTGGTACTAAGTTCCCAAAACCAAATGCGCCATCCAAGGATGTAGTTGCTTCTGCCGTCTTTACGCTATCTTTGTAAAGCTCTATGGTCCATCCTGCAACGCCAGTTCTGTCATTATTAGTTGCATAGTCGCCATCCGCATCATTGTATTTGTGACCCCCGATTGCACCTCGCATGATGTTAGTGAAAGTACAAATTACTGTTTCTCCAGCGGATATGTTTATAGCTGTATTTAAGCTTCCATCATCACATAAAGCGGTTGAATCCCATCCAGTGACAGGTGTTTCTACAACAGAGTATATTCCAGGTAAGAGGTTGAGGAACGTTCTTGTATTTGATCCAAATACACTTCCATCATCTGTTAGGGAGAAATCCGAAAGTCCTGTTCCTGATGTTGTGAATCCAAATACTTGTGTGCTATCTGGGCTTGCTTGTTTTAAAATTGTTAAACTTGCAAATTCGGTATTGGTTATTGTACATATTGCTGTCTCATTGTAATCTAATGCTCCTGTGCAGTCTGTACTATATGTAACATCATACTTACTTCCTGGATCTGTTTCTGTAATGGTGTATGTTGTATTAGGGACTACGTATATGTCATTACTTCCATCCAATTCAAAAGTTATTGTTCTCCATCCATCTAATACGAAACTGAATGTATCTAATGAAACAGATCTTCCATTCAACACTTTATTAATAGTTAAGACAGGTAGTTTTTTGTTTTCAATAGTACAATATTTTGTCTCTCCCTTTGCTACTGCAACATTCGTACATGTGTTACTTGTTTGCCCCCAACCAGAAGGTACGGATTCTATTACGGAGTATGTCCCTGGGGCTACTGTATATGTATAATCCTGAGAATCTGATATTGTGCCAGATGCACCGTTAAAGATAGCACCAGAGCCTGATGCGGTAATATCGAATACTGTACCATCTGCACTTGGCAATGTAGTTTTTTGAACGATGAGAGTACCTTTAGGAACGCTACATCCATTGTTCCAAATTGCTTGACCTTCAGCAGTCCAGTTCTTTCCATCATAGTGTCCACCAATGTAGGAGAATGGAGGTATAATATCTCCCCAACTTGTTGTTATACCTGAATACCATATCGGCCCATTATGACCATCGTGTCCTGCAACATCTGCAGATTTGTCTGGTTGGTTAGTAACATATGGGTTTCCTTGGCTATCAGAAGCATGGCATACAACTACCTTTGATTCTACAAGCTCTAATTTACATTTGTTTGTACATTGAAATTCTGAATTTGGCAAACCATCTGTGCCATCACATTCTTCAGCTCCATTTTTAATATTATCTCCGCAGAAGAGTGCACCGTTGTAGTAACTTGTGTCTGTTGCTGTTACTGTTCCACCGGTATATCGGCCAGTAGCTGTTGCTGTATTTGTGAACAAGCCACTGGTTACAGCCCCTGATGCTGTACAAGTCATGGATTCTCCTGCTGTAAGTGTTGTCTTAGGGCAAGAGATAGATTCAGTAGGGTTATCTGTGACAGCGATGTTTGTAAGTGTTGTATTCCCACTGTTCTGTACAATGTATTGCCATGATACGGAGTTACCAATATAGAGGTTTTCTGCATTTGCAGAGGTTGCGATATCTACATTGTTAGTTTTCTTTGTTAAAAGTATTTGAGGTCGTTCTACTAATACAGAAGAGAGATGTCCCACTAAGAAAGCAGAATTATCTTTCTGTTCTTCAGTGATAAATGCAGAAAGCACAGATCCACTTGGATATTCACTTACGAAACCATCTATTACAAGCGTGTATTGAACATCGTCGATTACAAATACTTGTGTACCATAGCTATTAGGGAATGTTACTTTGTCATCGCAAGGAGTTTCTGATACTTGGTATGCAGGGCAATAGTATAGATCATATCCATTGGAAGTTTCTTCAATTGCAAAGTTGTATGTTAAAATTTGATTTGCGATATCTGGTCGGGCAAAATCCAAGGTGATTTGTAGCGTTGCCCCTGTAGCTGCTGTTCCAGAGTATGTACCCCAGTTCATATGAGTAAGCATTCCAAGATAGAATGTATTTCCTTCGTTAAATGATTGCGTTCCACTGTTGGTGAATTTCAATCCACTCTTTATAGCTCCCGAAGGAGATCCCCATCTTATCTCGTTTGTATTTATTCCACTGTAACCACTTCCACCTGTTATAGATGTCCAGACTCCTGTTACAGAATTCATAGCATATTTATCTAAAGGATTGTCTACTAGAACGGGAGGAGTTATGGAATTATCTACCACAATGGCATTGCTCATAAGGTATGAGTCTCTATCTCCGGAGCAGCCCGCATTGGTATAAGCTCGCAGATTTAGATCATATGTTCCATCAGAAGAGGGAGCGTTAAATGTGAAGCTTTCGTTGTATGATCCTGCTGTGGTATGGTCAGGGGTATCGATACAAATTTTGCTACCATTATCTATTTGGTATCTTGTTGATTTCCATGTATCTCCACTATCAATCCCGATATTTAATTTTACGGTTATGCTTTGTCCAGATCTTACGGTAACGCTAGTTTGATTGTTAACAGTTCCGGAAGATACAGTGGGTGCATTTCCTGCTGTTGTAACAATATATATTGTGAAGTGATTTAAATCCTCAACCTTAACAGTATTCCCTTGATCTACAACAGTATTACTAACCTCTTGAACATTATTTAATAACTCAGCTCTGTTTTCAGCATATACAACTTTTGTATCATTAGAACTTGAAGGAAGTGTTAAATCATATTCAAAAGTACCATCCATCATACTAGTATTAATATCATATGCCTTGTTTGATACAGCACCTGTAGCATCTACCTCTTCATCAGTAAGTGTAATTTCATTAATGGATAGAGTAGAGGGATTCGAAGGAAGTTTTGTAAATGTAACAGTAACATCACTATTCTGTGGAGCAACATAGGTTTCTCCTAAAACAACAACATTAGATGTAACTGAAGAATTCCCATTGGTAATCCAAGTAGGATCTGAAACTCCAACATCAAGAATATCTTGGCTATTATCTATACTAATTAGCTCATCTATAGCCATAACAGAGGGGGCAAAGGAATAGCAAGCAAGAATAACAGAAGTAAATATTTTTCCGATCACGCTCAAAGATTTCTTTTTCATAAATCTTTAAGTTCCTCTAAATTTATATTTAGCGGAAGTTTTACTTTGAGAAAATAAGTCGCAGCAAAACCTCTCTGTACAGATCGGTTTCGCTATTGGCTCCTCTTGATTTTAAGCGACCATTTGTAAATCAAGTATCAATGCCCCTGTATGCCTTATAGTAAATGATACCGCATTCAAGATATGAAATCAATGTCCTCTAATGCGAACTCTTCGTGATAATCATCAATCTATGCAAAGCTCTAGTCATACCCACATAAAGAAGTCTCCATGTTAGTTCAGTATCAGGGTAGAGGGTATCATTTAAATCCATGATTATAACGGAATCGAATTCCAACCCCTTCGCTTGTTCAATAGGGAGGATTAAGACGCCTTGTTTGTAATCACTTTCAGTATAGTTAACAATATCCCTATCTATATATTCCTCATATTTTTTCAATATATTGTAAACCTCCGTTGCATGATTTTTGTCTCTACACAACACTGCACATGTGACTGCACCTTTTCCAAATTGCAATTTAATCTTCTCAACCACAGACTTAATATCCTTCTCTGATGATTTACTTAACTCATTAGGAAGATATATATTCTCCACAGGATCACCATGTCTAAGTACAGCCTCTGGAAGTTTGTAACCCTCTGGGAATCTATCTTTAAATATCCCATTGGCATAGTCAATGATTTCCACTGTAGTACGGTAACATCTCTGAAGTTGATGATATGAAGTCTCTTTCTTAGTCATTTGATTAATAAGTTCTAAAACCCCTTGCCAATTTTTAATGTAGAACGGAGGAATGATAGACTGAGCTAAATCTCCTGCTATAGTTAGATTCCCATTCTTTGCAACATTTAGTAGGGTTGCTAATTGAATGTAGCTGATATCTTGAGCTTCATCAACCATAATGTAATCTCTTTCAATACCTTTTGTCCCATATATCTTCTGGTGGATGAAAACCATGGGAGCAAGATCTTCAATTCTGTAATATGTATTTTTTCCTGAAACAGTCATAGCTCCAAGGGTATACTTCCCACATTGTGGAGATATGAGAGTGGTTCTGAAGAGCTTTTTGTAAAGGGCATATATATTTATGCTTCTATTGAAGTAGCTTAATATCTCTCGCTTCTTTTCAATATCATCATTAAAATATGAATCGACATAACCAGTTTTAGCTTGATCGAATTGTCTTTGAGCAAAGGCAAAATCAACGGCTAAACCTAATCTCTCCTCCATATCAATATTGGGGAATTGCGCTTTTAATTCATAATATCTTTTGGCAATTCGTTCTTTTCTAGAATAGGGGATATGCTCTAGCAAATTGGATTCAAATTCATCAAAATATTTTTCTAAAATATTTAAGAATTCAATTGAGCCTTTGTATTCTTTAAATTGAAGGTCTTCTTCTAATGGAGATATTGTGTAATGATCGTCCCATCCCAATACTTTCTTTCCCCAGAACATATATGTTTGAGTATCTACTCTCTCAATACCTAAATCTGGTAATACATCGGAAACATAGTCTATGAACATCTGGTTTGGAGCAATGATTAAAGAGTTGTTTGCTCTAATGCTTTCTTTGTGCGCATAGAAGAGGTAAGCAAGCCTATGTAGGAGAATTGTAGTTTTACCACTACCTGCAACTCCCTGTATTAACACAGGTCTATTTATCTCTTCTCTAATGATTTCATTTTGTTGTGCTTGTATTGTAGATACAATATCTTGTAGCTTTTGGCCAAGTCTTTCATTTAATTGAGCTAGTAGGAATGCATCCGCTGCAGCATTTCCTGATTTAGCATCATATATTCCTCTAATCCTTGCTCTAGATATCTGAAATTGGCGTTTTTGCTGTAAATCACCTTTTCTTTTACCAACTGGGGCTACAAAGGCTACATTGTCTGTTGGACCCGAATTTTCGTAGTAAAGATTTGCAATTGGAGCTCTCCAGTCTGTGATTATTGGAATATGTGTTTCCTCATCCATTAACGCAAATTTCCCAATGTAAAGAATCAATGGCTTCTTTGTAGTGCTATCGTATGGTGTGAATACTATTTTCCCAAAGTATGGGGAATCCAAAGCAATTAATTCAGTATTTATACGGTCAACTAACTCATTTATCTGTCTTAATATCTGGTTGTATGCTCCCTTAGCCTCTTTGATATCATCTTCCCCAGCTTCCATATTTATGATCTCAATCTGATGCTCAAGTTCTACTTCTAATCGATCTAATCGTGGGATTAATTGTTTGATGAGTAATGCTTTCCTTTTGGTTACCTCTTGCAATTTAGGATATTCTTCCTGTTCAAGGGGAGATATATTGGAGAGGTCGGAAAATGAAGCCACTTCATCCAGATCCTTGTGTAAAGGATTCAGATATTTTTTGAATGATTGCATTCGAAATTTGGGCTAGAAATTACAAGGGAAAATGATACAGGATATGGTGTTGCAAGTCAAATTGGGGTAGTATATTTGTATCAATGAGTAACCAATTAAAACTTTTTCTTTACATCGTATTTGTAGTGGCCATATTCTGGTTCATACAAACCAAATTTCATATATTTGATATTAAGTTTGGAGATACTCAACAAACGCAAGATACAAATGCAGAGAAAGGGGTTGATACTGCTGTAAAACCAACTAATTCAGTCGAAATAGTAACGGGAGCAGACAGGGCTGTAAAGGTGGATATTGAGCTAGCGAATACGGAAGACAAACGAAGATTAGGGCTATCGTTTAAGAAGTATCTAGGTGATTATGAGGGTATGTTGTTTGTATTTGACGCTGAAACAAACATTCCTTTCTGGATGAAGGACATGCAGATACCATTGGATATAATATTTTTTGATTCTCAAGGATTTATTGTAGATATGAAAGAGGCTCAAGCACCTTGTACTACTACATATTGTCCATCTATCTATTCTGCAAAAAGCTACATGTATGTATTGGAGGTAAACTCTGGTTTCATTGAGAAAAACGGTATCCCTGAAGGGGGAAGTCTAGTATTACATATTGAATCGCTGAATTATTAAGGAAAAAATTTTTAAACTGTTCTAATTAATGATTGGCCATTCATTTCACTTGGTTTGGCTATTCCCATTATATCCAACACCGTTGGGGCGATGTCCTTCAATGCACCATATGGTAAGAATCTATTTGTTATATTGGTTCCTGCTATGATGCATGGGACAGGGTTCAAAGAATGTTCTGTATCTACAACACCATTTTCTAAGTTAATCATTTCTTCAACATTCCCGTGGTCTGCGGTAATAATGACAGCACCACCCTGACTTAAGAACTGGTTAACTAGCTGATGTACGCAATAGTCTACGGTTTGGACTGCCTTTACACCCGCACTTAATACTCCGGTATGTCCAACCATATCTGCATTTGCAAAATTCACCAGTATGAAGTCATATGATTTACCTGCAATTGCTTTTGAAAGCACACTAAGTAGCTGAGGAGCGCTCATTTCAGGTTTTAAATCATATGTTGCTACTTGGGGGGAAGGAATCGCTATCTGATCTTCATTTGCATACACCACAGAAGCACCTCCATTAAAGAAATAGGTCACATGAGGGAATTTTTCAGTCTCAGCTATTCTCAGTTGTCTAAATCCTACGGAATCTATTACTTTTCCGAGTGGAAGGTTAACGTATTGCTTTGGGAATATCACCTTAGCAGGAAATCCTTTGCTGTATTCCACCATTCCTGCAAAAAAGAGGTTTGGGATATTATCTCTTTCAAAATTACTAAAATTTGGAGCATCAAATGCCTGTGCTAACTGAAGTGCTCTATCCGGTCTGTAATTTAGAAAGATTATTACATCATTGGGTTGTATTTTACTTTCGTTTATAACGATTGGTTCCATGAATTCATCAGTAACACCTTTTTGGTAATAGGTGTCTATGGCTTCTCCGTAGGTGGTGAATTTCTGCCCAATGTTTCTAGTCAAAAGATAGTACGCTCTCTGTGTTCTATCCCATTGGTTATTTCTGTCCATTGCAAAGTACCGTCCAACGATGGTACCAATCTTTCCCACTCCTCTTTCCATGCAATATTTATCTATATCTGTTAAAAATTGTAAAGCCGCATTCTGCGGAGTATCTCTTCCATCTGTGAAAGCATGGATATATACATTGTTCTCAAAATTGGATTTAGCAAGAAAATCAATTGAGGTTTTAAAATGATCAATGTGTGAATGTACAGAACCATCACTTAAGAGTCCCATTAAATGGATATTGCTTTTGTATGTCTGCGCGTGGGCTAATGCTGCCCGAAGTGTTGCGTTGTTGTAGATCAAACCTTTCTTAATAGCATTATTAATTCTTGGCAAAGTTTGAGCGACTATATTTCCCGCCCCGAGGTTCAAATGTCCGACTTCACTGTTTCCCCTTACATTTTTAGGTAATCCAACGGCTTCTCCAGAGGCCAAAAGATAAGTGTGTGGGTATATGTTCCAGAGTGTTGAAAGGTTCTGTGGATTGGCTAAAACGACCGCATTGCCGCTATTTTTAGGGGCTGCACCGAGACCATCTAAGACTATCATTAAGACTTTTTGTTTAGCATTCATAGGCAGTTGTATATATATTCTGGCATATTTTCGAAATTTATTCTATAATTGCACCTGGTTTAAATATTATTACAGAAAAATGGACAAAAACATATTAAAAAATATAGAGGAAGGTCAACTACAAAACAGACCTGATGTAATGGTTGGTGATACAGTCAAATTACATCTTAAAATCAAAGAAGGTAACAAGGAAAGGGTCCAGATTTTTGAGGGCGTTGTTATATCTATGAAGGGTGCTGGTATTGATGCAAGTCTTACTGTAAGAAAAATATCATATGGTATTGGTGTTGAAAAGATTCTTCCTATGCATTCTCCTGTTTTACAGAAGATTGAGATTGTTAAGAGAGGTACTGTTAGAAGAGCTAAACTATATTTCTTGAGAGATAGAATTGGTAAGAGAGCTTTGAAGGTTAACAAGATTAAATCTATATACTTAACTGATGAGGTTGCGGTTCCTGAAACTGGAGAAGCTGCTGAAGAGATTGTTACAGAAGTTCCTGTAGAGGAGTCTGTTGAAGTAGTTGAAGAAAAGACAGAAGCTTAGTATCATTAAAAATACTATCTTGCGGGGGTAGTTCAATTGGTTAGAATGTCTGTTTTCCAAACAGAGGGTTGCGGGTTCGAGCCCCGTCCCCCGCTCCATATTTAGTATATTGGAATTTCATTCCTCTGTAACTTATCCACAATTTGTAATATAATCCTTTGTATGCAAGACGCAGATGTCCCTATGTGGGATAAAGGAGATAAAACTGATGACTACGCTAAAGGCGGAGGTGGATTCCCCATGTTCGGTATGGGTAGTGAAAAAGGGGAAAAATCATCTACAGTCGAAGAAGCTTACGAATTAGTCTTAGGAAGAAAACCAACCTCAAGAGAACAGTCCTACTACAGATATTCCTCAGCTAAGAAAGAAGAAATATTAAAAAAACTTCTAAACAGTGATGAACACAAAGAAGTAATTAAAAAGGGTCGAGACTATCCAGAACTAGAAGACAGAGAAAAATTAGGACAAAGTACAATATTGAAATTAAAACACAGTATTGATGATCAGCAAGGTGAGGTAAACGAAATGAAATCTATGCTAAATGAGAAGAATAGGGAAATAGCAACATTGAGAGAAGAAAAGAATATACCATTTGTAACTCAATCCTTCTTAGAAGGTAAAGGAAATATATATTACAGTGATACAACATTTAAACCGGTTCAGACCGAATCTAGATTACCCCAATCTTGGTTAGACAAACTATCTTACTTCATACAAAGAATATCAAAATGACTCCAAAACTATTTGCTAAGAGATTAAAACAAGCCAGAGAAGAGTATGGATATTCTCAAAAACAGTTGGGGCTAAGAGTAGGGTTGTCAGACAAATCCATTAGTATATATGAAAAAGGTCAGGTATATCCTCCTGTATCGAATTTGATTAGGATATCTAAGGAATTAAAAAAGGATATAGATTTCTTTCTTAAGGATTAACGTGGTGGTGTTAACCAAACTTTTGTTTTCTTCATTACTTTCTTAGAAAGTTCTATACCTCCCCATATGGCTAATCCTGATATCCCAATTAATACCAATATCTCAATAACTACCAATATTGTATATTCTGGTGTAACAGGTTGAGAAACCAAACCATTACTTAATGTTAATGAGTTGTTTACTGTATTTGTGTAATTAGTATCAAATTGCCATGACACTACACTAACGGTAATTTTGTATTCTCCACTTACTGAGGGTTTGATCGTAGCCTTGTATTTTGACTCAACATCCTTTGTAACACTTACAAATTCTTTATGATGGGGAGTTATCTTAATCGTAGATGAGCTATCCCAAATGATTTGTGTTTTTGAAGAATCAATATGGGGGATAATTGTTAGAGTATATGTAATACTTTTATCTACTGGAGACTGTAAACCTTCTGAAAGTGTAAGATCAAAATATTTATTTGTAGCTCTAGTAGTATTTTCATCTACCGTTGTTTCCAATGTAAAATCCGCAGATGTTGGGCCTTCAACCTGTGCTGTAGCTTCTTGTGCATTAACAAAAGAAGAGGAAAGTGCGGTGAAGATTGTTAATATGGTCAAAATTGATATTATCTTTTTCATCTTAATATCCTATGTATACTCATATTATATATTTTGTATGCTTCCTCAGCTTCATTTTCACTTACATCCAGATCGTCGTGAACAATTCTATTCCTAAGTTTATGTGCCTCCCAGAGTCTATCATATTCCGTTCTTTTGAATCTTTTATTTATTAACTTGAGATTATCCCCACATAGTTTTGTATTACCTAAGCGATATTGTAATGCTTTGGAAAGAATATTGTCTAATTTGATTACAGTATCTCTTCGTCTAGCTAAGTCATCACTACTAGCACCTGCTTTGAGGGCCTCTAGGCTATTTAGCATGCGTGAAACGCTCTTCTGCCTCTCTTTCTTGGCTCCTGATGAAACCATGATGAAGAGGACCGTTATGGCTATTAGAATCAATATTGTAATTATTACTGCATTATCCATTTTTCTTTAGACTTATCTTCTTAGATATGAAGTATATTAAGTATACTACACCTGCAAATGTGAGTAAGGATATGGCTTTGGTTAAAATTTGAATATATACAGGTGTTTTAATATTAGTATCTGAAGCAGAAAGTACCGATTCAGAAAAATCTTCGTTTGAAAATTCAATATTTAAAGAGATATTTGAAACATCCAAGGCGTTTGGAATATTTAATTGAAGGGTAGCACTCTGGGTTGGCAGTATAACTTGAGAGTTGATGTTATTTACAGGATCTATATACTTCTTTATATCTGCAATATTTGATTCTCCAATTGTATAGTTGTTTATGGCTATATTGCCCGTATTGGTGATATTCAAGAGACCTTTAATATATTTGGATATTGTGTTGTTATTATCAAATACTAATTGAGTATTGAACTTTAGTTCGGGAACTATTTCATCTTGTGAACTAGAAACTACTTTGAAATCAGAATCTTTGTAGAAAGTTAATTTTGGAGCTGATGGAGATTTGCCACGTCTAAGAATAGTAATATGGTCAAAGAAAGCATTTCCGTACAAAGGTTTAGATGAGTAATCTTCCAAAAATGGATCCATAGTTATCCATCTTTTTTGTGTAAGATCATAGGCTTCTACCCAGTAGCTATAGAAGCCATCAGAGGCATAGCCTGAGATGTTTGAGACAAAACCAATAATCTGTCTTGAAGGTATTCCATATTTTCGAAGTATTGTGACAAGAAAATCGCTGTAGTCTGCTGAGGTAACCTCATTTGGATTGGATACTAGATTATCAAACCCTACACGGCTGTCAGAGATAATGCCACTAGAGAGATTTTTTTGTGGATCTAATCTTTCTACGGTATATTGGTACAGATATTTATATATCAATTCTTGGGTACTAGCATCTAAAGTTTGAATATTTGTTAACCCATCCGTTATATTTAACCCTTTGTTTCTTAGATATGTAATTATTCGGGTAAATTCAATTTTTTCAGTAGTTTTCCAATATCCAATGTTGTTGGTTAAGAAAGAATCAGGCGTATTGTTGTTAGCAATAGAGTTACGTTTTAAAATATGCCCTTGAATATTACAGTCCATAGAGGTTCCTGAGCCTACTATGTATTTAAATATATAGTTCCCATCTTCATCTTGTTCTGCAATATTTGGTAAAGGAGAGAGCTTGTCCCAGACAATTGTTTGGGTGGCACTGTCCGAAGGTAATATCAGTTCGAAAGTTTGATTTTGATCTGTAAGGGAATTAGTGAAAGTTTTGGATACATTAAATTGATACGATATACTTTTTCCAAATAGCACGGAAATACTAGAGTAGAGGGGTTTAAATATTGTAATTTGATAGTTATCATCAATACTTTTTATATTTTGTATCGCATCAGAAGTCCAAAGTGGTTCTCCTTTTGTTTTAGGGTATGTTAGGACGACACTGTTAGTTACAGCGTCTTGTACAGAAGAAACAATGTTTAAAGATTCTGCCGAGGTTATGTTTGTATGATATGTAATTCTTAAAACTATATTTGAGTTACTTTTGATGAGTGAATTATTGAAATCTATTAATATGTCTGTGGCTCCACTTCTGTTATGGCTACTGCAGTCTAATTTTTTTGAAGCGGAAACATTGTAGCATTCTGCAATTATATTTTCTTGAGGAATTGTTGTTGTGAAATAGGAGATCACTCTTGATGTAGAAGCGGATATTGTTATTACTGCTTGGGTATCGATGGTTGTATCGCTAATACCATGAATAAAGTCTGAGGTTAGAGTAAATTGATCTTCGGCATGAGCAGGAGTAGTAAAAAGGATGAGTGGTAAAAGAACTAGGCTAAATAGCAACAGAATTTTCTTTAAATAGCCAGTCAAATTTCTCATATTTTCTTAATATTTGCTTTATTACTGGTGTTTTAGGAGTAATACCATAGTTTAATATTATTTTATCCCAATCCAATTTCTCTGGTTCATTAACAATTTTGTAGTAAGGATTACGGACGGTTTCCTGTTTGGCATTCTTTCTAATAATATAATAAGCTAATCCGTTCTTATCATCAAGCACAACTTCAGGACTTGCATTTATACTTAAGAACTCAGCAAATATGAGGTTTGAATTTTGTCGAGTATTAACTATAACTGCGCTATACCCCGCTGGAATGATAACCTTTTGCTCTTTTTTAGCAATAATTCTAATAATTCGGTTATCCTTAGGATTTCTGTATCTTTGCATGAGTATTGTTGCACCTCCATATACAATATCAATCAATCTTGCATATTTGGCACATCTTGTAGCTCTAGTTTTTACAAATTCAATACCTGCAAGATTTGGTTTTAATACTACAAAGTTTATCTGTAGATCCTTGGACGAATAGAGATTGTCAAGGTCCAAACGCTTGTATTTTTTGTAAAAAACGTCAGGGCATGTAAGCTCTTTGTTTAAGAGTTGTGGGCGGATATCATCTATGGAGACAGAGACTACTTCCTTGAAGCTTAAGTCTTTTATTTGTAAATCTTCACCATCATAGACTAGAGGAAAACCTGAAGTCTTTTTAAGGTCAATTTTTGCCATGACTAGTATTATACCACATCACTTTTATTCCCTAGAGAAGGATTTGAGGAGTTCAGAGAGTATAAAGGCCGCTATCATAAAGAAAACGAGTGCAACGAGTGGTGTTAACGAGAGTGTAAATTTATCTATCTGTATAGCATTTGTGGTTATGCCTTCAAACGGTTTTACGAAGATATCACTTGTATTCATTATCCAACCTACAATTGTATTTTGTATATTTGCATTGATAATAGATAGTACAATTCGAGTCATTATTAAGGCCTCGATGAGCATTGTTGCGGTGTAAACGAGTCTAATCAATAGTTTTAACATAATTATAGATTATCAAGATTATCTGCATAATAGTCAAGTTCTCTCATAAATCGAGAGACGGTATTGGCCCAAACATGAGCTGTACCTTCTGCACAAGGAGGACAATAGGCAGGCTCTATATCAAATGGTGTCAATGTTACACCATAGCCTTGAGCTAGACCTCTTGTAATTTCCTTAATACCATCGGGCCATGTTGCAAACATACTCCAACCGCTTGCATTTTTATTTATACCTCTCCATCCCCACGCATTGTTTGAATTACCTCCTGGGGTAATGTTCCCAAATGCAGATTCAACTCCAGATATTGATGCTACTAATCTCCAATCTAACCCATATCTATCTGCTTCACTAACAAAAACATTGGCATACTGTGCCATTGGCGAGTGGTAATCTGTTAAGAATTTGTTCATTGCCAATATTCTTGGATCAATAGTTAAGAATCGTGATACCCCGGTCTTCTTTGTATCTGAGATATTAGTAGAAAGATTGTATTCTGGAGAGTAGATATGGATATCGAAAACTGGGGATAATGTGTTAATCTGTGTCTGGGAATTTGCTTGAGAAACTTTTTCAATTGCATCAACCATCACTTTTTCATAATGTGGTGATACAAAGATGTAATACAGTGCAAGGACTGTAACCACCATCAGTACTCTAGTAATTCTAGAGTGATATAAAGACTGAATAGACAACTGTTTTAACTTAATACCCATTGGTTCTGGCATAATATCCAGTATAACAGAAAGGGGCAATATTTGTTATGTTTACTCATTTACATTTACATACAGAGTACTCTTTGTTGGATGCTACTATTAGAATTCCAGCACTGATTCAAAAACTTCAAGATTCAGGGATGACCTCTTGTGCTATCACGGACCATGGAAATATGTATGGTGCATTTAAATTCAAAAATGCCATGACTGAAGCTGGGCTAAAACCTATCATTGGGTGTGAAATATATGTTGCGCCTAGGGGTATGGATTTGAAAGAATTTGGAATAGATAATAAATATAATCATTTGATATTGCTTGCGAAAAATCTTGAAGGGTACAAGAACTTAATGAAGATTGTATCCATCGCCCATATGGATGGTTTCTATTACAAACCTCGTATCGATTTCGAAACACTTTCAAAATATACAAAAGATTTAGTATGTACATCCGCATGTTTAGCAGGTCCCATATCTAGGCCATTGCTAGAAAGCAACTACAATTTAGCTTTAGAAACTGCAAAAAAGTATGCAGGAGCATTCAAGGACAACTTCTATATTGAAATTCAAAGAAATGGAATGGAAGAACAAGTTTTGGTCAATGAAGGACTGATAAAGATTTCTAAAGAATTAAATATTCCACTTGTAGCTACCTGTGATGCCCACTATTTGAATAGAGAAGACGCAGCGATACAGGAAATCCTTTGGTGCATCAGTGATGGTACCTCAATGGATGACCCTAAGAAGCGAACAATGCCCACCAATGAGTTCTACATGAAGACTCCAGATGAGATGAACGAGTTGTTTAAGGATATTCCTGAAGCTATTGAAAACACACAGAAAATCTCCGATATGATTGAGGAATATGATATGTCATTTGGTAGAATTGAACCCCACTATTTAGATTTGCCAGAAGGAGAAACAACTTCCACATGTTTGCACAGAGTAACATTTGAGGGTGCAAAAGAGAAATATGGGGAAATAACGAAGGAACTTGAAGAAAGACTGGAGTACGAACTCAAGGTCATAGGCGACAAAGGCTACAATGATTACTTCTTAGTTGTCCGAGACTTTGTTAAATTCTGTAGAGACAACGGTATTGTAGTGAGTATGAGAGGTTCAGGTTGTGGTTCTGCTGTTGCATATTGTATAGATATTACAAATATTGAACCCATTGGTTGGGAATTGTATTTTGAAAGATTTTTAAATCCTGAAAGAGAATCTCCGCCGGATTTTGATATTGATATTGCAGATAAACGAAGAGGTGAGCTCATTGAATATACAATTCAAAAATATGGAGCAGACAATGTGAAGCAGATAGGTACATTTAGCAAACTTCAAACAAGACAAGCTATAAAGGATGTAGGAAGAGTTTTGGGAATTGATCTTGCCATAACCAATAAATTAGCAAAGATGGTTGAAATAGTATTTGGTAAGGCCAAAGACATGGACTATATGATTGAGCATAACCCCGAATTCGCAGAATTAATTAACTCTTCTGATAAAACCCTTGAATTAAAGGAAATTGTTAAAAAAGTTTCTGGTATAGCGCGTGGTACATCTACTCATGCTTGTGGGGTGATTGTCGCTCCCGAAGCAGTTGTTAACTTCTGTCCAATACAAAGAGACTCACACGGTGGTGGAATTGGGATGACACAATATGAAATGGCTGATGCTGAAGCTACAGGATTGATGAAATTTGACTTTCTAGGGTTGAGAAATCTTAATGTAATAGGTGAGGCGGTAAAAAAGGTAGAGGTAAATACTGGCACTAAGTTGAACCTTAGAACGCTAGATAAGCATGATGTAGATTCATTCAAGATTATGCAACAAGGACACACTGTAGGTATATTTCAGATGGAAAGTGAAGGTATGAAGCGCGTAGTAAAATCAGTGCATCCTGAGAGTTTGGAAGACGTATGTTACATATTGGCCGCATATCGTCCCGGTCCTATGCAGTTTATCTCTGAATATGTTGCAGTAAAAAATGGTAAAAAGAAAGTTGAATATATATTCCCAGAGTTAGAGCCAATTCTTTGTGTTACCAATGGTGTTATCACCTATCAGGAGCATATCATGAGCATTGTAAAAGAGATTGGTGGGTATACCATGGGTAATGCAGCCGCTTTAATGAAACTGATGAGTAAGAAAAAATTCGATAAAGTTGAGCATGAAAAACCAATCTTTATGGAAGGCGCTATGAAGAAAGGCTTTGATGAAACCAAGCTCAATGAACTTTGGGAAAAGCTTCTTTTGTTTGCAAACTATGGTTTTAACAAGGCCCACAGTGCATCATATGCAACCGTTTCGTACTGGACGGCATATCTAAAGGCCCACTATCCATTGGAATTTATGGCAGCCCTTTTAGAAGGAGATTTGGACAATTTTGATCGTGTGATTATAGATCTCGATGAGTGTGAGAGATTGGATATTGATGTGCTTCCCCCCACAGTTAATGAAAGCAACTACTACTTTAAAGTAGAGGGTGATCATTCGATTCGTTTTGGGTTAGGAGGAATAAAAAATGTTGGAGAAGATATCGTTAAAAGTGTTGTTGAAGAGAGAAAGGCAAATGGTCCATATCAGCATCTTGATGATTTCGTACATCGACTATTCCAATCTGTTACCAAGCGTTCAATTGAATACATGATTATGGCTGGTACTATGGATTCATTTGGTGACAGAAATGCACTACTTCAACTAGTTCCAAATATATATGAAAAAGAAAAAGTAAGAAACAAATCCTTAACATTGGGGCAGATAGATATATTCTCTCTTGACCAAGACACTTCTAAAAAAGAAGAAACTGTTGGAATGACTCCATTACCAAATATTGAGAAGACACCAGTATCCCAAGCGCTATCATGGGAAAAAGAACTTCTAGGTCTGTATTTCTCTAGCCATCCATTAGATGCATTCCAAGAATTTTTTGAGAGCAAGAATGTTATATCAATCAGAGAAGCTTTAGAGAATAAAAAGAATAACGAAATGGTTATACTTGGTGTTATGGTAGACAAGATACGAAAGATTTCCACTAAGAAGGGTGATATGATGGCATTTCTAACTATTGAAGACAAATCTGCAACCTCAGATGCAATTGTATTTCCACGTACATACCAGGAATTAAAAGATACGTTGGTAGAAAACAAGCCAATGCTTTTAGCTGGGAAGATTAATGTAAAGGAAGGAGACAAGAGCATTATAGTTGAAAAGGCCAAATATATTGATGAGGTTAAGTGTAAATCTGAATTTGAGGGTGTTACATTTAGGATAAAGCCTACGCATACTGAAGATGAGATTGCCCAATTAAAGGCATTTATATCTAATTCCGAAGGTGACCTTGCTGTAAAGATTATAGTTGATAACGGGGAGAGCAAGAAGACTGTTATGTTGGCAAAGAAAATCCCCATGAATGAAGAAACAAAGAAGTGGTTAAGGAAGTTCTAGTGGTATAATATACCCATGAATGAAGCTATACAAAGAAAATTAGAAGTACTCCCACATAAACCAGGTGTATACAGATTCCTAGATAAAACTGGAACCATACTTTACATAGGGAAAGCAATCAATCTTTACAATCGTGTAAGGTCTTACTTTAACAGCGATCTCTACGACAGACCAAGAATAAAGCAGATGATGCCATTGGTTGTAGATTTAGAGGTCATAGAAACCAATAATGAAATAGAATCATTGGTCTTGGAATCTGCACTCATAAAAAAGTACAATCCATTGTATAACACTGATCTCAAGGATGATAAATCATACGCATGGATATATATTTCTACTAGGGATAAATTCCCAACAGTAAAAATTGTAAGAACCCTTAATGAAAAAGAATACAAAAAGGGAGAGCTCTTTGGCCCATACCCAAGTGGCTTAGCTACCAAACGAATCTTCACATATCTTCGAAAACTATATCCATTCTGTAACTGTTGCCAAGAAAATTCAAAAGAATCTCTGTATTACTTCCTAGGACTTTGCCCTGGTCCATATCAGGGGCATATTACTGAAAAAGATTATAGAAAGAATATTAATGAAATCATCAAATTTCTCAAAGGCAGGAAGAAGGGTCAGATACAACAGTTAGAAAAGGAGATGAAATCATATTCTTCTGAAAAACAATATGAGAAAGCTGCTAAATTAAGAGACAGAATCAACGATCTTAAGTATCTGGGAGAAAAAATTGAATTTACCTATTTTGATACGGAAGAGGATTACAAAACAAGAAGAAAAAATACACTAAAAAAGAATTTTGATGGATTAAGGATAGAACTTGGTATTGATGAATTAAATCGTATTGAATGCTACGACATCTCCAATATTCAAGGTAAAGAAGCGTATGGTTCTATGGTTGTTGCTCAAAATGGGGAGATTAAACGAAGTGAATACCGAATATTCAAAATTAGATCTATGGATACTCCGAATGATCCCGCAATGTTAACTGAAGTATTGACCAGAAGATTTGCTAACAAAGAATTTAGTACATTACCCAATATTGTGCTCATTGATGGTGGAAAGTCTCAACTCGGTGTAGTTAAGAAAGCCATTCCTGAAGGTATATTCATACTTGGTATCTCTAAGGGTAAAAGACACAAACGAAAGGGTGGAAGACTTCTCGATGAATTCTGGGGTATGTATGGTGATGATATACAACAATTGGATATTCAAAACAGGAGTATATTGATTGATTTGAGAGATGAGGCACATAGGTTTGCGATATTACATCACAGAAAAGCTAGGTCTAGAGACAGCCAAGCGTCTCAGTTAGAAACCATACCAGGAGTGGGTAAGGTTAGAAGGAAAGCTCTGATGAGTACTTTTGAAAGTATTGAAAACATTAAAAAGAGTAGTGTGGAGGAGTTAGAAAAAATATTAGGGAATAGAAAAATAGCTGAAGAGGTTATAAAACATTTTAGAACTTCTTAGTGTCTTGTGGCTTTATATTTTCCAATATGAAATCAAAGAATGGATTGTGCATTACATTAGAGTCTAGAACATACACAACACCGTTGTAGCTATCTGAGATTACCGCTACTTCACGATCCTCTGCATTAGTGCTAATTGTACCTCTTAAGCCAGCGCCAAGGTTTGTAGAGATTACATAGGTGTTGATTACTCCCCATCGATCTTCTGAAGATACGTTTAAAGTTGTTACATAGTCGTTGAGTGCATAATCTAGTGCTCTGGTTCCTGCCTTATCTATTGGTGCTAGATTTAATTTCTCTTCTGTCCCAATTTTCGTCAGGGAGAGTTGTTGTAGAGTACTATCATATGAGGATGATTTGTAGGCTATGATATATTCTTTAGGAACTTGTAGAATCCAAGGAAAATCAGGTAAGAGATCTTGCGATTCATCATCTGTAAGTAACAATTCCATGTCAGTTTGTTGTTTTACGCGTTCTGCTAATCCACTTTGTGCTTCTGTCATGGTTATGGTTTCGTACCATATATCATTGTATTTAGAATATATTCTTAATCCTACGTTATCTTTGGTCCAATATTGGCCATATTCTTTATCAAGTATCTCCATATCTACTGTTTGTACAAATTGCCAACCTAATGGTGGTAATTGTTCTGTGTAGAACGCAAATGCATCCGCTATATTTGTGTTATTTGGTAATCTGTATGCAGAGTTTCCATTGCTTAGGAAGTTTTTGACTGAATCTTGGTTAATACTAGTTTGAAATATGAAGACTGAGTTGGGGTATGCGGGTATGTGTTCTAGGCCTGTTACATAGGTTAATTCTTGATTTGCTTCTTTGTTTCTCAAATTGTTGATGAACATGACTGCGAAGTATCCTACAACCAAGAGTAGGCATCCAAGAAAGAAGTATATGGAGAATTTTGGGACTCTAATTGGTGTCCGTTTCCTTTTGATATTTCCTCCTGATGAGTGTTTTATCTTACTAAAAATATTGGGTTTAGAGGTTCGTAGTGGTTTTGTGGTAGATGGCTTTTTTGGCATGTATACTCGTGCGTCTTTTCTAAAGGTTGTTTTGTGGGGTTTCCTTAGATTCATAATTTCCATTATATATGGTTTGGGAGTTACAAGTATAGATATTTTTGTAGTATAATCTGCGAGATTTAATGCGGGATCGTCTAATGGTAGGACATTGGCCTTTGAAGCCAAGTATCATAGTTCGAATCTATGTCCCGCAACCATATATATGACAGACAAACCTGAAACACAAAACGAAAACAAAGGATTATCCCGTGATGATACAAATATTCTAAATAGTGCTGGATGGGTTATGAGGGGAGAAGATGGAATCTCAGACTACTTAAACCTAATAGCTACACTCAGAGTACAGTATCAAGACGATCCATTTGCTATCGAGGAAATTGATATTTTTGATCCTAACTCTCCTTTTCAGGCTAAAAATGATGAATGGCTTGTGGCCTTAAGAAATGGTGATGAACAAAAAATAGGAGAATTAAAACTTTGGTTTGAAATAAACCACCCATTAACATTTGGGATTAGAGAAGAGGCGTTAAAAAAATACTTGTAATATTCCTTTGTGCTATTTGATTTCCAGCCAATGTATATTCTTCTTGACACAATGTATGAAATATATTACAATGCAAATATATTAATTATTAAAAATATAAATCATGTCCTATCAAGAAAAAAGAACAATTGTCGGATTAATGTCCGGAATTACTCTCATTATTGCGTATTGTATATATGCATTTGGAAAGTTGCAATCCGGGGTTATATCTCCTGATGATATAAAGTTTTGGGCTGGTACAATGTTGCTTTTCATTGGTATAGGTATTGTTGCTATGATAATCATTCAGATTGTCTACCATATTCTATTAGCCATATCTGTTGCTATTAAAGAAAGAGAACATGATGAAGAAAAAATAAATGCAACAATAGAAGCTTCATTTGTAGAAGATGAGATGGATAAGTTAATAGAATTAAAATCCTCAAAATTAGGTTATGCCTTTATTGGTTTTGGATTCATCGGCGGTTTAGTTTGTTTAGTCTTGAATCTTCCTTTATATATAATGCTTAACATAATGTTCTTGTCATTTGCCTTAGGCTCCATACTGGAGGGTTTTGTAAGTATATATTATTACCGTAAAGGAATCTAAAATGGCTCCTAAGATAGTTATCACAAACAACATACGTAAGCTACGATTCTTTGCAAATGAGATGACTCAACAGGAGCTTGCAGAGAAGGCAGGGATATCTCGACAGACTATTGTTGCGATGGAGGCTAATAAATATTCACCTTCATTAGAGTTAGCATACAAGATAGCTCATGTGTTTAACGTTGATATTGGAAAAGTGTTTAGTTATGAAATTGATTCAACTGGGAAGAGTTTGTAGCATTAATTTAAGTTAATTATTAATAAAAACAGTTATGAAAAATACAAAAGATATTCTTTCAAGTTTATGGATAGTGCTTATGCTAAATATGATATTTAATGATATATATGGTCTTGTTATTTCCCTAGACGTCTTCGTTCCAGCAAAAGTACCAGGTGATGCCCAAACAATGATGCTAATTGCAGCATTTGTCACAAATATCCCTTTAATGATGGTTCTTTTTTCGAAAGTACTTAAGTATAAAATTAATAGAATACTAAATATTTGTGTTGCAATATTTACAATCCTATATGTTTGGGTTGGAATGTCATCTTACCCTCACTATATTGCAGTTGCCTTGATTGAAAGCATTCTTGCAATTGTAATAATTATTGTTGCGTGGAAATGGAAGAAGGAAGAGTAATATGGATGATAGTATTGAAAAACAAAGCTCAGACTTAGGTTTATCCCCAGAGGATCATTTCTTATTGAATCAAAGTTTTCCAACTGATGAAAACGGTGTAATAATCCCAAAGGAGCTCCTTTTTGCTCAAAAAAGAGAAGAATATAAAACAAATTTTATTGCTCTAGAAGAGATAGATAGGTATGATCCAAATTCTTCATATAGAATCTTAATAAGAAAACTTTATTGCATGCTGAATGAAGGGGATTCGTCTGAGTTAAAAAGTATAAGAGCAGAAATTTTTGAAAAATACCCACTAACTTCAAAAAATTTGGATAGTAAACAGTAGCCCTTATCTATAAAACAAATACACAATAAGTGCCATATATGATATTAATATAAACAGACCTTCTTTCTTACTAATGTAGAATTTCTTTCCTATTAACGCTGCCACTACCAATGCTAAGTTATACAAAACCAATATAACTAATTCATAAATATAATCATTGAAAGGTAGGGTAGTAACAAAAGAAGAAATTCCAATAATAAAGAATAGATTAAAGAAATTAGAACCAATAATATTGCCTAAACTCAAAGCATCCTGGCCCTTCTTAAGTGCTACAATTGAAACAATTAACTCAGGTAATGAAGAACCAATAGCCAATATGGTAAATCCAGCAAAACCTTCTGAGATATGTAATAACCCAGCCAGATCAATAGCAGAATCTACTGCAAATTTCCCACCTCCTGCTATTAATCCAATACTTAATAAAATTAATAAAGGATGAATTCTGGTATGAGTTGGAGTGCTTTCCATACCCTTACTTTTCTCTCTAAAATATACAAGCACAAAGTAAGCAGCAAATATTGCCAGTAAAACTATTCCTGTCACCCAATTTATCTGTCCATTGGTGAAATAAAGAATGATAAGGAATATAACGACACTAAGAACTGAAAGTGGAATATCGAATCTAAGGTTGGCTTTATTAATCTTTATTGCCCCAAACAAAGCAGTTACAGCAAGTATAAAGCCAATGTTAGCAATGCAACTTCCGACAATATTGCTAGTAGAAACTGCCACATTACCTTGAGCTGCAGCTATAAAACTAATTATGAATTCAGGTAAGGATGTACCAAACGCAACAATGGTGATACCAATCAAAAATTCGGGGATGTGATATTTTCTTGCCAGTGCTGAAGATTGGTTAATAAATAACTCTGCACCTTGTACAAGTGCGAAAATACTCGCAGCAAGGATCCCAATATTTAGAATAAATGGCCACATAATATATTTGTATTAAAGCAATTTTAATTTAGACATAACAGTTCTCGTTGCTTCTTCTCCAATTTTTATTAATTCGGTAGGGTCCTTCCCAAATGCTGTGAATTGAGTGCTAGGATCAATGGCTAAATTCAATTGGACATTAGCATTCGTCATATTAGACATAGAATTGTTGTAAAGTGAAATATCTATCATAGAACTGATGACATCGATAAAGGATAATTTGTCAAAGTCCAACTTCTTAGGGAACATATTTGAATATAAATTTACACCTATTGTTCTTTGAGCCCCCATTTCTTTTACAACATCAATAGGAACTGGGTCTGAAAATCCTCCATCCACAAGAATATGTTTTTGGTACTTTACAGGTTTGAATATTAACGGAATAGATATGCTTGCTCTTATTGCGTCTCTTAAGTTTCCTTCCTTAAAAACAACTATACTTCCATCAACAAGACTTGTAGCAACAGTTGCAAATGGAATTTTAGTATCCTGTATAAGTGTATTTTGGGGGATATATTTATCTAAAATATCTAAAATTTTTTCACCTTTGAAAAGACTTGATTTCAAAGAAGGATCAGAGAGTGCATTAAAAATATCCTTGTATCCTTTTGAATATGCTAATTCCTCAACTATTTTGATGTCTTTAGTAAGTGCATACAAACCTCCTACTATAGAACCGATACTTGAGCCAGATATGTAGTCTATAGCTATATTATTTTTCTCAAGTTCTTTTATTACTCCAATATGTGCGAAACCCATTGCACCTCCAGATCCTAATGCTAATCCGATTTTTCTTCTAAACAGATTGAACATATTTTTTAACAATTGATATTAGATTGTATTTCTTTTATTTGATCTCTATATTCAGCTGCTTTCTCAAACTGCATACTGTCTGCTGCAAGTAACATCTTAGCTTCTAATTTCTTTATTAACAATCTCTTTTGTTTTTGATCTAGCTTCTCTACATATTCATCATCTACATTTATCTCTTCTTCTTTCTCTACCAGTGATCCTCTTATTTCTTTAATAATCGAAGTAGGGGTTATTCCATGCTCTTCATTATATTTCTTTTGGTATTCTCTTCTTCTATTGGTCTCAGAAATAGCATATTTCATACTATCTGTCATATTATTAGCGTACATTATAACTCGACCTTGTACATGCCTTGCAGCTCTTCCAATGGTCTGTACGAGACTTGTCTTAGACCTTAGGAACCCTTCTTTATCTGCATCCAAGATTATCACCAACGATACCTCAGGTAAATCGATTCCTTCTCGAAGTAGATTAATACCTACTATTACATCATATTTTCCGAGTCTTAACTCTCTGAGAATTTCTACTCTTTCAACAGTATCAATATCGGAATGTAGGTATTGTACTTTAATACCCGAATCTTTAAGGTAATCAGTTAGATCTTCAGCCATACGTTTGGTCAATGTTGTAACTAACACTCTTTGCCCATTTGCAACATTCTTGTTTATCTCTGTTATCACATCATCAATCTGTCCTTCTGTTTTTCTAATTTCTATTTCTGGGTCTACTAACCCAGTAGGTCTGGTAAGCAGTTCAACTACACTCTTGTTACTATCTTGCAGTTCGTACTCAGATGGTGTCGCAGAGATATATACTGTAGTGCCTTGCTTTTTAACAAATTCATTGAAATTCAATGGTCTGTTGTCTCTTGCACTTGGCAATCTAAATCCATATTCAATCAGGTTATCTTTTCTTGCTTTGTCACCATTGTACATACCACCAACTTGAGGAATTGTAATATGGGATTCATCAATGAACATGAGATAGTCGTCAGGGAAGTAATCAAGAAGTGTATATGGGACTTCACCAGTCTTTCTTCCATCAAAATAGATGGAATAGTTTTCCATACTCTTGCAATATCCAACTTCTTGGAGCATTTCGATATCATAGTTGGTCTTTTGCTCCAGTCTGTAGGCTTCAATATCCTTTCCAATGTTTTTTAAGAAAGCTACACGTTGCATGAGGTCGCGTTGGATGTTTCCAACGGCAGATCTGATTACGTCGTCTGAATATACCAATGATGTAGCAGGAAAGATTAAAATTTCTTTCATTTCCTGTATCTTATGCTTTGATATTGGATCTACTTTAAATATATTCTCAACTGTGTCCCCAAACATTTCAATCCTTATGGAATACTCTTCATATGGTGGGAATATTTCTACGGTATCTCCATTAATTCTAAATACTCCAGTATCAAAATCGTATGTATCTCTTACATATCTCATCATTACTAATTCTCTAGCCAAATCATTAAGGTTAAAATCATGTCCTTTCCTTAACTCTAATGACTTGTTTTCATAGTTTGCAGGATCTCCAATGTTGTAGATACATGATACTGAAGCTACTACAATTGTATCTTTTCTTGTTAAGGCTGAATTCATAGCTCCAAATCTTAGGTTTTCAATTGCTTTGTTGACCTGAGATTCTTTTTCAATGTAAAGATCCTTTGAAGGAATATATGCTTCTGGTTGGTAGTAATCGTAGTATGAGACGAAGTATTTAACTGAGTTTTCTGGAAAATATTCTTTAAATTCTTCATACAGCTGTGCTGCTAATGTTTTGTTGTGTGAAAGAATGAGTGTTGGTCTATCTAACTTCTGTATTACATTGGCCATAACAAATGTTTTCCCAGAGCCAGTCACACCAAGTAATGTTTGTCTTTGTTTTCCACTTTCGATATTTTGAAGCAGCTCATTTGTAGCCTGCTGTTGGTCAGGGGAAATGTCATATGGTGCTTGTAATCTGAATGAATCCATTTGATGATTTTAGCAGATATGTGTTTGTGTTAAAATACATACATATGGAAAGACCAAAATTAAACAGATTGACAGCAGAGGTAGTGAATCAAATAGCGGCAGGTGAGGTTATTGAACGCCCTGCTTCGGTTGTAAAAGAACTTCTAGACAACGCAATAGATGCTCAAGCTGGAAAGATTACAATACGTGTTAATGGTGGCGGTATGAAGATGATTGAGATTAGTGATGATGGTATTGGTATTCCAAAAGAGAACTTAGATGATATCTTTGATGCACATACAACTTCGAAATTGAGAAGTATTGAAGATCTAAACACTTTAATGAGTATGGGTTTTAGAGGTGAAGCGCTTTCAACCATAACTTCAATTGCAAAGGTAACTGTGGTTTCAAAGTTTGAAGAAGACCAAATTGGATATGAAATTGGGTTTGATGAAAACGGGAAATCGGAAATTAAAAAGAGTGCAAGAGAGAAGGGTACCTCTGTAAAAGTGGAGGAACTTTTCTACAATATTCCTGCAAGAAGGAAATATCTTAAATCTGAACAAACTGAATACAGGAAGATATATGAATTGTTGGCTAAATACTTCTTAGTATATCCAAACATTCATTTTGTATTAGAAAAAGATGGAAAGAAAGTATTGGATTTACCCGAAGTTAAGGATGCAAAACAAGGGACTGTACAGTTGGAAAGAGTTAAGGATATATTTCCAGATGATACAGGTTTAGCAATTTTCTACGATGGTTCTGGTATTTCAATGAATGGTTATGCGGCTCATCCTTCTTTGCATGGGCCTAAGGTTATGAAGCAGTATGTGTTCATAAATGGGCGTCCAATTACTGAACGTGGTATTGTTCGAGCTGTATATGAGGGCTATGCTAGATATCTCCCATTTGGGGAGAAAATTCCATTTGTTTTAAATATTACAATTAGACCTGATTTGGTCGATGTGAATGTACATCCTAGAAAAGAAGAAGTTAGATTTGAGAATGCGTTTAGAGTGTATTCTGCAGTACAAGAAGCAGTACAACATACATTAGAAAAAGCATTATCTTACAATTCTAAAACATCAGATGAGGGTGCAAATGAAGCATCAAACAGTGGGCAAAATAGCTTTGCAGATATGCGAAGTAGGTTTGGGAATAAAGGGAATGTACCCAATAATAGATCATATATGGATGGTGGAAGTGGAGATATATCTTTTAACAACAAAGCCTCATCTGTGAGAGATAGTTTGTTGTTCTCAAAACAAGCTATGGAGCAAAGCTCAATATCCTTAAATCTTCATGATTATGATAATTACATTAGTGAAGAAAAAAGTGAAACTTTTAAAAATATATTCCAGATATTTGATAAATATATAGTTATCGAATTCCCTGATGAAAGACTTTGGATCATAGATCAACATGCGGCTGCAGAGCGTATCAATTTTGAAAGAATTTCTAAAAATGAAAAAGACAAACAAAATATTCAAACACTTCTAGTTCCTCAACAACTTACCTTCACCCAAGAAGAAAAATTGTTCTTGGAGGAGTACAAACAATTCTTTGAGAATTTAGGATTTAAGTACGAAATTACAGTGAATGGAATTGATTTACACACTACTCCAGTAGAATTTACATTTGATATTGAAAAAATGTTTAAAGAGATGTTTGAATTAGCAGATAACCCAGGTATACTTAAACAGAACTTCGAAAAGCTTAAACATGATATATTGGCAACCATAGCGTGTCATACAAGTGTGAGATCTGGGAAGAAACTAGATCGAAGTGAAATGATAAGTATATTTAATGAGCTTTTGAAATGTCAGAATCCATACAGCTGCCCTCATGGGAGACCTGCAATATGGAAATTGACATTAGATTTAATTGATAAAAACTTTGAAAGGACATATTAATGAAAACAGGAACACTCTATCTGATACCTACACCAATTGATAACCGAGAATTAAAAGATATCCTCCTAAAGGAAGATATCGAGAAAATTGTTAAACTAAAAAACTTTGTGGTTGAAACTCCTAAAAATGCACGAAGAAATCTTGGCAGTTTGGAAATGGAAACTCCAATGCGAGAGATTAATATGATGGAGCTTAGTGAGCATACAAAGAATAATGGACTGAGAGAACTATTAAAACCACTATATGAAGGAGAAGATGTTGGGTTAATGTCTGATGCTGGTTCTCCAAGCATTGCAGACCCTGGATACAGATTGGTAATTGAAGCTCAAAATGCAGATATACTTGTTGTACCTTTTGTTGGCCCATCATCAATTATTCTTGCTTTAATGGGTTCTGGCTTGAATGGTCAAAGCTTTGCATTTAATGGATATATTCCAAAAGATGTTGAAGAACTACGAAAAAGAATTAGACTTTTTGAAAGCCTAGCTTTGAAACTTGGACAGACTCAAATATATATGGATACTCCTTACAGAAATCAAAAATTGTATGAGCATACAGTCTCTGTTTGTAATCCCAATACCTATCTTTGTATTGCTTTGAACGTTGGTGGTGAGGATGGATATATTAAGACAATGAGTATTGCAGACTGGAGAAAGAATGATATTCAGCTTCCTAAACAGCCTTGTTTATTTCTTATTAACCGAATTTAATGCCTACACTAATAGGTTCTATACCCACAACTCAATCAGATGATTTGGAATTAGCGAAAAAGATATTAAATGGTCAAGAAAATACATCTAATCAAACATATGAGCTTGAAAAGAAATTTAAGAATATTTATGAAAATAGTGATGTATATCTGTTCAACCGTGGAAGAGAAGCGCTGTATTTTGTTCTAAAGGCTCTTGGAATCTCCGAAAATGATGAAGTATTAGTTCAATCTATGACTTGCATAGCTGTTGTTAATCCCATCCTTTGGTTAAATGCTAAGCCTGTATATGTAGATATTAACAAAGAGGATTTTAATGTTGATATATACGATTTAGAAAAGAAAATTACATCTAAAACCAAGGTGGTCATTGTTCAACATACATTTGGAAATGTTGCAGATGTCAAAAAAATATCTGAGATAGCAAAAAGGCATGACATATACGTAATTGAGGACTGTGCTCATCTTTTTCTTACCGATTATAGTAAGACAATGATTAATAAATATAGTGATGCCTCTTTCTTTAGTTTCGCGCAGGACAAAGGTATTAGTTGTGTGCAGGGAGGATTAGCAACTATAAATAATAATCAATTTAAAGAAGTTGCTGCGAACTATTATTTAGAAATTGGAAATCAAAGGAATTCAGAGGCTAGATACAGTGCTCGATACATTAAGCTTTGGTCAATGATTAAGAAATATTACTTTACTCCGGTTCTACCATTTCAAGAAAGGGTAACCTTAGGCAAGGTAATGGTTATGTTTTTCAGAACATTTGGGTTAATAAGGCGACAAGCTTCTTCAGAGATTGAGAAAAATATTCATATTAATAGGATAAGCAATGTTCAAGCTACGTTACTTTTGAATCAATTGAAAAAATGTGACACTATGAATAAGCATCGAGAAGAGATTACAAAAATATATAATGAAAATTTAAACCCCGAGATTATTAATAATACAGGCACAAAATATCTTCTCAGATATCCAATTTTGCTAAAGAATCCAAATACAGTAATGAATATTTTAAGAGTTAATAAATATATTTGTGGTAGATGGTACAATTCTGTTGTATTTCCAATTCATAATAATCTAGAGAAGGTAGGGTATGTTGCGGGTAGTTGTCCAAAGACTGAAATTCTAATCAAATCTATCCTAAATCTTCCAACCAATATTGATTTAACCAAAGGAGAAGCTATTGAAATCGCAAAGATTGTAAATAAAAATGGTAAACCTTTTAAATTTAGTAATTAGTACAAATGCCCCAACTTGAATTTAGAGAAGTAACAAATAAGCAAGAATGGAATGATTTAGTTTTGACTTTGCCCAATTATTCATTTTTAAACAGTAGTGCAAGGTATCAATATTTGAGTGAAGTTGGGAGTCATACTTTTAGATATCTAATTTACAAAGGGAATGACTTTAAAGGAATTGTTGCAGGCAATATTGGACATTCTAAAATATTCGGGAAGTTTTTAGAGTGTAAACATACACCTTTGCTTAGAGATGCAGATAAGGCGGATTGGAGCGAAATATTGGCCTTCTGTAAGGACCTAGGACGCACGAATGGATGCTTCATGGTACGTACATCCCCTTTAATTGAAGGTGATTCTAATCTTGAGGAGGCATATGCAGAAAATTTCGTAGTTGAAGCTCCAATTCAAAATATTGATGCTTTAATATCTCAGTATTTTGATTTAAACAAATCAGAAGAGGAACTAAGACATGATATGACCGATTCAACTAGGAATAATATTAACAAACTTTCAAAGAATCCCGATATTTCAATTAAGGTGTTTGATGATAATTCTCAATTTGAACTGTTTAAAAATTTCCATGAGCAAACTAAAAAGAATAAAGGGTACACAGATAGGCCAGCAGAGTTATTGTTAAAGGAGTTACAAATTCAGGTTGATAATCATATGTGCTATATGATTGTTGGGTATTTTAAGGATCGACCTATTAGTATTTGGCAGTGTACTGTATTCGGTAAATATATGCATATATATCAGGCGGGTAGTGATACTGAATTTAGAGAGAAGAATATTCGTGTTACATATCTGCTATTTTGGGAGTCTGTTAAGTTAGCAAAAGAGTTAGGATTGCAGGTTTTAGATCTTTTTGGAGGTATGACACCACCAAACTATACTGGCAAAAAACATCCATGGTCAGGAGTAAATTCCTTTAAAGAAAGTCTTGGGGGAAAGAAAACGGTATATATGCACAGTAGAGATTTCGCAATTAACAGACCTATGTATTTTCTTTACTACATGTATTCATACATAAGGACTACATTAAAGGGATATACCGTTAAGTGGTAGATTTACCAACTTCCACCACCGCCACCACCAAAGCCTCCACCTGAGCTTCCTCCGCTAAAGCCACTTCCTCCAGATCCTCCATGGGACGAAGCAAATCCATTTGCGCTGTTACTTGGGGTAGCATGTGCTACTACCTGATGATTCATATGATTAAGAGAGTTTGTGAGTAGATATGCATTGAACAGACTGTTATTACTACCCTCATACCATGAAGGTGGCTCTACATATAGATCTTCAAATTCTTTTGCCCATTTTTTCTCTAAACCAAATATCATTGCGTATGGTAGAAGCTTTTCAAATATCCCAAGATATTTTTTAGGATTATCGTGGAATTCAATTCTATGCTTCTCCGCTGTGTTTATGTACATCTTCAAGCCTTCTAATTCATAGTAAATCTCATTTCCAGTTGTGCTTCTTTTATCTATTGAAAATCCAAAAATTGTTATTATTATGAATGAGATTAATAGCCCCCAAAACCAACTCATTGCAGCATTATTTACAAAAAGCATAACTGTGAAGAAGCAAAGAATTATTCCTAAAATACCTAGAAAGCCGAATTTATTTGAAATACTTTTTTGCGAATCGGAATAGAATTCTTCACTGTATAGTCGCTTTTCAGTAGACGCTTTAAGTGTTGCAACGGTAGTATAGAACTTGGTGCTAAGACTTTTTAAACTTACAGTATCTTTACTACCAAACAAGCCTTCGTAAAGAATATTTTCTTCAGGGTCAATGGGCGCTTCTTTATCTGTTTTAATTAATTCATATTCTTTATTTGAAACTTGCTTAATCTTAATAAATTTATTTATAGCCAAATTGATAATTTGTGCAGTGATTATATTGCTTGGTAATCCATTTCTATATACAAACCCACCACGAAGAGGATTCCAACCCTTAGGTACATCATAATTTGGTATAACTGTAATCTTTTTATTTTTGTTTACCTTAGAAGAAGCAATTATAACTGCAATAATTGCAAATATTGGTAAAAATATACCTATATTAGCGATAATTGATTGGATCCTTTGTTGATTGGTTGTATCTGCTATGGTGCCTTTTGGCATTGCAATAACCACAGTTAAACCTTCATAGACACCAAGCGAGTCAGCCTTAACAGTTACTTTGTTCTCTCCAAATTCTGTAAAAGTGCAATTTGACGCAGTTGAATCGGTTGTACCTGTGTAGCAAAGCTTATTTGTAATCTTTCCTGGAACTGTGATATTTGCAATGACAGAATTAATTGGAACATCCCAACCCGTACCTGTTACATTGAGATACAGTTCATCATGATCATCAAAATAGTTGTTTGCATATGTTAACTTGTAATTTAGAATATATGTATAGTCCCCAGTTATTGTAGTATCGCCATCGCCAATCTTAAATGTTGCATATCCATTACTATATTCTCTTTCATATGTATCATATCTATTACCAGGAAATCCTTTTTGAAAATAGTAGAGATCATCTAGTTTAAGAAGTGTAGGGCGTGTAAATGAAGCATTTGTTTTGTAGTTAATAGGAATCTCCCTGTATATTCCATGTCTCTCGAAGGTGAAATGATAGTCTATTGATTCTTTAATGGATATAGAAGCATCTTGATTGAGTGTTACATCACTGTTAAACACATTTATGTAATCAGTGTAATTGTAGACTTGTGCAAAAGTTTTAGAAGGTAATACTAAAATTACTCCCAATACTAGTGAAAGTACAAGCAATAGCTTCTTCATACCTTATTAGAATTTTATTTCAACATTCTTCTGCTCTTCTTCTGAAGCTTCAAAGAAAGGTTCTGCTTTAAATCCAAACATACCCGCAAGGATATTATTTGGAAATACAACAATCATAGTATTAAAGTCTCTGACAGTTCCATTGTAGAATCTTCTAGATTTTTGAATGTTATCTTCCAAGTCCTTAAGGCTTGTTTGTAAATCTAAGAAGTTTGTATTTGCCTTTAATTCAGGATAGTTTTCTGCTAATGCAAATATCTTTGAAAGGCCTTTGGAAAGCTGATCTTCTAATCCAGCCTTTTCATCGAATGATTGAGCTGACATTGCCTTGTTCCTTAATTCTGTAACTGCTTCAAATGTTCCTTTCTCATGTTGTGCATAGCCTTTAACGATTGAAACAAGATTTGGGATCATATCGTATCTCTGCTTTAGCATAGTCTCAATATCTGCAGAAGCTTCATTTATAACGACTTTCTGACTTGCAAGCCTGTTATATAGAGAAACTAAAACGATTGCTAATAGCAAAACGATTCCCAATATTATGTATAGTGCTGTCATAAAAATATTTCTCAAAGTTATATATACTAATATTTTAGATTCTTTCGATAGGGAATGCAATATAAAAAGAAACCCCTCCAAGTGAGGGGTTGTACATGCATATGTTGGTTTAAACTATTTTTTCTTAGCTACCTTCTTCGTAGCTTTCTTTCTAACAACTTTTTTAACAGTTGTTTTCTTTACAGCCTTTTTAGCAACCTTTTTCTTTGCTACCTTTTTTACAGCTTTTTTGACAACTTTCTTTTTCATTGTCTTTTTTGCTGCTGGCTTTTTAACAACTTTTTTCTTTGTTGTTTTAGCTTTGGGCATTTTTGTAAAGGTAATAGATTAAATACTATTAATTTAACACTTGGGGAATGTTTGTCAATATAGGACTAATGGGTTGCTGTTATTATTGTATAAACAGTGTACGCAAGATATGTTACAACGATGATAATACCTGATAGGCGACTGAGGGTTTTCATTTTCCCAAATAATCTCATCTCTGCTAATACTAATATTACAATTACTGCACCATAGATATTTACAAAAACGGTATCATTTATAACCCCCTGTGGTACATTGATAGGGTTAATTATTGCAAGAAGTCCAATTCCTAAACCAAGATTCAGTATATTTCCACCGAATACATTTCCAACAATTAAATCATTGTTACCCCTTTTTGCAGCAACAATACTTGCAGCTATTGTTGGGATAGAGGTACCAACACCTACAAGAGTTAGGCCTAATATGTAATTACTAATCCCGGTAGCTTCAGAGAAAATCGGTGTCAGTAATGTTATGCCAAATGATGCAATGAGAATAACTAATACTAACAAGGCAATACTAAGCAACTGTTTCCCAACATCCTGTGCATTAATTTCTTGATGTTTAAGTCCTACAACCTTTTTAAAATCTTCCTCGACCTCTTTGTTTTTATGAAAGTAGCCATATTGTATAACAACAACCCATGCCGCAACTAAGAATAGTATTAGTATAATTCCGTCTAACCTTGACACTTGTTGATCTATTATTAATGCTGTGAAAAGCGCGGTGATAGCAAAATACAGAGGAATCTCTTTTTCAAATACTTCCTGCTTAACCATTATTGTTGTCATGAATGCAGGAATACCTAAAGCCAAGCCAAGATTTACATAATTTGTACCAATGAGATTTCCCAATGCAATATCCTGTTGATTGCCAATGAAGGCCATGATACTTACAAGCAGTGTTGGAGCTCCTGTCATCAATGCTACGAGTGTAGTTCCTATGAGCACATCACTCACACCTATGTTTCGTGCTAGTTTAATGGAGATGTTTACAAGATACTTTCCACTGAGGGTTAATATAACAAAGCAAATGGCTAAACCGAGTGTAGATAATAGTAACGCTGACATATGAGCAGATTGATCAAATATAGAATATCGGGGTGACACGACTTGAACGTGCGACCTCTGCGTCCCAAACGCAGCGTTCTAGCCAACTGAACTACACCCCGATAACTGTGAGATTTTAACACAACATACGAAAAGAAAAAAGGGAGATGTTTAGTCTCCCTTTTAATATCTATTTACATTACTGAGCTATTAGATAGCTGAGAGTAATTTTAATGCCAATCCTGATAGTACTGGAACATCAAATCTCTCACCCTTGTAAGCTTTGACCATACCTACGATCATCAATACCAATGTAAGAGGTGCCATCAACCATCCGATTACAGGAACCCATGAGAACAACTGTAATACACCAACTAAGGTATATTGTGCTCCCATATATCTTACAAAGTTATCCTCTTTCTCTACAAGCATAAGGATAAGACCAACAATAGGAATACATGCGAGTACGCCCATCCATTGATTCTTTTCATTGTACTTAATCTCTCCCAATGTAAATATTTTTTTGGCTTTCTTTTCTTCTGCCATAATTAGTAAGACCACAATAAAATTATTTATATAAATAAGGATACTATCATGATAGTTGGTTTACAAGGAGTATACTACAGGTAGTTGCAAGGGTATACCAAATAGGTATACTAGTATATACAAATAAATTTATAGCAGTATACATATGGGAGATATATTAACAGAGAAGCAGATCTTAGTGCTTAAGGCTATTCGGGACTTCTTTATAGCGAATACCTATGCACCTTCATTAACAGAATTGCAAAGGATACTAGGTATAACAACCAAAAGAGGGGTGGTTGTCCACCTAATGGCATTGGAAAGAAAGGGATATATTATTAGAACTAATGAACCAAGAGGTATACGATTGGTGGATGAAGATGAGGAATCTATGGCATTTGAATATATGGTTGGTATACCTATACTAGGCTATGTAAATGCAGGTACACCATTAGTGAATGCAATTGAAGAAAATCTCGGTATGCTTAAAGTTCAGGGTAAAATACTTGGGAAAGTGAAGAAAGGGTTATTCTCTGTAATAGTTAAAGGGGATTCCATGAATGAAGAAATTATTGATGGTACTAAGATAGCCGATGGCAACTATTTGATAGTAGATAAGGACAGTGCTGTTGAAGATGGGGATGTAGTTGTAGCTATCATTGAGAACTCTGCTACTGTAAAGAAGATAAAACGTGGGAAGGATATGGTAACCTTGTATCCTCACTCAAGCAATCCAATACATCAACCAATCTTTGTAAATAGAGATTGGAGTGGTTTAATTAATGGAAAAGTCATCAAGGTATTAGAGAAACCAACTATCTAATCTCTACATTAAGCACATAGGGCTTAATATTCTTTTTTAGAATCTTAAGCTCTTTTTCCGCAAAGGAATTTTGTTCTGAAAGAGTAGGATTTATTGTTTTTCCAGCTCTAAAGTTTTGTACATAATACTGTTTTGCTCCCTTGATCATCTCCCCAATAGCTCTCGATGATTCTATTGTATGGATGCCTTTTACAAATGTGGTCCTAAATTCGTAATCTATACCGGAGTTCATAATCAAGGCAATTGATTGTTTCGCCTTATTCAGGACATTTTCTCCTGTTAATGTGAGATAGTCTACCTCAGGATACTTAATATCCATAGAGATATAATCTACAACTCCATGTTTAATAAGTTTCTTTAACCTGCTTGGAAGTAAACCATTTGTGTCCAACTTAACAAGGTATCCAAGGTCCTTTATAGATCTTAAGAAGGGTTCTAGATCATCATAGAGCAGCGGTTCTCCGCCAGTAATAACCACTGCATCTAATTTACCCGTACGAGATTTAAGAAATCTTAGAACTTTTTCGGGATCATAGATATCTTCAGGTGCAATAGGGCTAATAACAAGTTCTGGGTTATGACAATATTCGCATCTTAAATTACATCCATGTGTGAATATTATGGCAGATAGTTTGCTAGGATAATCTATCAAAGATAGTTTTTCTAACCCCGCAATCTTTAGCATGTAGTACAACCCATTTTAAAGAATTTTCTATCGCTCCATTCTGCCTGTTTTCCAATATTCCACTGACTTACAGGCCTAATATATCCTACAACTCTAGAATATACTTCACATCTTTGTCTTGTAACTTTTTTCATAGCTTTGGACAGTTAAAATTATATATATGCTAAACAATTTCATCGAACTCCATACCATCTTTGTATCCAACCTCAATATCGCACTTAGGACAGAATCTATGCTCACCAGCAATATATCCATGCTTAGGGCATATGCTAAAGGTTGGAGTTAAAGAAAAATATGGCAATTTGTAACTCTCAGCAACTTTCTTAACTAAATTCTTCACACTTGTTGTAGAAGAAATCTTTTCTCCAACGTACAAATGTAGTACTGTACCACCTGTATATTTACATTGAAATTCATCTTGTTGATCCAGTGCTTCAAAAATATCATCAGTATAGTTGACGGGTAACTGTGAGCTATTAGTGTAGTAGGGAACAGCTCCGCCTTTGCCAACCAAGTCAGCTGCAGTTAATATATCCGGGAACTTCTTCTTATCCGCTTTTGCAAATTTGTATGTAGCACCCTCTCCTGGAGATGCTTCTAGATTAAATAGCTGATTGGATTCCAACTGATAGTTCATTAATACCTCTCGCATATGATCCATAATCTCTAAACCAAATGCTCTACCTTCTTCAGAAGTAATACCCTTAGACTTATCCCTAAAGAAGTTAACCAAGGATTCATTTAACCCTAAAATACCAATGGTATTGAAATGGTTCTTGTAATATTCACCGAAACGCTTTTTAATATCACCAAGGTAGAATTTTGAATATGGATATAGACCTTTTTCTGTATATTTCTCAATGAATGCTCGCTTTATGAGTAAGCTCTTCTTAGAAAGCTCCATCATATGGTCTAGTCTCTTAAAATAGTCCTTCTTGTTTTTACTTAAATATCCTATCTTAGGTAAATTGATTGTTACAACCCCCAAGCTACCAGTTAATGGATTTGCACCAAAGAGACCACCACCTCGCTTCCTAAGCTCTCTGTTATCCAATCTTAACCTACAACACATGCTTCTTGCATCATCAGGATTCATATCAGAGTTCACAAAATTTGAGAAATATGGAATACCATATTTAGCAGTCATCTCCCATACTGGTTTGTAATCAGTATTATCCCAATCAAAGTTTTTAGTAATATTGTAGGTAGGTATAGGGAAGGAAAAGAGTCGGCCTTGGGAATCACCCTCCATCATTACCTCACAAAATGCCTTGTTTAGCATAGCCATCTCAGGTTGGAAGTCCTTGTATTTTTCTTTTTGTACTTTTCCTCCAATGATTACTCCCTGTTCCGCTAATTGACCAGAAGGAATTAAATCCATAGTTATATTTGTAAATGGAGTTTGGCATCCAACCCTAGTTGGTACATTCATGTTGTACAAAAACTCTTGCATCTTCTGTTTAACCTCTTTGTATGCAAGTTTGTCATACCTAATGAATGGTGCAAGATATGTATCAAAACTTGAGAATGCTTGCGCTCCTGCAGCCTCATGCTGAAGGGTATAGAAGAAGTTAACACATTGGCCAAGTGCAGCGCCAAGATGCTTTGCAGGGGCCGAAGAGATCTTCCCAGATACTCCAGTAAATCCCTTGAGAAGCAAATCTTCTAAACTCCAACCGCAACAGTACACTGCCAACATACCAAGATCATGAATATGTATATCTTTATCTATATTCGCATTAGAAATTTCCTTAGGATATATACTATGTAACCAGTAATTAGCTTGTACCGTAGAGGAAATATAGTTATTCAACCCCTGCCATGAATAGGTCATATTGCTATTTTCACTTACCTGCCAATCTTCAATATCAATATACCCACGAACCAAAGTATCAGCGTCTATCAATGACTTAATATTCATTACCTGATTCTTGAGGTCTACAAACAACCCAAAAGCAATGGAAGTCTTCCCATGTCCCATGTCAATGAGAACCTGCTTTACAATATCAGCTATCTCTTCTGTTTTAACAAATTTCCTTTTTGGAAATTTAGCAATCAATTGTTTTACAACTTCATCCGTTATCTCTTCAGCCCTTTTTCTATCATGTCCACCAACACTTTCTGCAGCCTTAAATACTCCTGTAGCTATTCTTTCTCTCTCAAACTTAACAATTCTTCCGTCTCTCTTCTTGACCTGGAACGAGTTCTGTATTTTTAGGGCAGCCATTATATGTAGTTGTAAAAATTAAAATTTTTCTAACTTATTTATCTCTTCTTTAATATCATCAAGATCTTTAAACTCTTTGTATACTGAAGCAAAACGAATATATGAAAGCTGATCCTTAGTTTTTAACCATTCTAAAATCATTCCTCCAATTACCTTGGAACTTACAGGTTCTTCACTATTTATGACATAGCGTTCAACCTGTTCTGCAAAATCCTCAACCTCATGAGAAGTTACAGTGTTTTCATTAATTGCTTTCTTAATTCCTTTAATTATCTTGTTAATATCAAAAGTTTCTAAAGAGCCGTCTTTTTTTAAGATGGAGACATCCATTTTTTCTATCCTTTCGTATGTAGTAAACCTTTTTCCACAACGAAGACATTGTCTCCTTCGTCTTGTAGAACTATCCTCTCGGTTATCTCGTTTATCTACAACCTTAGTTGTATCACAAGCGCAAAAGGGACATCTCATATTTTTATCAACATGTTGTGTATGCCTTACAAGTTACCCCCAACCAGTGGTATGGGTCAAGAGGCCGATAGAATGATAATTGTGTAGTCGTTGATAATCCAACACAATATGCAGGAGGAAAATGTTACAGGGTTAGTTATACATAATATGAGATTTTGACTATGTCAGAATAAGCATATAACATATATAACTAAGTTTAGATTTGAGTATATGATTGTAGAACTTAAAGATCTCCCAAAGATAAAGGATTTAGCTATTAATGGTAAGACCCTTGTGTGTACCTCTGGTTGGTATGATCCTATACATCCGGGCCATATTTCATACCTAAAAGAAGCAAGCAAACTCGCTGACTATCATGTAGCTGTTGTTAATGGGGATATGCAAGCTATAACGAAGAAAGGAAAGCCCTTTATGCCTGCATTGGAACGAGCATATATAGTAGATTCATTCGAATTTGTTGATTTCGTAGTTATATATGATCATCCTACTAAATATGACTGTTGTGAAGCATTAGATATAATCAAACCTGATATATTTGCGAAAGGCGGTGATAGAGATGTAAAGGCAAAAGTTCCTGAAGCAGAAGTTGTAGAAGCCAATGGAGGAAAGGTAATATACAATGTAGGAGATCCAAAACTTTGGTCAAGTTCAAACTATCTTGAAGAATGGTACCAATTCAAGAAATCCCAAGAATCTATTTAGATTTCTGTGCTAAATATTTATATATCGCATTAGCAGCTATTCCGCCTTCTCCAACGGCTGTTACAACCTGTCTAAAGCCATTAGAAGCGGTTGTACAGTCTCCTGCTGCCCATACACCTTCTAAACTTGTAGCTTGAGTATTATCAACCTTTATATATTTCTTCTCATCTACATCAATTCCAAGAATATTTGGAAGCAATGCATTAGGCTCTGATCCAATCTCAATGAATACACCATCTACATTTACATATTGCTCTCCATTGTAAGGTTGAGAGAGTTTGATTCTTTCCAATCTATTTTCTCCTTCTAAACCAATTGGGAGGGTTTTTAAAATGATTTCAACGTTCTTTCTTTCCATTAACTGATCAACCCACATAGGCTCTCCAAGTAATTCAGTACCTCTGTAGATTAGATATACCTTCTTGGCTATATCTGAAAGCATAGTTGCAGACATTACAGCTGCGTTCTTACCACCAACAACAGCTACTGTTTTATCCTTGTAGAACATGGCATCGCATGTAGCACAGTAGGAGAGTCCTTTCCCTAAATATTTATCTTCATCTGCTAACATGAGCTTATTTCGTTCTGTACCAGTAGTTAATATTACTGTTTTGGCTTCATATTGATTATTATTTTTGTCTGTCATTATATGGAATGTTGTATCATCCTTTTTTCTCCATATATCTACAACACTTTCATAGGCAACCTCTCCGCCTAGTTCTTTGGCTTGTGCTTCAAATTTCATACCTAATTCAATACCAGTGATATCTGGTAATCCAGGGTAATTACACACTTTATGTGCTTCTGAGATTGTTCCACCAACTATTTTTCCAAATATGATGTTTAAGAGTTTGTATCTACTAGCATATATGCTTGCTGAATATGCGGCAGGACCGCTTCCTATTATTGCTATGTCGTATATCATATGTGTTAGAGGTTACAAATTAGTATATATTTCTGATTTATATATTCTAACATATATGTAAAGGGGGGAAGTGTAAGAGGGGTGGTAGGGTACTCGATATCATTTTGTCTGCATAAGCAGTGATAGGGAGTACCCCGATAAAAGGTTTATTATTGATGCCTATTGGCAGTTAATTGCCAATAATAGCGAGAGCAGACATAAGAAGTGCAAAAAAAATGATTACCCAGATGATTATCTTAGGAGCAAAGTAGTAACTTTCGTTACTCTTTTTCCAAAGATTAGTCATATCTCTTGCAATTTTCATTCGTGTAGTAACCTTGCGGGCCATGCTTTTCATTTAAATTCTCCTCTACCCATTTGGGTATAATATTTGATATGTTTAATACAACATCTCTACCTTTAAATAATATTTAAAAATATAAAAGCTGTATTAAACTAGGAGAATATACAAATAAACCTTTTTAAAGAACAGTTATATGTAATATAAATTACCTATAACTAACATAGTACTAATGAAAGAAATATAAATACTAAGGATTTATATCTATATTTATTAGTAATATAGTGATTTAAGGTAGATATTTATCATGATATGTAATATATTCATGATTTCCGATTTATCGGGATGGGTGTTTCAAGAAGGGGGCTGGTTTTTCGGCGATGTTATATGTCATTAGACAATATTTCATGCACCAGCACCCCTTCTTCGACCTATTGGTCCTTCCCATTGCCGTATAAAACAAGGCAAGACAGCATTTTAATGCAATCTCTTTTATGGAAAAGCTGTGGCTGGTACCCTGTAGGTTTTGGTGCGGGTGCTTGGATTGTTGTAAATGATTTACGACCACTCCAAGTTCCTTGACCTGTACCTTTATTATCGCTTTGAGAAACTGTTGTCTCTCGAGCACAAAGGCGCAAACCGCTAGGGCCGATTTCTCCACATTGTGGAGTTGCAACAACACAGGAATTTCCCCTGCAGTCATCCGCCTTAACGGCTGATGGAGTTACCATGATGGTAACTACAAGTAAAACGACAATGATTAATGTTGCAATTAGCTTTTTCATCTTATTTCTCCTTATATGAACCAGATTTGTGAATCTCTATATCTTTAAAAAATATTAAAAACAGGGAGATTCACAAACAGTCCTTTAGGGGAAAAGATTACCAATAGATCTTTTTAAAGAGCAGTATAGATTTATTCAACCTATAGTATATTATACCACACTCTCTTTTCATTATACAATTACACTCCAATCGAGTGTATCCGTTAATATCTCTGGTTTATTCCTTCTAACAATAACCATATATTCAAACATTACACTATTACCCCCATGTTCTGTATGCACTGACCAACCATCCTTATCTGTATATATATGACCAGTATCATCAACCACTTGGCATTCAACACACACAACCATACCATCAACTAGAAGTTCTCCAGTGTCTGGCTTACCAAAAGCAGGAATATCAGGATATTCATGCATAGACTTACCAATACCATGACCAACATACATTTTGATAATATTAAAACCACTATCTTTAGCTGTCTTTTCCATAACATATCCTAAATCACCAGTACGATTACCAACCACAGCCTTAGCCATAGCATCCTCAACTGCAGCTCTACCAACCTCTAAAAGCTTCGCATTTTGCTTAGAAGGTGTACCAACACTCCAAGTCCAACAATGATCAGTAAAATATCCCTTATATATGATTCCTGTATCAATGGAAACAAGGTCTCCCTTTTTTAAAGGAACATCTTTTGGGATGCCATGTACAGCAACATCATTGACTGAAATACATAGGTTATTGGGATAGTCATCTACGGTAGGGAAATTTGGTTTTACACCATATTCCTTGCATAGTTCGCCCATGAGTTTATCTAATTCTAGAGGGGTAACATCTTCTTTAATATTCTTTCCAAGTTCAGACAAAATTTCAACAGAAATATCTGCAGCATCTCGGATAGTTAATTCATCTTTTGGGTTCTTTATTATCATTACCGTATTATACCTCGAACTACCCAATAATATACAGCTCCTCTTCAGCTCTGGTTACTGCGGTATACAACCATCTTCTCCAGTTGTCATCAGTCATCTGTGGGAATCTTTCTTCGAATAAAATGACTCGCTTAGCTTGGCTACCTTGTGCTTTGTGTACTGTTAAGGCATATCCAAAATCAAATAAATTCATATTTTCAGGCAAATATTGAGTATTAGTCTCCGATTTGCCAAATTGATCAAGGCTTACAGGGCCAACAAACACCTCATCTTCATCATCTAAGGATATTTCTGCATCGTAGAATTTACCAACATGATTTTTAGATATAGAAAGAATAGTACCTGTCATACCATTAAATATCCCCATACTTGGGTTGTTCTTTAAACAAATTACTCTATCACCATACTGTGGTTCTGGAGATTCGAATTCTAGCAACTGCCTTATTCCTTTGTTTAAATCCACTCTTGTTCTATTGTATCCAGTAAGTACCATCATTTGGTCATCAAATGACTCAAGCTTGCCTGAGAGGAAGTCCTGTGTATTCTCATTACTCTTGGAAAGCTTTTTTACAGTATCAGAAAATTCTAATTGTGGAATATGACCATATCTACGCGCAATTTCAGATACCTTAATAATTGGATTATCCCTTTCCTGCCTAAATATCTCCTCCAACTTAATATTTGGTCTCTCCATTAGATTGAAAGTTCCCTCTACTGGAGGAAGCTGTCCATGGTCTCCAGAAGCAAGAATAGGGACACCATAGCTTAAGAGATCATCCCATATTTGTCTGGTAACCATTGAAGCTTCATCTACAACTATTAAATCATATGTAAATTCTTCCTGAAGTTTCTTTTCCCATCCAACTATATTGTCTTTTTCATCACATATAGCTTTGTAAATTAGACCATGGATAGTACCGATATAGTCGGATTTGAATATGGATTTAGCATCACGAAGCTTGTGCTGGAGGACTCTTGCAGCCTTTCCAGTATAGCTACAATATGCAATCTTAATATTCTTCTTCTCTTTGTGTAGGTGTTGCCCAAGATATCCCAGCATTGTAGTTTTACCAGTACCAGCATAGCCTCCAAAGGTTAAATACTGTACAGGATGTTCCTTGTACCATTGTAATATGTCATCGATGATGGATTTTTGTTTTTCAGAGAAAGCTATGTCCACTTGAGATATTAAGAGATAATTGATAGATTAAAAGACATGTCTAATGTATATAGTCTACTAAAAAAGCGCAAGTTAATACAAATAGCATTGACGCTATGCTTGTTTTTCGTAGCACCTGGCTTTGTCAGAGCTCAAGAAACAGCAACTGTTACTCCAACTCCTGAACTAAAGTCGTTTACGTATTTTACGGGGATTGGATGTCCTCATTGCGCAAAGGTATCACCAGTAATACATAAGGATGTTAATTCACAAGAGGGCTTGTTGATGATTGAATACGAGATATATCAGGAATCGTCGAATGCTAGTGTCTTGTATAGCTACAATAGTAAATATGGATATCAATTGGCAATCCCATTGATCTTGTATGCTCCAAAAGACTTTGACCAGGGTGATACTCCAATTCTTGATAACTTTGATAGTCAAATATCCAAGCTTCAAACAAATACGGTTGAATTAGCAAATAGGACTGTGAGTTGGGATGATTTAAATCTTAATGATTTTGAAGGAAAGGTGAAATTGCTTACAAAAGAAAGAATGGCAATGCAGAGTACTACAAAAGATTTAACTACTGAACAGATGGGGTTGATAAAGGAATTTTTAGCTACTAAAGATTTAGATACATATGTTCAAACCTTACAAGGTACTAAGGTTAAGGATATGACCATTGAATATCCTGGAGGTAATGAAATATATACTCACGGAGTTAATATTGGCTCTTGGACGTTACTATGGAGAGGAAATAGTGATGCCCAAATTACCAATGGTAATACAACAAATACGAATTCTAGTACGACAAACTCAAGTAATATATCTTGGGGGAAGATTTCTACACTTGCACTTACAGATTCTATAAATCCTTGCGCTTTGTCCGTGTTGTTGATGATGTTAATTGCCATTGCGACCTATCATCCTAAGGATAGGAAGCAGATATTGTGGGCAGGCTTAGCCTTTGTAGCTGCGGTATTTATCACTTACTTTGTATATGGATTATTAATTGTAAAGGCGTTTGAGGTTGTTCAAGGGATTAGTAGTATAAAATTGTATTTGTACAAAGGGTTAGGGGCAGGAGCAATTATAATGGGATTACTTGAAATAAAGGATTTCTTCTTCTACAAGCCTGGTTCTATTGGTACTGAGATGCCTATGATGTTTAGACCTAAGGTACAGCAGATTCTTGCTAAGGTTACTTCTCCTCTTGGAGCATTTGGTTTGGGTATGTTTGTTACTTTGTTCTTACTTCCTTGTACCATTGGCCCATACATTATATTGGGGGGTATGCTTTCGTATGGCGAGTTTGCTGGTGCATTGCCATACCTTACTGTCTACAATTTGATATTTGTGCTTCCTATGGTGGTTATAATTCTTTTAGTATTCTTTGGATCTAAGAGTATTAAACAGGTTACTGAATGGAGGGAGAAGAATGTTAAGGTTATGCATTTAATAGTAGGCATTATATTCATTCTTTTGGGAGTTTCTATGTTCTTTGGGTTGTTTTAAATATCCAAGAATGTTTTCAATGGTTTGATATATGAATTGCCTATAATAGGGGTTGTACTAACGATATGGGTATAAATACTAGGATTTATATCTATATTTATTAGTAATATAGTGATTTTGTATGGATATTTATCATGGTATGTAATATATTGAGAGCTTTCCGCTAGAACGGGAAACTGAGGTTTTCGAGGAAAGTCTGGGGTGTTGCAATAGTTATGTCGTAAAGACAATAAATATTTCCCAGACCTCCTCTAGACCTATTTCTTATTTTCCCGGGCATACGAGATGTCCAGGAATTGGAACTACAAGGCCATTGGCCGTGCGACCCATGGTTGTTGGCATAAACCAACAGGAGTTTGCACTTTTCGCTACCATTATGGCAACAAAAACGACTAGCAGTAAAGCTAGGCAAACAGTGAAAAGGTTTCTTTTCATTCCAGTTTTCATTTTTTTCTCCTCTCCCATTAGGGAAATTATCATTTGATAAGTGTGTTACACGAACATTAGAACCTTTAAACAAAATGGTTAAAAGTTTTGAAGTTCGTGTAAAACAAGGGAGAATTTAGAAATAGATCTTTTAAAGAGCAGTATAAGTTATTCCTAACCTATAGTAAATTATACCACACTCTGTATTTATTATACAATAATCTAAAATCGAAGTCTTTTTATAGGTACTATATTCTTTAATAAATTTTAGTATATACTAAATGTATCTAATCTGCCCTTATAGATTACTATGCAAATAGTTGTGTTTAAAAAGAAGAAATATTTCATACTGTTGTTAATTACACTAGTATTAGCTGCCGTCACAGCAGGCATATATCTGTTCGTAAATCCAATAATAAATGGTTCAACTTCATATCCCGTAGATAAATATTCAGACGTTACAGATTGGTGTACTACTGGTACAAAAGCTAATTCATTATTTGTCGATTGTAAGGCTTTATTGATCAATATTGATGATAATAGCTGTTTTGACGTACAAGTAATCACTAAGGATAAAGAATTAAAAGATTTAACAGTATGTGAGAAGAATGATAATCTTTCATATACCAACGATGTATTACAATACAAGAAGTTAATGCCTGTTAATATGGTATTTACATATACAAAGGAAGGAATATTAACAGATTATTCATTCAACGATGTTTCCTTCTCTAGGGTAGATGATACCTATATCCAAAGTATTGTTAATGAAGATATTGCAAAATTGGTAACTATTGACCCAAATACAACTACAATACAAAATAGTGTTGATTTTTGTCCTAGGCCTGAAACTTTACCAACGTATATATCTACGGGAAATTTGGCAGATTATACAAGTTACTATAAGAAGAACCTCATGGGAGATATACAGTATATAAATGGTTATAACTATAATTTTGATGATTCAGTTATTAGAATACTCTTTGGTTGCACCAGTGCACGGCTAAGAGGTTTAACGACATTATGTACAAGTAAAACTCTTCGAGATATTGAATATCTTCCTAATGATATCAGTCATCTTAATTGTGAACCCAAATGGGATTCTGTGGCTGATGAAAATGATCGGACACTCTTTAAAGGAGTCTCTCTCATTTATGACAGTATGTATATGAATATTGGAAACAATCTTGTAAGCCTTAACTCACTTGATCGAGTCGTAGATGCAATCAATAGCTCAAGTAATCCTAGTGCAAATACATTTTGTAGTTTGCTTCCTGTTTATTCTGCACTGGTAAAATATGATAAAAAATTCAATATTGATATTGAGTATATTACAAATTCAATTTTGAAAAATTTGACTTTCATAACCTCTGGCGTTTGTTTACAGGAAATGTATTCATATGATGGTATTGATAAAGCTGGATTATATATTAAAAATATCACAGCTCAACAAAATGAATTAGAACTTTACACCCGATGTAATAACTTAAATAAATATTTGAGCAATGATTAAAAAAATTTTCTACATATTAATAACTGTAATAGTAATATCATTAATGTATTCATCAAAAATTTTTGCCCTAGGGCCTCCTCGGGTTGGCGGTGGAATAATTATTGATCCATATTGCGGAATTCTTCCAGGAGGTTGCCAACCAACTGTATGTCAAGCAACAGGGGTGTCTTGTGGAGGATCATATTGTTGTGATGGTGGAGAATTATGTAATCCATGCCCTGATGGTAGATGCTTTAATGTATGTCGGGCCAAATGCCAAGTATGTGTAACTCATTATTCAAATTGTGCGGACGAAACGAATACCATATCGACACCAGTCTCTGAATCATCAAGAAGTGGTAATACTCTTTCTTGTTGTAGTCAAATTCAGTGTACATGTAATCCCTCTTGTCCAGGTGGGGCTTCAGATACGTATACAGGACCATATTGTAATGCGGGTAGCTCAAGCTGTTCTCAATCAAACGAGTGTTCATCGTGTACTAGCTATGGGGGCTCATGTTATTACCCTGAGACTAACCTTTCCTTTGTTCAAGGTAACGGTAGTACCTCAGGCCCCACTTCAGTTAGTATTATAGTAGATGGCAAAACATATACTCTCTCTACAGATCCAAATAATCCAACCCACATTAAACTACCAGCCATAGGTTCTTCAAATGTACAGATAACTACACCAACCTTTACAGCTCCCGTAACCTCTAGAGGAGCTAACTACTACTACCAAGCTAACAACTATGGAACCAATAACGAATGGAAAACATGGACCACATGTTCAGGAATAGCAGGAGAAGACTCATGTACTACAATGCCAAATGCAAACAATACCCAATCCTTTGTCCCAACATCTAAAACTGTAAACCAAGTACTCAAAGAAGGTGCTACAGGAGAAATATCTGCAATGTATGCAACAACAGATAAATGTAACGATACATACAAATATTCATTACCTACAAAAGGTTACTATGTGGTTGATATTTTGCCTGTAACTATTCCCCCCGAGACTCCCAATGGCACAACAATAAGAGGATGTACCTCTTCAACCTATACTGGTACAGAAGTTAATAATCCATTCAATATTGTAGCCTCAGTATCAGATAATAATTCTATTGATGAAATACAGGCATTTACACTCTGGTTTAGTAAAGACACAACGATTCCTTCTGTCGGTACAATTTCCGCATCATATACAGGAAGCATAACCGATGATGTAGGGGTAATGATAAAAAAGAATGGAAATGATTGGAACAATCCAAACATATATGCCACTAACTCAAATCTAAGCTGGGGGCAATTAACACTTACTGATGGAAAAGCATATATCAATGTGGCTGGTACAAACATAATTGAAATATATGATATATCGATAAACCAAGGTACTAATGTAACCTTTGATTACAAAATGAAGTTCTTAAACAACTCATCCAATCTCTCAGGTATGTACAACGTATATGGAGGATCATTAGATACACATATGATAAATGGCAATATCCTAGATCAAAGTTATTTCTACAAATTCTTTAATTGGGGTGTAGATCTTGTTAACCCTACCGTGGAAGAAATAACACAGCAAATCATTAATCCGAAAGAGACATACATGACTTGGAGTAATGCCGATGTAACAAGTGGAATAGGGAGAACAGTAATCAATGCATACAGACTAGGTGGAGTCTCAACGGATCCAGAAGGTGTAAAGCTATTCCTACCAAGTGCATATACAACGCTTAAAGGCGCCATAATCTTAGACGCGAATATTCAAATACCACCTGACAATGAAATTGGGCTATATAATGACACAAATGCTTGGGTATTTAATAGCAATACCGGAGAACAAGATATGGTTAATGTAGGGAACAACGAAAGTGGTCAAATTGCCCTGTATATTACTGCGTACGATGTTGCATGTAATACAAATGGTACTACGGATGAAATAGATTTAAACCCATGGTTTGCTACTAGAGGAGCTGCAGTATATTCTCAAGGGAATATATCATCCACAGCCAAGGAAGTATCCGGATTACCATACTTAGATGGAGTCTTTAACTCAAGAACTGAAATGACATCGAGTCGTATTGATTTAGGAACTGAGCTTCTTTCCTCTAGAAATATGTCCGTATCGAATCTTTTACATTCAAATAGTGGTGCTGTTATGGCCACAGAAATAAATGATTCAAATAACACAAAGGGCAGTTGGTATGTTCGTCTATTAGAAAAATTCTATAAATACAAATCTGGATTGATTTCTTTAAATTCTGTATCAGATACCTGTACAACGGGAAAATGTTATCTATATTCTACTGATGATATAACTATCCCAACAGGATATACCTGTAATAATCCAATTCTATTTATCTCAGAAAAGGATATACATATAAGTCCAAATGTTCAAAGTGATGACAGCAAGCTTTCAGGTTGTATATTCTTAGCAAAGAATAATATATATATTGATGCTGGAACATTTAAATCAACAGGAACCAAGATTATGTATGATTATATTGAAGGGTTCTTAATTGCAGACAACCAAATTATATTTTCAGTAGCAGATGAATCACAATCACTTAGAGATGGGGTCGAAATATTTGGAGGAATGGTTGGTTTTGCTACAATTGCAAATGAAGGAATTTCCATTCAGAGAAATCTAAGGTTATATAGTCAAATAAACCCAACTGTTGTATTAACGTATGATACAAAATATCCAAGTATTTCTACAATCTTTTTTGGTACAGAGTACAATTTATATAAGCAAGAGATTGGATTTAAAACGTTTTAAAATATATGAATGCTAAAACAATAAAGAAAAACAATTTCTTTCTAATACTTTTAACTACACTTTTCATTGTTTTGCTCGGCACTGGAGTTTATTTTTTACTGAAAGATAATATCTCTTCTAAATATAATGTTGATAGATACCCAGACACTGTCAATTGGTGTAATACAGATATAAGCAACAATGAAATGGGAATTTCTTGTAATGCCCTGTTATTGAATATTACAGCAATGGATGATAAGAGTAGTTGTTTTGAAGTTCAAATTGTAACTCAAAATAAAGAATTGAAAAATTTAAAAATCTGCGAGAAAAACGAATCCCTTGAATACGAAAATGCTATCCTTAGTTATAAAAAATTAATGCCCATCAGTATTCATCTAAAGTATAACCGTGAGAGTATTTTGGGCAAATTTTCGCTCTTCAATATCTCTTTGAAAGAACAGGACAATGTATATACACAAAAAATTGTTAATGAAGATATTCTCAATTTAGCAGCAATAGATCTAAGCACAACAACAATACAGAATGGTGTAAACTTTTGTCCCAAAACAGACACACTACCTGATTACGTAAATACCGGAATTAGAAACACGTATTTGCAATTCTACAATAAAAATATTTTAGGGAAGGATAGTTATACCGATATCTCATTGTATAATTGGGAAAACAATACAGACATAAAAATATTGTATGGTTGTGATTCTCAGGTTGTAGAAGGTTATCTATCTTCATGTGATAGTACAAAAATAGAGATGACTGATAAGCTTAAAGATGCACTTTTAAAAACTCCAAATGAGCCAAGTTGGGATAAAGAGATAAATATTCAAGATAAAGTTCTCTTAAAACAGATTTCTGCTTTGTATGATAACTCACAAATAATTTTACCTAAATATCAAGCTGATTATTTATTCTACATTGTAGATGCCTTAAACACAGGAAATCACAATGAAGAGCTGTACTGTGGAACTTATAAATTATTAAAAGCAAAATTATCCAGCGATACTTCTCTTGTTAATAAATATACAAATGATATTTATTCATATATTTCTACTAATATAGCAAGATTACATTCAATTACTTGCATTAATCTTTTATCCAAGGATAATATAGATATCGAGGGAAGATATGTTAAATATTCAATGGGAAAAGATATTATGAATAGATGTATTAATCTTAATTCTTTTTTAACAAATAAATAATGAAAAAATTATTAGGAATAATTATTGCAGTTTTTGTAATTGTAGGAACATTTGCATTTTCAAAAACGGTACAACCAACGTTTGCTGGTTGCTATTCATCTCCACAAACATTGAATTCTTGCACTGGACCATATAGAAGCGGATGTAACTGCTCAACATGGAATTATTGTTACTCATCTTGTACTATGTGGAGTTGTGGTGGGTTAGGATCGTGTTATATAGGAAAATCAAAAGCCTACAGCTGCTCTCAATATACAGTATTAGATACAGGTTGTTATTCATCCAGTGAGCCATGCAGTTGTTGCTCTCAAATAACATGTACATGTACCCCTACATGTGCAGCAGGAACATCTACAACAGTTTCAGGCAGCTTATGTAGTGCAGGTAATTCTAGTTGTTCACAATCTAATGAATGTTCATCGTGTACTACCACGGGTGCAGCCTGCTACTATCCTGAAACAAATACCACCTTCATACAATCTAATGGCTCAACATCAGGCCCTACAAGCATAAACATTATTGTCGATGGAACTACATATATATTATCAACAAACCCTAGCAATCCAACACATATTAAATTACCTGCCGCAGGATCGTCTAATGTACAGATGTCGGTTCCTACATTCACCGCCCCTGCAACATCTAGAGGAGGAGGATATCAATTCATCGCAAATAACTATGGCACTAATGATGAATGGAAAACATGGGTATCATGTTCAGGTACTGCAGGCGAAGACTTCTGTACAGCTGTACCCAATACAAATAATACACAAAATTTTGTACCAACATCAAAAACCATAGATCAGGTACTCAAAGAAGGAGCTACTGGGAAAATATCTGGAATATATACTACTACAGACAAATGTAATAATACATATAAATATTCATTACCCACAGAGGGATACTATGTTGTAGATTCTTTTCCAACGACAATCACTCCAACCATAGAAGTTGATACTACAACTAACGGTTGTACAAGCACTGCCTACACGGGTACTGATATTAATAATCCTTTACATATTGTAGCTTCAACATCTGATATAGACGGAAATAGTGAAATACAAGCTTTTATATTATGGTTTAGTGCAGATTCATCAGTTCCAGCCACAGAAACCATAGCGAGTTCATATACAGGAAGTATAAATACTGACCTTGGGGTTATGATTAAAAAGGATGGAGCTAGTTGGTCAAACCCATTGATTTACGCAACTAATACATCGCAAACTTGGGGACTTGTAACTAACGAATACATACAGATTAACAATGCGAATATTATCCGAATATATGATATATCAATAACCGAATCCACAGATTTGATTTTTGATTATAAACTTGAGTTCATAAAGGACTTAAATAATCTATCAGGTACATACAATGTATATGGAGGAGCTCTTGATACTTATTTAATTAATGGCAGCACCCTAGATCAAAGTCATTTAGTCAAGTTCTTTAATTGGGGGATAGATTTAGTAAATCCTACTGTAAATGATATTACTCAGCAAATCCAAGATCAAACTAATACAAAATTAACATGGAGCATATCTGATGCTACCAGTGGTATATCCCAAGCAATTATAAATGGATATAGAGTAGGAGGAACCGAAACTGACAGAGCCACACTTTTTGATACAAATGAGATAAATAAGGGATCAATAGATTTACTTGCAAAGCCAGCAGATCAAGAAATTGGGAAATTAAACGATGTAAATGCCTGGAAGTTTTCATCAAATCCTGGAGAAACAGATAGATTAAACATTGGTACTAACGAAGGTGGCAAAATAGAGATATACGTAACAGCATACGATAATGCTTGTAATACTTCAGCTAAAAATGAAGAAATTAATCTTAACCCATGGTTTGCAACTAGAGGAGGAAGTGTGTATTCGGATGGAAATATTACCACTATTCCTAATGATGTATCAGGCGTGTCCACTTTAAATGGAGTCTTCAACCCCAATACTTATATGGATAAAAGTTTAATAGATTTGGGTACGGAACTATTGGCAACACGAGGTACAAACATTTCTGCACTTATTCATGCAAATCAAGGAGCCGCAAAAGCAATTTCTAACTTTGATTCAAACAGCACAAAATCATATTGGTTTGAAACATTATTAAGAAAATTTGATATTCTAAAAGGTCAGCTGGCCTCATTTAGTTCTATAACTTCAAGTACATCAGTAGATTGCACAAGTGGAAACAATTGTTATCTATATTCCATCAATCCGAATTCTGATATATATATTCCTTCAAATTACTTATGCAATAAACCAACACTGTTTGTATCTGAAAGAGATATATATATAGAACCCAACATAACAAGTAGCAACTCAGTACTTTCAGGATGCATATTCTTTGCGCGAAATAATATTTATATAGGCGCTGGTTCTCATCTTTCAACCGATGGAATAATTCGTTATGATTATTTAGAAGGTACTCTAATAGCAGACAATCAAATTGTATTCCCCTTAGTTGATACTGCAGAAGCGTTACGCGATGGCGTAGAGGTTTTCGGTAACATTATCGCCATGGGGTCAAATACTCCTGCAGGAGAAAGCGCAATCTCAATAAATAGGGCATTAAAACTCTTTAATCAAACAAATCCTACGGTAGTAATAACATATGATAATAAATACTCATATATTTCTACTCTATTTTTTGGTATCGAGGCCTCTATATACAAACAAGAAGTTGGGTTCAAATCATTCTAGATAGTGTTATACTGGTATATATTTAATCTGCTCAATATTAACATGTCCAAGCCATTCCTCTACTTCGATACAGAAACAACAGACACACAGGTTAAAGACCTCATACAACTAGCCTTCATTACTGACTCGGAAGTCAAACTCAATATGTATTTCAAACCAAGACAAAACATTGCATTTGCAGCAATGGCAGTACACCATATAACACCAGAATTTTTAGAAGACAAACCATATCTCGAAGAAGCAAAACTACCGCTTGAGAACATTGATCCCGACTTCATAGGAGATACCCTTGAAGATTACCTCCATTTTCTTGCTGACAAATATATATGGGTAGCACATAACGTTGATTTCGATTTAGAAGTACTAGAGAGAAAGGGAATAAAGATTCCTAATTATATATGTACCCTTAAGTTAGCCCGAAATATGTTCTACGAAGGAGACCATGATTTAGAAAGCTATGCACTTCAATTCTTAAGATATTCTCTTGGGTTATACAAGAATGAAAATCTTGATCATAATACAGCCCACGATGCATTAAGTGATGTCTACTTCCTCAGAGACCTTTTTCACTATATGCAAGCCAACAGTACCCTTAGTGCTGAAAATATGATTCTCATATCAAAAGAGCCCCAATTTATGCGCCAAATGACCTTTGGGAAATATGCAGGAAAAACACTAGAAGACATTGCAAGAACAGATCGAGGATATCTAGAATGGATAGTAGATACAATGGCAGACAAGCCTGATTTACAATGGAATGCAAAGAGGGTTTTAGGAAATGGATTAACGCTATTTTAATTGATATACTAAAAGTAATGAAACAAAAGCAATACCCCGCCCAAGCATTAGCCATAGCTATGGTAGTGCTAGTTGTCTCTTCAATATTAGCCATATCAGTCTATTCACGAGTTTCAAAAGACAAAGCACTTTCTTTAGATGAGAGAAATTCTGCAGAGGCATTAGAAGTTTCAGATTTAATTCTTAACTACCTCACAGCATCTCCAATTGAAACAACTATTGCAGGCATTGAACAAGAGGGAAGTCAAACTCTTAACTCAGCATCAGGTATAACTCTGACTGAAAGTATAACAAAAGCAGAAATCAGTGAACTACTAAATAGAATAACTGGAGAAACCAATATTTTGAATAATCTTAGTATTTGTCCAATGGCAGTGTCAGATAACACCTACTTCCTTAATATTAGAAAAGCGGATTTGGAAACATATTTCGAAATAAGGCCCGGCCAGATTATGGCATTGCCAATAAAAGACACCCCCCTTGGAGATCAATGCAATACAATTGTTAAAGCTGCTGTCCGTGGAGATACAGGCGCAGGTTTTTCCGTATCATATATCTATGCCAAGGACTATGATCCTGCAACTGGTTTGGCAAGAATATACAAACCATACGCAGAGGCAGATGTATTACATTACTGCTTCGCATCATCAGGACAGTGTAATAATAGCGCTTCCTTTGGTGGTGGGCTAAACTGGATTCCTTTCCCTGATGATAACTCAACAAATATTACAGTAGATTTAAAGGATGGCACATATGCAGCAGACGGATATATCCTAGATGAAGTCAAAATAACAGCAGTAGGTGGAACAATCGGAATAGCATATAATATCCCCGCATCATGTACAGAAGATCTAAATATGATTAATGTACAAGCAGGTGCTAACTGTAGTGGAACATATAGAGGAAAATCCGTCTTGATACCAGCAAAGCAATGGGAAGTTCCGCTATTTAACTATGTACTCTTCAACGGAGAGGGCACACTCTAGTAATTTACAAACTCGAAATCTAAAGTATAGTATATAAATATGCCAGCTAATAGATATTGCATAAAACTAGGTGGAGAATCTGGACAGGGAATTAACACACTTGGCATACTGCTAAGTAAAGCCATTAAAACCTTAGGATACAATACATTCTCATACCGAGAATATCCTTCATTAATCAAAGGTGGTGTAGCATCATATCAAATAGATTTTTCAAATCGATATATAGCCTCATCTTCACAATCATGTAATATCCTTACAATCCTTGATCCAGAAGCAGTACATGAATATCTACAGACTTTGAATCCTAATGGCATACTTCTGTATGATGATGCCCAGGTAACATTCACACCAGAAGAACAATCATGGATAACTCAAAAACAAATTCATGTTGTGTTTTTAGATTCAAATAAAATAGCCATAGAAGCGGGTGGAAGTCCAATAATGGCCAATATAGTAATGACTAGCTTTCTTTGGAGGCTCCTAGGATTTAGCTCTCAAGATCTAATAGAAATAGTGAAAGAAACATTCGCCACAAAAGGTGATGAAATTATCAATAAAAATATTCAATGCCTTAACGCTGGCTATAACGCAGCAGAATTTAAGGAAGAATTTGTACAAAAAACATATATTCCTGAACTCACAAATGAAAAAAAAGAGAATAAAATATTAACTGGAAACGATACAATCGCATTAGGAGCAATATCTGCAGGCGTACGTGCATACTATGGCTACCCTATGACCCCAGCAACCTCCATATTCAAATATCTAGGCAATACATACAAAGAGACAGGAATATTAATCAAACAAGCAGAAAGCGAGATCACAGCTGTACAGATGGCATTGGGAAGTATGGCAATGGGAACCAGAGCACTAACAGCAACATCAGGAGGAGGTTTTGATTTAATGCAGGAAACAATCTCATGCGCAGGAATAACAGAAACCCCATTAGTAATAGTTCTAGCGCAAAGAATAGGAGCAGGAACAGGAGTACCAACATGGACAGGAAGCAGTGATATCCATACTGCAATAAAATCTGGCCATGGAGAGTTCCCTAAGGCAGTACTTTGTGTAAGCGATGTACAATCAGGGTATACATTAATTCAGCAAGCCTTTAACATAGCAGAAATATATCAAATTCCAGTAATAGTTCTTACAGAAAAACAAATAGCTGAGTCACTATTCACTGTAGAAACTCTTCCTCAAGCCTTGCAAATACAAAGAGGGACGTATGATGGTGAAAAAAGATATATGGTAACAAACACAGGAATATCACCAAGATGGATACCAAGCTTTGACAAAAAACCATACCTAAATACAAGTGATGAACACAATCAAATCAGCCAAAGCACTGAAAATATGGACGAAATCAAACAAATGTCAGACAAGCGAATGCAAAAACTTACAACATTGTTAAACAATCTTCCAGAACCAATTCTGTATGGTGATCCAAACGCTTCAACTGTACTTGTAGGGTGTGGGAGCACAAAGAATTCAATAGTTGATGCTATAAACGAAGAAATGAATATTGCATACCTTCACTATGAATATCTCTTCCCAACTAAAACTCAAACTCTTCTTAATCTGATTTCATCTGGAAAAAGAATTATACTTGTAGAAAACAACCAAACAGGAGAATTAGGAAAAACACTAACAGAAGCTTCAGGCTACCAATTTAAAGAGAAAGTACTAAAGTACAATGGAAGACCATTCTTCCTAGAAGATATATTAAATATACAAATATAATGGCAATAGATATAAATGAATACAATTCAAATCTGAAACCCACTTGGTGTCCAGGTTGTGGAAACTATCTAATACATATGTCTCTTAAAAAGGCACTTTCAGAATTAGATATAACTCCGTCTCAAACATACATAGCCTTTGACATAGGCTGCAATGGAAATGGAGCAGACAAAATAAATACATATGCATTTAAAGGATTACACGGAAGAGCAATTCCATTAGCAACAGGTTTACATTTAGCCAATAGAAAATTCACTGTCATAGCAGACCTCGGAGATGGAGCATGCTTCCATGAAGGATTAGACCACCTCATACATGCCATACGATCTAACTATGACATTACAATCTTAATACATAACAACCAAAATTTTGCATTAACCACAGGACAGGCAACTCTCACCACAGATGAAGAAAAGCCAATGTATGGACTCCCAGATAGCAAGCCTGAGAGGACCTTAGAACCATCTGAAATAATCTTAAGCTCTAATCCGTCCTTCTATGCACGTGGCTATTCTGGTGATATGCAACAATTAACAGAATTGATAAAAACAGGAATACAAAACAAAGGATGCAGTGTAATAGAAATAATGCAACTATGCCCAACCTACAATGAAGAATGTACTCCACAATGGTTTATGCAACGAATACATAAAGTAGAAGATACCAACAGAACATTAGAAGACGCAAGGAAGATCGGTACAATTACTGATGAAAGCATAAATACTGGTATAATATATCGCAATACTGAACTCAAAACATTCTACGAATTACTAGAAAATAGAAAAGATTCACAAACCGAACTAGTAGACGAAGTAAAACAGTATGACGTCCAAAAATTATTTGACCAATTTAAATAATGGAAAATGTAATATTCTCGCCCAAATCAATCGCTATAGTCGGCGCCTCACAAGACTCCGAAAAAATAGCTTCAGTCATACTTAAAAATCTTCTAGAAGGAGGATACAACGGAAAAGTATTTCCCATTAATCCAAAATATGAAGAAATCCAGGGAAGACAATCATATCCTGATATTCTTTCGGTGAAGGAAAGTATTGATCAAGTGTGTATAGCAATCCCATATCAATTTGTAGATACAATCATAGATCAGTGTATTGAAAAAAAGGTTAAATCCGTCGTAATTATTACTGCTGGATTTAAAGAAACTGGAGAAGAAGGAAAAGTATTAGAACAAAAAATTACCGAAAAACTACAAGCTGCAGGTATTAGATTACTTGGGCCTAATTGTCTTGGATATATAAATAACAAAGCAAAGATCAATCTCTCATTTGCAAGACAAAATCCTGGCGATGGAAATATAGCATTTGTATCCCAATCAGGCGCATTTTGTACTGCAATTTTAGACATGGCCTGTGAAAATGGAATTGGATTCTCACATATAATTTCACTAGGAAATAAGGCAGACATACACGAGAATGAGTTGATGCAAGACCTGCTTTTTGACAAGGAGGTTAAAGCATTAGCTTTGTATTTAGAAGAATTTGCAGACGGAAAAGAATTCATTTCACTTGCTCAGAAAGCTAAGAAACCGATATTGTTAATAGCACCAGGAAGCTCTGAAAAAGCAAAACAAGCTATCTCTTCTCATACAGGATCCCTTGCTTCCTCATACGATACAATCGTTGCTGCTGTAAAAAAAGGTAACATTATTATGGCAGATAACTCAGAAGATCTTTTTAAACTAATAATGCTCATCAATCAGGATGCAATTCCAGATGGTAGAAAAATCGCCATTATAACTAATGCCGGAGGTCCAGGAATACTTGCTACTGATGCTGTTGAAAAAGAGAATCTTGAATTAACAGAGATAGGTGAAAAGACAAAACAGAAGCTTCTAAAGGTACTACCTAGAGAATCCAACATCAAAGATCCAATCGATATACTTGGAGATGCCAGAAGTGATAGATATGAAATAGCTATAGAAACAGTATTGGAGGAAAAAGATGTTGACTCTATTTTTACCATACTTACACCACAATTAATTACAGACATTGAGGGTACTGCTCAAAAGATTGTAGATATGAGTAAGCAGACTTCAAAACCAATATATGCATGTTTCTTAGGTGGAAAAGATGTAAAGGCCGGATTTAGAATATTAAATCATAATAATCAACCATCTTTTAATGATATTCAAGAAGGAATACATCTAATCGCTAAATTAGCAAAATTTGAAGAAAATAAAGAAAAAACGAAAATTGTAAATTGTGAAGATTACAAAGTAAGAGCTAAACATAAAAAAGAGATAAATGAATATACTAATGAAGAGGAGATAAAGATATTGCCAGAGAATTTAGCTATTTCATTATTACAAGAATTCAAAATTGATATTCCTCAAGAATTAGTCACGGGAAGTATTGAGGAAGCCATAGATTTCGCAGCAATGAACTTCCCAGTGGCTATTAAAGCAACTGCAAAAGACTTAGCACATAAGACAGATTTCAAGGGAATCTATCTTGATATTAGAACCATATCAGAGTTTGAAGAGAAATTTGTGGAATTAAGAGAAAATATCTCAAAAATTACAGGCAATCCCGCTCCGGAATTACTTGTACAAGAAATGATAGATGGGAACGTAGAATTTTTCATAGGTGCTAATAGAGAAGGGGATTCACATATCTATGAAAAGAATGGAAAAGGATTTGGTCACCTTTTAGCCATAGGACAAGGTGGAATATATACAGAGGTATATAAAGATATTAAGCATATTCTAGTACCTGAGAATGATGAAAAAATCAGAGATCTATTTGATGAAACCAAAATAGCTATGATTATAAATGGATATAGAGGTAAACCTGCACTTGCAAAGGAAAAACTCTTGGATTTAATTATTAAAGTGGAAAAACTTCTCATTAACTATCCCGAGATTATTTCTATGGACATCAATCCCGTAATGATAACTGAAAAGCGTGCGGTTGTTGTAGATGCAAAATTCTATGTTAAGAAATAGTTAATAACTTCTTTGTTTCTTCAATATCATTCCAAGGATATTCTGTTTGTCCAAAACACAATGATTTCTCATGTGCCTTACCAGTAATTACAATAGTATCTCCCTCTTCTGCTAGCTCAAATGCTTTTCTTATGGCATTTCTTCTACTTTCAACATTATCTTGATCATCATCAAATCTAAATAATTGTGCTTCTTTATTTTTTCCTTCATTCCAACCTTGGGTAATCTGGTCATTAATATCTTTTAAACTTTCTAATCTTGGATCTTCTGCAGTTAGAATTGTTATATCTGCCAATTCATTAGAAATTTTACCCATCATAGGTCTTTTATAAAAGTCCCTATGTCCTGCAGACCCGAATACATTGATTATTCTCCCTGTTACTTTATGCTTCTTAATTGAATTTAGTACCTCAAATAAAGCATTAGGTGTATGTGCATAGTCTACAATAACTTCAAATGGATTTTTTTGTATCACTTGCATTCTTCCTCTCACTGTTTTAAAGCTAGAGATATATTTAATACAATCCTCTATATCAACACCCTCTTGCATGCATAACAGTACGGCACACATAAAGTTACTAACATTGTATTCACCAAGTATAGGAATCTTTACATCATATTTTATTCCCTCAAACTCTAATCCAAAGAATAATCCATCAGGATCTTCATTCAGGTCACGACAAACCAAATTTGCCTCTGATATCCTACTATATGAAATAAATTGTTGAGACATATTTGAAAGAATTTCAAATGATCTATCATCCTTATTTAATACTACCATTCCACCTTCCTTCAAATGCTTAGATATCAATAGAGACTTTGCTTTGCAGTAATTCTCCCATGTTTTATGATAATCTAAGTGTTCAGACGTAATGTTGGTATATCCAACCCCTTCAAATTTTAATCCTGCAAGTCTACCTTGTTCCAATCCATGAGAAGTACTCTCAATAATAATATGGGTACAGTCAGCTTCCTGCGCTATTTTAATAATCTTTGCAAGCTCCTGGGACGATGGGGTTGTAGTATGTAATCCAGTATCCGTTTCCTTGTCATCAATAATACATGACACAGTTGTTATCAACGCTGGCTTGTATCCTGCACCTTTTAAGATATGATAAATCATTGTACAAGTAGAGGTCTTTCCATCTGTACCTGTAACTCCTATATATTTTATTTTGGATTGATCTACAAAATAGAGTGGAGCTATATCCGATTGAATAAACGCTTTTTTTACCGAATCATTCATTTGCTCTGATTCATAATCATTTGTTATTTGATGGTAAAAATGACCAATCTCATATCCCACAAGATTTTTATTATCCTCAAATATTATTCCTTGAATTTTTTGAGGCAGATCGTTGGAATAAAGATAGAAGTCCCCAGATAAATGTTCTCCAATATTTGGATTTCTATAATTAAT